>Ga0207683_10003337_pt1 | contig 13993 bp, 11 predicted proteins | sample KBSM73metaG_FD_184333 | JGI IMG/M metagenome (GOLD analysis project Ga0207683, IMG submission 184333) | Miscanthus rhizosphere microbial communities from Kellogg Biological Station, Michigan, USA - KBS M7-3 metaG (SPAdes) (version 2) | ecosystem: Host-associated > Plants > Roots > Rhizosphere >...
GCGACGCCGGACGGGCAGGGCGGCGCGGCGATCGCGGGCGATGGCGACCACCCGGCGAATTTCGGGCGGCTGTGCTCGAAGGGCGCGGCGCTGGGCGAGACCCTCGGTCTTGGCACGCGGCTGCTGCATCCGATGCTGCGCGAGGACGGCACACTCGCGCGCACCGACTGGGACACCGCGCTTGGCAAGGTCGCGGACGGATTCAAACGCATTGTCGAGCGCGACGGACCGAACGCGGTTGCGTTCTATCTGTCGGGACAACTTCTCACCGAGGACTATTACGTCGCCAACAAGCTGATGAAGGGGTTCCTCGGCTCGGCGAACGTCGACACCAATTCGCGCCTGTGCATGGCCTCGTCGGTCGCGGGCCATCGCCGCGCGTTCGGCGCCGACACCGTGCCGGGACTCTATGAGGATCTCGATCAGGCCGACCTGATCGTGCTGGTCGGCTCCAATGCCGCGTGGTGCCATCCGGTTCTGTTCCAGCGCGTGCAGCAGAACCGGCGCGAGCGCGGCGCAAAACTGGTGGTGATCGATCCGCGCCGCACCGCGACCGCGGACGAGGCCGATCTGCATCTCGCGATCAAGCCCGGCATGGACACGGCGCTGCTCTGCGGCCTGCTGGTGCGGCTTGCCGACCGCGATGTGTTCGATCGCTGCTACGTGGCGAAACACACGGTCGGGTTTGAAGCCGCGCTGCAGCGCGCGACCGAGATCGCGCCCGACGTCGAAGCCGTCGCGCGCATCGCGGGCCTCGGTGTTGCGGATATCCAACGTTTCTACGACCTGTTCGCCATCACCGAGCGCACTGTCACCTGCTATTCGCAGGGCGTGAACCAGTCGGCGCAAGGCACCGACAAGGTCAACGCGATCATCAACTGTCATCTGGCGACCGGCCGCATCGGCAAGCCCGGCATGGGCCCGTTCTCGCTGACCGGGCAGCCGAACGCCATGGGCGGGCGCGAGGTCGGCGGCCTCGCCAACCAGCTTGCCGCGCACATGAACTTCTCCGCCGGTGAGATCGATCGCGTGCGCCGCTTCTGGAACGCGCCGAACATCGCGACGCGTGAGGGCCTGAAGGCCGTGCAGATGTTCGAAGCCATCGCGCGCGGCGAGATCAAGGCGCTGTGGGTGATGGCGAGCAACCCGGCTGTCTCGCTGCCGCGCGCCGGTGCCGTGCGCGAGGCTCTGAAGAACCTCGAGCTGTTCGTCGTGTCGGAGAACGTGGCCTCGAACGACACGCTGAATGCCGGTGCTCACATTCTTCTCCCCGCCGCGGCGTGGGGCGAGAAGGATGGGACGGTGACGAATTCCGAACGGCGCATCTCGCGTCAGCGAGCCTTTCTGCCGCTGCCGGGCGAGGCGAAGCCCGACTGGTGGATGGTCAGCGAAGTCGCGCGCCGGATGGGATTTGCGGACGGCTTTGCCTACGGGTCCGCAGCCGATGTCTTCCGTGAGCACGCCGCACTGTCGGCCTTCGAGAACAACGGCTCGCGCGATTTCGATCTCGGTGCCCTGAGCGAAGTCAGCGACGCGTCGTTCGACGCGCTCGACCCGGTGGTCTGGCCATGCCGCGAAGGCGAGAGCGCCGGCGGGATGCGCTTCTTCGCCGAGGGCGGCTTCTTCACGCCTGATCGCAAGGCGCGGTTCGTCGCGCCGGAAGCCCCTGCGCTGCGCGGCGCCGCGTCGAATGAGTATCCCTTCGTGCTCAACACCGGCCGCGTGCGCGACCAGTGGCACACGATGACGCGCACGGGGCTCAGCCCGCGCCTTGGGCAGCACGCGCCTGAGCCGTTCGTCGAAGTGCATCCCGGCGATGCGCAAGCGCTCGGCTTGCAGGATTTCGCCCGCGTCGCCACCGCGCACGGTGAAGGCATCTACAAGATTGCCTTGAATGAAGGCCAGCAGCGCGGGTCGCTGTTCGTGCCGATCCACTGGAGTGGCGAAACCGCATCCTCGGCGCGCGCATGCGATCTGGTCGGGCCGCACACCGATCCCTACTCCGGTCAGCCGGAGGCAAAGGCGACGCCTGCGTCGATCGCGCCGGTGGCGTTCGCCTGGCGCGGCTTCGCGCTCACGCGAGCGCCGGTCACCCTTCCCGATGGCACGTGGTGGACGCGCGTCGCCCTGTCCGGCGGCATCGGTACGCTCATCGCCACCAACGAAGAGCCGAAGCGCTGGCGCGATCACGCGGCGGCGCTGATGGGCGGCGATGTCGCCGAATTCATTGACCTGAAGCGCGGCATCTATCGCGCGGCCGCGTTCCGCGACGGCCGGCTCGATGCGGCGCTGTTCCTCGGTCCGGCGGACGCCGCGCCGCAATGGGACGCCACCAGGACGCTCTACGGCGCCGAAGCGCTCGCCGACATCGAGCGCCGCATGCTGCTGTCGGGCCGTACGGCTGACGGTCTGGTCGAAACCGGCCCGGTGATCTGCGCCTGTTTCGGCGTGGGGCTCAACGTCATCCGCGACGCCATCGCGTCGAACAGCGCCACCAATGTCGAGGCGATCGGCAAGGCGCTGCGCGCGGGCACCAATTGCGGCTCGTGCCTGCCGGAGCTGAAGAGGATCGTGCATGAACACGCGCACCCCGTCTGAGGCGCGCCCGCCGCGCATGGAGGCGCTCGCGCGCCTTCCGGTGTTTTTCGCGCTGACCGGAAAACGTGCCGTCGTCGCGGGCGGCAGTGCGGCTGCGGCGTGGAAGGCCGAGTTGCTCGCCGCGTCAGGCGCATCGGTTGATGTCTACGCCGTCGATCCGGGCGAGGAGTTGGTCGAGGCCGCTGCACCGGCGAGCATCACAATTCACCATCGCGCCATCGAAGCTGCCGATCTCGATGGCGCCGCGATGGCGATCGGCGCGTTCGAGGACGACGGTCAAGCCGCTGCGTTTGCCACGATGGCCCGCCGGGCGGGCGTACCGGTCAACGTGATCGACAAGCCGGCGTTCTGCGATTTCTCGTTCGGCTCGATCGTCAACCGCTCGCCGCTGGTGATCGGCATTTCGACCGATGGCGCGGCGCCGGTATTCGGCCAGGCGATCCGCGCCAGGCTGGAAGCGCTGATCCCGCGCGGCTTTGCGCGCTGGGCGCAGGCCGCGCGGCAGTGGCGCCCGCGCGTGCAGGCGCTCGCGCTGTCGTTTCGCGAGCGGCGCCGCTTCTGGGAGAAGTTCACCGAGCGCGCGGTCGCCGAGCCGGAGCGTACGCCCGATCAAGGCGACATCGACGCCTTGATGGCGGATACGCGCGGCGCTGCCTCCGATGCGGGCTCGGTCGTGCTGGTCGGCGCAGGCCCGGGCGATCCCGAGCTGCTCACCCTGCGCGCCGTGCGCGCGCTGCAATCCGCCGATGTCATTCTCATCGACGATCTGGTCGCGCGCGAAGTGCTCGATTTCGCGCGACGCGAGGCGAAGAAGATGATGGTCGGCAAGACCGGCCACGGTCCGGCCTGCAAGCAGAGCGAGATCAACGATCTGATGATCAAGCTCGCGAAGTCCGGCAAGCGCGTGGTGCGGCTCAAGGGCGGCGATCCGATGATCTTCGGTCGCGCCGGCGAGGAAATCGCGGCCTGCCGCGCCGCGAACATTCCGGTCGAAGTCGTGCCCGGCATCTCGGCCGCGCAGGGTGCGGCCTCGCGCCTGCTCGTCTCGCTGACGCATCGCGCACAGGCGCGCCGCGTGCAATACGTCACCGGTCACGACCGCGACGGCAAGCTCCCAGGCGATATCGACTGGCGGAGCCTCGCCGACCCGGCTGCCACGACGATCGTCTACATGCCGAAGAAGACGCTGCGCCTGTTGAGCGAGCATGCGATCGCGCAGGGGCTCGATCCGTCGACACCTGCGGTCGCGGTCGCGAATGCGACGCGTCCGGACGAGGCGATGATTGCGGCGACGGTTGGCACCATCGCGGAAAAGATCGAAGCGTCGGCGCTCGACGGTCCGGTGCTCGTGATGATCGGACGCGTTCTTGCGTCGGCCATCGCGCAGGACAGCAGCGACGAACCGAGCGTGCACGACGCATTGCGATCTGCGTAGGCCCAAAGAGAGAAGCTGCAGTCAGCGCCAGACAGCATACCCGCCCCGTTCTCGCCGCATCGGTAAACGCGCGCTTAACGGCGCGTGAAGGAACTCTTAAGCGCCCGCGCCGACGTTGATCTCCGCGCCAACAATCGACATCGCTACGACCAACTCGCACGCTGCACGCGCGCACGAAATTCCGTCAAAAGATCAGGGTTAACCCTGAACGCCGTTACAACAACTTGCGCACTGCCGCACGCGCGTTCGCGGAAGTTCCGTCAACGGAAAATCAGGGTTAACCCTTAACGTTAATCGCCGCTTAAAGTTTAGCTGCGAGCATCCGCTCCATCGATCGTCCGTGTGTCGGGCCGAAGGTCCGCTGGTTCTATGAGGATGGAGTCATGCGCAGTCTGAAAGTAGCTTTGGTTGCCGGCGCGACGATCGCGGCGGCCTTTACGTCGGCGCAAGCCGCCGATCTCGGCCCCATCATGCAGCCGCACCCGATCGCGCCGGTACAGGTCGAGGAAATGACCGGCGGCTGGTATCTCCGCGGCGACATCGGTGTCGGCGCGCAGGGCTTCAAGTCGTTCGATTTCACGCAGACCAATTCCGCGTTCGTGTGGCCGGCGAGCTGGCGCATCGATCAGAAGGAATTCGGCGACGCGTTCTTCGGCGGCGGCGGCGTCGGCTTCCAGTGGAATTCCTGGCTGCGCTTCGATGCGACGGCCGAGTATCGCGCCAAGTCGAAGTTCAAGACCATCGGCAGCTACACCGAGTTCTGTCCGGGCGGCCGCTGCTTCGACGTCTATGACGGCCAGCACTCCGCACTCGTGGTGATGGGCAACGCCTACATCGACCTCGGCACCTGGATGTGCCTGACCCCGTTCGTCGGCGCCGGCGCCGGTTATGCACGCCACACCATCACCGGCTTCAGCGACACCGGCTACATCTCCAACGGCACCACCGGCTTCGGTTATTCGCAGAGCGACTTCTCCGAGTGGAAATTCGCCTGGGCGGTTCATGCCGGCGTCGCTTACTCCGTCAACAACAACTTCAAGATGGAGTTGGCGTATCGCTACATCAACTTCGGCGACGTCAACACCGGCATCATCGACTGCGCCTCGGGCGGTTGCTCGACCGGCGCCGGGCCGCGCGCCTTCTACGCCTTCCGCGAGCTCGACTCGCACGACCTGAAGTTCGGGATGCGCTGGATGCTCGCGCCCGAGGCGCCGCTCTACGCGCCGCCGCTGATGCGCAAGGGCTGATCGGCCTCCGAAACGGACGAACGGAAAAGACGGCGCGGGCTGAACGCCCGCGCCGTCTTCATTTTTGCGCGTGTGAATTTAGCCGATACGCGTCCGAAGAAGCGCAGGGCTAACCGTCCATTAAGGTTAATACCTGATGATCGCATCAGGGTTTCAAGTCGAGTTCGAGCAAGAGGGTCAGGCCATGCGGTTGCGTTCGTTGCTTTGCGGTCTCGCGTTTGTCGGAATTGCGCAGGGCGCCTCTGCGGCGGATTTGGGCGACTCGTTCCTGCGCGGATCGACGGTGATCAGCCAGCCGGGAGCCGCGCGCTGGGACGGCGTCTATTTCGGTGGACAGGTCGGCACCATGATCGCGGGCGCCGACTTCAGCGCAACCACCCGCGACGTGTCAAACCTGCTCCGGGGCGGTCCGATCAATACGACGATCGCGTCACCGTTCGGCGCGGTCGACCATGGCGGCGGCGCCCAGTACGGCGTATTCGTCGGCTACAACAGCCAATGGGACGGCGCGGTGATCGGCATCGAGGCGAACTACGTCCGCATGAATACCGCGGTGTCGGCGACCAATGCGATGGCCGGGACATACGTCTTCGCGGACGGCACAATCAACCCGTACACCGCGACCGGTACCGCGAGCGTACGTTTCACCGACTACGGAACGTTGCGCGTGCGGGGCGGCTGGGCGGCCGGCATATTCATGCCGTACGCCACGCTCGGCTTCGCGGTTGCGCGTGCGGATTTCAATCGGTCGGTCAGCGCGACCTTCACGCCGCCCGCGAATTCCGGCTTCGTTTTTACACCGCCTTTCGCGCCCCTGACGCTCGGCACGTCCTTTAGCGGTTTTGCCTATGGCTATTCGCTGGGCGCAGGTCTCGATGTCATGCTGACGGACTGCTTCTTCCTGCGCGCCGAATACGAATACGCCTCGTTTGGCGACTTCCAGCAGGTCAACATGCACCTGCATCATGCGCGCATCGCCGCCGCCTACAAGTTCTAGACCACGCAGGGCCGTGCAATTCGCGCGGCCTTGATACGATCGATCAATTTATTTGCAGGCGCGCCGTCACGATTTTCTTGACGGCGCGTTTTGCTTTCCTTATTTGCGGCGGCGGGACACCTCTCCCCAACGAGAGGCTTCTATCTGGAAGGATAGATCATGGCGAACCCGATGCCCGGCGTGCGGCCGGCCGCTCCGCACTTCTCGTCCGGCCCCTGTGCCAAGCGCCCCGGCTGGACCCTCCAGGCCCTCAAAGACGCGTTTCTCGGCCGCTCGCACCGAGCCAAGGGCGGCAAGGCGAAGCTCAAGCGCGCCATCGAAGAGACGCGCGCGGTGCTGGAAGTGCCGGCGGACTTTCTCATCGGCATCGTGCCGGCTTCCGACACCGGCGCGGTCGAGATGGCGATGTGGTCGATGCTCGGTGCCCGCCCGGTGACCATGATCGCGTGGGAATCCTTCGGCGAAGGCTGGGTGACCGACGTCGCCAAGCAGCTCAAGCTGAAGGATGTCACCAACATCAAGGCGCCGTACGGCTCGCTGCCGGACCTGTCGAAGGTCGATCCGAAGTCCGACATCGTGTTCACCTGGAACGGCACGACGTCGGGCGTGCGTGTGCCGAACGCAGACTGGATCGCGGCGGACCGCGAAGGCATTACGATCTGCGACGCGACGTCCGCCGCGTTCGCGCAGCCGCTCGATTGGGCCAAGCTCGATGTGGTGACCTTCTCGTGGCAGAAGGCGCTCGGCGGCGAAGCGGGGCACGGCATGCTGATCCTGTCGCCGCGCGCGGTGGCGCGGCTGGAGAGCTACACGCCGGCCTGGCCGCTGCCGAAGATCTTCCGCATGACCAAGGGCGGCAAGGTCAATCGCGGCATCTTCGAGGGCGAGACCATCAACACGCCCTCGATGCTGTGCGTCGAGGATTATCTCGACACGCTCGCCTGGGCCAAGTCGGCCGGCGGCCTGAAAGGCCTGCGCGCGCGCGCCGATGCGAACGCCAGGGTGATCCACGATTGGGTTGCGAAGACGCCGTGGATCGCCAATCTCGCCGAGAAGGACGAAGCACGCTCGAACACGTCGGTGTGCCTGAAGATCGTCGATCCGGCGATCACGTCGCTTTCGGTCGACGCGCAATGGGCTTTCGTGAAGGACCTCGTCGCGCTGATCGAAAAGGAGGGCGCGGCCTACGACATCGCGACGCACCGTGACGCGCCGCCGGGCCTGCGCATCTGGTGCGGATGCACGGTGGAGCGCTCCGATCTCGCGGCGCTGACCCCGTGGATCGACTGGGCGTTTGCCCAAGCCAAGGACGCACTGCCGAAGGCGGCGTAGCCATGTTCGCCGATCCGCTGACGGAAAAGCTTGCGACGTTCGTGCGCGGCATCGGGATCGATGTCCGTGCCGCCGCGCTGGATGGACCGACGTTCTTCCCCGGCATCGACATCCAGTACGGCGCGATCCTGATCGACGAGGCGCGGTTGAAACATCCCGCCGACATCCTGCACGAGGCCGGCCACATCGCGGTGACGGATCCGGCGGTGCGCCATGAATTCCGCCTCGCCCCGAACGGCGGCGAGGAGATGGCGACGCTGGCATGGTCCTACGCGGCGGCGCTGCATCTCGGCGTCCCGCGACGTCCTGTTCCATGCGGAGCAGCACAACGGCAACTCGCAGATGCTGATCGATAACTTCACCTCCGGCCGCTACATCGGCCTTCCGCTGCTGCAATGGTTCGGCATGACCGTCGAGCCGCGTCAGGCGGCAGAGCACGGTGAAAAGCCGTTCCCGCACATGCTGCGCTGGGTGCGCTGAAAAAACAGGAGTTTCTCATGGCCCCGCGCGTTCTCATTTCCGATGCTCTCTCTCCCGCCGCCGTGCAGATCTTCAAGGATCGCGGCGTCGAGGTCGACTTCCAGCCCAAGCTCGGCGCCGACAAGGACAAACTCGCCGAGTTGATCGGACAGTTCGACGGCCTCGCGATCCGCTCCGCCACCAAGGTGACGCCGAAAGTCCTGGAGAAGGCGAAGAACCTGAAGGTGATCGGCCGCGCCGGGATCGGCGTCGACAATGTCGATATCGCGGCCGCGACGGCCAAGGGCATCATCGTGATGAACACGCCCTTCGGCAATTCGATCACCACGGCCGAGCACGCGATCACCTTGATGCTCGCGCTCGCGCGCCAGATCCCGCAAGCGGATGTGTCGACGCAGGCCGGCAAGTGGGAGAAGAACAAATTCATGGGCGTCGAGATCACCGGCAAGACGCTCGGCGTCATCGGCGCCGGCAATATCGGATCGATCGTGGTCGATCGCGCGCTCGGACTGCGCATGCGCGTCGTCGCCTACGATCCGTTCCTGTCCCCGGAGCGCGCCGCCGACATCGGCGTGCACAAGGTGGAACTCGACGAGCTCTTTCGCCGCGCCGACTTCATCACGCTGCACACGCCGCTGACCGAAAAGACCAGGCACATCATCGATGCCTCGGCCTTCCCCAGGATGAAGAAAGGCGTGCGCATCATCAATTGCGCGCGCGGCGGCCTGGTGGACGAGCACGCGCTGCGGGACGCGCTCGACTCGGGGCAAGTCGGGGGTGCGGCGTTCGACGTGTTCACCGAGGAGCCCGCGAAGGAGAACCCGCTGTTCGGCCATCCGAACGTCGTGTGCACGCCGCATCTCGGCGCCGCCACCACCGAGGCGCAGGAGAACGTCGCGCTGCAGGTCGCCGAGCAGATGTCGGACTATCTGCTGCAAGGCGCGATCTCGAATGCCGTGAACTTCCCCTCGATCACGGCGGAGGAAGCGCCGCGGCTCAAGCCGTTCGTGGCGCTCGCCGAGCGTCTCGGCTCGTTCGCCGGGCAGCTCACCGAGACCGGGCTGAAGAAGGTGCAGATCTCCTATGAAGGCCATGTCGCGCAGATGAAGACCAAGGCGCTGACCTCGGCCGCGGTTGCGGGCCTGCTGCGTCCGATGCTGCAGGACATCAACGTGGTGTCGGCGCCGCTCGTCGCCAAGGAACGCGGCATCGTGGTCGAGGAAGTGACGCGCGAGGGCGACTGCGACTACGAAAGCCTGATCACCGTGACGGTGGAAACCGAGCGTCAGTCGCGCAAGGTGTCCGGCACGGTGTTTGCCGACGGCCGCCCGCGCATCGTGAATATCAAGGGCATTCGCATGGACGCGGAGTTCGGCCCGTCGATGATCTACATCACCAACCTCGACAAGCCGGGCTTCATCGGCAGTTTCTCCGGCACGCTCGGCGATGCCGGGATCAACATCGCGACCTTCCACGTGGGCCGCGAGGCACCGGGCGGCAACGCCATCGCGCTGATCGAGATCGACGGCGAATTGCCCGATGCCGTGCTGGAGAAGGTCAAGGCGCTGCCGCAGGTGCAGTCGGCAAGGCCGCTGAAATTCTAGTCCGACTATGCTAGGCTGACGGGGTTGGAGATAACGATATGGCTCGCCCGATCGTCGTGCATGCGGATTGGGATCCGGACGCTGGCGTCTGGGTCGCGACGACGCGTGACCTGCGTGGCCTCGTCACCGAAGCCGAGACGATGGAGGCCTTGCGCGCCAAGCTTCCCGGCATGATCCGCGATCTGCTGGAGGAGTATGAGATTTCCGACCCTCCGGCTTCGATTGAGATCATCGCGCGTGCAAGCGACACGCTCACGGCGGCCGAATAGGGCGGCGAGCGACGCATGGCCGACTACTATCGCGACGTCATTCGGCACCTGCGTGACAACGGATACGAGTTCAAACGTCAAGGCCGCGGCGATCATGAAATCTGGTGGCATCCCAAGACGGGCCATCGTTTGACGGTCGATCGAAAACTGAAGTCGAAGATCACCGCCAACGAGATTCTGAAGGACGCCGGCCTGCCGAAGGCCTTCTGATCGGCTTTGGTCCCGATCTCGCCGCGTTCCGGCCCGTGGTTGGCCTAACGTAAACCTGATTTCTGCGAGTTCCATGGTGCCGGGAGCGACCCCGCCAGAGGAAACCCGCTCATGAAGCGTTCATTTGCGCATTTGCCCGTCGCCTGCGTCCTGATCTTCGCCGGACCTGTTCCGCTTTCGGCGGCGGAACTCGACGTCCGGTCCGCCATCGATGCCGTCATGGTCTACCCCGACGGTGCGACCGTGACGCGCCTGATCACCGTCGACCTGCCGCAGGGCGACACCACGCTGATCGCGCGCGACTTCCCGCCCGGCCTCGACGCGTCCTCGCTGCGCGTCGAAGGCGAGACCGCCGCGCGCGTCACCATCGGGGCGATCGATGCGCGCGCGCCGCGTGCCGAACGTCCGCCGACCGCGCCCGAGCTCGAGAAGCGCTGGCAGGCGCTGAAGGACGAACGCGCCGCGCTGGAGGATCAGATCGGCGCCGAGGCGGCACGCAAGCGCTTCGCCGAACGCTTCGCTTCGGAAACCCCGTTCGGTCTGGGTGACAAGGGCGAGGCGCGCCCGATCGCGGACTGGCGCCTCGCCTTCGGCGCGGTCGCGGAGGAAATCCGCTCCGCCAACAACGCGATCCGCGAACTGAAATTGAAGCAGCGCGAGCTCGATGAGGAGCTCGCGCGGGTCGATCGCGCACTGCAGGCCAATCCGGCGCGCAAGATGGAAGTCCGCATCGATCTCGCGGCCGACGCCGGTTCGCGCGCGACCTTCCGCGTCAGCTATACGGTGCGCGGCGCGCGCTGGGCGCCGCTGTACGATGCGCGGCTCGACACCGGTACGCGCGAGCGCAAGCCGGCGCTCGAATTGATCCGCCGCGCCGAGATCGTGCAGCAGACCGGTGAAGACTGGAGCGACGTTGCGCTGGCGGTCTCGACCGTGCGCACCGCCAAGGGCGGGAGCGGACCGGAACTGCGGCCGCTGGTCGTGCGCTATGCCGAGCCGGCATCCGCGCTGAAAGGCTCGCGCGTGATGCAGGAGCGCGCGGCGTTGCGCGACGACCGGACCGCAGAAAACATGCCGGCATTCGCGCCCGCTTCGGCGCCCGTGCAGGAGCAGGAGGCCGCGATCGAAACCGGCGGCTATCAGGCGCTGTTCCGCGTTCCCGGCCGCGTGACGGTGGCGACCAACGAGGGTGCGAAGAGCTTGCGCATCTCGACGGCGACGATCGCGCCGGACCTGCTCGTGCGCGCGGCCCCCGCGCTCGACGAGACCGCCTATCTCGAAGCCTCGCTGAAGAATGCCGAGGAGGCGCCGCTGCTCGCCGGCCGGGTTTCGCTTTATCGTGATGGCATTTTCGTCGGGCGCGGAGCGCTTGCACTCACCCCGAAGGACGAGACCTTGCGCCTCGGCTTTGGTGCGGACGAAAAAGTGAAGGTCGCGCGCGTGCTCACGCGCAGGCTCGAAGGCTCGGCCGGCATCATCTCGTCGGCCAAGACCGACGAGCGCGAGTTCAAGACCACGGTGCGCAGCGGCCACAGCCGGCCGATCCGGATCGTCGTCGAGGACCAGATCCCGACCAGCGAGATTGCCGAAATCCAGGTCGAGATGCTGCCCGGCACGACGCCGCCGAACGAGCGCGACGTGCGTGACCGGCGCGGCGTGCTGGCCTGGAGCTTCGATGCCGCGCCCGGCGAGGCGAAAGAGATCAAGCTCGGCTGGCGGCTGCGCTGGCCGGGCGACAAGGTGGTCGCCTACGAGCCGCGCCGCCCCTGAGGCGGATTTCGGCCGGCCAAGAACCCGTTGGGCCGTTAATTGAGACGGCCCAATGCCTTGCCTCGCACAACGCCTTCCTTTATCGGGGCAGGGTATCCGGGCTGCGCCGAGCGTGTGCCTGTCTGTTGTCTCCACGTCGCCGGATCGCGCGGCTCAAGGGGTCCTCATGGCGAATGTGGTCGTGGTCGGCTCCCAGTGGGGCGACGAAGGCAAGGGCAAGATCGTCGACTGGCTGTCCGAACAGGCCGATGTCGTGGTGCGCTTTCAGGGCGGCCACAATGCCGGCCACACGCTGGTCATCGACAACGTCACCTACAAGCTGTCTTTGCTCCCGTCCGGTGTCGTGCGGCCGGGCAAGCTCGCGGTGATCGGCAACGGCGTGGTGCTCGATCCGCGTGCGCTGGTGGAGGAGATCGCGCGGCTCGCGGCGCAAGGCGTCGCGGTCACGCCCGACAATCTGCGCATCGCCGAGAACACCACGCTGATCCTGTCGCTGCATCAGGAGCTCGATGCGTTGCGCGAGTCCTCCGCCGATGGCGTGAAGATCGGCACCACGAAACGCGGCATCGGTCCGGCCTACGAGGACAAGGTCGGCCGCCGCGCAATCCGCCTGATGGATCTGGCCGACCTGCCTTCGCTCAACGAGAAGATCGATGGCCTGCTGGCGCATCACAATGCGCTGCGGCGCGGCAACGGCCTCGAGGAGATCAAGGCGAAGACGATCTACGACGAGCTTGCCGCCGTCGCGCCGAAAGTGCTGCCCTACATGGACACGGTATGGGCGCTGCTCGACACCAAGCGGCGCGAGGGCAAGCGCATCCTGTTCGAGGGCGCGCAGGGCACGCTGCTCGACGTCGACCACGGCACGTATCCCTATGTGACCTCCTCCAACACCGTTGCCGGGCAGGCCGCGAGCGGCAGCGGCATGGGGCCGGGCGCGATCGGCTATGTGCTCGGCATCTGCAAGGCCTACACCACCCGCGTGGGCGAGGGGCCTTTCCCGACCGAGCAATTGAACGACATCGGCCGGCTTCTGGGCGAGCGCGGACGCGAGTTCGGCGTGGTGACCGGGCGGCCGCGGCGTTGCGGCTGGTTCGATGCGGTTCTGGTCCGGCAAACCGCCCGTACCAGCGGGATCAATGGCTTGGCGCTGACCAAGCTCGACATTCTCGACGGCTTCGACGAGATCAAGGTCTGCGTCCGTTATCGCCTCGACGGGCGCGAAATCGACTACCTTCCGGCCAGCGCCAGCGCGCAGGCACGAGTCGAACCGATTTACGAAACCGTCGAAGGATGGAAGAGTGGCACCGCGCGCGCCCGCTCCTGGGCGCAATTGCCCGCGCAGGCGATAAAGTACGTGCGGCGAATCGAGGAATTGGTGGACTGTCCGGTGGCGCTGCTATCGACCAGTCCGGAGCGGGAAGACACCATACTGGTGCAGAACCCGTTCGAGGCCTAAACCCGCTGGGGGTGGGAAGAGCGTAACTGACGTATGGCCGATTATTATCCGCTCGTCGCCAAGGCGATCGCCGGTCTCGAGAAGAACACCGGCGAGGGCCGTCGCGCGCTTTATGAGCGTGCGCGCTCGGCTTTGGTTGCGCAACTGCGCGGGATGAACGATCCGCCGCTGACCGAAGCCGAGATCACGCGCGAGCGCCTCGCGCTCGAAGAAGCGATCCGCAAGGTGGAGGCCGAAGCCGCGCGGCGCGGGCGCGATGGCCCGAAGCCGGAGCCGCCGAAACCGCCTCCGCCCCCCTCCGACAACGGCGCCCGCGATCTCGACGCGGCCCCGTCGCCGACCCCTCCGCGCCCCGCCCGTCCCGCCGGCGAACGCCGCACGGTCACCGACGAAGGCCTGAAGGGCTTTCGCGATGTGATCGCCGAGACCGAGGCGCTCGGCGATGCAACCGCGCAAGGCGCAAAGGCCGCACGCGATGTGTTCGCCGCGACGCCGCCGAGCGTCAACCAGTCGTTCGACCGGCTCGAGCCGCGCGTCGAGCCCGAAGGACTGCGCCCGCCGATGCGCCCGCCGTCACGGCCGGTGGTCGAGC
>Ga0207683_10003338_pt1 | contig 13992 bp, 17 predicted proteins | sample KBSM73metaG_FD_184333 | JGI IMG/M metagenome (GOLD analysis project Ga0207683, IMG submission 184333) | Miscanthus rhizosphere microbial communities from Kellogg Biological Station, Michigan, USA - KBS M7-3 metaG (SPAdes) (version 2) | ecosystem: Host-associated > Plants > Roots > Rhizosphere >...
TGCGCCCATGTTCCGAACTGAGAATCGCCTCTGTAGCTGGGAAGTGCCCTGAAGATCTGCATCCAGACCTCTTGCGAGATATCCGCGGCCAGTTCTGGATCTCCACATAGCCTGCGAACAACCGCGTCGATATGGGGCGCGTGCTGCGACCAAAGCCGCTGCATCGCCCTCTCGTCGCCAGCTATTGCACGCTTGAGGTCCAGCTGATCGAATGGCATCTCGGACTTCTGATTAGTCACACCAAAGTGGGGTGAAGTTTCCTAGGAAAAAGCGGTGACTTTCCTTTTTGGGAATCGTTTGCAACCGTACGCCTCGTCACTCCGTAGAGTTGCATGGTTGCGCTTCGGCGGTCAGGAACCTAAGCTCTTGCGGTCGGTATAAATGAATGTAGTCCAAGGAGTTAGAGTTGCTTAGAGTGATCCTTACTGCCCTCACGGTGACTCGAGCAGGCGATGGCCTGCCCGTTAAGTCCCCGACCGAAGTCGGCATGTCCAGCAGCCGGCTGGCCGCAATCGAGCGCGTCGTGGAGCGCGGAATCAAGGCTGGTGGGTACCCCGGCGCGGCAGTGGTCGTCGGCAGAAAGGGCGCCGCAGTCTTCGAGAAGGGGTTCGGCAAGCTCTCCTGGAGCTCCAGCAGCGTCGGGGTCGACGCTCAGCGCACCATCTACGACGTCGCATCTCTGAGCAAGGTCGTCGGCACCACGACGGCCATCATGATTCTTTACGACGAAAAAAAGATCGGGCTCGATGACCCGGTCGTTAACTACATCCCCACCTTCGGCGGCGGCGACAAGGACAGAGTCACCATCCGCCAGCTCCTGACCCATACCTCCGGCTTGCCGGCGGGTAGAGACATCTGGCGCATTGCACAGACTCCCCTCGAGGCGCGTGCGCTCGTTCTGAGCACCCCGCTGGAGGGTCGTCCCGGCGCCCAGTACATCTACTCCGACCTCGGCGCCGACGTTCTTGGACTCCTGGTAGAAGTGGTATCGGGCGAGCCGCTGGACAAATTCCTGACCCGCCGGGTATTCGAGCCGCTGGGGATGAACGAGACGATGTACCGTCCTGCGGATTCGCTTCGCAGCCGGATCGCCCCGACCGAGGTGACACCTCCCCGCGGTTACCCACTGCAGGGCGAGGTGCACGATGAGAACGCCTACGCACTAGGCGGCGTTGCCGGCCATGCGGGGCTCTTCAGCACTGCCGCGGATCTTTCCGTCTTTGCGCAGATGATGCTCAACGGCGGCGAATACAACGGCGTCCAGATCATCAGCAAACCGACCGTGGAGCTCTTCACCTCGAGAGCCTTCGGTCACCGGGCGCTGGGCTGGGACACCGCCGAGGGTGATTACGGGTCGGGACGCTTCCTCGGACCCACCGCGTACGGTCACACCGGGTTCACGGGGACTTCGATGTGGATCGATCCAGAGCGCGAGATGTTCGTGATTCTGCTCACCAATCGTGTCCATGCCGCCCGCGCGCTGCGGCCGGCGAAGGTGATCTCCGACGTTCGCGCGGATCTATCCGATGCCGCTGTTCTTTCGGTTCTCGATGGGCCAAAGGTCGCTTCGGGATCGCGGGCCTTCCGTGCCGATCGTGAGGTCGGCTGGAATCCAGCGCCGCCGCGCGCCTCGAGACGGCGCCATGGCTCGTCGAAGCACCACACGATCGCCAGCGCCACTTCAAAGAGCCGCGCCAGCGCCAAGAAGAGCAGCTCCGGCAGGAAAGCGACTGCGAAAAAGAGCACTACCAAAAAGAGGTAACCATCGCGGCGATCCTCTAGATCAGCGCGACACTTCTAGTATCAAGGGCGCCTGCGGGCGCCCTTACTTGTTTATGTGCCATCGACTGGGTGATTATTCGGTAGCCGCCATGATGACCGACGATACACCTTCAGCCCCCGCTTCTACCGAGCCTTCAGCCACGACCGGAGTCGTGTCGGAGGATCAGGTCAAGCTCGCGCTGCGTCGGGTCAAGGATCCGGATCTCCAGCTGAACATCATCGACCTCGGGCTGGTCTACGGTATTGCCGTCGATGGCACGACTGTGAAGGTCGATATGACTCTGACTTCACCGGCGTGTCCGTCCGGCCCCGAGCTGATGACCAACGCCGAGCAGGAAGTGAAGACACTGCCCGGCGTAGAGAAGGTGGAAGTGAATCTCGTCTGGATGCCGTTCTGGACGCCCGAGAAGATGGAGCCGCGCGTGAGAGCATACCTCGGTTTCTAGTGACAGCGGCACGGCACACGCACACATTTTCGCCGTGCGTCTCCCGTTCATCGCCGCGCTGCTCGCTCTCGTTTTTTCCCTGGGCGCCTGCGCGTCAAACCCGACTTCAAAGACCAGCGCTTCGTCTTCGCGGCGCACCCTGGCTGCCTGCCTAGACACACTTCAAGCTGCCGACTCGATCTCGACGGTGGTGAAGATGTCGGTCCAGTCGATCGATTCGGCGGTAGCTCTCCCTTCTGAGTTCGAAGGGCTATTGGTCGACGAATTCCGGCGCGCATTCAAGGCGCCGTCCCGCCTCCCCCTGAGCGTGGTGATGGGCACGCCACCCTGCGATTCCCTGGGCGGCCGTTGCGCAGGGGGCGAGCTCAACGTCTCGACGGTGGCGTACGCCACCGCCCACGGCGACGGCAAGTTGTCCGACATTGCGGTAATCGATGCCTCCCTCACGCCGGCTCTCGCCGACAGCGTCGCCTCGGCACTGAAGACGGTGTCGAACATGGGCGCGAGCCCGCCGACGGGCGAGGTCCAATCCATCCATCTGATGATGCAGATCGGGCCGGAGGAGAACCCCGACACCGTGCCCGCTCTGCGACGGGTTCTCGTCGCGAAAGTGCCGCACTACGAATTGCCGTTCAGATACGCCACGATGCCGGCGGCGGGTGTCAATCCCAGCTATCCCTTTGCCGCCCGCCTGGCCGGGGTCGGGGATAGCGTCACGCTGGCGTTCACCGTGGAACCAAACGGTATGATTGCCAGCGAGTCGATGGAGCTGGTGCAGGCGACGTATCGGGATTTCATCAGCAGCGTTCTCGACGCGCTCGGCAATACGCGCTATCACCCGGCCTATCTGGGGGACTGTCCGGTGGCCACCCGCATGACCCAGAGATTCATGTTCAAGACGCCGAACTGATCCGGGTCAGGCTGCTCCGCGAAGCGCCTGAACAAATCCTTCTCCCATTTCCTCGATCTGCCAGCGGCGCAGATCCGGCACGGTCGCAAGATCGGTAACGGTTTTCGCACCGCTGCGCGCTACGTTCTCCAGCCGCTCGCGTGAGCACAGGACACCGGGATCGAGCTCGAGTCTGGTCGCCGCTTCGTCACGAACTGACTTGAGACGGCCGACCCGATCGTCGAAATCGCGATCCTTGTTCCAGCGCTGGCCTCGCGGAAACCTGGGCAGGTCCGCTTCAGGCGCTTCCATTCCGCGGCGGACCGATGCGACGATGTCTCCGCCTCCGCGGTCGATCATTCCCCTCGGCATTCCCTTGATCGCGCTCAGCTCCGACACGCTTCGCGGCGCCCGGCGAGCCAGCTCGAACAGAACTTCATTCCCCATGACACGGAACGTGGCGCGATCGAGCTGGGCAGCGACCGTATCGCGCCAGTTGGCGACTTCGCGCAGAACGGCGAGCTCGCGTCGGGTAAGGTCTCTGGCGCCCTTGAGGCGCAGGAACCCTTCCATGCTCTCCTCAGCTTCCCAGCGCGTTCCTTCCAGGCGCTGGAACTCCTCCTCGGCCCAGTGCCAGCGGCCCCGGCGCTCCAGCGCGGCCTTCATCTGATCGCGAAGCTGCAGCAGGAATCGAGTGTCCTGCGCCGCGTACTCCAGCATGTCATGCGTCAGCGGTCGCATCGACCAGTCGGCGCGCTGGTGTTTTTTGTCGAGCTTCACGTCGAAGTACTGCTCGAGCAGCGCGGCGAGACCGAATGACTTGATTCCCAGCAGCTGCGCGGCAACGCGCGTGTCGAAGATTTTCGTGACGTGCCAGCCGTAATCCTGGTGGAGCAGTCTCAGGTCGTAATCGGCATCGTGAAAGACGACCTCGACCTTCGGGTCCTGCAGCAGATCGCCGAGCTTCTGCGGCGTTCCGATGGGGAGCGGATCGATGATCGCGCTTCGCTCGCGCGTAGAAAGCTGAAGGAGATAGATGCGGTCGAGAAAGCGATGGAAGCTGGCGCCCTCGGTGTCGAGGGCGAGCTCGGTCACATCTGATATTTGGTCGAGAAAGCGATCGACCTCGGACGACTGGTCGAGGTACTCCGCGCTCGCCGTATTCGCGGGAGGCATCACCCAAATCTAGTGCCTGAATGGTGCCACGCCCCGGTATCGTTAACTTTCGTCGTCGAGCTCACCCTTCTTTTCTCTATGGCAGAAGACCTCAAGATTCACATCTACCCGAGCGACTGTGATTCCGTCGGCCACGTGAATCACGCCCACCTGCTCACCTTACTGGAGCGGGCGCGCTGGAACGCGCTGGAGCGGCACATGTCCTACGAGGATTACATGCGATCCAGCCTCTGGGCAGTGGTGCGGAAGGTGGAAGCTTCGTACCAGGCGCAAACATTCCCCGGAGACGACCTCAGCATCCGCACCGGGCTGACATCGGTCGGCAACACCAGCTTCATCGTGCGGCAGGTGGTGCGCAACCAGCGCGACACCATCGTCTGCGATGCATCGATCGTGTACGTCACGGTCTCACCGGATGGAAAGCCGATCCCGGTACCCGATCAGTGGCGGACCCTGTTCGCGCCGTGGCAAGATGATGGCTGATCCAGGCCGGGTCAGCGCGACCGAGCAATCGCTGTCCGCGCAGATAGGCGCGGTCCTCTTCCGTCATCGCGGCTGGTTGCCGTTGCTGTTCCTTGGCATTCCGCTGGTAATGCCGGGCTCGACGTCGCCATTTCGCTGGGAGGTCGGCCTCGCGCTGATCGCTATTGGAGAAGCCGTTCGCCTAGCCGGCGTCGCCGCCGCCGGAACTGTGACCAGGCGGCGGTCGCGCAACGTGCAGCGACTCGTGACTTACGGGATCTTTGCCTGGGTAAGAAACCCGTTGTACATCGGCAACTTTCTCGTCTGGATGGGATTCGTCACCATCTCAGGCGTGCTCTGGTTTCTTCCGATTGCAATCCTGCTGTTCGCCGTCGAGTACGAGCTGATCGTGCGCTACGAGGAAGGCGTGCTGGAGTCGATCTTCGGCCGAGATTACCTCGAATACAAGAACGGCACGCCGCGCTGGATTCCCCGTCCGCCGAAGGGAGAGGTGCCGGTCGGCGAGTACCATTGGGGCGAGGCGTTCAAGAGCGAGATCAGCACGTTTCTCCAGTACGCGGTGCTACTCCTCGCCTTCTGGATCAAGGGTCACGTAATCGCTGGCGGGGCGACGGGGTTCCTCAAAACCTTTTAACTGCAGAACAGGTGCGAGGTGTGAGCAACGACGTGGCGAGTTAAGAGTTTACGACGTAGTGAACCCGTCTCTCAGAACGGTTTTGCTCACACCTCGCACCTGTCGTTCTGCAGTTCAGCCCTTTGTCCGGCATTCCACGCATACCGCGTCCGATCCAAAGAGCCTGGCTTTCAATTTCTCGGTGAACGACCCGTACATATGCTCATCGCACAGCGCTCGTTTGCAGGTGCGGCACACCCCGCCCGCTCCCGCACTGAAAAACAATCCGCATTTGTCGCACTGCCAGGTGAACTGCGATTTGCGGAAGAACGGCGGCACTTACACGATGGCCAGGGTCTGCGAGCCGCTCCATGAAGCGCTCGGCTTGAGCTCCACCGGCGTACCTACCTGCACTGCCTCGATGCAGACCATTCTCAGGTAATCCTCGGGATCCAGTCCGATGAACCCGGTCACTTTTTCCCGCCACGGGTTCCACACCACGGCGTCCTTGAATCCATCGGCCTTGATCTCGATGCGGCGGTCGTTGCCGCGATCCTCGACTTCGATCTTCTTCGGCGCCTTGAGATAAACACGGTCGGTCTCATCCGAGATCACGAGCTTCTTCGCTTCGTCTTTCGTCTCGTTACCGCCCTGCGTCTTGTCGAGGTACCACTTTCCGGTAAAACCGCGGATCGCCGATTCCCGGATGTCGGCTACCGCGACGTACGTGTGGAGGCCGGCGGTGAAATTGAACAGCTCGTCGCCGGTGTTGTATGCTTCGAGCATTACGGTCAATGATTTGTCGTCGATCGAGACCGTCAGCTCAATCCGGAAATGGTACGGAAACAGCTCTCTTGTCTTGTGATCGTCCGTCAGGATGAGTCTTACCGACGATGGATCGTCCGAGGTGTCATCGCTGTCTGCCAGCTGCCATTCGCTCTTGCGCGCAAATCCGTGCTGCGGCAGCGCGCCAAGGTTGGAGAACTGGGGCCAGATGACCGGAATGCCGCCGCGGATCGGATCGCCGGGGGCGAAGTTCGCCGTTTTTCCCATGAACAGCACTTCCCTGCCCCCCGCGGGAATCCACGAGGTGACGTGCGCGCCGTTCAGATACACGTCCGCCGAGCTCCCTGACGGATGCGACAGGAGCACGGTGGACATTCCGTTCTTTCCGGGAACGATGGGAGGCGTCATGGAATCAGATAGGGGTAGCCGAGCATCGGCTTAGCCGTCGCCTGGCAACTGGAACGCTACCGGTTTGGTCGTCCGGGAGGGTCGGGACTCTTGAACACTTCTCGGTTGATCTGGACGTAATCCTTCAAGTTCGCCGGCACGTCTTCTTCCGGGAAGATCGCGGTGACCGGGCACTCAGGCTCGCAGGCGCCGCAATCGATGCACTCGTCGGGGTGGATATAAAGCTGATCGGGTCCTTCATAGATACAGTCGACGGGACACACGTCGACGCACGCGCGGTCCTTGGTGTTCTTGCAGGCTTCGGTTATGACGTAGGGCATCTCATCCCCGTGGTAGGCAACGTGGCTGGACGAGCGTCGCCAAAAAGCGATTCATGTGCGAAAAATAGACTTGCGAGATTGAATAGCAACCACGGATTCAGCCCTTGATTATCCCCATCCATACTCCCAGCAGCACCACCACCAGGATCGCGAGGAAGACAGCGACGAGACGGTGACGCGTTCTGCGGACCGCAGTCCACACCTCCTCGTCCAGGTAAAAGACGCCGGGCACGGCTTCACGGATAACTGCTCGCTCGCGCAGGCGCCTGATGGCAAGTGAGTCGTCGACGCCGATCGCCTCAAACGACTGAGCGCGATCCGGCGAAGTCGCGCCGGCAGCCCGAAAGGCGTCGAGCAGGTTCTCCTCACGGCGTCGTACCGCCGCGGCTGCGATTACGGCACCAGCGCCCATCTCGATCGCTCCGTTAGTGTTGGTCCAACATTATTTCCGCCACGGCGGAAGATCGCCGTGTTTTTTTGCGATGTCGGGATTCTCGCGAAAGAGTGTGGCGGTGCGCCCGATTACCTGCACTACGGCGGAGTTGGTGGCGAGCGCCAGAGAATTGGCGACGTCCTTCGGTTTCAGATCGTCCTTGTTCCCGAGCTTTATCTTGACGAGCTCCTTCGTGCGCAGCGCATCGTCGAGCGAAGAAATCAGCGTTGGAGTGAGGCCCTGCTGTCCAACGTGAACGGTCGGATCCAGATGATGCGCTTCCGCGCGAAGCTCGGCCCGCTCGCGACCCTTCAATTCTTCATCCTGCCCGGCTTCGTCATGAACCCGCGGACGTCGAGTGGAGTTCCGTTCCAGTAGTTGGCGTTGCTCCTCATCACCTGAAAATGCAAATGGGGCGCGTCGGGGGAGGCGTTGCCGGTGCTGCCGACGAAACCGATCACGTCGCCTTCCTGCACCTCCATCCCTTCTTTCACGTTCGGCGCATAGCCCATGAGATGGGCGTAGTACTGCAGGTAGCGGCCGCTGGCATCGGCGACGTAGATGGTGATCCCGCCGGCGCCGCCGTTGGCCAGCTTGATGATGCGACCGTTCGCCGCCGCCAGCACCGGAGTACCGCGCAGCGCCATGATGTCAGTCGCCATGTGGATGCGGCCACCGCTCCGGCCCTGGTGATAGGTGTCCGTCAACGCCGCGGGAACGACTCCTTCCACGGGCACCATCAGCGGATGCGATTGGAAATACGCGGAATCCGCCGGCAGCATTGGACGCATGTCGACCGGCATGCTGTCGTCCGGTTTTGTCACGACCACCGGAGGCATGCGTGTCGATGTCGAGTCAGTCGGCGCGTGGAAGTTGACGCACGTACCCGCTGCGGTCAGACAAAGCAACGTCGCGCACAACCGTGAAACGACAACGACACTGGAACTTCTTTTAGCCTGCTCGAGCTCAGCTCGCGTTAACACCAGCTAGCTGCTGCTCCGTATTGCCTTCAGAAACGATTGGGGCATCGGTGTCTCCTTGAAGTTCTTCGAGCTCCCGCGCCATCCGCGCGATGCCCTCCTCGAGGGTTCGCGAGTGGTGCATTGAGCAGAACTTGGGCCCACACATCCCGCAAAATTCGGCGCTTTTGAAATATTCGGCGGGAAGTGTCTCATCGTGATACTCCTGGGCCCGCTCAGGGTCCAGGCTAAGCCGAAATTGTTCCTTCCAATCAAATGCGTACCGTGCCCGCGACAGCGCGTCGTCGCGGTCCCGCGCCCCCTTTCTACCCCGCGCCACGTCCGCGGAGTGCGCGGCGATCTTGTAGGCGATCACGCCCTGCCGTACGTCCTCGGCGTTGGGCAGGCCGAGGTGCTCCTTCGGGGTGACGTAGCAAAGCATGTCAGAGCCGAACCAGCCGATCATCGCGGCGCCGATCGCACTGGATATGTGATCGTACCCGGGGGAGATGTCGGTGACCAGCGGGCCCAAGGTATAGAATGGGGCTTCATTACATACCTCTTTCATGCGCCGAACGTTCATTTCGATCTGATCCATCGGGATGTGCCCTGGACCTTCGACCATAACCTGTACGTCGCGCTCCCAGGCGCGGCGGGTTAGCTCGCCAAGGGTGTCGAGCTCGGCGAACTGAGCGCGGTCACTGGCATCGGCGATGCAGCCGGGACGAAGACTGTCACCAAGCGAGACGGTGACGTCATAGTGGCGAAGGATGTCGCAGACGTCGTCGAATCTCTCGTAGAGCGGATTCTGCTTCCGGTGCGCCATCATCCACACTGCGTGCAGTGAGCCGCCGCGGCTGACGATGCCGGTGATACGGCCGTGCACCAGCGGCAGATGCTCGATGAGAATTCCGGCGTGGAGCGTCATGTAATCGACGCCCTGCTGGGCCTGGTGCTCGATCATGTCGAGGAGATCGTTAGCGGTCAGCTCCTCGAGCTGCTTGTCCCACTTTCCGTCGGGGCCGCCCTGCACCGCCTGGTAGATCGGAACCGTTCCGATCGGCACTGGTGAGGCGGCGATGATGGCGCGGCGTATACCGTCGATGTTGCCGCCGGTGGAGAGATCCATCACCGTATCGGCGCCGTATTTCACGGCGACCTGCAGCTTCTCGATCTCGCCGTTGACGTCAGACGAGACCTGCGAGTTGCCGATGTTGGCGTTGATCTTCACTCGCGCAACTTTGCCGATCGCCATCGGCTCCAGCGCGCCGGCGAGGTGATGGACGTTGGCCGGGATGATCAATCGCCCGATGGCGATCTCGTCGCGCACCGTCTCCGGTGCCAGGTCTTCGCGCTCGGCGACGAAGCGCATTGCGTCGGTGATCTCGCCTCGACGCGCGTGGTGCATCTGCGTGCGTGTTGCCCTTTCCATTGTCGACTCCCTACGCCGGTATTAACCGGATCAGGTTCTGAGGGACTTTCTCAGCCTCGCGCCGCCGCTGACTCCAGCGCGGCAAACTTTCGCGTGGCACCCCTGTCTGAATTGAATATATATGGTGCCAGGCGCACGTCGCGTCCAACTCAAGCCCGAGGTCGGAATGCCGATTAATACGAAGAAGGTGCTGGTCGGAGGGCTCGTCGCGGGTGTCATCATCAACATCATCGATTTCGTCGCCAACACTTACATCCTCGGCGCACGGATGAAAGCCGAGTCGGATGCGTTCAAGCCGGGGATGTCGGATGCGATGATGGCAGGGAACGCGGTGATCAGTTACGTGATCATGGACCTGGTGCTGGGTTTTGCATTGATCTGGACGTACGCTGCGTTCCGCCCGCGATTTGGCGCCGGTGCTCGCACGGCGACTTATGTGGCGGTGCTGTTCTGGCTCCTGGCGATGATCTTCACCGCGGGCTATCGACAGATGGGGATCATGTCGTCGGGACTCTGGTGGAGCTTCGCGTTCATCGGACTGGTGAATTTCCTGATCGCGGCGTGGGCGGGTGCAGCGGTTTATTCCGAAGAGGGCGCCGCCTAGAGATTCCCCGCTCTCCTCTCAGTTCCGTGGCTCGCCGCCGATCGTCTTCATGGTATGGGCAAGCTGTTCTCTTTCCTGGGTGCGACGATCGGCGGATACGCCGGCTGGTTTCTCGGCGCTAAGATTGGATTCACGACCGCGTTCATGATCAGTATGGTCGGCACCGGGATCGGCATGTACTACGGTCGACAGATCGCGCGCCACTACGGGGCATAGCCGATTGGGTGGATAAAAAAAGGGCACGCTCGAGTGAGCGCGCCCTTTTCAACTCCGCTTCTGATCTGAGCTGTTCTAGTTGGGCGATGCGTTCCCGCCCCGGCATCCTCGATAATTGCCATTTCCATGCCCCGCAAACAAAGAAGGCGCGCTCTTTCGAGCGCGCCTTCTACGCTATCGACTTCGATTCAAACAGACTGCTGGACCGTCATCGCCTGATTGAGCTTGAGCGAGATGCGGCCGCCGTTCGGGACGCAGCCATCGTACTTGCCAGTCGCACCGGCGACGACCGCGCCGGCAGCGGCGCCAGTCGCGGCACCGATGACAGTCGACTTCGTCTTGTGGCCGAAGATCTGGCCGGCGATGGCACCGATGACCGCACCAGTCGCGACCTTTCTCGCATCGTTGCTGGCGTCACCGTTACGAACCTTCTCTACCTGCGCCGCGGTCACCGTGGAACTGATCGGGTAGGTCTTGCCGTTGAAGGCGATCGACCGAACCGCGAACTCCATCTCGATGTTGTCGTTGGCGTTCTCGCTGCGCTTGAGCGACGTGATCTCGATCACGGCCGTCGCGCCGGCGGGAATGGCGACTCCGTTGGAGCCCTGCACGGACTCGGCGACGCTGGCGGTGAATTTGTCACCGACCTGATACTGGTTGGTGCAAACGCGCTGGCCTGAGTACAGCGAGATTTCCGAGCCACTGGCGATCGTGCCGAGCGCGCGCTCGGTGGATCCACCCGCGGCGTTCTCCGTCACGGTGTTTCCGTTTGGAGTCGTCACCGGCTGCGCTACAGTGGGCTCGGCCGGCTGTGGGCGAGGAGCAGTGGCAACACGACGTGGCGTTCTACTCGGCGTCAGAATTTCGGACGGGGTTTGACGCTTTGTAACCTTGGGCGCCGGCTCGGACGGAGCTGGTGCCGGTATGACAGTCGCCGGAACGTCCTTCAGCTCCGGCTGCGACAGGGTGTCGGCATTGGCGAGCTGTAGATCGTGCGCCAGCGCAGTGTCCTGGGCGAGGGCGTCTTCGGGCTTGTCGCCCTGTTTGCAGGCACCGAGGGCAATAGTAGCAGCAAGGAGGACCGGTGTGGCGATCCTCGAGAAGTTGAATTTTGTCATTGTAGTCTCGGAAACGAAAAGGATGCGGTCTGAATCGACCGCATCCTTTATCGCCGGTTAGCGCGGGAAGCGGCCGCTCGGGGGTCTGTTGGAAACGCCGCCGGATCTCGGGACACCCATTCTGCCACCGATGATGATAGGAATCTGATGATTCGGCAAACGGTTCCGTCCATCGGTGCGGGGATCGCAATTGTCGACGTCACCGACGACACCACCGCGAATCACCGCGCCCAGGATCGTGCCGAGGACCGCGCCAGCAGACGAACCACCGCTGCTTACGCGCCCATCGTCACCACCAGACGACGAACCGCTCGGATAGGATACCGCGACCGGGTGCGGCCGTGGCGAGATAGGAGTCGGATCATCGGCAACCGGCGCCTGTGCGACAGTCTGAACTTCAGGCTCGCTGACGGTTGCAGGCGCTTCGGTCTGGACGACGTGCGGCGGCGACTTCGGAGCGGGTTTGTGGCGTCTCACCGTGTTCGAAGGAGCCTGCTGCTTTGCGGGCGGAGTGGTCTGCTCGATGGCAGAGACGATCTGCTGGCCGGCATTCGGCGAGCTGTTCGCGAGAGTGATCCCATCAGACGAGGAGGCGAGCTCAAGACTCTTCTTGAGATCATCGTCCATCGCCGTCTTCTTGTCGCCACTGCAGGCGGCCAGGAGGACAGCGCCAGCTCCGGCGAGCAACAAGAAACTCTTCCGCATAGAAAACTCCTTCCCAATCACAGGAAAATGGCCGATTCAGTTACACCGCTCCGAAACAGCTGATTCGGTCCGGCGCACCTATAAAGGCAACTAGGGCGCCCTGACTTAAGCCTCTCTGCACGCGGTCAAAGCCCATACTTCCGACGGCGTGTCACCCCGCAGGGACAGGGGTTGTCTACGCCGTGAGACGGACTTTAACACCCGGGAACAGATACCGGCCTTAGACCTTCGGTCTAGTGTGATCAAGGCCGGATTTTCGGGTGGCAGCTCGGACTAGCTGGCTGGCGCGGGAGTCGCTCTATTCCTCCGCCAACATGAGATACACCGAGTTACGCCGGGACGTTTCGCGCAGGTTCGCCGGATTTTTCCTGACCGGCTTTGCAGCAACTCTGCTGGCGGGGTCCGCTGCCTGTGGGGTGAGCAGTACCACCGCGCGACCGAGGATCTGCTGGCGCTCGAAGAAGAGATCGCGACCCAGATCTCCGACCAGCTGCGCCTGCAGATCACCGGCGAGGCGCCGCGCCGCCGGATCACCGCCGACGCCGAGGCGTATCGGCTGTACCTCCGCGGGCGCTTCCAGTGGAACCGGCGCGACGAAGAGGGGCTGCAGCGCGCCCGCGAGTTCTTCGCCGCCGCGATCGCGCAGGATCCGGGCTTCGGCCTCGCCCACGCCGGTCTCGCCGACGCCTACAACGTGCTGCCGTTCTGGGGCTTGATGGCGCCGAGCGCCGCCTTCCCGCGCGCCCAGCACGCGGCGCGCCGGGCGCTCGAGCTCGATCCGCTGCTCGCCGAGGGTCACGCTTCGCTCGCCTATGCGAGCTTCTACTTCGACTGGGACTGGAGCGCCGCCGAAGCCGGGTTCCGCCGCGCGCTCGAGCTCGATCCCGGCTACGCCACGGCGCACCACTGGTACGGCGTCTGCCTGGCGCTCACCGGCCACGCCAACCGCGCCGCCGAGCGGCTCGGCGAGGCGCGCGAGCTCGATCCGCTGTCGCCGATGATCCGCGCCGACATCGCGCTCGCGCGGGTGCTGGCCGGCGAGCCCGAACGGGGCGTCACCGAGTGCCGGGAGCTGCTCGAGAGCGATCCGGACTTCACGCCGGCGTATCTCTATCTCGGTCTCGCGCACGGCGCGCTCGGCAATCCCTCCGAGGCGATCGCGGCGCTCGAGGTGGCGATGAAGCGCATGGGCGAGAGCGTCGCGGCGATCGCCTCCTGCGGCTTCGCCTACGCTGCAGCAGGCCTCCCCGACCGGGCGCGCATGCTGCTCGACCGGCTCGCCCTGCTCGGGGCGCGGCGCTACGTGTCACCGTACGCCGTCGCGGTGCTGTGGGCCGGCCTCGGCAGCGCGGGCGACGCCTTCGAGTGGCTGCGCCGCGGAGTCGAGAACCGCTGCGAGACCATGCCCTGGCTGCGCCGCGACCCGCGCATGGCCGCGCTGCGCGAAGACCCCCGCTACGCGCCGCTGCTCGCGGCGCTGGGCGACGTGGGCACGGCAACCGAGTACGACGGCGGCCGCGCCGGGAGTTGAGTGGGCGACTTCAACGTCCGGTGGTGGGACGGAGCGGCTCGATCAACGGGTTGCGCACCCGCAGGTCGCTGAAACGGCTGAAGTCGCGGTC
>Ga0207683_10003339_pt1 | contig 13991 bp, 12 predicted proteins | sample KBSM73metaG_FD_184333 | JGI IMG/M metagenome (GOLD analysis project Ga0207683, IMG submission 184333) | Miscanthus rhizosphere microbial communities from Kellogg Biological Station, Michigan, USA - KBS M7-3 metaG (SPAdes) (version 2) | ecosystem: Host-associated > Plants > Roots > Rhizosphere >...
GCTGTTGACGCGAAGCCGCGGGCTGCAATACGTGTCGTACGGTGTGGCGGCAGTGTCCACCGTGCTCGGCGGGCTCGCACTCGCGCACATCTGACGACAGCGAAGCGTGTTCCGCCTGCGGATGCGTACGCGACCCATGGCCGCCACGCGGCGGCATGCGACACCGGGTCGACGGGGAGAGCGCAAATGACGCCGCCGCCGACGGGACGTTTGACTATCGAAAGGTCCCGAGCACCAATGCCCTCATCGATCAGAAACTACTCTCGCTTGAGCCCACCAGGAGTGGTGGTTCGAAAAACTCCAACGCGGTGCTCTCACTGGATTCAGAGGTGCTTGGGAGATCGTCAACAAGCAAGCGATGCAGGACGATTACGTCGAATGCGTGAAACAAGCTGGGGTGTCGCGTCGCTCGATGCAGACGTCCCTCGGAATGAATCTACGACGGCTGCTACCCCCAGGATTCCCGCAGTCGGTCACGACAACATCCGATCACAACGGCTTTTCCGTCACGGCGCCGCACTATCGCTTCCCGCCAATCGACGTCTGCAGGAAGTTCTTTGAAGACGCTGTCGGGTTGAAAGGATATGACTGGGGCGAGGCGCTCGAGGCCACGACCTCGTAGACCTTTTGAACCTCTTTTCTATTTTACTATTACGTTCAGGTTGTCCCGCTACGGAGGCAGCGGCGGGATCCCCGCGCGTAGTAAAGGTCGACAAGGTCCGCCGGTTGCAGGAATCACGCTGTAAACGCGACGCTCTAGTCACCGCCTCACGGAGCCGATCACGGCTAAAGGCGCTTCGTAGCCCTGCGTCCGAAGTACTTCGCACCCGGCATTTGGTTCGGCCTAGTCGCTAGTCCTGCCTCGAGCGCGGTTCTCAGAGCGAAGAACGTCGTACTTCGGACGTCGTTCTGGGTGCTTGGAACTATGCGGCGACGAGGCTCCCGGCGCTCAGCTCGTTGTACGAAGCACCGAGGGGCCCTGACTGGGTTGGGTGGGCGTTGCGCGCCGCTCTGGCGACGCGCTTCATGCAACAGCGGGCTTGTCCGTCGCCATTTGCGCTGCGCGTGCCTGCAAGGCTGCCGCTACCAGGCTCGCCGCCTCGCTCCGCGGCGCGTCGTCGATGAACTCGCCTACGCCAAGTGAAACCAGATAATCCGTTAGCGTGGCGCTTCTGCGTACTTCAGGTGCGAGCGTGAAAATCACGGCCGGCGGGTCGACGCGAACGCGTTCGTGTGCGAGAAGGACGCGATGCAGCTGCATCACCGTTACGCCGTCTTGAACAGGTAAGTCGAGCTCCAGCACGAGCAGGTCAAATCGTGAGAACTCGAGAACCCCGAGCGCAGCCTCTCCGTCGGCGGCTTCCACGACGGTGGTGTCGCGGTCTTCGATCAATGTGCGAAGCGTGTGCCGCACGTCCGCACTCTGGTGCGCGACAAGCACGCGCCAACGGGGCGCCCTTAACAGCTCAATGACGTTCGATGACATGGATTCGCAGGTGGTTTGGCGCTACTCGCAGCATCGGACGCGAGCAGCTAACGGAGACGCGTGACCAGCGACACGCCCAACTCGACCATACCGGACACTTTTTAAATGCGCCGCCCAACAAATGACCTTTTGGATGTAGGTCCGCGCCTACGCGATCAGCCAGCTACGAATCCCCCGATGTGCTTTGCCGGCGCTCGGAGTGCTAGGCACTCAGTACCTCGTTCGAGGCACGAAAGGGTTCGTAGAAATACGAAGTGCGGCGTGCAAGAACCGAGTACTTTGTACTGAGAGCTAGGCTTCGATGGGCGCGACGGGTGCGTGCGTGCGGCCGCATCGGCGCCGGCCGCTGCAAGGCTCGCGGGGATAGCGTTGGATGCGTACAAAGCGCGGCGCGCTGACGACCGCACTCGACCCGAAGCTGTCGCTTGGTTGGAGTCGGAACCGGACTATTAAGGGGGACCTGGATTCAACTGCCGGGTCGTACCATCGGCCATCCCCGCCGTGCCCACTCGCTCATTCCGCCGTAGACGTACCAGACGTGATCGTAGCCATTCATGTTGCGCAGTGCGCGCTGCACTGCGCTGGACCGGTTTTGCGTGTGGCAGATCAGAAGTACGGGCCTGGTCGCGTCGGTCGGGATCTCCCCGAAACGTCGGTTCAACTGGCTCGTTGGCAACAGTCGCGCACCCGGTGCCACACCGTTGGCGTGCTCATGAGGCTCGCGAATGTCGAATCGCAGTCCCAGCGGCCACCTGCGCGCGGGCATCTTCGAGGGTAACCGAGGTAGCGTTCAAGGAAGCGTTCATGAGTTGAAAACCGCGGTCAGCCTGACCAACAGGATCGCCTATGTTGGCAGGAACTCCAGACCATACTTGGCCGCGATCGCTTTGGCTTCCTCTGACGCATTTCGCGTAGGGTCTCCCGTGTCAAGCATGGTCACTTCAGCGATCATTGAGTCGAAGATGCCTCCGGGCGAGCTGATGATGATTTGACGGCCCACTTCAGGGCCAGTGCTGACAAAGCCATGTGGCGTGCCCCGTGGAATGAAGACAACATCGCCAGGGCCGAGCTTCAACAACTTTTCCCCGAGGCGGAAATCGTAGTGTCCTTCGCAGATGATGAACGTCTCGTCATATGTTGGGTGACGGTGGTAGCCTGCGCCAGACTGGGGTGGCTCGATGGCCTCGCAGACGGTGTAGGCACTCCAGTCTTCGGCAGCAGTTGTCTTGAAGGTCATGCTCATCCGACCGATCTTGAACGTCTTGCCTTCTCCCGGCTGAAAGTGCCTTGGCTGCATTGGGGTCAAGCGATTCCTTGCGGCGCGACGTTGCGCCTTGGGCATTGTATCGGGACATTTGTCGCTGCCAAGAGTTCGGTTTTCGGAAAACTGGGGGCTGATACCGGCCGGCCGGTTATGGCCGAACTGCGACCATCGTTGAGGGTCGCAGATCGACCCCAGCGGACAAGATCTCAGTACCGTTATCTGTGCTCCAGCGTTCATGTCGCGCATGCACGGATGCGGGGCTACCGGTGGGCTGACGATCCTGCCGCGATTTAGGGGATGGCGGCGGTCACGGACAACTTCACTCGCTTGTGTTGAGCAGCACCACACACTTCGGCCAGGGCGTCCGCTCTCCGGAGGTCATCTCGCTCTTTCGAATTTCTCGGCAAACGGCCGTCGGAGCGCATCCAGGATGATGGGCAAGTGCTCAACGGTCAGGCCCACGCCTACGGGGCAGAGCACCACTCGGGCGGCCAGCGGGTGATTGAGGTCCTCGTCGATGCCGGTCAGCGATGTGCCCGAATAATCGTCGTCAAGGACCACAAAGGGCTCCCCTTGGTGGTTGTGGTGCAACCAAGATTCGATTTCCTCGATTCGGTCCATTCTCCACAGCCTTGTCGGCGTTTCCCACTTCTCGTGGAGGCCGACAGCGACGAAGCCGACGTCGGCGGTCCTGAAGACGCGCTCGATTTGCTCGCGGGAGAACACCTGTCGCCAGGTCGAGCTGATGACATAGCGCAGCTGGCCACCCATCTCCTTGTGCACGCTCTCGAGCACTCGCTTTGGCTCAGCGGCGAAGATTTCGCGCAACACCGTATCAGGGGCCGCGTGCCTGCCTTTGACGGCTTCCAGGGCATCAGAGCCGCCGTAGGGATTGTTCAGACACAATACGTCGTCGATGTCCAAGAAGACGATGGGCGGACCCTCGTCTTCGGCGGTAGCCGTCTTCATCGTCACAACCGATACCCTCGCTGACAAGACTACACCGGTCTGCTCAGCAATCTCCGGGGCTCGTCAACCTCCATTCTGCGGTAGCTGACTGAACTCTCGAGCTCCGTATGCCCGAGCACTCGACGTAGCGCGCTGCGACTTCAAAAATAGAGTTGCTGCCGTATTCGATCACTATTAGCGTGCTGGCTGAAGCAGCGCGTGGGCCGCTGTGACTATGCTTGTCTTTGTCCCGTTGTAACGTAGGGCCGCTATTCGGCCGATCTCGGACGGTCTCACGTAATACGAAGCGCTTCGTTCGAGGTCGGACACGAGCGAGCGCATTTTTGAACGTGGAACAATACCCCGAATCTCTTAACAGCAAGTACCGCAGTCCGCCGTTCCGGGTATTCGTCACCGCGTTGGCTGAGTGCGAGGACTTGGTACTCGGTGCGTCGTATCCCGCACTGGTGCGAAGCTGTCAGTACTGAGCACGTCGTCCGGTGGCCAGTACTGAGGGACCTCGTGTTCAGAGTGAAGAACGAGGATTTGGGGCCGATAGTGCGAGTCGGTGAGCCTACTGCGAGGCCCTCGAACGGCCATCCTGTTAATCCGACAGCGTTCGATAGGACCTGCTGTACGAAACTACCATCTCACGACTTCGCGATCGCTATCGCCGCCGCCGTTACGAGCGTCTCGACGGCTTGGATTTCGCTCGAAGACGGTTCGCGCCGTTCCCGCAAATACGTGCCGAAGGTTCCCAACACATCGCCCGATGACGATTTGATCGGAATGCTCCACGCCCCGACGAACCCCAGAGCTAGGGGGAGATGCCGCAGTTCACCCCACTTGTCGTCGGCGTGGAAATCCGGGGTAATTACCATGCAGCCGGTCGCTGCTGCAGCAGCACAAGTGCCCACGCGTGGATCCGGCTTGAGTCGGTCGATCGCGTCGAGATAGTCCGGCGGCAGGTTGGGGGAGGCGCCGTTACGCAGCAGCCCGTCCTTGTCCAGGATGAGGATCGAGCACGCAGCCCCCGGACCGGATACGACCTCGCCAACGGTCGCAAGCGCCGTAAGCACTTCGCGAAGCGCTGCGCCTTGCCAAAGCATGTGCTGCGAGCGATTGCAGGCTCGCGCGACCATTCCGTCGAGGCGGGCTTGCGCGGATTCAATGTCGTACCGCTGTGCGGTCGATAATTCCATGAGCTAGCGTTTCTGGGAGCGTTGAGGGCAAGCCTAACACGGTGGGCGATGCAACATCGAGAATCGTTCGGCGCTATGGGTCGTACCAAGCACAGGTACGAAGCGCCACACGCTCCGCCACGTTCGAAGAACTCAGTACGTAGTACCGAGACTCGGTAGGTGGGACGACGACCGAGCCCAAGGTGCGCCCTTGCGAACTCGGGCCTTTGACGCAGGGTCGTGCCGCAGTTTCGAGATCGGCTACTGCGTCACCGAGCGGTCGGCCCTGAACGCAACACAGCGGCCGCTCATATGCGCCTGATTTCTAACCAGGGAAGAGCGCCTGGTCGCGTGAGTACACTCACAACTGCATCACACATGATCAGCAAATGCACTTCGACTTGTCACTGCCAGCGTGAAATGGGGATTGAAGGCATGCCCGCTAAAGAACCGGGTTTTATGGAACGCCTGCAGATGGCTGCCAAGGCCAAGAAAGCGCAGCTGGAAAAGATACGTGCATCGGCGGCGGCGAACAGCGCGAAGTCCACTGGTCGGCAGGCTGCTCAGGTGGAAGCGGCCGCAGCGCGAAAGATTCGCACGGCGGGACGAAAGGACTCCGACCGGATGGGCGCCGAACACAGAGAGGCGCAACGCGCGGCTGAGAACGCTAGGCAAGCACTCGCCATCGTCGACGAAAAGGCGCGCAAGGAGGCCGAACGCGTTGCCAAAGCAGAGGCCGATGCCATCCTTAAAAAGAATCAGAAGGCTACGCGCGACGCCAAATACGCCGCGCGTAAAGTTCGGCAGAAATAGACCTTCTCGCGCCACAGAGCGCACACCTGCGTAGGCGCGTCCGCCCGAGGTGGACAGCGGCATCAAACAACCGCTGAAGATCCCTGCATTGGTTGAATTACAAAGTCCGTAGCGCTTCGAGCCCGGCCGGCCGTGGAGTACTCAGCACGGAGTCCCAAGTACTCAGTTGAACATACTGCGAACGGGCGCACGAGGTGTTGACTCCCTCGCGCCATCGACCGAAGCCGACGACTCGCGACCAGGCGCCATGACTACCGGTAAAAGGCTTCCACCTTGCCCTTGAGCTTGATCAGTATCGGATGACCCTTGCGGTCAACTGTCTTGCCGGCGGGCACTTTGACCCACCCTTCGCTGATGCAGTACTCCTCCACGTCCTTGCGTTCGTTGTCGTTCAGGCGGATGCCGATTTCGTGCTCGAACACGGCGGCTACGTAGTGGGGGCTGCTCGTGTCCGCGGACAGACGGTCTGGCAGCGGCGGGCGCTGGAGGGTGTCGGTCACGGCGTGCCTTCGGTTAACGGATCCTGCGAACTATATCAATTGCGCTGTCGTACGGAGCCGAACGGCAGCACGGGGTTCGAAAGCCGTCGTCGGGTGATCAGTATCTACGCTTCCTGCAGGACGCGCGAGGTACAAACAGCGACGCTCCAAGCTCGTCGATCAATCGCAGCGTTCGAAGCACTACCAAGTCATCGATACGACATGCGGTGAGCGAGGCATGCGACGAGCTGCCTCAGTTGCTCCCGTAATTCGAAAAACAGACGTTCGGCAGCTTCCGCAATCGGCCAACTACGGACGTACAGTGAAGTCGCCCACAGCAGCCATTGGGTGATGTCGTCAAGGCACCACAGCCGTCCTCCGGTCAAGGACTGAGGCGCTCCGAGCCTGGAGCGGACCTTATCAGTGCGCCGATCCGGATACGGCGCAAACGACACTTAGGAGGATTCCGAATCTCGATGACGAACTGAACAAAGGGGTGCATCGTGCGGGGAACGGCGGCCCCCGGCGGAAGTGCGTCGAGAGATGGGCCGCTTCCCACCCTCCCGCATGAAACCGGTCATTGCGCTATCGGACTGACGGCGCAGCTTTGAAACTCTTGTAAGCGGTATGCGATTTCGGTTCCTGTTCTATCGTCGCGCTGGCGCTGGCGTCGCGCGCCTTGATGCGCGCAAACACGATATCCTCCTTGGGATGGTGCAGCGCATCAGAGTAATGCGTCATGTAATACATGATGTCGAGCATCAGCTCGTAGTCCGCCGAGTCACCGTCGTGTGCCAGCTGTAACTCGCTCTCGAACAGGTTCAATAGCCGCCCGAAGTTGACGTGATCGGCATGCCACAACATTGCATAAGCTACCTCGCATCTGCGTCGCGGCGCGCTACTTCGACTGCACATAAGCCGCAACGGCCTGAATCTCGTTTGGCGTTAGGTCCTTAACGATGCCGTGCATCACGGGCGCTGCGCGGACGAGCGACTGGATGTAGTTCAGTTGCTTGACCACGTACTTGGCGTGCTGGCCCGCGAGACGGGGAAAGTCGGCGCTTCCCGCCGCATCTGCGCCGTGGCAGGCCATGCACGCCGGGACACCACGGTCGGGAAGGCCCTTGTCGAACAACTCCTTGCCCTTGCCGACGAGCACCGGATCGTCACTCCGGCCTTGGGCGGGCGGCTGGGCTGCATAGTAGGCAGCGATGCCGCCAATGATCGGCTCGTCGAGATTGCCGGCGATCCCCCACATGAAATCGTGGGCGTCTTTCTCGGCGCGCGTCTTCTTCCGAAACGCGTCGATCTGCGCCTCGAGATATCCCTTGCGTTGTGCCGCAAGGATGGGAAATTCGGCAGACGTGCTGATCCCGCGTGGCCCGTGACAGGTCGAGCAAAGGTTGACGGCCTTCTCCTCCGCCGCCCTCTGGATCTCCGGCGCGCTGTTCTGAGCGCCTACCGAAGTAACCACGCCCGCAAAGAGCATCACGGCTAGCGCGACGTGCTTGCGATTCATGGCGCCGTCTCCAGATCTGTCATTCGTTTGACCTGCCGGGGTGGTGCCGTCCGCCATTGCCGCTGGCATCACGATCGCTCAAAACGCGACCCATACGTTGAGAAATGCGGTGTTGTTGTCCCGCGCGTTGCGGCCATTGCCATCGTAATTGGTCGACGCTCCGTTGAATTTGGAATACGCCGTATACTGAACCATCAAGCGAACATTCTGAATCGGCAGATAGTCGAGCTCAAAAATGTATCCATTGCTGTCCGGCTTCATCGCATTGCCGCTTGGATCCGTGCCATAAAGGCCGCTATCAGCGCTACCCGTCGTCGAGAAGTAGCCTAGCGTCGCGCCGTACTTGCGATCATGGTAGTACGTGGCCTTTGCCTTGAAGGTATGCAGCTTGTCGGTCGGATTCGCCGGCGTTGGGCCGGCGCCGATGCCGGCTCCTGTCGCGGCGGTTTCCGGGAAGCTCGCATCGTACGACTGGCGCTCGTCGATGTACGTCATCTGGGCCGTGAAGGTGTGAGGATCGGTGATGTACTGGTATTGCGCATCGACCGCAACGTCGCGAAAGCGATCCGTTGGCGTCGACGTGTCGAAATTGCTCGGATAACGATCCGCAACCATCCCGTAAGTGCCAACCATGATCGAGTTCGGCCCCCAGTCGTGGCTATAGGCGAAGCGCCAATACGGGTTGTACCCCTTGAGCGCGGCCACGCCGCCATCCGTATGGATGTCCTGTCCCGCGCGCAGAAACGAGAATGCCCCGTCGGCCGTGCGGTAGAACGAAACCTCGGCGTACAGCGACTTTTGCCAGAACGCATAGCCGCCCAGTCCGACTACCTGCTGCGCGAGCCCGCCATCGATCAGCGTCGCGGCGGCTGGCGTTTGCGCGAGCGGTGACGTCGTAAAGGGAAAGCCGAACGCAGGCGTGCTGTTCCAGACGTCCTGCGCCGTTGGATTGTTGTGCATCGTGAACCCGTATATCAGATCGGGCTCGGCAGCACCGGCGGCGCTGTACTTGCCGACAGCGCGGATATCCATGTTATCGGCACCGCTGTGGCCACCCAACGTACCATCTGCCGTCGTGGCCAGGTTGTCATAGCTCCATTGAATAAAACCCCCGAGGTAGTCGGTCACTTTGCCGGCCAGAAACAAACTTGCGCAACATAGAACAAAGCCGTTGTTGCGCTGATTGACCGATACCGTATCCCCGGTTGCGGGATCGATCGCGTTGTTGTTTCGCGTGTTGGTGACGGAGGCCTGCGCCATCACCGCCATCGGGACGTAGTTGACCCCCTCCGACGAGATGGCAACTTTGCCAATCGTGTAACCGGTGAGCTTGAAGTACCGACCATAAGGCGTCAGTTCGGGGAAGCTGACGTGACACGCGATGCACTCCTGCCCGGTCTGGCGCGCGTAGGACGGGACGGCGCGGGCCTGTCCGGCCATCCCGGCGATCAACAACAGCAGTAGCAATTCGACGCTTCGAGAACTGAATCCAGTAGGTCGGCCCATGTCTGTCCTCGTTCACCCCGTCACGTCGATCCGACCGAAGCGTGCATTTAATCGAACGCACACCGCACGTATTGTCGGGCTGGTTAATGATGATGTCGCGTTGTTGTAGCTTCTTTGATCAGGATCAACGATTTGTGGCGCGTTGCTTGACTACGATGCAGCAGATTAAGCAATGACAAATACATCGTCAGCAGATCGTCAGCGGATCGTCAGCAGATCGTCAGCACAACACCACTTTCGGGGGGCCGCAAACTAACCCCGCGTTGATGTCAGGAGGGCGTTGCGTTCAACCCGGGCGCACGGGAAACCCGCTCTGCACAAGAAGGACACGTGCAAGCAATTGAAATCATCCATGACGAGCGCCGGTCTCTGGCGGCCGTTCTGCACGGCATGCTCCATCTCGTGCGCGATATACGCCTGTCCGGAAAGCAGCCGCAGTTCGACGTGCTGCGTGATGGTCGGTCAGCACAAACTGATCTTCACACCCTGGGCGTAGCGCTCGTCCTGAAGGCAAGAGGAAAGGTTTCCAGCTCGAATGGGACGCGATGATTAGCGGCGAAGCGGCGCTCGTTACGGCAGTCCACACGTCGTTGACGGCGAACCTAGGCCGTCACTTGCTGCCGCCGCAACGCCAGCAGAAACCGATGCAACCGTTCCCGCACCGAGGAGGTCAGCCGCGTTGTCACGAAGCCGTCGCGCGTCGCAATCTCCACAGCCTAGAACTGCCTGCGAATTCCGATGGAGACTCCTCTAGGCAGCACGCCGAGGATCAGTGGATGGTCGCGCGAATGCGCGTAGTAGCCGGTCAGCGTGCCGAGGGCAAATCCAGCCAGCACATCGGTTTGCCAATGAGCCTGCGATTTCACCCTTGCCACCATGTCGTACACCGGCAGCAGCTCCAGCGCGTACACCGCCGGATTGTCGGCGCCGTACTCGAGGACGAACGGCGTCACGATGGCGCTCACCGCCGTCACCTCGCCGCTCGGGAAGCTGTAATGGTTTTTGCCCTGGAACCAGAGATTCGGATCGGGTGATTGGTCGGGACGCGAGCGGGTGAATATGTACTTGAGCGCTTGCGACGACACTGCGCCGATGGCCGACGAATCGATCGCCTGCCAGAACGTCTTGCCGATACGCGTTTCCGCGCCCTCCCACAATGCGCCCGCGACTTCCCCCGCCACCAGTGTATAAACGAGTCCTTGCTGGTAGCTCCGCTTCCAGATGCCGCTTTCGTCGAAATTGACGACATGATCGATGCCTCCGGCCAGGCAAGTCCACGCAGACACCAGAAGCGCGAAGCCCAACCAATGGGAGAGGACGACGCGCCGAGTCATGCCGATCGATGCTACGCGGCGCACCTTTCGATGACCTGCAGCAAGCCTGACAATTTGCTGATGCGCCGAATTGGAAGGAAAATGTGGGCCTCGCGTCTGCCATGGAGCTGGCGCGATGATCGGGTGGGCTGGAACGCGTCCATTGCCAGCGACAACCGGCACAAATACGGCGTACGGCGCGCCCGTTGAAATGAGGCGGGACTGACCGCTCATGCGCATTCTCGTCGTCGAGGACGATCCGCTGCTCGCCACTGGGCTCAAGCGCGTTCTGAGTTGCAGCGGACACGCGATCGACTGCGCAGCGACGGGCCTGCAGGCGGATAACTTGCTGCGGGGAGCGGCGTACGAGTTGGTCGTCCTCGACGTCGGATTGCCCGACATCGATGGGTTCGAAGTTCTGCGCCGGTTCCGTCAGCGGCGCATGCGCGCGAATGTCCTAGTGCTGACCGCACGCGACGCGATCGAAGATCGCGTGCACGGCCTCGACCTGGGCGCCGACGACTATCTGACCAAGCCGTTCGCGATTGCCGAATTCGAAGCCCGTGTACGCGCGTTGCTGCGGCGGACGTCTGCGCCCGCGAGCGCCCTCACGTTTCGCGGGCTGACCGTCGATACTGAAGTCAAGCGGGTCAAGGTGAATGACGTTCCCGTGGACCTTACTGTCCGGGAATGGGCGTTGCTCGAGCTCTTTCTCGCTCGACCAGGCCGCGTGCTCAGCAAGGAGCAGATCGCGCAACAGCTCGTAAACTACGATGACTCGCTGAGCCTCAACACGATCGAAGTCTACGTTTCACGATTGCGCTCGAAGATCGAAGCCGGAGGCGTCAAGATCCGCACCGTGCGCGGATTTGGCTACCTGTGGGAAGCAGAAGGTGCCTGAGGAGAGCGAACGCGCCCCGAGCATCAGGCGACGGTTGCTGGCGTTTCTGGTTCCGGCGCTCTTGCTGCTGGTTGGATGCGCGGTCGTGTTGTCGTACGTGTTGGCGGAGCGTGCCGCTACGACCGCATACGATCGGTCGCTGCTCGATCCGGCGCTAGACATGGCGGAAAACGTCCGTCTCGGCGCCAACGGGCCGCAGCTCGACATGCTGGCGCAGGAGCAGGAGGCACTGCTGTACGACCACGAGGACACGCTCGTCTTTCAGATCCGCGATTCGGCGGGGAAGCTGATTGCCGGAGTGCCTGACCTGCCGCTGGCGCCGCCGCTGCAAGCCGAGCAGCGCCCCCTCTTCTTCGATGCGGTCTACAAGGGGAAGCCACTGCGGGTCGCGGCAATTCGCGGGGCCAGCGGGTTTACCGTACAAGTCGGCGAGACGTTGAACAAACGGCACCGATTGGTGCGCGAAACACTGGCCGCAGAGTTCCTCCCCACCGTGCTGATCGCACTCGCCTCGGTCGCGCTCGCCTGGACGGTGGTCGCACACGGCATCGCACCGTTGGGACGCCTGCGATCGCAGCTTCTGGCACGCTCGCCCCACGACCTGCGACCTCTCGACGAGCGCAACGCACCCGTCGAGATTGCACCAGCAATCGAAGCGTTCAATCATCTGCTCTGTCAGCTGCGCGATTCGAACGCCGTGCAGCAGCGCTTCCTCGCCAACGCCTCCCACCAGCTTCGCACGCCGCTCGCGGCGCTGCAGATGCATCTCGAGCTGCTGCTTCGGCGAGAGCTCCCGGGCGACGTTCATCACGAGATCGAAGCGATGCACATCGCAACCACGCGTGCGACGCGCCTCGCGAACCAACTGCTGTTACTGGCGAAGGCGGAAGTATCCGCGGAGCAGGCGCGGCCGAAGAGTGTGGTGAATCTGCGTACGCTTGCAGATGTCGCCGTCCAGGAATGGGTTCCGCGCGCGATCGCTCGCGAGATCGACCTTGGATTCGAACTGGCGGATGCATCGATCGTCGGCGATCCGGTGTTGCTCGCGGAGTCGCTGAACAACCTGATCGACAACGCGCTCCGCTACACGCCGCCGGGTGGTTCGGCGACCGTCCGTTGCGGCACGCGATTGCGCGAGGCGTTCCTCACCGTCGAAGACTCCGGGAGCGGGATCCCGGAGTGGGCACATCAGCGCGTGTTCGAGCGCTTCTTTCGCATCCAAGGGACACCCGGGGAGGGAGCGGGCCTCGGCCTCGCCATCGTTCGTGAGGTCGCGGACCAGCACGCGGCGCGGATAGTGATGGAAAGTACGGCGGGTTCGGGCACTCGCATCGTGCTCGTCTTTTCCGCAGTCGGGGTTGAGGCTTCCCGATCATCGGATGCGTGAGACTGGACGGTGCGAGCCGATTCGAGTAGCGAACCAGCGTCATGCCCAAAGTCTTTTGCTGCTGCGCGCCGATGAGGTGATTCAGTAGTCGGATATTCCGATGGTTCCAGGCTTTCACGTACGTCTGTGCGGCGCGGCTGAACCCCAGCGTTGCAATGGCTGCTCTTGAGAACATCGACGGCTGGAGTGGGTCGAAAGCCGCCGTCGAACGGCCGCTATTCGCCACTTTGCTTGTGTTGCCGAATGATGAAGTACGACGCTCGAAGCACGTCGATCAAGCGCGTGTTCGAAGTCGCAACGAGTACCAAGTATTCAGTACGACGTACGAAGTACCCAGGACTTCGTACAAGGTGCCCAGTACTCTGTACGAGGTACGAGTGCTTCGTAGATGCTCGAAGCGCGGCGTACAGCAACCAAGTGCTCGGTGCTGAGTGCGTGGCTTCGATGGGCGCGACCGTTCCGTGCGTGCGGTTGAATTGGCGTCGGCTGCTCCCAGCTCTAGGCACAGCTTGGACGAGTGCAGAGCGAACCGCGCCAACGACTACACTCGACCCTAGGCGGACCGTGGCGCCCTATCAAAGCGGACGTACAGCAACAGCGGGCAACAACAACGACGAATGCAGTGCGATGGCTTCGAGGGGTTGACCGCGTGAGAGACGTGCTACGTGGGATCAATGGGTAGCGGCCCTGCACCGCTGACGAACGGATCGCCGATGACTGTCGCGCCAACGTCCCTGCCGGCCTATCATTCCGCCGACAGCCATCGACGACCTGTCGGCCGTCTTCGAGGTGACATCAATGCAGACCGTCAAGCTTAGGGCCGGGGATACGATCATTGCCGAGGGGGATGACGGCAATACTGCGTTCCTCATCGTCTCCGGCTCGGTCCAGGTCAGTGTCGGCAAAGAGCCGAAGGCCAAACTCGTCGCAACGCTCACCGCCGGCGACGTGTTCGGTGAAATGTCCCTGATCGAGCCGGGCCCGCGATCAGCCACTGTCAAGGCGGTAACCGATACCGAATGCCTCGCGACTACTTACGACGAGTTCATCCCGCTGATGCAAAACGATCCGCAGCGGGCGATCACGTTCATGGGGAGTCTCGTGCGGAAGCTTCGCGAGATGAACAATTTGCTCTCCATCGCACCGGCCGAGGTGCTGGGTCAGCGTATCCAGCAGAGCCTGCGGTTAATCCTC
>Ga0207683_10003341_pt1 | contig 13984 bp, 15 predicted proteins | sample KBSM73metaG_FD_184333 | JGI IMG/M metagenome (GOLD analysis project Ga0207683, IMG submission 184333) | Miscanthus rhizosphere microbial communities from Kellogg Biological Station, Michigan, USA - KBS M7-3 metaG (SPAdes) (version 2) | ecosystem: Host-associated > Plants > Roots > Rhizosphere >...
CTGGTCGAAAGCGGTGACACGATCGAGCTCAATGTCGGGCAGCGCCGCCTCGAGCTATGCGTCGATGCCGACGAGCTCGCGCGGCGTCGGGCACGGCTCGGCGCACCCGAGGCCGCCGATCGCGCGACCGGTTACCGCCGCCTTTACGTCGAGCATGTGCTGCAGGCCGATGCCGGTTGTGATTTCGACTTCATGCGCGCCGACAGGATGACGGGGACAGCACCCATCCAGGCGCCGTGATCGCGGAGTGTGCCGCCGGTGAACGCGATCTAACGCGTCGGATAGAGATCGAGCATCGCCTCGAATAGCTCCGGCTCGTCCCACGGCACGTCGACCGGATAATCGCGCAGCCACTTGCTTTCCGGATCGCGCAGCCATTCCTGCGGAAACGAAACACAGATGTGCTCTTCTCCCTCGTCGAGATCGGTGCGCCCGACGTACGGAAGACCGTGCATCGCCGCATGGAGCGCAGCGCAATGATCGACGCCGAACTCGCTGCCGCGATGGGCGCCGCCGAGAAGGCGGCGATTGACGTCGAGCAAGCGGAAGTCTCCATTTTCCGCGACGACGCCCTCCAGCGAAAACAGACCACTGATGCCGAATCCCCGAGCGAGGCTGGCCGCGACTTCTCGCAGCGCGTCGCTTCGATAATACCGGTTAACTCCCGTCTGACGTCCGCGGGCGGCCTCGTCGTGGACTCTCTCGCCGGCGAATCCGGCCAGAAGCTCGCCTTTCCACGCTACCGACTGATACGACCGCGGCTGGCCGCGGATCTGCGCCTGGACCAGCAGTGCATCGCGCGGGTCCCCTTGACCGGCTGTCGGGGTGGGCGAGAGCGCCGCGATTGCGCCCGCCAACTCGCTATGCTTGGCGACGGTCACGCCATCGCTCGAACGGCGGCTCTTGAGGAGGATCGGATAGCCGTGCGCGGCGCCGAACGACTGGGCCCCGGCAACGTCGCTGACTATCGCATGCGCCGGTACGCGAAGGCCGAGCCCGGCGGCGGCAGCCGGAAGCAAGGTCGGGTCGACGCTGGCCGCGTAGTGCGACGGATCGCCGAGCGACTCTGCGATCAGCGCCGCGAGCTCCTGATGCAGCGTCGGCTGCAGGCCTTCGGGTGGAGACGTCGCCAGCAGCTGCAACAAGCCGAAAGCCCTGTCGTCGCAAGGAACGACCAGGCGCGCCCCGGTCGCCTTGGCCGTTGCCGCGAATGCGTGTATCCATGCGTCCGGTGTCTTTTCCGGCAGATAGGCGATCTTGGCGACGAAGCCGCTCTTTTCCGCCAGCGATCCCGGGGGCGTCAACAGCGTCACCTCGAAGCCCGCCTGCGCGAGCGCACGCGGCATGCGCGCCGCGCCGACCCAGCGCAGCGCGGTAAGGACCAGCAGTGCCGGAGTGCCCATGGGCACGAAGTCTAGCGGCTTCCTCCCGATCGCACTAGCCGGCAATGCCGTAGAATCGCTGCCCAAAGCGACTACCGCTCCGATCGATCCCATCACATGCAAACACCGCCGCGCCTCTCGCTGATCGTCGCCACGCTTGGCCGCGAGGCAGAGCTCTCGCGCTGCCTCGGAAGCCTTGCCGCGCAAACGAGCCGGGACTTCGAAGTCATCGTTGTCGATCAGAACGCGGATGATCGGCTTGCCGCGCTGCTCGGTCGCGAACGGGCCTCGTTTCCGCTGACGCACCTGCGTGCTTCGCCGGGATTGTCGCGCGCTCGCAACGTCGGCCTGCGGCTGGCACGCGGGGACATCGTCGGCTTTCCGGACGACGATTGCTGGTACGACGTCGACATCGTCGCGCGCGTTTTGCAATTTTTCGCCGAGCAACCTGCTGCGCACGGGCTAAGCGGCGGCGGCGCGGCGGGCGCCGGCGGCGCGCCCCGCGCGCGCTTTGCCCGCGGCGAGCAGTGGGTTACCGCGACGCGAGTGTGGACGCAAGGGATGTCGAGCGCGATATTTCTGCGGCGGGACCTGATCGCCGCGGTGGGCCCGTTCGACGAAGCGCTGGGCGTCGGTTCGGGCACGCCCTGGCCTGCCGCCGAGGAAACCGACTATCTGCTGCGCGCGGTCGCCCGAGGCGGGCGCATCTGGTACGACCCCCGTTTCGAGGTCCATCATCCGGGGAGTCCGGGCCAGCCCGAGCAGAAAATTCTCGATCGCGGCCGCCGCTATGGACGGGCGATGGGCTACGTACTGGCCAAGCATCGGCGCAGCAGGATCGAAATCGCCTACCACGTCGCTCGGGCCGTGAGCGGCGCGATACTGTCGCTTGCGCGAGCGCGTTGGAGCGACGCGCGCCTGTACGCTACGGTGGCGAGCGGTCGCATTCGTGGATGGCGCGATGGCATTGCCGCCCGCGGGAGCGCAGTGGCCGGTGGCTCGCAAGAGCGCGCGGCATCCGTGGTAAAGCAGCCGGTATGAGCGCGCGGGTACTGGTCATCGGATTCGACGCCTGTGAGGCGTCGCTGGTGCGACGCTGGGCCGCCGAAGGCAAGCTGCCGAACTTTGCAGCCCTCGTGCGCGCGAGCCGCACGTTTCAGCTCGACAATCCGATGGAAACGCTGCCTGGTGCGATCTGGCCGGAAATCCATACCGGCTGTTCGAGCGGCAAGATGGGCCACTTCTACATCCCGAACCAGCTGCACACCGGCGAAGCGGTGCTGCGCGCGGTCAAGCCGGACGACATCGATCCGGAGTTCTATTACTGGACGCAGGCGAGCCGCGCCGGCAGGCGCGTGGCTGTCATCGATCCGGTGCAAGCCGTCGCCGCGACCGGCATCGACGGCGTTCAGCTGTTCGAATGGGGCTTGCACGACCGCACGTTCGAGGTATCGAGCGAGCCGCCACAGCTGCTCGAGGACATTCGCGCCACCCATGGGGACCATTCGGTCCAAAGCTGTGACCTGCACGGACAAACTCCCGAAGGTTACCGCCGCTTGTTGCAAGGCCTGCTCCGTGGCGTGCGTGCCAAGGCCCGGTTCGCGCCCGAGATTCTTGCGCGCGAGGCTTGGGATTTGTTCAGCGTCACCTATTCGGAGAGCCATTGCGCCGGCCATCAGTTCTGGCACTTCATCGATCCGCGGCACCCTTGGCACGATCCGAAGGCTCCGCACGAATTCCAGCATGCGTTGCTCGACGTCTACGCGGCGATCGACGGCGCGCTGCCGGCGCTGCTCGCTTCGGCGGGACCCGAGGCCCGCGTCTTCGCGATTTTCAGTCACGGCATGGACCTGTATTACGACGGTCCGCAGCTATTGCCCGAAGTGCTGGTGCGCCTGGGTCTTGCCGGGGGAAGCCTCGGGATGGCGGGCAGACTGTTGCGTCGACTCCGCACCCGGGTGACCTATTTGCCGCGACCGGTCAAGGCGGTGATCAAGCGGCTGGCGCGAACGCGCGCGATGGCGGCGCCGGCCGCCGCGGCCGGATGCGCTGTCGATCCTTTCGTGTCGTCGAAGACGCGGGCGGCATTCGTCAACAATAACCGCTGCGGAGGCATCAGGCTCAATCTGCGCGGCAGGGAGCCTTTCGGCAGCGTCGAGCCGGGTCCGGAGGCCGCCGCGCTGCTGCAGATGCTGCGGCGCGAGCTGCTGGCGCTGCGCGATCCAAAGTCGGGCGAACCGATCATCACGCGCGTGCAGACCTCGAGCGAAGCGTTCGGCCCCGACCACCATCCGGACCTGCCCGACCTGATCTGCGTGTTTCGTACCGACCTCGGCATGCTCGAGCGCTGCGAATCGCCGGCGGTCGGCCTGGTCGATGTTCCGATCTACCATCCCCATGCGCCGCGCAGCGGCGATCACACGGTCAATTCGCAGCTCTGGGTCAGCGGACCGGACATAGTCGGCACGCCAGAGAACGGACGCGCCAATGTGCTGGACATCGCTCCGACGATACTCGACGCGCTCGACGTTGCGCTGCCCGAATGGCTTGACGGCTGTCCGCTGCCCGTGTCGGCCGCTGCGCAAGAGCCGCGGCTTGCGCACGATGGCGTGACGCCGTCCGCGCTGTCCGCCGCCGAGTAGAGCCTGAACAGCAGCTAGCGCGTACCGGCCGCGTCGCTGGCGCGGCCCTCGGCCAGCGCGCGCTTCGCGCGTATCCCGACGTCGCCGGGGGCGAGCGTCGCGGCCCGCGCATAGTGCGCGGCGCTCTGGTCGTAGAGGCCCAGGCGAAACGCGCATATCCCCATCGCCGCGTGCGCATTGGCGCCGAATATCGATCGGTCGAATGCCGTCGGACCATCGTCGAGCGCGTCGGGGTCGATCGCCGCAAGCCGCGCAAACAGCGGCATCGCCTCGCCGTAGCGCGCGGCGTCGACGAGCGTTCGCCCGCGCAGCCAGAGCAGAGCGTAGTTGTCGGGAAAGCGCCGGCATGCTTCGTCGAGAAGCTCGGCCGCATCGCGCCGGCGCTCGAGCAGGAAATTGGCCAGATGCAGATACGGCAGATCGTCAGCCGCCGTCGTCGAGGCTCGCGAGCGAACGATGTCCACGCCGCGTCGCCACGCGCGCTCGGCGCCTTCGTGGTCGCCGACGCCAAGCAGCGTCGCACCCAGATGCGCCCAGCTGTAGACGTGCGCCGGGTCTTCGGTCAGCCGTTTCCGGAGCAACGGCAGGTTGCGCGGATGCTTGTGCCGGATATCACCGTCATACCCGTCATGCTCGAGACCGATCGAGCTGACGCCGACACGCGCTCCCTCGCGCGCGACCAGCTCGTCCAGCGCCGGAATCAGGGATTCGTGGATGACGCCGCGAAAGCGCAGCTCGGGGCGGTTGCGGAAGATCCGGTGCTCGCGGTAGCGCGTGAATCCGCTCTGCGGGCGAAACAGCACCGTGTAGCACGCGTGATCGCGAGCCGCGAGCAAGCGCTCCACCTCGGCCCGATCGAACTCGACGAGGCGCTCGTCGGCATCGATATACAGTACCCACTCCCCGCGCGAAGCGTCGACGGCGGCGTTGCGTGCGGCCGCAAAATCATCGGTCCATCGAAACTGAAGCAGTCGGGCGCCGAGGTCGCCGGCAATTTCGCGAGAACGGTCGGCCGATCCGGTATCGACGACGACGATCTCGTCGACGCGGCCGATGAGCGAGCGAAGGCAGGCTTCGAGAAACCGCTCTTCGTCGCGAACGATCAGTGCTGCGGAAAGCAGCGGGCGCGGCAACGCCTTAGGACTTCGTTGCGGTGCGACTAGCCGCGGCGGCGTCGACGAAGCAGCAGCGCTCCTGCGGCCGCCACCATCCCGGTCAGCGCGGCAAGGCTCCATCCGGAGCTCGCGGGGACCGGGGTCACGGCCTGATTCGAAACCTGCGCCTGCGCTTGTCCGTCGAGGCTTTCCAGCGTGAACGATGCGACGACAGGCGCCGTGTATACCGCGGCGCCGACGAGTATCTTGCGCAGCGCATCGCGGCGTCCGGGTTCAACGCGTTCGAGGAAGCGCTCGAGGGAAGGATTCGTGCTCATCGTAGTGCCTCGCCGGTGGGTTCCCGCACACACTCTACACAACAATGCCACGCTGGTACAGCGGCCAGACCTCAGCCTGCACGCGCCGTGATCAGCAGACCCTGGTCGAGCAGCGTCGTCAGGCAGGTCTCGACTTCGCCCGTCGGCGGTGCGGCAAGGTCGAACGCCGCTGCGAGCAGGGCTGGAAGCTCGGCGGCGGGAAGAGTGCCGTCGCAACTCTCGAGCAGAAGGGCCGCCGTCGGATTCAGATAGTGCAATCGGTCGCGACCGGCGTCGTACACGACCAAGCCGTCCGGAGCCTCGCGAATCTCGATGCCGGGGGCCCGCTCCAGGCAGGTATTCCAGTCCACGGCAGCGAGCCTAGCGCACGAGCAGGACAGAAAGCTCGCTTGCCGCCGCCTGCAGCGGCGCGAGGAACCGCGCCTGCATCTCGGCGACCGATACGCGCGCCGACTGCGTTCCGACGTTGATTGCGGCAACGCACCGCGCCGCCGCATCCTTCACCGGCACGGCGATCGAGCGCAGGCCGATTTCGAGCTCCTGGTCGACGATCGCATAGCCGTCGCGCCTGATCTCGGCCAGCGCGCGCTTCAATTCAGCGGCAGTCGACACGGTGCGATTGGTCAATCGTGTCAGCGTGACGCGCGACAGGTACTGATCGAGTTGCGCCGGCTGCAGGTCGGCAAGCAGCACGCGTCCCATCGACGTGCAGTAGGCGGGCAGGCGACTGCCCAGCCCCAGGTCGATCGACATCAGGCGCGTCGTGGTCGATGAGCGCGCGATGTAGAGAATCTCGTCGCCTTCCAGCACTGCCATCGAGCTCGATTCGTGCAACTCGTCGCTGATCTGATCCAGCAGCGGCTGCACGGCGGTCGCCAGCGGCGTCGATGAAAGGTAGGCGTGACCGAGTGCCAGGATCCGGGGCCGCAGCGCGTATGTCCTGCCGTCTTCGGTACCGACGTAGCCCAGCTTGCCCAGCGTGTACAGGCAGCGGCGCACAGCGGCGCGCGGAATGTCGGTGCGATGGCTCAGCTGCGCGATCGTGAGCTCGCGTCGCTGCTGCGAAAAGGCGCGGATTACGGCTAGCCCGCGGGCGAGCGAGCTCATGAAATTCGGGTCGCCGGTAAGCGCCTCGATTTCGGACGCCGGCGTGACGATAGCCGTAATCGGCGCGACAATGCCCGGGTCGGCGTCGGGGGTCCGGCTGCGCATGGAAGCGGTGGTGGCGGATTTGACGGCTCGCGGCATGTGTCGGCCTCCGGAGCGATGGACACGGTTCATGTTAGCAGTTGGGCGGTAACCGCACAACAATGCGATTATCGCCCTTGACCGAACAGGCCGGGCTCGCGTAGCATTTGTTCGTTAACCGCACGATTGTGCGATTACCGCACGAACCCCCACCGCCCAGGAGTTGCAAATGATCGACAAAACCGTCGCATCGGTGTCCGCTGCCGTCGCCGACGTGCAGGATGGCGCGACGGTGATGATCGGCGGCTTCGGCACGGCCGGCATGCCATCGGAACTGATCGACGCGCTGATCGCGCACGGCGCCCGCGAGCTGACGATCGTCAACAACAATGCGGGCAACGCCGAGGTGGGACTGGCCGCGTTGCTCAAGGCCAGGCGAGTACGAAAGATCATCTGCTCGTTTCCGCGCCAGACCGATTCGTATGTGTTCGATGCGCTATTCCACGCCGGGGAGATCGAGCTTGAGCTGGTGCCGCAGGGCAACCTGGCCGAGCGCATACGCGCGGCAGGCGCGGGCATAGGCGCGTTTTATACGCCGACGGCGTACGGCACCCCGCTCGCCGAAGGCAAGGAGACGCGGTTGATCGACGGTCGCGGCTATGTGCTCGAATATCCTATCAGCGCCGATTTTGCGCTGATCAAGGCGGAGAAGGGCGATCGGTGGGGAAACCTCATCTATCGCAAGACTGCGCGCAACTTCGGACCGATCATGGCGTCTGCGGCCAAATGCGCGATCGCGCAGGTGCGTGAAATCGTGCCGCTCGGCGCGCTCGATCCCGAAGTCATCGTCACGCCCGGCATATTCGTGCAGCGAGTCGTCGCGGTCGACGTGGACACGCGGCGGTCCCAGCCGCAAGCGGCGGCTTGAGGACCGGGTCATGATACGTTTCAGCCGCGAGCAGCTGGCCGCGCGAGTCGCACGCGACATTCCCGAAGGCGCGTACGTCAACCTGGGAATCGGCTTGCCGACGACGGTCGCCAACCATCTGCCTTCCGATCGCGAAATTTTTCTTCACAGCGAGAACGGGCTGCTGGGGATGGGCCCGGCGCCGGCGCCCGGCTCGGAAGATCCCGACCTGATCAACGCCGGCAAGCAGCCGGTGACCTTGCTGACCGGAGGCGCGTATTTCCATCATGCCGATTCGTTTGCGATGATGCGCGGAGGGCACCTGGACATCTGCGTGCTCGGCGCGTTTCAAGTGTCGGTCGAGGGCGACCTCGCCAACTGGCACACCGGCGCAAAGGACGCGATTCCCGCCGTCGGCGGCGCGATGGATCTGGCGATCGGCGCCAAGCGCGTATTCGTGATGATGGACCACCAGACCAAGTCGGGCGCATCCAAGATCGTCGAGCGCTGCAGCTACCCGTTGACCGGCGTCCGCTGCGTCAATCGCATCTATACCGACCTCGCGGTCATCGACGTCACGCCGCAGGGTCTGCGCGTGGTCGAGATCGTCGACGGGCTGGCCTTCGACGAACTGCAGCGACTGACCGGCGTGCCTTTGACCAGCGCCGACGCCCGGGCGACCGGACGGAAGGCCGCGACTCTTTCGGAGCGATGATGCAACAGGCATGGATTTGCGATGCGGTGCGCACCCCCTTCGGGCGCTATGGCGGGACGCTTGCAGCGGTTCGCGCCGATGATCTGGGCGCCGTGCCCATCAAGGCGCTGGTTGAGCGCAATGCCGGCGTCGACTGGTCGGCCATCGACGACGTCGTCTACGGCTGCGCCAATCAGGCGGGCGAGGACAACCGTAACGTGGCCAGGATGTCGCTGCTGCTCGCCGGACTGCCGGTCGAGGTGCCGGGAACGACCGTCAATCGCCTGTGCGGGTCCAGCATGGACGCCATCGCTTCGGCGGCGCGCGCCATCAAGGCCGGCGAGACGACGCTGATGATCGCCGGTGGCGTCGAAAGCATGACTCGCGCACCGTTCGTTACCGGAAAGGCGGACGCCGCGTTTTCGCGCTCTGCGCACGTTTACGATACGACCATCGGCTGGCGTTTCGTCAATCCTTTGATGAAGGCCGGATACGGTGTCGATTCGATGCCGGAAACCGCCGAGAACGTCGCGGCCGACTTCAAGGTGTCGCGCGCCGACCAGGACGCATTCGCGCTGCGCAGCCAGCAACGCGCAGCCGCGGCCGTCGCCGCCGGCCGGCTGGCCGAGGAGATCGTGCCGGTGTCGATCGCGCAGAAACGCGGCGAACCGCTGCTGGTGAGCAAGGACGAGCATCCGCGCGCCGATACGACCATCGAGGCGCTGGCCAAGCTCAAGGGCATCGTCCGGCCGGACGGCACGGTGACGGCGGGTAATGCATCGGGGGTCAACGACGGCGCCTGCGCGTTGCTGCTGGCCTCGGACGCAGCCGTCAAGCAGTATGGCTTGCAGCCCAAGGCGCGCATCGTCGCCGCTGCCGTCGCCGGCGTCGCCCCGCGGATCATGGGCTTCGGTCCCGCGCCGGCGATGCGCAAGGTGCTGGCCCTGTCCGGGTTGAAGCTGGCGGACGTCGACGTCATCGAACTCAACGAGGCGTTTGCATCGCAGGCGCTGGCGGTCTTGCGCGACCACGGCATTGCGGATGATGCGGCCCACGTGAATCCGAACGGCGGTGCGATCGCGCTCGGTCATCCGCTGGGGGCCAGCGGCGCGAGGCTGGTGACGACCGCGCTGTACCAGTTGCGACGCACCGGCGGGAAGTATGCTTTGTGCACGATGTGCATCGGCGTCGGGCAGGGTATCGCGATGATCATCGAGCGCGCGTGACTGGCCGGGAGCGGACGGCCCGATTGAATTCTTGACGCCCGCCGATCCGGCGCATGACGGCCGATCGATCCGGCGCAACCGCAAGAGGAGCGACTGACATGAGCGACGTCGTCGGCTATCGCCGGCCTTATTTCAACACGCAGCCGTCGTATCTGTATCCCGGCTACCGCTCGACGATCAAGCGGGCACCGACACGGCCGCTGGTCCTGTTGCCGCATACGCTGTCCGAGACGACCGGGCCGGTTTTCGGCGCCGATGACGTCGCACCCGGCGATCACGATCTCACGGCGGGGCATCCGGGCCAGCCGTTGGGCGAGCGCATTGTCGTTTCGGGACGGCTGCTCGACGAAAACGCTCAGCCGGTGGCGCATGCGCTGATCGAGATGTGGCAGGCCAACGCGGCCGGACGCTATGCCCATTCGATCGACGACCACGATGCGCCGCTCGATCCCAATTTCACCGGCGGCGGGCGGGCGCTGACCGATGCCGAAGGGAATTATCGATTCCTGACGATCAAGCCCGGCGCTTATCCCTGGCGCAACCATTACAACGCGTGGCGGCCGGCGCATCTGCATTTCTCGCTGTTCGGCCTGGGGCTGGTGCAGCGGCTGGTGACGCAGATGTATTTTCCCGGCGACCCGCTGCTCGCGTATGACCCGATGTACAACAGCGTTCCCGACGAGCTCGCGCGGCGACGGCTGATCGCCGACTTCGACTGGGAGCGCACGATCCCGGACATCGCGCTCGCCTATCGTTTCGATATCGTGCTGCGCGGCCGCGATGAAACCCCGATGGCGACCAAGCGGACCTAGGAATATCGTGAGCCTACTTACCACACCTTCACAGACTGTCGGCCCCTACCTGAGAATAGGCTTCACCCCGCTCGCCAACGACGCCATCGCGCCAACGGGGGCGACCGGCGAGCATCTGACGATCGAAGGCCGTGTCACCGACGGAGACGGCAAGCCGGTCAGCGATGCGGTGCTCGAAGTCTGGCAGGCCGATGCCAGCGGAAAGTACATGCACGCCAAGGACGCGAGCAGGTCGACAACAGGAAAATTCCGCGGCTTCGGCCGCATCCTGACCGACGCCCAGGGCGCATTCCGGTTCACCACGGTCAAGCCCGGACCGGTGCCCGGGCCGAAAGGCGCGATGCAGGCGCCGCATCTGGTCGTCACGGTGTTCATGCGCGGGTTGCTCAAACAGCTGCTGACCCGTATCTACTTTCCCGATGATCCCGGCAACGCGGGTGATCCGATCCTGCTGCTGGTCCCCGCCGACCGCCGTGCGACGCTGGTCGCGAAGCGCTCGCCGCAAGCCAAGGCGACGCTGCAGTGGAATCTCGTTCTGCAGGGTGAGAACGAGACCGTGTTTTTCGACTTCTGACCCGGAGCGCCACGATGGACGAGCGTGAACGTTACGACAAGGGATTGAGCGTCAGGCGCGCCGTGCTCGGCGATGCGCACGTCGATCGCTCGCTCGCCAGGAGGGATGCGTTCAACGAGGAGTTCCAGGAACTGATCACGCGCTACGCGTGGGGCGAAATCTGGACCCGCCCCGGATTGCCGCGACATACGCGAAGCCTGATCACCGTCGCGATGATGGTGGCGCTGAATCGAACCGACGAATTCCGGCTGCATGTCCGCGCCGCGTTCAACAACGGCGTTACGCGAGATCAGCTCAAGGAAGTCCTGCTGCAGACGGCGATCTATTGCGGTGTACCCGCAGCAAACACCGCCTTTCATCTGGCTGAGGAAGTCTTTGCGCAGATGGAGCAGGCGCCGCGCTAACCGCTGAAGGACCGGGCAAGGACCGATGAAACACTTGCGCACGCAAGTCTGCATTGTCGGCGCCGGGCCGGCCGGCCTGCTGCTGTCCCACCTGCTGCACCTGGAAGGCGTCGAATCCACCATCGTCGAGAATCGCAGCCGCGAGTACGTCGAGCACCGGGTGCGCGCCGGCGTGCTCGAGCAGGGAACAGTGGACCTGCTCGAGGCGTCGGGCGTCGGCGCGCGCCTGAAGCGCGAAGGCCTCGTCCATCACGGCATCGAGCTGCGCTTCGACGGCCATGGCCATCGCATAGCCATGACCGATCTCACCGGCGGCCGCGCCATCACCGTCTATGGACAGCAGGAGGTGGTCAAGGATCTGATTCGCCAGCGGCTTGCCGATGGAGGCGATATCCGGTTCAGCGTCAGCGACGTGCGCTTGCACGATATCGAGACGAGCACACCCGGCGTCTCGGTTCGGGACCGGGGCCAGGCGATCCGGTTCGACTGCGATATCGTTGCTGGCTGCGACGGTTTTCACGGCGTCTGTCGGGCGGCGATCCCCAACGGTGCGCTGCACAGCTTCGAGCGCGCTTATCCGTTCGCCTGGCTCGGCATCCTGGCTGAGGCGCCGCCGACGCACGACGAGCTGATCTACGCCTACCACGATCGCGGCTTTGCGCTTTACAGCATGCGTTCGCCGGAGATTACCCGCCTCTACCTGCAGGTGAGTCCCGACGAGCAGCTCGACGTGTGGCCCGATTCGCGGATCTGGGACGAGCTGCATACGCGGCTCGAAACCGACGACGGTTGGAAGCTGCGGGAGGGGGCGGTCATCGAAAAGGGCGTGACAGGCATGCGCAGCCATGTCGTCGAGCCGATGCAATACCATCGCTTGTTCCTCGCGGGCGATGCGGCGCATATCGTGCCGCCGACCGGTGCGAAAGGCATGAACCTCGCGGTCGCCGACGTGCGTGTGCTGGCGCGGGCGATCGGAGCGTTTTGCGAAGGCAAAGGCAACGCGTTGCTCGACGCCTACTCGGCGACGTGCCTGAACCGCGTCTGGCGTGCCGAGCATTTTTCGTGGTGGATGACGTCGATGCTGCATCGTTTTCCCGACGACGACGGGTTTCAGCACCGGCTGCAGCGTTCCCAGCTCAATTACGTCGTCGGATCTCGCGCGGCGGCGGCGTCGCTGGCCGAAAATTACGTAGGGTTGCCGTTCGAATGAAAATTGCCACATCATTCCGGCAACACTGGATCGGTGGCGGGATCCCGCCGCCATCCGGGCCGGAACACTATTGCAGGTCGAAGTTAAAACAGGAGGAAGAAATGTCAATCGCATCGAGCGCAAGAAGAGTACTGATTGCGGCAGCAATGCTGGCCGTCGCCGGCTTCGCGCAAGCGCAAGACACGATCAAGCTGGGACTGGTCGCCGAATTTTCCGGTCCTTTTGCCGATTACGGCGGCCAGATGTATGGCGGCATGAAGGCGTACATCAAGCAACACGGCGATACGGTCGCGGGCAAGAAGATCGAGATCATCCAGCGCGATACGACCGGACCGGCGCCCGAAGTAGCCAAGCGACTCGCTCAGGAGCTAGTCACCCGCGACAACGTCGATTTTCTGGTGGGCTTCGGCTTGACGCCCAATGCGATGGCGGCGGCGCCGGTGGCCACCGAGGCCAAGAAACCGATGATCATCATGAACGCGGCGACGTCGATCATCACGACCAAGTCCCCTTACATTGCGCGCGTCTCGATGACACTGCCGCAGGTCACGCAGCCGATGGCGTTATGGGCCGCGAAGAACGGGATCAAGAACGTCTACACGGTGGTTGCCGATTATGGGCCGGGACTGGACGCCGAGGCTGCCTTTACCAAGGCGTTCACCGCCAATGGCGGCAAGATGGTCGGCAGCGTGCACACGCCGCTGCAGAATCCGGACTTCGCTCCGTTCATCCAGCGCGTCAAGGATGCCAAGCCCGAAGCCGTATTCCTGTTCCTGCCGGCGGGCGCCCAGGGCATCGCCTTCATGAAAGCGTTCAACGAGCGCGGCTTGGCGGAAGCCGGCATCAAGCTGATCGCGACAGGAGATATCACCGACGATGGCGTGCTGGAGGCGATGGGCGATCCGGTGCTCGGGCTGACGACGAGCTTCCACTACTCGGCCGCACATGACTCGCCGGAGAACCGTGCGTTCAAGAAGGCGTACGAAGAGGCCAATGGCACCAAGCTGCGCCCGAATTTCATGGCGGCGGCGGGGTACGACGGCATGGCTGCGATTTACGAGGCCCTGAAAAAGACGGGGGGCTCGACCGACGGCGACAAGGTGATGGCGGCGTTGAAGGGCATGAAGCTGATGAGCCCCCGCGGTCCGATCTCGATCGATCCGGAGACGCGCGACGTCGTACAGACCGTCTACATCCGCAAGGTCGAAAAGGTCAGCGGCGGGTTGTACAACGTCGAGTTCGACAAATACCCGGACCAGAAGGATCCCGGCAAATAATCCGATCGGGCCGATGCCGGCGCGCACCGGCATCGGCCTTTAGGGAATCGCTATGCGGTGCCCCAGACTTCGTGCGCCGTTTCGACCACCAGTCGCAGCTTCGCCGCTTGTGCGTCGCGCGCGATCTGATTGCCGTGCACGGTGCTGGAAAACCCGCATTGCGGCGACAGACAGAGCTGCTCCAGCGGCACGCGCCTGGCGGCCTCGTCGATCTTATGCTTGAGCGCGTCTTTCGA
>Ga0207683_10003342_pt1 | contig 13982 bp, 15 predicted proteins | sample KBSM73metaG_FD_184333 | JGI IMG/M metagenome (GOLD analysis project Ga0207683, IMG submission 184333) | Miscanthus rhizosphere microbial communities from Kellogg Biological Station, Michigan, USA - KBS M7-3 metaG (SPAdes) (version 2) | ecosystem: Host-associated > Plants > Roots > Rhizosphere >...
ATCTCGACACGCGCGATTCGAGCGCGAACGGCGGCTGGGCCAACGCCATGCGAGACCTGCCTGCTGCGACCACCAAGGGCGGAATGCTGTATGTTTTCGCGCTTCCCTGAGCTTGCGGCGGTGTTGTTAGCCGTGGCCGGTGTTGCCGGCTGCGAGCGTGAGCAGCGGCGGTTCAGCGAACCCGCCGGCGATTCTTTGACGATCACCACGCCTTTGAGCGACATCAAGGCGGGCGGCCCCGCGCAAGTCGCAGCCGGTCAGAGCCAGGCGGCCACCGGGGAATCTCCATACGATGAGAACGCCTTCGCCATCAGCGAAGGGCAGCGGCTGTACGAATGGTTCAACTGCAGCGGTTGCCATGCGCATGGCGGTGGCGCCATGGGACCCGCGCTCATGGATGACCAATGGCTCTACGGTGGCGCGCCGGACCAGATCTATTCGACCATCGTGCAGGGACGTCCCAACGGCATGCCGTCATTCGGCGCGCGTATCCCCCGCCAACAGGTCTGGCAACTGGTCGCCTATGTGCGATCACTATCCGGCCAGCTTCGAAAGGATGTCGAGCCGGGGCGGCCGGACGCCATGCAGATGCGGCCCGCGCCATCGCAGACGCTGGAGCCGCGCAACCCGGGGAGCACCCGATGAACCACGAGGTGCTGGCGCCGGCGGGACCGCTGTCGTCGCAGATCGCGCAGCTGTTCTGGATCTTCGTCGGCGTCGCGGCGGTCGTCTATCTAGTGGTCATCGGCTTCCTCGTAGCCGCGCTGCGCCGGCGAAACGAAGCCAACGCGAGGACTGCGGTACGCGCCGTGTCGGTCGCCGTCGGGATCACCAGCGTCATTCTGCTCGGGCTCGGCCTCAGTGACTTCTTCGCGCAGCGCGTGATCGCCGCCACCCCCAAGGATCCGTTGCGCGTACGCGTGACAGCGCATCAGTGGTGGTGGGAGATCGAGTACTCGGACGGTCAACCCTCGCGCCGCGTGCGCACCGCCAATGAGCTGCGAATTCCGACGCAACGGCCGGTCGAGCTCGAGCTGACCGCCGATGACGTGATCCACAGTTTCTGGGTGCCTAGTCTGCAGGGCAAGAAAGACCTGCTTCCGGGATACACGACGAGGCTCGATCTCGTCGCTTCGCGCCCGGGTGTATACGAGGGCCAATGCGCCGAGTTCTGCGGTTTCCAGCACGCGCACATGAGCATCGACGTCATCGCACTCGACCCTGAGGAATACTCGCGCTGGTACGACGCACAGCTGGCGTCCGCGCCGGAGCCGTCGGACCCGGTCGCGCTTCACGGCCGGGAGGTGTTCATGGGTTCGACCTGCGTGATGTGCCACAACATCCAGGGCACTGACGCCAGCGGCTCGGTGGGCCCCGACCTCACACACGTCGCCGGCCGACGGCGTCTCGCCGCCGGCACCTTGCCCAATACCCTGGTGAACCTCGCGGGATGGATACGCGATCCCCAGGCGGTGAAACCCGGCACCCGCATGCCGGCCACGCAACTGTCGGGCGAAGATCTCGCGGCGCTCACGACCTATCTATCGGAGCTTCGATGAGCCAGATCGAGCAAACCTGGGCGGACGCACCGGGCCTCAAGGGATGGTTGTCGACGATGGATCACAAGCGCGTCGGCGTGCGCTTCGTCGTGACCACGCTGGTGTTTTTCGCGCTCGCGGGCCTGCTCGCCGCGGTCATGCGATTGCAGCTCGCGCGCGCAGACAATCATCTGGTGGGGCCGGACCTCTACAACCAGCTCTTCTCCGTGCACGGCACGGCGATGATGTTTCTCTTCGCCGTTCCGGTCATGGAAGCCGTCGCGCTGTATCTGATTCCGCTCATGGTGGGCACGCGCGCCGTCGCGTTTCCTCGCCTCAACGCCTACGGCTACTGGTTGTTCCTCTTCGGCGGCGTCATGTTGTTCGTGGTGTTCGCGCTCAATATCGGCCCGGAGGCGGGCTGGTTCAACTACGTGCCGCTCTCTGGCCCCGAATTCAGCGCGGGCAAGCGCAGTGACTTCTGGGCGCAGCTCATCACGTTCACCGAAGTGTCGGCACTCATCGGCGCGATCGTCATCATCACCACCGCATTCAAGATGCGCGCGCCGGGCATGACCCTCGCGCGCATGCCGCTGTTCGTCTGGGCCATGGTGGTGACCGCGTTCATGATCGTGTTCGCAATGCCGTCGGTCATGCTGGCGAGCACATTCCTGATTACCGACCGCCTGATCAGCACCCAGTTCTACAACCCGGCCGAAGGTGGCGACGTACTGTTGTGGCAGCACCTGTTCTGGTTCTTCGGCCACCCCGAGGTTTACATCATCTTCGTGCCCGCGCTCGGCATGATCTCGGAGATCCTGCCCACCTTCGCCCGACGCCGCGTGGTCGGCTACGCCGCCATGGTCATCGCGCTGGTCGCCATCGCGTTCCTGTCGTTCGGCCTCTGGGTGCATCACATGTTCACCACGGGCCTGCCGCCGCTCGGCATGAGCTTTTTTACGGCGGCGAGCATCATGATCGCGCTGCCGACCGGATTGCAGATCTTCTGCTGGATCGCAACGCTCGCCACCGGCAAACGCGTGCAGTTCGCAACACCGTTGTTGTTCGTGATCGGCTTCTTCTTCATCTTCATCATCGGCGGGCTCACCGGCGTGATGCTCGGCGCCACCACGCTCGACTCGCAACTGCACGACAGCTATTTCGTGGTGGCGCATTTGCACTACGTGCTCATCGGCGGCGCGGTGTTCCCGTTGTTCGGCGGATTCTATTACTGGTTCCCCAAGCTCACGGGTCGCATGCTTTCCGAGCGCGCCGGGCGCTGGAACTTCTGGCTGTTCTTCATAGGTTTCAACGTCGCATTCTTTCCGATGCACATCCTCGGACTGCAGGGCATGCCACGCCGCGTGTACACGTACTCGGCTGCCAGCGGTTGGGAAAACCTCAACCTGCTGTCGACGGTCGGCGCGGTCACGATCGCCGTCAGCATGCTGGTGTTCCTCGTGAACGTGGTGGTGAGCATGCGCCGTCGCGAGCGTGCACCTGACAACCCCTGGAACGCGTCGGGGCTCGAATGGGCCACGAGCTGCCCGCCACCCGCGTACAACTTCATGGCCATCCCCGTGGTGAACTCGCGCACTCCGCTCTGGGAAAAGGAATTCCCGGTGGCGGAGGTCACCGGACTGCCGGAGATTCTGCGCACGACGCTGGTCACGCGCCTGCACGATGCCGAACCCGACCACGTTGCCATTTTGCCGAGCCCGTCGATCTGGCCCTTCCTGGCGGCGCTCGCCACCACCGTCATGTTCATCGGCAGCGTGTTCACGCCCTGGGCGATGGTGTGGGGAGCCGTGCCGGTCGCAATCACGCTGATCGGGTGGTTCTGGCCCGACAAGGAAGAGACCGCCAGGATGCTGTCCATCGAAGTGAAGCCACCCGAAGGCGAAGCGCGGGTCGAGGCCTTGCGCGAGGTGCTGTCGTGAGCGCGCGTTCCACGATCGACGTCTCGCGGCTGCCCACGTATGCATTCGGGCATCGGTCGCTCATGTGGTGGGCGACGATGGGAATGATCGCGATCGAAGGGACGGTGTTCGCCATCGCCATCGTCGCGTATTTCTATCTGCGCGGCTTGAGCGACGCCTGGCCGCCATCGAGCGCGGCTCCGGATCTCCTGTACGGCACCCTGAACACGGTCATCCTGCTCGTGAGCGGGATTCCCAACCACCTGGCTGCACGCGCGGCGGAGCGCGAAGACCTGCGCAGCGTGCGCCTCTGGATGGTGTCGTGCCTCGCACTCGGCGTTGCCTTCCAGGCAGTGCGCGCACTCGAGTACCTCACGCTGAATACGCACTGGACCCAGAACGCCTACGGCTCGATTGTCTTCGCGCTGCTCACGCTGCACACCGTGCACATGATCACGGACTTCATCGATACCGCGGTGCTCACGGTGCTGATGTTCACGGGCCCGCTCAGCGGCCGGCGTTACGTTGACGTGAACGAAAACGCCGACTACTGGTGGTTCGTGGTGGCGGCCTGGATTCCTATCTACTTCACCATCTACCTAGTCCCCCGGTTCTTCCCATGACACGAGCATACTCACAGCCTCGCACCTTCGTGCTTTCGTGGCTCACACTGCTGCTGGCGCCGATCGCCTGGGCGACGGCTCTCGGCATCCTCTGGTCGCTCACCAACGAATCGTGCGTTCACCAGACGCGGACTGCGATGTGGGTGAGCGCCGGCGTCTCGGTGCTCGTGGCATGGGCTCCGGCGCCGTTCGCCTGGCTGCGACGCCGTCGCCTCGATGCCGCATCGGCAGCAGGCGAGCGCTTCCGCTTCATGCTCGAGGCCGCGGCGGGCGTCAGTCTCATCTTCGCGCTCACACTGATGCTGTCTATGGCGTCGATCCTGCTGTTGACCCCATGCCGCACCTGAGGTGGCGGACTGTCGCGCTGTCCGGCGGCGCACTCGCAGTGGCCCCGTTGGCCAGAGCCCATGCGCCGGAAGTGGGGCAGAGCGGCGGCGCGAGTGTAGTGATCGCATTGCTTGCGCTGTTTGGACTCGCTTATGCGGCCGGCGTGATCAGACTGCATCGCCACGTGACCGCGCGACGCGAGTTGTACTGGCGCGGACTCGCATTTGCGGCAGGTTGGGTGACACTGGCGCTCGCGTTGTTGTCGCCGCTGGACGCGGCCGCTGCCACGGCGTTTTCCATGCACATGGTCCAGCATGAAGTCCTCATGCTGATTGCGGCGCCATTGCTCGTGCTCGGGCGTGGCCTGCCGACCATGCTTTGGGCATTTCCCCATGCCGCGCGCCTGTCTCTGGGCAGGGCGAGTAAGACTCCGTGGCTGCGCGACGGCTGGCACTGGCTGACGGCTCCGCTGACGGCGTGGCTCTTGCACGCATTGGCATTGTGGGTATGGCACATCCCGACGCTGTTCAACGCGGCGCTGGCCGTTCCGGCGTTGCACGATTTTCAGCACGTCTCGTTTCTCGTCACGGCGCTCATCTTCTGGCATGCACTGCTGCGTCACGGCGCCCATGCCGCCCGCGGCGGCGCCATCCTCTATCTATTCACGACGACGATTCACACCGGGGTACTCGGGGCGCTGCTCACGTTCGCGCGCAAGCCGCTATATGCGCCCTTCGACGTGGGCCTGCGCGCTTTCGGCGCGCTGTCGCCACTCGAGGACCAACAGCTCGGCGGTCTCATCATGTGGGTGCCCGGTGCGCTGGTCTACATAGGCGTCGCCCTCGCGCTGCTGGGCCGCTGGCTCGCCGAGTCGGCACGAACTGCCGGAGACCTGGAATGAAGGGGTTGTGTTGCGTGCTGCCGATGCTGGCATTCCTGACATCGGCCGCCAGTGCCGAATGCACGCAGGTCTTCGTGAGCAACGAGATGTCCGGCGATGTGTCGGTGGTCGATGCCGCAAAGCTCCGCGTCACCGCGACGATTGCGGTAGGCAAACGTCCGCGAGGCTTGAAACTCTCGCCCGACGGCGCCCTGGTGTACGTCGCGCTGAGCGGCTCGCCGGCCGGCGGGCCGGGCGTCGATGAGGCCCAACTACCGCCCGCCGACAAATCGGCCGACGGCATTGGAGTCATCGACGTCGGCACGAGGCGTCTGCTGCGCGTGATTCGCGGCGTTTCCGATCCGGAGCAGCTCGCCGTGAGTGCGGACGGTCGCCATCTGTTCGTCGCCAGCGAAGACGAAGGGCTGGCCGTGGTGCTCGATGCACAGTCTGGCGCAGTGCTCGCGCGCATCCCGGTGGGCGCCGAGGCGGAAGGCGTCAACATTTCGCCCGATGGGAGGATCGTCTACGTCACGTCAGAAGCCGAGCGCCGTGTGACCGCCATCGATGCGCATAGCTTCACCGCCCTTGCAAGCATCGAGGCGGGATTGCGGCCGCGCGCGACTGCATTTTCTCGCGATGGCACGCGCGCCTACGTGATGAACGAGGCTTCCGCCAATATCACCGCCATCGACGTTCGCGCCCAACGTCCCATTCGCACGCTGACGCCCGCGGTGCCTGCACTGTTACCCATGAGTGGGGCGGTGTCCCCAGACGGCGCACTGCTGTACCTGACCACCGGTCGCGCCGGGCTGCTGCTCGCGATCGACACCACCAACGCCACCCTCCGGGGCCGGATCAACACCGGGGCCAGGCCCTGGGGTCTCGCCATGAGTCCGGATGGCAAGCGGGTGTATACGGCCAATGGGCCGTCGAACGATCTCAGCATCGTCGATACGGGCGCATGGCGGATCCTCGCCAAAGTGCCGGTGGGTCAGAAGCCCTGGGGCGCGACCTGTTCTCCCGAAGCTAGTTAGGAGTGCAGGAGTCGTGGCATTCACCTTCGCCGATATCACGGCGCGGGTTCCGCTACTTAAGCCGCGCACAGCATGGGTTTAGATTCGGTTCAAACGAGGGGAACACCCATGAACCGAACACTGCTCGCACTGCCGCTTCTACTGCTGTCGTTGAACGTACATGCTGATCCGTTGCCACCCGACACAACCTACAGGCCATTGCCGACAGCCCCGCTCGACGCCGTCATCAAGTCCGACCGCGCGGCGAAACCCGCGGTCCTTCAGCGCCAGCAAGCATTGCTGGCACAGCGCTATGACCTTGCCGACAAGCCTATTCCCGGCGTGAAGATGTCCGGCGGACGAAAGACGGTGCAAGGTGGTGTGCGGGTCCGTCTGCCTCAGGGCATGACCTGGGAACGCCTGGCGTCCATGACGCCCGAAGACATCCGCGCTCAGGGCGCATTTCCCGCGGGCTTCCTGCGCCTTCCGCACGTCAAACAATCCGCGGGCGGCCAGGTATTCCCGAAGGAGCAGATCGACGAGATCAACAACCAGGAAAAGCGCAGCCTCGAGCGCTTCGACGTCGACTTCGACTTGCCGGAACATTTCACGCCGGAATTCCCGGCGCCGATTTTCCTGCAGTCGCGCCCCGATCTTGGCGACGTCTCGCAAGGCAAGCTGCTCACGATCCGCAACTTCTACCAGATCATGATCGGACACCTGACGCCCGTGCAGATGGAAGGCCTTCGCTTGCTGCTCACGCCATTCCCGCAGGAAGAGTTCAACCAGACCGAAGACCGCAAGGTAGTCGAGCAGAGCGACGGCGTGGCCTGCCTCGATTGTCATCAGAATTTTCACACCAATGCGGCATTCCACCTGACGCCGGACGTACGGCCGCAGGCCGCGCGCTTTCGCCTCGACACCACGTCGCTTCGCGGGCTATTCAACCAGCAGATTCACGGCTCGAAGCGATCCCTGCGCTCGGTGGAGGATTTCTCCGAGTTCGAACAACGCACCGCCTATTTCAATGGCGATCATGTGAGCGCGACGCGCAAGGGCGTGAACCTGCCGGACCGTCCTAACCAGGTGGCGATGATGGCGCAGATGCAGAACATGATCGATTTTCCGCCGGCGCCGAAATTGCGGCCCGATGGCACGCTCGATCCGGGCAAGGCTTCCGAGCAGGAGCTGGCGGGCGAGCGCGTGTTCAATGGCAAAGGCCAATGTGCCGCCTGCCACGTGCCGCGCCAGGACTTCCTGGATCAACAGATGCACGATCTCAAGACCGAACGATTCTTCAAGACGGGTCTCACGGTGAGCGACCAGGTGGTCCTGCCCGACGGCCCCATCAAGACGTTCACCCTGCGCGGCATCAAGGACTCGCCGCCCTACCTGCACGATGGACGACTGCTGACGCTCGCGGACACCGTCGAGTTCTTCAATCTCGTGATGGGGCTCAAGCTCACATCCGCCGAGAAGGACTCCCTGGTCGCTTACATGCTCGCGCTTTGAAGGAGATCAACATGTCGAAGTACAGATTGTCGCTGGCAGTCGCCGCATTGGTCGGCGCCGGAATTTCCACGATTTACGCCGCCGATCCGAAAGCGGCGGGCGCCAACCCAACCTTCGCAAATCCCGATACGCCCGGACTGCTCGAAGGAAACCCCGCGCCCGATGTGGCGAACGTCACCGACGTCGTGTTCCTCAAGCAGATTGCGATCGGTGGTAAGGCCGAGGTCGATCTCGGCAAGCTCGCCGTCGAGCGCAACGCGGCCGCGGGCGTCGAGTCGTTCGCGCAGCGCATGATCAAGGACCACGATCAGGCCAACGCGAAAGTGGCGACGCTCGCGCGTTCGGCGCGCGTGGACCTGCCGCGCGAGCTCGACGCCGAGCACAAGGCTGCGCGCGACGAGTTGTCCGCACTGCGCGGCACCGAATTCGACCTCAAGTACATCGACGCCCAGATCAAGGACCACCAGAAGGCGGTCCAGCTCCTCGTCCACGAAATTGGTTCGGGGCAGCACGCGGGCGCGCGGGAACTGGCCGCCAATACGCTGCCCGGTGTGCTCGAGCACCTGGAGATGGCGCGCGCGCTGCACGACCAGTTTATTGCCGGTGCCGAACCACGCCGGGCAGCGGCGGCGTCCCGCTGACGCCGCTGGCTGCCCGTAGCAGTAGCTAGTTGTTACGAGCCGTGCCAGGCTCCGCCATCTTGCGGTGCTGCTCGGCCAGCACGACATTGGGCATGATGTTCGCGAGTGCCTGGCGCAGTTTGTTGGACGCGCCTGCAACCACTCCGGGTTCGCCTTTTTCCATGGCTTCAAAGCCCGTCTTCGCGACGTCGGCCGGATCTGCCTTGTGTTCATCCGTGCCGACCTTGGTGTCGAGCAGGTCGGCGCGCGCGAAGAAGTCGGTATCGGTCACTCCCGGCATCAGGCAGGTGACGGTCACGCCGGTGTCCTTGAGCTCATTGCGCAGGGCATAGGAGAACGAGTCGATGAACGCCTTGGTGCCGTTGTAGACCGCCTGGAATGTTCCCGGCATGAAGCCTGCGATCGAGCCGGTGATGAGGATCTTGCCCTTCATGCGCCGTCGCATCTGGCGCGCTACTTTCTGGATGAGATCGAGCGTGCCGGTAATGTTGGTGTTGATCACGTGCTGCACTTCGGCGAATTCCTGGTCGAGGAAGGCCTTGCCGAGGCCGTGCCCGGCGTTGGCGAGCAGCGCGTCGATGTCGCGATCGCGCGCAGCGGAATAGAGCAGCTCGACGCCGGCGCGCGTGGCGAGGTCGGCCTGCACGGCTTCGACTTCGGCGCCGAGCGCGCGCAACGATTCTGTCGCCATGTCGAGGGGTCCATCAGCAGCGATGATGAGGTCGTAGCCGCGCGATGCAGCTTCACGGGCGAGCTCCAGGCCGATGCCGCTGGAGGCGCCGGTCACGATCGCCAGGGGGCGGGTGGGTTTCATGTTGCTCTCCGGTGGTTGAATCAGGTGAGCAAAGCTTGAGGTCGCCGGCGCGGTGGCCGCATCGGCGAAGCACAGTAACCCGGGTCGGAGCGTACTCACCGCGTGGCTCCATCTTCTGACTTCGATACATGCCGGCGGCTGATGCGGGGGCGCGTGACCGCTCGCCACGATGCAGCAATGCAACCACGCCGGGGACTCCAGCCGCGGGACGGGAAAAGCGGCCGCGCCGCGGTGCTCGCGCTCGATGTCATCTCGGACTTCGACTTTCCGGACGGTCCCCGCGTGCGGCGCGCGCTGCAAGCGCGTGCGCCGGCGATTCGCCAATTGCTGGCGCGCGCGCGATCGCACCGCATCCCCGTCATCTATGCCAACGACAATGTCGGGCCCTGGCGCAGCGATTCTGCCGCGCTGATCGCGCGTTGTGTCGCGCCTTCGCGTGCTGGTGCCGAGCTCGTGCGTTCGCTGCTGCCCGCGGAGCGCGATTCGATCATTCTCAAGCCGCGTCATTCGGCGTTCTTCGGTACGCCGCTCGTGGCGCTGCTCGACGATCTCGATGCCGACACGCTGATCCTGCTCGGCGTTTCCGCCGAAAGCTGCGTGTGGATGACGGCCTGTGATGCGCACACGCGCGGCATCGGCCTCGTGGTTCCGGTCGATACGATGGCCGGCGTGTCCGCGCAGGCATTGCGCGCCACCGCAAAGAGTCTGCATGACGTGCTCGGCGCGCGCACGCCCGCGCGCGCAGCGTCGCTGCGCTTCGCCAACGCCCGTATCCTCTGAAAGGGTGTGAGCGATTGGCCGATGGGATTCTCGGCCATCGCTTCCAGCCCGAGTCGGCGACGTCGGACTGTCGCGTCGTCGCATCGGCTATCTAATGTCGCTATGAAACCGCAAACATTGGCATGCATGCTGGCCCTGTCGTCCCTGACAGGCTCTTTCGCGCTCGCCCAGCAGGGCGACGGTACGGACGTGACCATCAACACGAATGTCTGGAAGCCGTTGAAGACGTCCGCCGACGAATCGCACATCGCTCAATTGCACGTGCCCGAAGGCTTCAAGGTGAATGTGTTTGCGCGCGAGCTCAAGAATGCGCGCGTGCTCGCCGTGGCGCCCAGCGGTGATGTTTACGTGAGCCGCCGCGACCAGGGCGATGTGCTGCTGATCAAGGACGCCAACAACGACGGCCGCGCGGACGGTCCACCGGTAGTCGTCGCGAGCCGCGCAGGCGCGCATGGTCTCGCGATTCACGATGGCAAGCTCTACCTCATCACCGTCAAGGAGATCTTCTGCGCCGACATACTCGCCGACGGCAAGCTGGGTCCGCTGAACATGTTGTTAGGAGACTTGCCGGACGCCGGCCAGCATGCCAATCGCACGATCGCTTTCGGTCCCGACGATATGCTCTATGTGAGTGTCGGGTCGACCTGCAATGCCTGCAACGAAAGCAGCCCGGAGTCAGCCACGCTGTTGCGTGGCACTCCCGACGGCAAGTCGCGCATCATCTTCGCGAGCGGCCTGCGCAACACCATCGGCTTCGACTGGCATCCGGTGACTGGCGAGCTCTGGGGTTTCGACAATGGCATCGACTTCCTGGGCGACGACCAGCAGCCGGAAGAACTGAATCGTATCGAGTACGGCAAGAAGTACGGCTGGCCGCATGTGTTCGGCAAGGACGGCCTCAACCCGCAAAGCACGCCGCCCGGTGAGATCACCAAGGAACAGTGGCGCGCGCAGAGCGTACCGATGGCCGCCGGGTATACGGCCCACGCCGCGCCCATGCAACTCGTGTTCTATCGCGGTGGGTCGTTCCCGAAGGAATACGTGGGCGATGCGTTCGTGACCATGCGCGGCTCGTGGAACCGCAAACCGGCCTCTGGCTATGAAGTCGTTCGCGTGCGGTTCAAGGATGGGCAGGCAAGCGACGTGCAGCCGTTCCTCACGGGATTCCTGAGCGATGGCGGGCGCACCCACTTCGCGCGGCCGATGGGGCTCGCCGAAGCGAAAGACGGATCGCTGCTCATGGCCGACGACGCCAACGGCGTCATCTATCGCGTGGCCTATCAGGGCAAGGCAAGCTTGCAGGCCAAACAACTCGAGCCACCGCCTGACGCGATGCAGAACCAGACGAAGCAGGGCGTCGGCGTTCCGCTGGCGATTGCGCGCGATGAAACGAAGGCGACGACGAAGCTCGACGTGAGCTCACCGGCAATTCGCTCGCCGATCCCGAAGGAACACTCCGAGTACTACGATGGTGTTTCACCCGAGCTGCGCTGGGCTGCGGTGAGCGGCGCGAAATCCTACGCCTTGATCATGGAGGATCCCGACGCGAAGCCGATCACGCCCTTTGTGCACTGGGTCGCCTGGAACATTCCGGCGTCGTTGACCAGTTTGCGCGAGGGACTGCAGGAGCAACCGCGCCTCACTGAGCCCGAGGGAATTCTGCAAGGGCGCACCAGCCGGGGCACCGTGGGCTATCTGGGTCCGCGGCCACCCGTCGGCGATCCGCCGCATCATTATCACTTTCAGATGTTCGCGCTCGACACCACGCTGAACGTGCCGCCCGGATCTTCACGCGACGAGGTGCTGAAGGCGATGGCCGGGCACGTACTCGCTGCAGGCGAACTGGTGGGCGAGTATCAACAGACCGTGGCGCCGCCCAAGTAGGTCGCTAGCCGTCGTCCGTGTTCGCGACGCGCAGGCAACCGATCGGATCGCTGGCCGGGAACGTGCACGCCAGGGCGGCGTCGAGCATTTCGTCCACGTCGCGTAGTTTGGCTTCCCCCGACCGGCGCGGAGCACCGGAAGGCTCGGTGCCTTCCGCGCCGATCAGCGGTTCTGGTTCCTGGTGCGGTCGTTCTTCCATGAAGCGCCTCAGTGCCGCGTGAAGCGTGGCTTGAGCACCACCTTGGTGTATTCGTTCTGCTTTTCCTTGAAGTTCTTGTAGCCTTCCGCCGCATCCTCCAGATCGAGCCGGTGGCTGATCAGGAACGTGGTGTCGATCTTGCCATCGAGAATCAGGTCGAGCAGCTCGGGCATGAACTTCTGCACGTGCGTCTGCCCGCTCTTGATCTGCAGTCCCTTCTCCATGAGCGCGCCGATGGGGAACTTGTCCGCAATGCCGCCGTAGACTCCGGGGATCGAGATGCGTCCGCCCTTGCGCGTCGCGAGAATCACCTGCCGCAACGCGTGCACGCGGTCGGTGGCCATGAACGTCGCCACCTTCACGTGGTCGAGCATGTTGTCAGGCGTCATTCCATGACTCTCCATGCCCACTGCGTCGATGCACGCGTCCGGGCCGATGCCGCCGGTCATTTCGGCCAGCGCCTCGCGCACCTTCACTTCCTCGAAGTCGAGCACCTCGGCGCCGAGTGCACGTGCCAGCGCGAGACGGCGGGGGTGATGGTCGATGGCGATCACGCGATGCGCGCCTAACAACAGCGCGCTCTGGATGGCGAACAGGCCCACCGGGCCGCAACCCCACACCGCGACCACATCGCCGGGCTCGATGTCGCAGTTCACCGCGGCCATCCAGCCGGTGGGCAGGATGTCCGAGAGGAACAGCACCTTGTCGTCGTCGATGCCGTCCGGTATCACGATAGGGCCCACGTCGGAGTAGGGCACGCGTGCGAATTCCGCCTGTCCCCCGGCATAACCGCCCGTGAGATGCGAATAGCCGAAGGCCGCGGCCATCGGATAACCATACGCCATCTCCGAAGCATCGGACTTGTCTGCGGGATTGGAATTGTCGCAGGCCGCGAACTGCTGCTTCTGGCAGAAGAAGCATTTGCCGCAGGCGATGACGAACGGCACCACCACGCGCTGGCCGACCTTGAGCTTCTTGTTGCCGTGTCCCACCTCGACGACTTCGCCCATGAACTCGTGTCCCAGGATGTCGCCGTGCTTCATGCCCGGGATCGTGTGGTCATAGAGGTGCAGGTCCGACCCGCAGATCGCGGTGGAGGTGATGCGGATGATGGCGTCGCGCGGATTGACGATCTGCGGATCCGGCACCGTGTCCACGCGGACATCATGTTTTCCTTGCCACGTTAGTGCTCGCATGGCTTCACTCCTCGTTCAATGCCGATGGATTCATTGCCGACGTGGGAATCTCGCCGGTTTCCATGAGCTGCTTGAAGCGCCGCAGGTCCTGGCGTGCCTGAATGTTCGGCTCGCGGCCGAATAGTTTGGCCATGGCCTTGCCCAGTTTCCCCACCGGCGGGTCGTAGACGATGTTCACGGTCACCTGCGTGCCGCGGCCGTTGGAGGTGTCGCGGAACTCGATGCGGCCGCTGTTCGGAACCTCGGCCTTGTCGGTGGTGCTCCAGGCGATGGACTCGCCGGGGTTGTCTTCGACGATCACCGAGTCCCATTCGACGGTACTGTCGGCCGGGCCTTTCACGATCCAGTGGGATCGACGCTCGTCGTAAACCTGGACGCTCTCGATGTTCTCCATGAACAGCGGCAGGTTGCGGAAGTCTCGCCAGAACGCGTAGAGCGCCTGGCGCGGGACGTTGATGGTCACGGTCCTGCCGATGAGATCGCCCGAATCGTCAGCGTCGATGGACAGACCGGCCGCCGCAGGATTCGGATCCTTGAGCGCGGTGGGCGGCGCATCGCTTTGAATATCCGTTTCGCTTCGCTTGGCCATGTTTCCTCCTCACACGAGTGGTGGATCGGTCTGTCGATCGAAATGGCGGTGTTTGCTGACCGCC
>Ga0207683_10003345_pt1 | contig 13979 bp, 15 predicted proteins | sample KBSM73metaG_FD_184333 | JGI IMG/M metagenome (GOLD analysis project Ga0207683, IMG submission 184333) | Miscanthus rhizosphere microbial communities from Kellogg Biological Station, Michigan, USA - KBS M7-3 metaG (SPAdes) (version 2) | ecosystem: Host-associated > Plants > Roots > Rhizosphere >...
CTATGTCGGCGTGTCCTCGTATTCCGCGCGGCGGACAGCCGAGGCCGTGCGCATCCTGCGCGAGCTGGGGACGCCGCTGCTCATTCATCAGCCGTCGTATTCCCTGCTGAATCGCTGGATCGAGGAATCGCTTCTCGACACGTTGGAACGAGAAGGCGTCGGCTGCATCGCCTTCACTGCGTTGGCGCAGGGCCTGCTCACCGACAAGTACCTCCAGGGCGTCCCCGCCGATTCCCGGATGGCCGGGCCGGACGCCACGCTGTCCCGTGACCTGCTGACCGAACAGAACCTCAAGCACATCCGCGCCCTCAACGAGATCGCTCAACGCCGAGGCCAGTCGCTAGCCCAGATGGCACTGGCGTGGTGCCTGCGCGACGAACGCATCACCTCGGTGGTCGTGGGGGCCAGCAGCGTCCAGCAATTGCAGAACAGCCTGGGCGCGCTGGATAGAGCCGACTTCACGGTCGACGAGCTCGCGGAGATCGACGGTCATGCCGTCGAAGGAGGCGTCGATCTGTGGCGGAGCAGCAGCTCGTCCTGATCGACCGCGGGTCGCGGTGGACGCGGTCGACGCTGCTGGCGGCGATGGTCCTGACCGGGCTATCGATGCGCACTGCCGCCGTCACGGTCGGGCCTGTGCTCGAAGAGGTCGAGTCCGGCTTGCACGTGACGCCAGCAGCCGCCGGCGTCATCACCACGCTGCCGGTCATTTGCTTCGCGGGCATCGGCACGATCGCTCCTCGGCTGGCCCGACACATCGGAGAGCACCTGCTCGTCGTGACGTCGATGGCGTTGATGACCATCGGTCTTGTCCTGCGCGCGATGGCCAGCTCCCTGGCGCCCTTCATCGCCGCGAGCGTGTTGGCGCTGTGCGGCGGCGCGATCACCAACGTTCTGATGCCGAGCCTGGTGAAGCGGCACTATCCGGACCGCATCGGGACCATGACCGCCGTCTACACCACGGCCCTCGCCGTGGGGGCCACCGCGGGATCGGCCCTGACGGTGCCCATCAGCGATCTGGCCGGCGACACGAACGGCTGGCGCTGGGGGCTGGGGGCATGGGCGGTGCTCAGTGCGCTCGCGGTGCTGCCCTGGCTGATCACCCTGCGCGGCGACCGCCCGGACACCAGCCAAGCTCCCCACCTGCCCGTGTGGCGACTGCGCTCGAGCCAGACCGCGTGGATGATGACGTTGTTCTTCGCAGGCCAATCGATGCAGGCCTACATTGCCTTCGGCTGGTTCGCCTCGTATCTGCGCGATCAAGGAATCTCCGAGACCCATGCGGGCATCCTGATTGCGTTCTATGCGGCATTGTCCATTCCGACCTCGGCGATCATGCCGATGCTCGCCATCCGCGGTCAGCGTCCGCTGGTTGTCGCCTTGGCCGCCTGCTACCTCGTCGGATACGTCGGCCTGCTGACCGCGCCTGTCGGCGGCAGTTGGGCCTGGATGTTCTTCATTGGGGTGGGGGCCGGCATGTTTCCCTTGGTGCTCACGATGTTCGGGCTACGTACGCGCGCACCGGAAGCAACCGTGGCGCTGGCTGCATTCACTCAGGGCGTGGGATATGTCCTCGCCGGGACCGGCCCCTTGCTCGTTGGGGTACTGCTCGGCCAGCCGCACAACTGGAACTGGCTGTTCGTCCTGTTGTTCACCGCGCTCGGAGTCGCGACGGTGGCCGGCTTGCGCGCCGCGCGCCCACGCTTCATCGAGGACGAGGTACGCCTGTCGTGACAATCACCGTGGAGCCGATGCGAGGCGCGCACCGCGCGGCGGTGCTGCGCATCTATCAGGCCGGGTTGGATGAGGGCGACGCCTCGTTCGAAACCACCGCGCCGGCCTGGCCGCAGTTCGACGTATCCCATCGACCCGACCTCCGATTCGTCGCGATCCGGGACCGCCGGGTGGCTGGCTGGGTCGCGTGCTCCCCCGTCTCGTCCCGGTCTGCCTACCGCGGAGTGGTCGAACACTCGGTGTACGTGGAGCCAGCCGGACGCCGATCCGGCATCGGTCGAGCGCTGCTGGTCGCGGTGCTCAACGCGGCCACAGCCGCCGACGTGTGGACGGTGCAAAGTTCTCTCTTTCCGGAGAACCAGGCCAGCCTCGTGCTCCACGAGCGGTTGGGCTTCCGCGTCGTGGGACGTCGCGACCGGATCGGCCGGCAGGCGGGCCGATGGCGAGACACCTTGCTCGTCGAGTGGCGAAACCCCGCCATCTAGTTAGGTCGTGTCCCACCATCCCTGCTCGTACCGAGCGGCGGTCGGGCGTTTAGAACGTCGGACGACGAGGAGCTGCGGCAGGGCCACTCCCGAGGAGAACGGAGTCCCTGCGAATCGCGGCCGCGATCCGGCGTCCCGCGAAATCGCGCCGCGATCCGGGGTCCGTGCGAAACCGCGCAGCGGTTTTGTGGGGTGGTTTCGCGGGGTGGTGAGGGGTGTTTTTGTGGGGCGGTTTCGTGGGGTGATCTTGCGGGATGGTTTCGTGAAGTGGTTGTGGATGGCTTGTGAGGCGGTTTCGCGGGGTGGCTTGTGAGCCGGGGTGGCTTGTGAGGCGGGGGATAACGCAGCCAGGCGCTGATACCCGCGCGCCGGGCGGCAGAGCGTGGGGGTTACGAGACACGGCCGCATAGGCCGATCCGCCAAACGACTGGGCTGATCCCACGCCCAACAGCCTGATCCGGCATGCTCCACAGGTGGCTCCCAGGCCGGCCGACGTCCCGTCGTCTAGCGAGGCAAATGTGGCCGGAGCAGCGACAGCTCGGGCGGCCCAAGCCGGTCCGATGCCGTGTTGGCCTGGTGCCAATGGGGATACAGCAACGGCATGGCGCTCACCGCGTCAAGGCGCGCCAGCTCGTCGTCGGCGAGCTGCAGGTCCGCTGCCGCCAGATTGTCAGCCAGCTGGTCGTCGGTTCGCGCGCCGACGATGACCGAGGTGACCCCGGGCTTGCGCAGGAGGTAGGCCAGCGCGACCTGGGCCGCGGACACGCCGTGTCCGGCACCAACCTCCACCAGCAACTCGATCGTGTCGTAGAGCTTGGTCTCGTCGTGGATAGGTGGCTCGGTCCAGTCTCCGGCATGCCGACTGCCGGCCGGGGCATCCTGTCCGCGCCGATACTTGCCGGATAGCAACCCACCGGCGAGCGGGCTCCAGACGAAAATGCCGAGGCCCTGGTCCAAGGTCAGCGGGACCAGCTCGTACTCGGCGTCGCGAGCCTGCAGCGAGTAGTAGATCTGTTGGCTGACGAAGCGGGCGAACCCACGGAGCTCGGAGATACCGAGTGCCTTCATCAGCTGCCAGGCGGTGTAGTTGGACGCTCCGATATACCGGACCTTGCCCGCGCGCACCAGCGAATCCAGCGCGTCAAGCGTCTCCTCGAGTGGGGTCTGGCCATCCCACTCATGCACCTGGTACAGGTCGAGGTAGTCCGTGCGTAGCCGTCGCAGCGTGGCCTCGCAGCCGCGGATGACGTGATAGCGGGAGAGCCCGGCATCGTTCGGGCCCTCGCCCATCGGCATCCGCACTTTGCTCGCGAGAAGCACGTCGTCTCGCATGCCCGAAATGGCCTCGCCGAGAATCTCCTCGGACAGTCCTTCCGAGTAGACGTCCGCGGTGTCGATCAAGTTGACGCCGGCGTCCAGGCACAAGCCGATCTGCCGTTTCGCGCCATCGAGGTGGGTCGATCCAACGGCGCTCGCCCAGCCCGTCCCGCCGAACGTCATGGTGCCCAGGGTGAGAACCGAAACCCGCAAACCGGATTGGCCAAGCTGCCGATACTCCATCGTCGCTCCTAGGGGAAGCCGTGCCCGGTGGGTGCGCGGCGGCGTCGAGGGGTCGGTTCGACCCTAACGGGACGGCGAGGTACGCGCTGCTTCCGTAGCCGCGCACCGCGACCATGGCGGTCTCCCGACGCCGTCACGCCGGACAGCCGGACAGTCTCAGGTCGTCGACGTGCGGGCGACGGCGTCCGGCTCAACGCCCGTGTCGACGACGTACGCCGCCAGGTCGCGAAGCTTGACGTGGCTGCGCTGCGAAGCGCGAACTAGCAGATCGAAGGCTCGTTCCGGCGGCACCTTGTGGCGCTCGACCAGGACGCCGATCGCCTGACCGATGGTGCCGCGAGTGTCGATGGCAGCCCGTAATCCGGCCTCGGTGCGGCGATGGGTCAGCGCGATCGAGGCATGCGCGGCGAAGACCTGAACAATGGCCAGGGACTCCCCGTCCAGGGCGCCGGCCTCACGCGCATACAGATTCAGTGCCGCACTGGTCTGCCGCGGCGACGGTAGCTGGCAGGACAGCAGACTCTGGATCCCGAGCTCGATCGCCCGGGACGCGAACCTCGGCCACCGGGTATCGGCTCGCATGTCCTCGATCAAGCACGTGTCCCCGTCCCATAGCGACTCGACCGACGGCCCCTCGCCGAGTTCGAACTGGGCCTTGTCCAACAACGTGGCGATCTCGTCGGTACTGGCGATCGTTTCGATGGGCTGCTTGTCCTGCAGCCAGGACACCCCGGCAAAGTCACAGCCCGGCACGACGTCGACCGCCTGTCGAACCGCCTCATCCACGGTTGCTTCCAGAGACGGCTGCTTCTCGAGCTCTTGGGCAATGTCGGCGAACGTCTGCGCCAGCTCGATATGTGATCCGTCCATTTGCTACCTCCGCGCCCCGTGACCAGATCGTAGGCCGGACGTGAGACGGTCACGGACGGCAGTTAATCCCTTGCTGGGCCGACGGCGATCCTGACACCGTCGGCGAATGACCCTGCAAGTGGTCCAGCTCGACCCGCTGGACCCAGCTCAGAACGCGGTGTTCCTCGAGTGGCACCGCGTGCTCGACGACGTGGCCGCCGAAATCTATGGCGAATGGCGGACAATCTACTCGCCGGACGAAGTGCGCGCCCGGCATCGGCTCGAACCAACCGTGCAGCTGCGGGAGCTCGCGGCGATCCAGGACGGGGCGGTGGTCGGCACGCTCGAGGCCGAGCTGCCGCAGGCGGACAACCGGCACCGAGTTGAGCTTTACGTGACGGTACGCCGGGACCGTCGACGGCGCGGCGTCGGCAGTCGACTGCTCATGGCGGCACACGAACTTGCCGCAGAAACAGGGCGGACGGTTCTCGGCGCCTACTCCGAGGCAACGACCGATAGCGATCTATCCGCCGCTCACGGCTTTGCGACCCACGACGGGTTCGAGGTCGTGCAGACCGAACTGCGCAGCGACCTCGTACTGCCGGTGCCCGAAGGCCGCCTCACTGCGCTCGGGGCAGAGGTGTGCCACCACGCCACGGAGTACGAGATCCTCACGTCCGTTGACGGTATCCCCGACGAATGGCTGTCCGGACGAGCCGAGCTGGCGCGGTGGATGAGTGTCGACGTCCCGCTCGGCGGACTGGACTATCAGGAAGAGCGGTGGGACGAAGCCCGGGTTCGTCGCAGCGCCGAACTCGCCCGGGCCCAGAGACGGCGCACCTTCGAATCGATCGCCCGGCACCGGGCGACCGGGGAGCTCGTCGGTTACACCACCCTGCACGCGCCGGCGCACACCCCTCGACAGGCCCTGCAGTGGGACACCCTGGTCCGCGATGATCATCGCGGCCACCGCCTGGGGCTAGCGCTCAAGATCGCCAACCTCTGCGCGCTGCGCGACGAGCTGCCCGCCGTCGAGCGCATCAGCACCTGGAACGCGCAGGAGAACGGACCGATGCTGAGGGTGAACCGGGATCTCGGGTTCGAGGTCGTGGGATCGGACACGGAATGGCAGAAGCGGCTGGTTTGAGCACGTCCCGGCCACTGTCTGGAACATCGCCCGTAGGTGTGATGGGCTCCCTTCGTGTTCGAACTGGGGACGGACGGTCCGAGCCGGATCCTCGTTGCGGTTGATAACTCGGATACCTCCATGCGGGCCGGTGCCTACGCGGCCGGGCTGGCCCGTCGCCAGGGGTCAGACATCATCTGCTTGTTCGTCGGCGAGATCAATCCGCTGGTGGCGGCCATGCCGGCCGCGGCCGGCGCGGCCGTCCAGATGAACCACGCGATCGCCGAGCAGATCCGAGCCGAGATCAAGGCACAGGCGCCACGCCTCGGGCTGGAGGTCACGTTCCTCGAGCGATCCGGTGATCCATTCACCGAGATCGTCCGGGTCGCCGACGAACTGCGCGTCGACGCGGTCATCGTTGGCGCCTCGACGAGCGGCGGACACCGGTGGATGGGGTCGATCGCTTCCCGCCTGGTGAAGATCGCCCGATGGCCGGTCACCGTCGTGCCCTGAGCTTCTGGATCGAGGACGCGGCTTCTGGATCGAGGGACGCGCCCTGGCCGCCCCAACCGGCGAAACGATTCGACGTCCGGGCCAGATACTGGTGCGCATGAGATCAGCAGCGTTCGGCTCCATGCTGCGATCCCGCGACAGCGATCAGCGGGTCACCAACATCGAGCTGTTCTTCGACTTGGTCTATGTCTTCGCAGTCACCCAGCTGTCGCACGGATTGCTGAACCATCTCACGGTCGAGGGCGCCCTACAGACCGCACTCCTGCTCGGCATGGTCTGGCTGGTCTGGGCATACACGACATGGGTCACAAACTGGCTCGACCCGGACCGCAACCCCACGCGGCTCATGCTGATCGCCCTGATGCTCGCCAGCCTGGTGATGTCGACCGGGCTGCCCGAGGCATTCGGCGATCGAGGCCTCGCGGTCGGCGGGGCATATGCGGCCATGCAGATCGGCCGCAGCGTCTACACCGTGTTCGCGTTGCGAGGGGAACGGCTCCAGCGCAACTTCGAACGAATCCTGGCGTGGTGCATGGTCAGTGGCGCGCTCGCACTGGCCGGCGGGTTCGCCGACGGGCGGTGGCGCGAGGCGCTGTGGCTGGCCGCGATCCTGGTGGACTTCGTGGGCGGCTGGGTCGGCTTCTACACGCCCGGACTCGGCCGCTCGGTGACGCAGGACTGGACCATCGAGGGCGGTCACTTCGCCGAGCGATGCCAGGCCTTCATGCTTATCGCGCTCGGCGAGTCCATCGTGGTCACGGGCGCTACGTTCGCTGACCACAGCGGCGACGGAGCCGCGACGGTTGCTGCCTTCGTCGTCGCCTTCGGGGGCGCGGTGGCGATGTGGTGGATCTACTTCGACCGAAGCGCGGACGATGCCGCCCGGGTCATCGCCGAGTCGGAGGACCCCGGGCGGCTCGGCCGCTCGGCCTACACCCTGGTCCACCCGGTCATGATCGCGGGGATCATCGTCCTCGCCGCCGGCGACGAGGAAGTGGTTTTGCACCCCACCGACGTCGCCGACGTCCCGGTACGGTGGCTCATTCTCGGTGGGACCGCACTATTCGTGGCCGGTCATGCGCTGTTCAAGGCGATCGTATGGCGAGTGGTGCCCTGGACCCGGATCGCGGTCGTCGTCGTGCTGGGGCTGCTGGCACTGCTCGCCCCGCACGTGTCGGCACTCACCCTGGCCGGCTGCGCACTCCTCCTCCTGATTGCGCTTGCCGTGGGGGATCGGATCCATAGCCGCACCATTTTCGAGGTCGGTCGTGATGAGCTCGTCCCGACCGCGGACGGTCCGAAGGGCGCCCAATCGTAGGCTGACGCGGTGGCGGCATACCGGGTGGTCTGCGTGGAATGGCAGACCTTCGAAGACGGGCACCGGCACATCGTCGCAATCGGTACCGGAGACAATCCCGGTAAGGCCGAGGAACGTTGGACCATGACCGAGGTCCTGTTCTCGATGCGGTTCGGCCAGGATCGCTTCTATACCAAAGACACCGACGGCCGATCAGCGGAAGTGCACCGAGTTATCTGCGAATGCGGTGCTCGGACCCTCGGATCGGTGGCCGATGGAGCACCTACCCAGGCCCTGTCCGCACTACGGCCGTGTCGTTTTCGCTAGCGTCCTGGCCCCTGCCAACCGGCCACTCGTCAAAGTGATTGCTCACGACCGGGGGCCGTGGCCTTCCGGTGCATGCGGTACTCCAGCCGCAAGAAAGGCAGACCGAAGACCCAGAACGCATGATCAGCCCGCAGCTCGTCGTCCTGTACGTAGACGTCGAGCTGCTCGGAGAATCCGTGGACCGCGAGCGTGGTGAGGTCTCGGGTCGTCGGTTCGATGTAGGTCAAGTAGTGGCCGGGCTGGTCGAGATCGCTACGGCTCGTCAGTACTAGACCCCCGCCGGGGCGCGGCCGGGGCAGCAGCGTCGCCGTGAAGCTCCCCTGCGGGACCGGAAAACCAACGCTGACGTAGCCCCGCCCGCCATTCCGGTAGGTCGTGTAGATGCCGACGTAGATCGGCTCATCGGTATCGGTGAACGATCGGATCCAGCCACGAATCGCGACGCCGTCTTCGCCGGGTTGGCTGATCGTGTCGATTCGGCTACGTATCCCGCGTTGCATTTCCCGCTGATTCGTCGGCACATTGGCCTGCCCAAGCGGCCGGGCGACCAGGGTTCGATAGAACAGGTAGCCGGGCCGCACCCACAGCCGCCAACGCGGGACGATGTCGAGCGTGAACCGGGTGGTGTGTTCGTAGAACTCGCGCACCCGAGGGTCGACGCCGGCCGGGTCGAAGCCCGGTCCGGCCAATTCGTCAAGGGAGGCCACGATGCCGACGTCCGGTGCATCGGCTACATAGTCGCCGCCCAGGACCTTGGCGAGCTCGCGAACGTAGCCGGTCCCGACGTATCGGGTGCGAGATTCCAACGGAACGACGAAAGGCATGTCCTCCGCCGGCACCTCCTCGGCCAGTAGGGTCACCTGCGGGTCGCGGAAGACAAGCGGCGAGACGATCCGGTAGGCGAGCATCGTCGTGCTGGCGACGATCGACGCCGGTACCGGCCGCCCCCGCGCGCCGAGGATCCAGCCGACGGCCGCGCCGAACAGCGGACCGAGCACGACCTTCTGCGGCCGGACTCCGAGCAGTCCCGCGAGAGCACCGGTCGCGGTGCCGACTGAAACCGGCCCCGCCTTGGTCGCGCGGCCGACAACCCAGCCCAGTGGGCCCACCAGTGCCGCGCTTACGGCAATGCGCTGCCAGAGCGCAGGCAGCTCCCCGACGCGTTGCCGGCGCCGCGCCACCCGCTCCGAGCTCGCCAGCCCAATCGCGCCGACGACGGCCCCGATTCCTGCGGCCCGCCAGCCGCGCTGCGCGGTCCAGGACACGCCGGCTCCGGCGCCGATCAGTCCGGAGAAGACCACCGCGCCGTTCGGCTTGGGTGTCCTCGCCCGATGCCGCGCCACCCCGCGAACCTACCCGTCCATCCGGCCCACTCGGCGATGCCGAGGCGCTCAGGCGTCGGCCAGTTCCCGCGGAACCGCGATGACATCCACCAGCGCGCCGTTGCGCCAGACCGTGATTTCCAGGCGTCGGCCAATGACGTGCTCGACCATCAGCCGCTGGATCGCCGTGCTGCCGACGATGTCCTCCCCGTCGACAGCGACGACAATGTCTCCGACCCGCAGGCCGGCCTGGTCGGCCGGACTTCCCGCTATGACCTGGGCGACCCGAAGCCCGGACCGACGGCCCAGCTTGGCCACCAACTGCGGAGGCAGCGGCGACTGCGCGCCGGCCAGGCCCAGCCAGGCCCGCCGTACCCGGCCGTGCGTCATCAGCGTCGTGATGAGCGCTCGGGTCGTCGCGTTGATGGGCACGGCAAGCCCAACACCTATGCCGGCAACGGCAGTGTTGACCCCGACCATCCGACCGGCGCTGTTGGCGAGGACGCCCCCGCTGTTGCCGGGATTCAGCGCCGCGTCGGTCTGGATCACCTCATCGACAACCCGGCCGGAACGGGTGGGCAGCGATCGGCCCAGCGCGGACACGATGCCTGCCGTCACGCTGCCGGCGAGTCCCAGCGGGTTCCCGAGCGCCACGACGAGCTGGCCGACCCGCAGCGCTGCCGCGTCGCCAAGCGTGACCGGTGCCGGAACGTCCCCCCGGGCCCGCAATACGGCGAGATCGGACAACGGGTCGCGTCCGACGACATCAGCGCGGACTTCCGTTCCGTCGGTGAACGCGGCCTCGGCCGAATCAGCGCCTTCGACGACATGCGCACTGGTGAGCAGGAATCCGTCAGCGGTCAGCACGCTAGCGCTACCGGCCCCGCTGCCACGGTTCGTCCTAACAAGCAGGCTCGCCACACTGGGCAGCACCCGCTCGGCCACTCGCACCACCGCCGCCGAGTAGGCGTCAAACGCGTCCTCGTCGTCCTCGTCCATGTTCCATCAACCTTTGGCGCGGCCGGGGTGTGCCCGCCGTTCGCCCAGGGCGGACCGGCGACGGCTCTGCTCGTCCGGCAGCGCGTCGAACCATCGGCGAAGAGTGGGACGATCGTGCTCGGACTGCTGCCATTAGCGCATCGGTAGGAGGAGAGATGACCAGCAAGCAGAAAGGGGCCGCCTCGTCGGTTGCGCTGAAAAAGATTCCCCGGCGAATCTATGAGACCGAGTTGGCGCGCGTGCAGGTCGAGCTCGTGAACATGCAGGAGTGGGTCCGCACGTCAGGAGCCCGCGTGCTGGTCGTCTTCGAAGGACGCGACGCCGCGGGGAAGGGGAGCACGATCAAACGCGTCACGGAGTTCCTGAATCCCCGGGTTGCGCGGGTCGTCGCTCTGCCCGCTCCGACCGAGCGCGAGCGAACTCAGTGGTATTTCCAGCGCTACGTCCCGCACCTGCCGGCTGCCGGGGAAATCGTCCTCATGGACCGGTCCTGGTACAACCGGGCCGGGGTCGAACGGGTGATGGGGTTCTGTACCCCCGAACAGCACCGCCGATTTCTCGCGCAGTGCCCGGTGTTCGAGCAGTTGCTCGTCGACGACGGAATCATGCTGCGCAAGTACTGGTTTTCGGTGAGCGATGAGGAGCAGGAGCGCCGATTCCGCTCCCGGCTCACCGACCCGATGCGACAATGGAAGTTGTCGCCGATGGATCTTGAGTCGATCACCCGGTGGGCGGACTATTCGCGGGCCAAGGACGAGATGTTCGTGCATACCGACACGTCGGTCGCACCCTGGTGGGTGGTCGAGGCCGAGGACAAACGTCGCGCTCGCCTCAACATGATTGCCCATCTGCTGTCGACCGTGCCCTATCAGGAGGTGCCACGGCGGGCGCTCGAACTGCCCGAACGCCCGCACGCATCGGACTACGTCCGGCCACCGCGCGAACTGTTCAAGAACGTCCCCGATCACGCGGGGACGCTGATCAAGTAGACCGCCGCCGCACCCCGCAGATCAGGCATGATCGAGTGATGACCGAACAGGAAAAAATCGAGGTGCGGGACAACCCGAGCGACCAGCGGTACGACGTGTTCGTCGACGGCAGCTTGGCCGGGTCCACGTTCTATCGAACCGAGCCGGACCTCGTGATTTTCACCCACACCGAGATCGATCCGGCCTACGAGGGCCGGGGCGTAGGGAGCGCGCTGGCACGCGCGGCACTCGGTGACGTGCGGAGTCAGGGCAAGCACGTCATCCCGCAGTGTCCGTTCATCGCCGGTTACATACGCCGGCATGACGAATACGTGGATCTCGTCGACGAGCGATTCCGGGGAAGTTTCAGCCGGTCGAACACATGACCGCCGAGCCAGCCGGGCGGGCGTACACCGCCGACGAGATAACGGTCTACTTCGACAGCAGCCGGTGCCGCCACTTCGCGGAATGCGTGCGGGGTGCGCCGAGCGTGTTCGATGTCGACAAGCGGCCGTGGATCCAACCGGCGAACGGCACAGCCGACAAGATCGCGGAGGTCGTCCGGCGCTGTCCGAGTGGCGCGTTGCACTATCGGCTGGCGGCCGGTCCCGCGGAAGTTGCAGACGTTCCGACCACCGTCACCGTCATCGAGGGCGGACCCATACTGCTGCGAGGCGACCTCGAGCTGCGCGGGTCGTTCGCCGCAGTCCGCGATACCCGGATGGCAATGTGCGTATGTACCCGATCGGCTCGGCTGCCGTTCTGCGATGCTGCCTGCACCAACCCAGCCGCCTGATTGCCCCCGGGTTCAGGCGATCAGATTCGGAAGAACAGGTTCAGATAGCGGTCCGCCCGGGCCCGGTCGCCGCGTATCGTGCCGGAGTTGCTCCGGCCGAACGCGGTGAGTACGAAACTGCCGGGGTCGAATTCCAGCACAGTGTCCAGATCGGACACGTCCGCAGGCTCATAAGACATCCCGTCAGGGCCGACGGTCACTCGAGTGTCACCCGCATTGGGGCCGGACGTTATTCGGATACCGATATCGCTGCGCGGGCTATCGCCCGCTGTCGTGTACTTCCAGAGGACGAACATGAAGGGAACGAGCAGGTCCGCGGCGTCGCCGGACAATCCGTGCGCTCGTCCGGTGCCCTGTCGGAGGTCCCATGAATGCACCCCGTAGTCCATGAGCTGGAACGCCGGGTAGAAGAACGCGGGCAGTGGGCCCATATAGAAGTGCGACACGATCAGGCCGGTCCAGTCCTCCTCGGACAACCCGTCGAAGATCTCCATCATTTTGTCGAAGTCTGTGCGCAGCCGCTCCACGAGCGCCGCGCGTGGTTCGGACCGCAATGCCAGCGCCTGTTGGTCCACGCGCGCGGCCATGCCCGGCAGTCCATAGGCGGGCGGCATTTCGGTGTTCGCCCGAGCGCTGTCGAACGCAACGAAGTAAGCCTCGGTCGTATCGACAATATGCGCGACGGCGTCCCGCACCTGCCAATGCCCGGCCCCGGTTGGGGCTTCCCAAGCCTCGTCGCTGTCAGCTAAGGCGAAGAACTGCGTGGCCTCGTTGCGGACGACACCGAGGATCGTGTCCTTCCCCTCGTAGGTCATCGCGTTCCAGTTGCTCATGCCGACCCTCCTTGGTAACGGCCGTTGATCAGATTGCTGCGATCCACCGATGGCACAACGCCCGCCCACCTTTGAGAACGGGCTGTCACAGTTACGACGGCTCGGTCAGGCGAACGCCGTTGAAGACGCCGATTCGCTCGTTGTACAGCTCGATGCCGGCCCCGTTCGGGTCGCGCAGATAGAGGCTGTCCTCGACGCCGCGGTCCGGCCCGAGATATTCGATGCTCGCCTCGTCCAGCTTTCGTCTGGCCGCCTGGAAATGTTCGCCATCGACCGAAATGGCAATGTGCTGGATGCCGCCGATCGTCTCGTGAAAGTCCGGATGATCGTGGCCAGGGAAGTCGAAGAAGCCAAGTAGATTGCCGTGCCCGACGTCGAAGAAGAAGTGGGTCGATCCGGTGTAGTCGCGGTTCTCGACCATCTCGACCAACGGGAAGCCGAGCAGCTCCTGGTAGAAGTTGATCGTTTGTTCGACGTCGCGACAGATAAGCGCGACGTGGTGGACCCCGCGGGCCGTCGATGGCCTATCCCGGGCCAGATACTTGCTGCGTAACTCCTCGCGCCGTTCCCGAATCCGGTCGAGTTCTTCGCCCTGGGGCTGAGGCATGGCCGATCCCTTCAACTCGTTCAGATTAGTCCTCAATACAACTATCGCGACAGCAACTGCTGTCATCAGCCGGTTCAGCGCACCTCGAGCGTGGACGTCCCGAGCGGCACGAACTCGCCGACGACCGTGGCCCCGGGCAGCTCGCCGGCAACGAGCAACCCGCCACTGGTCTGCGCGTCGGCGAGCAGCAACAGCTCCTCTTCTGTGACGCCGGCGCGCAAGTGCGGGCGCACCCACTGCAGGTTGCGGTGCGTTCCGCCACTGACATACCCGTCACGCACGGCCTCGCGCGCGCCATCCAGGTAGGGCACGGCGGCCGCGTCGACCACTGCACCGACACCCGATGCCCGGGCCAGTTTGAACAAGTGGCCGAGCAGACCGAATCCAGTCACATCCGTAGCCGCGCGCACGCCTGACTCGAGCGCATTCGCCGACGCCACGTCGTTGAGCGCAACCATGACCTCGACCGCCTGCGGGAACACCTCGCCAGTGGACTTGTGACGGTTGTTGAGCACGCCGATGCCCAGCGGCTTGGTGAGGCTGATCGGTTGGCCGGAGCAGGC
>Ga0207683_10003346_pt1 | contig 13979 bp, 10 predicted proteins | sample KBSM73metaG_FD_184333 | JGI IMG/M metagenome (GOLD analysis project Ga0207683, IMG submission 184333) | Miscanthus rhizosphere microbial communities from Kellogg Biological Station, Michigan, USA - KBS M7-3 metaG (SPAdes) (version 2) | ecosystem: Host-associated > Plants > Roots > Rhizosphere >...
GCCCGATTTGCGCCCCGTCGAGCGCCTGCGGCGGCAGGTAACAGGTGATGGGAGCTTCGGTCAGCCCGTACAGCACGCCGATCCTGGGGCCGATGATCTCGAGCGTGCGCTCGAAGACCACGGGGGGAATGCGTGAGCCGCCAACATGGATCGCCTGCAGTCGCTGGAGCCGCTCATCGCCCGGACGCAGGTGATCGAGGCAACGCAGCAACTGCGTCGGCACCAGCGAAGTACGCGTCGCGCCCGCTTGCTGAACGAGCAACGCAAATCTTTCCGGGTCGAACCGCCGCAGCACCACCGTGGCGCCGGCGAACAGGTGAGACATCAGGATCACCTGCGCGATGGGCCAGAGCGGCCTCACGTTGAGAAAGACGCTGTCGCCGCCGATCCCGAAACCGTGGATGGTGTTGCGCGCGACAGCCATCAGGTTGCGATGCCGCAACATCGCCGCTTTGGGCGCGCCGGTCGTGCCGCCGGTGAAATTGAGGGTCGCGAGATCGTCGCCGTCGCCCTCCGGCGCAGGCCGGTCGGAGGCCCGTGCCAACAACGCCTCGTAATCGTGGCCGAGACCATCGCCGGAGCCGTCGCCGCCGATGCTGACGATGTGCCTGAGGCTCTCGACCTCATCGGTGAGGCCAGTCACGGCCGGCGCGAACGTAGCGTGTGTGACCAATGCCGTGGCGCCGGCGTAGCGCAGCAGTGCCGTCAATTCCCCGCCGGTCAGGCGGGGATCGAGCGGCACCCGCACGAAGCCCGCCGACATGATGGCGTAGTCGGCCTCGAGATATTCGCGGATATCGGGAACAAGCAGCGCGACGCGATCGCCCCTGCTCAGTCCGAGCCCAGCCAGCGCGTTGCCGAACCGCGCGATGCGGGCGTGGACATCGCGGTAGGACCAGGTGCCGCGATCGTCGATGATCGCGGCATGATCGCCGTGTTGTTGGGCGAGCTTGCGCCATTTGGTTCCGATATGCATGTCACCAGCCTGCAAGCACGACCCGGCCGGTGACGGCACGCCGCTCCATCAGCGCGTGCCCTTCCGCCGCTTGCGCGAACGGCAGGATACGGCCGATGAACGGCTTGACCGCACCGGTGGCGAGGAGATGCAACGCCACTTGCACGTCCTTGAACGTGGCATTGCCGGATCCGGCAATGCGAATGCGCCGCATGATGACGAGGCCGGGGTCGAGCTCGACCGGCCGCGCACCGATATTGCCGAGCACGACCACCGTTGCGTGCTGCGCGCACGACCGCAAACTTTCGCGAAAGGTCCCGGTCACAACGTTCTCCAGCACGACGTCGGCGCCCTGCTTGGCCGTGAGCCCCCACACCTCGGCGCTGAATTTCAACTCGGGGCTGACGATGACCTCGTCCGCGCCGGCCGCGCGCACGATCTCGGCTTTGTCCTGCGAGCTCGTCACCGCGAGCACCCGCGCTTGCACGCTCTTTGCAACCTGGATCTGATGCAGACCGAGTCCGCCGCCCGCGCCGGTGATCAGCACGGTTTGTCCCGGCCCGAGGCCGGCAACGCCCAGCGCCGCGCGCACGCTGGTGCCGACGGGACAGACCGCGAGCGCGGCCGCCGTCATCTCGAGTGCATCGGGAATGCGGATGGCATTGCGCGCCGGCACGCAGGCGAATTCGGCATACCCGCCTCCGCCCTGCTCGCCCAGCACCCGGCTGTTGCGACAGAGATCCTGACGGCCGCTCAGACAGTGACGACAGACGCCGCAGAACAGGCGCTGATAGATCACGACGCGTTCGCCCACGCGCTCGCGCGCAACATGTCCGCCCACCGCCACGATCTCACCGGCGATCTCATGGCCCAAAATCCCGCCGGGACGGCCACCCGGAATCCTGCCGGCGCGCGAGAGCACATCGTGATAGCAAATGCCGGCTGCATGGACGCGCACCAGCACGTCGTCCGCGCCGGGTTCGGGACGATCGACCTCGGCCAGCTCGAGCACCTCCGGACCGCCGAAGGCGCGGAACGTTACCGCCTGCATCGCAACCATCGTCATCGGCGGCCGGAAAATGCGGCCGCGCCTTCCTTGTAATCGTCGTGCGTCTCAACCAACGCTCGCACGACCTCGATTTCGGCGCGCTCCGCGTCCGACGTACGTCGCGAGAACATGGCCAGACGCTTGGTGGCCTGCACCGCCGCCGGCGAGTAGCCGGCGATCGTAGCGGCCCACCGGTCTGCCTCGGCCGCGACATCGTCCACGACAGAATTGACGAGGCCCCATCGCCACGCCTCCTCGGCGGAAATGTTACGCCCGACCAGCAGCATCTCGAGCGCCTGAGCGCTCGGGATGACCTGCGGCAGGTGGAGCGCGCTGACGGCCGATATCATTCCATGCCGCACTTCGGGATAGCCCAGCACGGCGCTTTTGGCGGCAAGGCGCAGATCGCAGTGCAGCGCCAGGGTCATGCCCATGCCGATGCAATAGCCGTGCAGCGCCGCGATGACCGGTTTGACCAGGGGAACACCCACGCCGGGAATGGCGTGCAACAGGGTTTCGGTGGTGACCATCCGCCCGGTGCGGTTGATCTCCTTGATGTCGGAGCCGGCACAGAATGCTTTTTCACCCGCGCCCGTGAGGATGGCGACACGGACATCGGGATCATCGGCGATTTCCTGCCAGATCGATCCCAGCCGCTCCTTGGCAGGAACGTCGAGGGCATTGAGTACCTGCGGGCGGTTGAGCGTAACGACTGCAACCCCGTTCGATCGCTTCTCCAGCAGAACCGACATTCGTCTCACCAGTTTGCCACGCGTTTCCGTGCTTGTAGCAGGATGAACGGGCCTCGTCGCGATCGGCCGGGTCGGTATCGCCATGCGTGCAGCCGACAGGTCCTTCCAGGCCGCAGCATTGCTGCGGCAATTGATTTTTCCGATCGGAAGCGGGATCATCGCGCCCAGGTCGGACAGCGCCGTCCGATCTCGAAAGAACGCCACCGTGCATGACTGAATTTGCCGCCGCGGCAATGGCAAGCGGAGCCCAGCTTCGGCTCCGTCAGCTCACCAAAGCATTCGGCGCATCCCAGGCAGTTGATCGCATCTCGCTCGACGTTCCGGCTGGAGCCTTTGTCTCGCTGCTGGGTCCCAGCGGGTCGGGAAAGACGACCACGCTCAACCTTATCGCCGGGTTTCTCACGCCCGACGCCGGCGACATCCTGCTGGACGAACGCTCGATCGCCGATGTGCCGCCGCACAAGCGCAATATCGGCATGGTGTTCCAGTCCTATTCGCTTTTTCCCCACATGACCGTTGCCGAGAATGTGGGCTTTCCGCTTCGCATGCGCACACGGCTGTCGCGCCAGGCAGCCCGCCAGCGCATCGACGAGATGCTCGCGTTGGTGCAGCTCGGGCATCTCGGCACGCGCTACCCGCGGCAGCTCTCGGGCGGCCAGCAGCAGCGCGTCGCCATGGCGCGGGCGCTGGTCTCGCATCCTCGCCTGCTGCTGATGGACGAGCCGCTGGGCGCGCTCGACAAGAAGCTGCGCGAGCAGATGCAGGTCGAGATCAAGCGCATTCACCGCAGCGTGGGTACGACCGTGATCTACGTCACCCATGACCAGACCGAGGCGTTGACCATGTCCGACCTGGTCGTGGTGATGCACCAGGCCCGCGTGTCCCAGGTGGGCACCCCGCGCGTGCTCTACGAGGCACCCGCGAACCTGTTCGTGGCTGATTTCCTGGGCGACTCGAACCTCCTGACCGCGACGATCGCGCATGTCAGCGGGGACGAGCTCGCCGTCGAGATCGGAAACGGCGAGAAGATACGGGCCGCGCGGGGTACGTCGGCCGCAGCGCAGGGAAGCCGCACCGTCGTCCTGATCCGCCCCGAGGACATCTCGCTCACGGCCACGGATGAGCGAACGGCCGGTCAGGACGTCGTCGCCGGCACCATCAAGGACATCAGCTATCACGGGGACACCTTCAAGCTCGATGTCGCGCTCGGCGCGGACATGCTGAAGGTCAAGGTTCCCCGCGAACGCGGCGCCGGCATGGAGCGGGGCCAGAAGGTCTTCCTGACGTGGAATTCGAGCGTGGTCAGGCTGCTGCCGGCCGCGGATCGGACGAGCGATGCCAGCGGCGAGGACGAGCGATGACCGCATTGGCCGAGCCACGAGCGGCGCCATTGCTGCGCCCGGCGCTGTCCTCCCGAGGCCGGATGTTGCCGGCACTGCTGCTGCTGCCGTGCCTGGCCTGGATCACGTTTTTCTTCCTGGCACCCCTTGTCCTGATGTGCTGGCGCAGCCTTGCGAGCGAGGGGTTCTCGCTCGAGCCCTATGGCGTTCTCTTCACCTCTCCGCTGTTCACCAAGGTCATGATCACGACGGTAAGGACCGCGGCCATCACCACCGTCTTCGCGCTTCTCCTGGCCTATCCCCTCGCCTACGCGCTCACCGTCAGCGGCGGCAAGGTGCGCGCACTGATCCTGGTATTCACTTTAATTCCCTATTGGGTCGACATCATCGTGCGGAGTTTCTCCTGGCTGATCCTGCTGGGCGACAACGGCATGGTGAACAAGGCGCTCATGGCGCTGGGCATCGTCAGCGCGCCGCTGCAAATGCTCTACAATCCGTTCAGCGTGCTGCTGGCGATGGTCCAGATTCTGCTGCCGCTGACGACAGTCACCTTGTTTGGCGCCATGTTGCGGATCGATCGCACACTCATCACGGCCGCCAAAATCCATGGCGCGAGCGAATGGCACGCCTTCCGCACCGTCTTCTTCCCGCTGAGCCTGCCGGGCGTGTACGGCGCGGGCCTGCTGGTTTTCGTGCTGGCGCTGGGCTTCTACGTCACACCGGCGCTGCTCGGGAGTCCGCGCGAAACCATGATCGCGCAGACGATCATGGTCGAAGCGAGCCAGCTTCTCGACTGGCCGCAGGCCAGCGCCGCGGGCGCAGTCCTTCTCATCATCACCACGTCGATCGCCGCGATCTACAACCGCTACTTCAGCCTCGACCGGTTGTGGGGAGGCTCCGACAAATGAGCGCGACGGCAGGCAGGCTCGGACTGAGCGCGGCCGTCCTGGCCGTTCTGATCTATCTCATCTTTCCGGTGATCGTCGTGGTGGCGATCTCGTTCAGCTCGGGCAATTTCCTGGTGTTTCCGCCGCCCGGCTTCTCGCTTCGCTGGTACGAAAGCATCGCCGGCGACCCGGAATGGGTCAACGCGCTGTGGGTGACGCTCAAGGTCGGCAGCCTGTCCGCCCTGATCGCGGTCCTGCTCGGCGTGCCCGCGGCCTTCGCGCTGGTGCGCCATGTCATTCCGGCAAAGGCGCTGCTGAGCGCGCTCATCCTCTGTGCGCTGGTGACCCCGCCCATCGTCACCGCGCTGTCGACCTATCTGTTCTTCGTGCCGCTCGGACTGGTCAATACGGTCGTGGGCCTTGCCTGCGCGCACGCGGTCAGCGGCATGCCCTTCGTGGTCATCAATACCTCCGCGAGCCTGCGCAGCGCCGACATCAATCTCGAGCGCGCCGCCGTGATCCACGGCGCGCATCCGCTGTGGGCGGTGCTGCGCATCACGCTGCCGATCATCTCGCCGGGCATCGTCATCGGTGCGATTTTCGCGTTCGTTCATTCCGCGCATGAACTGCTGGTCGCAACCTTCGTCCTCGGTGGCGTCGGCAAACCGGTGGCGGTGAAGATCTGGTCTGGGGTGCAGGCCACATCCGACCCCACCATCGCCGCCGCGTCTGCCATCCTCATCGGGCTTGCTATATTCACCTTTGCGAGCGCAGCCGCGACGCAGTCGCTGGCCAAGCGGCGTACGGCATAGGAGCGTGCGATGCTTGATCGATGCCAGAACATCGATGTCGACGCCGCCTGCGCGCAGTTGCGCAAGCTGCTGGCGGACACCCGCGGGCTCGGGCGCCGCGACTTCATCAAGGCGCTCGGCCAGGCGTTGGCGGGCTCTGCCATTCTCTCCCTGCTGCCGCGACTGACGGCCGACGCCGAGGCGGCGGAGCAACCCGTCACCGCCTTCGTGTTCGGGGGCGTGTGGAAGAAATCGGCCATGGCCGCGTTCGGCGAGCCGTTCACCAAGAGGACCGGCATCCCGGTTGTCTACCAGGATCCCTACACGTTCGCGAAGCTGCGCGCGATGCATGAGGCCAAGGCCATGCAGGTCGATGTGGTTTCGGTGCAGGGCGGGGAAATGTTCCAGGCCAAACGCATGAACATGCTCACGCCGCTCGACTTCAGCGTCATCGACCGGTCGGTCCTGGCCGAGCGCCAATTGCGCCACGGCAACGCGATCGGCGCGCACACGCTCTCCCACGTCATCTGCTACAACAAAAAGAAATGGCCGGGCGATAATCACCCGAAATCCTGGGCGGACTTCTGGGACGTGCAGAAATTCCCCGGCCGCCGCGTGCTGCGGCGCGAGGAGGTCTGGGTGACCGAAGCGGCGCTCAAGGCCGACGGCGTGAAAGACGCCGAATTCTACCCGATCGACGTCGCCCGGGTGTTCCGCAGCCTCGACCGCATCAAGCCGCACATCAAGGCGTGGTACTACGACAACTCCCAGGCCCAGCAACTGATGGAGCAGGAGGAAGTCGATCTCATCGCCATGATGAACGGGCGCGCCACCGAGTCCATCCTCAATGCCAAGGCGCCGTTCGAGATCGTCTGGAACGAAGCGATCTGCGAGGGCGGCATCCAGGGCTGGATGGTGCCGGTGGGATGTCCCAATCCGAAGGGCGCGATGAAGTTTCTCGATATCGTCGGGCGCGCGGAATACCAGGCGGTATTCGCTCGCCTGATGTACTACGCGCCACAGAATCCCAAGGCCCTGGATCTGCTCGAGCCCGCCATCGCCAGATTGATGCCGACCTATCCAGAGAACGAGAAGGTCGCGCACATGATCAATTTCGACTGGTGGGCGGACAATCTGCCGATGATGCAGCGGCGCTTCCAGCAATGGCTGCAGTCCTGAAGGCGCGCTGATGATGGAAGCCATGCGTTCGCTGCTCGATCCCAAGGCCGTTGCGGTCGTGGGCGCCTCCCAGCGCCGCGGACGCGGGACCAATGTCGTCGCCAACCTGCGCGACTGCGGCTTTGCCGGCGAGATTTTTGCGGTGAACCCGCGCTACCCGGACGTGCTGGGCTACCAGTGCTTTCCCACCGTGAGCGACCTGCCCGCTTCGGTCGATTGCCTCGTGGTCGCGGTCGCCGCCGATGCGGCCTGCGATATTCTCGAGGAAGCGCACGCGCGCGGCATCCCCGCGGCCATCGTGCTCGCCGCGGGCTTCGGCGAAGGCGGACACGGACACGCCCGGGCCGCGCGGCTGCGTTCGCTCGCCGACCGGGGTATGTGCATCTGCGGGCCGAACTGCTTCGGCCTCATCAGCGTGAAAGCCGGCTTTGCGGCCTATAGCGGTCCGCTCGCGCGGCCCCTGCGTGCGGGCCCGGTGGCGATCGTGTCGCAGAGCGGCGGCCTGGGCGCGAATGTGTTCGCGCCGCTGATGACCGACCGCGAGCTTGGCTTCAGTCATTTCGTGTCGTGCGGCAACCAGATCGGCGCAACGGTCGAGGACTACATCGAGTATTTCATCGATGATCCCGATATCACGGTGGTCGCGGCCGTCGTCGAGGAGCTCAAGAATCCGCAAAAGCTGATCAGGCTCGCCGCCAAAGCCAATGCGCGGCGCAAATCCCTGCTGCTATTTCAGGCCGGGCGTTCGGCGGCCGGCCGGATCATGGTGCAGTCCCATACCGGCGCACTCGCCGGCAACGCCGAGATTCTTGCCGCGTTCCTGCGCCGCTGCGGCATCGTCCAGGTCGAGCGCTACGATGAATTCGTCGAGACGGTCGAACTGTTCGCGATCGCGCCGCGCGACAAAACGGTCGGCAGCGAGCTCGTGGTGATCTCCGGCAGTGGCGGTGGTGCCGCCATCGCGGCCGACGCGCTGCACGACGCGGGCGCATCCCTCGCGTCGCTGCATCCAACGACCAAAGAGCGCATCGCGTCCGTGCTGCCGGAGTTCGGCAGCATCACCAATCCCATCGACGGAACCGGCGCCATCTACGACGACCCTGAGCTGTTGCCGAAAATCGTCGATGCGATCCTCACCGATCCGGCCCGGCCGGTGATCGCGGCAAGCGTCGCCGCCAAGCCGGCGGGCAACGAGACCATGCGGCGCTTTGCCCGGACATTCGCCGATGCGGCGCGCGCATCCGGCCGCACCGTCGTCGCCTATCAGTACACGCCCCTTGGGGGGCCGCTCGATTCCGAGATCGTCAAGACGCTGCATGACGCGCAGGTTCCCCTGCTCCTGGGGATATCGAACGCGATGGGCGCGCTGAAACATCTGCCGTTGCGGCGCGACTATTGGATGCGCGCCGCCGCCACCACCGAGGCTCCCGAACAACCTGGCAGCCGCTTGGAGTCAGGCCGCGGCGGCGACCCGTCGCGGTGGGACTTCCTGACCGCGCGACAGGCTTTGGTCGCGAGCGGCGTGCCGGTGGTCGATGCCGCCCTCGCGCATTCCGAGGACGAAGCCGTCGCCCTGCTGCGCCGGTTCAACACCGCGGTCGCCGTCAAGGCCGAGGCCCCGGGCCTGCTGCACAAGAGCGATCTCGGCTGCGTGCGCCTGGGCTGCGTGGACGAGCAGGCGGTCCGCGATGCCTATGCAGCGGTCGTCCGAAATGCGCGCAATGCCGGTTTCGAGGGCGGCGTGCTGATCCAGCCGATGATCAAGGGGGTCGCGGAGGCCTATGCCGGCATCATCGACGACCCGCTGTTCGGCCCCGCCATCTGCTTCGGCCTCGGTGGCGTATTCGTCGAAATCCTGGATGACACCGTGACCGAGATGGCGCCGCTGACGCGCGACGGCGCCCTCGCGATGATCCACCACATCAAGGGCGCGCCGCTGCTCGAAGGCGCGCGCGGCCGTGACCGCGCCGACGTGGAGGCGCTCGCGGCCTTGCTGGTCGCCCTTGGACGATTCGCGATCGCGAACAGGGGACGGTTCCGGGCCCTCGACCTCAATCCCATCATCGTCGGCAAGAGCGGCGTGGTCGCCGTCGATATCGCCATCGAGCCCATCATGGCGGACGCCGCTGACGTTATCGCCAATGCCGCCGAGTAGAGCCCCGCAACAGTGGAAGGACGAGGGATGAGCCAAGGGAAAAACAAAGAGACGAACAAAGGGACGAGCAAAGAGACAGGCCAAGAGCTGCTCTACAGCGTCGAGGAGAGCATTGCGACCATCACGCTCAACCGGCCGGAGCGGATGAACGCGCTCACGCCGGCGCTCGAAGCCGAGCTGCATCGCGCGTTCGATCAGGCCGATGCCGACCGCGCCGTCCGCGTCATCATCCTCACCGGCGCCGGCCGCGCCTTCTGCGCCGGCTACGACCAGGGCCAGACCGGAAAGAGCGGCACGCGGCATTCCGACCCGAAGGGCAAGTCGCACGCGGACTTCATCGAGTTCTGGCAGCGCAACGACGCCGGCCGGGTCGGGCAGTGGACCCATATGTGGCGGCTGGGGAAGCCGATCATCGCGGCCGTCAACGGCTGGGCCATGGGTGGCGGCTTCTGGTACCAGCTCGCGGCCGACATCACCATTGCATCGGACCAGGCGGTGTTCGCGCAGCCCGAGGTTCGCCATATCTCGAACACGACATTTCTGCTGGGCGCGCTGTGCGGCTGGAAGGCGGCGAACCGCTGGGGCCTCACCGGCGATCATTTCGATGCGCAGGAGGCCTTGCGCATCGGCATGGTGAACGAGGTCGTCCCGCACGACCAGCTCATGGACGCGACCCGCGCGCTGGCAAAACGCATCGCGCTGGTCCCGGAGCCGTCGGTGCGACTCAACAAGTCCATCACCATGCTCGGCATGCAGGCCGCCGGGGTCTATTCCGGCCTTCTGCTCGAAGGGGCCCTTGGCGCGCTCGCGCACTCGTCCCACAATGAGTTCCGTGAGCAGTTGTTTGAGACCCAGCGCGAGCACGGGCTCAAGGCTTATCTCGACATGCGCGACGGACCATTTCAGCCTGAACCGATGGGCCCACGGTCCGCGAAGGGTCGGCAAAAGAAGGCCGCGCAGTAATGCACGCTGGGCGCGCTCAGCATCCGGCCACTAGACGACAGGGATAGCCATGTTCGATCCTCGCAATCGCGATGCCAGCACCGACGAGGCCTGCGCGCGGCTGCGGAACGTGTTGGAGCAGACCCGCGGCCTCGGGCGACGCGATTTTCTGCGCGTGTTTGCCGAGGCCGCGGCCGGATCGGTGCTGCTGTCGCCGCTGGTCGCCATCGCGGCGCGCACGGCACAGGCCGCCGAGCCGCCCGTCACCTATTTCACCTATGGGGGCGCCTGGAAGCAGGCCATTTCTGCCGCGTTTTTCGACCCCTTCACGAAGAAGACCGGCATCCCGGTGCAATATCAGGAGCCCTATACGTTCGCGAAGCTGCGCGCCATGCACGAGGCCAAGGCGCAGCAGATCGACATCGCCGGGCTGAGCGGCATGGATGTCTATATCGGCGCGCGCATCAAGATGATCAGCTCGATCGACTGGAGCCTGGTCGACAAATCGGCGCTCGATCCCCAGCAGCTTCACCACGAGAACGTCATCGGCTGCTCGAGCCAGTCGATGAACATCTGCTACAGCAAGAAGAAATGGCCGGGTACGGAACGCCCGAACTCGTGGGCGGATTTCTGGAACGTGGCGAAATTTCCGGGCCGTCGCTCGCTGCGGCGCGACGCCTTCTGGACCATGGAAGCGGCGGCCAAGGCCGACGGCATCAAGGACGACGCCTTCTATCCCCTCGATGTCGACCGGGTGTTTCGCAGCCTCGACCGCATCAAGCCGCACATCAAGACCTGGTGGTCGGACAACTCCCAGGCGCAGCAACTGATGGCGCAGGACGAGGTCGATCTCATCTATATGACCAATGGGCGCGCCACCCAGTCCATCCTCGACCACAAGGCCCCGTACGAGATGGTCTGGAACGAAGCAATCTACGCCGGCCACGCCGAGGGATGGGTCGTACCGGTCGGCTCACCCAACCCGAAGGGCGGGATGAAGGCCCTCGATTTCATCGGCCGCCCCGAATACCAGGCGGTGTTTGCGCGCCTGCTCTACTACGCGCCGCAAAACCCCAAGGCCCTCGATCTGCTCGACCCCACCTTGGCGAAGCTGTTGCCCTCCCACCCCGACAATGAGAAGGTCGCGCATGTCGTGGATTACAAGTGGTGGGCCGACAACAATGCGCGGGTGCAGCGGCGTTTCGAACAGTGGCTGCAATCCTGAAACAAAATCAAAATGAGTGTCGTGACGCTTCGCCCACAGCTCTTCGCCTGCGGGGACGGAACCAACTTGCTCCCTCTCGCCCACAACCCGTGCGCCGCGGAGCTCGCAGTGCCGGACGGCCCGGCGCCACGGTGAGCGACGCGTGTAAGCCGTGACAGCAACCCGTTTTGTCGGCCACTCCATCAAGCGGCTCGAGGATCGCCCCCTGCTCACGGGTGGCGGCCGCTTCGTCGCCGATCTGCGCTTTGCCGACATGCTCGAGGCGGCATTCGTGCGCAGCCCGCATGCCCATGCCGAACTCCGCGCCATCGACGTCAGGGCCGCGCAGCAATACCCCGGCGTGCATGCCGTGTTCACGCTCGCCGATCTGGCGCCGCTGCTCGCACACGAGCGGCTTCCGCTCCAGTTTCGTACCGCGCAACTCCCGCCCGATATAACGCCGCTCGTCCTTGCCAAGGACGAGGTCGCCTTTGTCGGCGAGGCGGTGGCGGTGGTGATCGCGCAGACGCGCTACATCGCCGAGGACGCCGCGGCGCTCGTTGCCGTCGACTACCAGCCGCTTTCCGCGGTGTCGGACTGCCGGCTAGCCCTCGCTCCGGGCGCACCGCGCGTCCATTCCGCCCGCGCCAGCAATCTCCTGATTGAGTTCCGGCAATCGTATGGCGACGTCGCCGACGCGTTCGCGCGCGCTCCCCGCCGCGCCAGCGTGAAGCTCAAGCAACATCGCGGCGGCGCACATTCGATCGAAGGGCGCGGAGCAATTGCGGTCTACGACGTCAACGAGGACCGGCTCACTTTGTGGTCGTCGACACAACTCGCACATGAGGTGCGCGCCTTCCTGATGACGCTTTTGCGGCTCGACGAGAACCAGCTGCGTGTGGTCGCACCCGACGTCGGCGGCGGCTTCGGCGCCAAGTTTGTCATGTACCCGGAAGAGGTCACTCTGGCGGTGGCGTCCCTGCTCCTGCGACGACCGATCAAGTGGATCGAGGACCGGCGCGAGCATTTTCTCGCCGCGGTCCAGGAGCGCGACCAATACTGGGATCTCGACGTCGCCTTCGACAACGACGGTCGCCTCCTGGGCGTGCGCGGCGAGATGATCCACGACGAAGGCGCCTACACGCCGCAGGGCATCAACCTGCCGTACAACGCATCCACGGCGCTTCCTGGTCCCTACATGCTCCCGGCCTATCAACTCGACGTGCGCGTGGCCGAGACCAACAAGGTCGCCACCATGCCGGTGCGCGGCGCCGGCTACCCGGAAGGCGCATTTGCGATGGAGCGCCTGCTTGACCGGATCGCGGACGAACTCGGCCTCGATCGCGCGGAAGTCCGGCGCCGCAATCTCGTGCCGCCGGAAAAGATGCCGTATGTGTCGCCGCTCAAGACCCGATCCGGCTCGCCGGTCGCTCTCGACAGCGGCGACTTTCTCGGCTGTCAGCGCATGGCGCTCGACACCATCGATTACGCCGGCTTTGCCTCGCGCCAAGCTCACGCGCGCGCCGAAGGTCGCTATCTCGGCATCGGGCTCGGCAATGGCGTGAAAGGAACCGGCCGCGGCCCGTTCGAATCCGGCATCGTGCGGATCGGCCGCTCCGGGCGCATTTCCGTCTACACCGGCGCGATGCCCATGGGACAAGGGATCAAGACCGCGCTCGCGCAGATCTGCGCCGAGCAATTCGACGTCGCGCCGGACAGTGTCTCGGTTGCCGCCGGCGATACCGCGGTCATTCCCTACGGTCAGGGCGGCTTCGCCAGCCGCCAGACCGTGACCGCCGGCTCCGCAGTCCACCTCGCGGCCGTCGCGGTCCGCGACAAGGCGCTCAAGGTCGCCGCCCACCTTTTGGAGGTGAGCGTGAGCGACCTCGAGTTGCGAGACGGCCGGATCGAAATCGCCGGCGCGCCGGGGAGTGGGCTGACGTTGCGCGAAGTCGCCGAAGCGGTCGCCGGCGTTCCCGGCTATTCCATGCCGGGCAAGTTCGAGCCCGGGCTCGAAAGCATGCAGAGCTTCCTGCCGGACGCGCTCACCTATGGCGGCGGATGCCACGCCGTCGAGGTGGAGGTCGATATCGAGACATGCGGGGTGAAGATTCTGCGTTATGTCGTGGTCAACGACAGCGGCCGCGTCATCAATCCGATGATCGTGGAAGGACAACTCACCGGCGGCGCAGTGCACGCGATCGGCAACGCGCTGTTCGAATGGATGGGCTACGACGACGCGGCGCAACCGATCACGACCACCCTTGCCGACTATGTGATGCCGGGAGCAACCGAGGTGCCCAGGATCGAAATGACACTGGCCGAATACCCCTCCCCGCTCAATCCGCTCGGCGTGAAGGGTGTCGGTGAATCCGGCTGCGTGCCCGCTATCGGCGCGATCATCTCGGCGGTGGAGAACGCGCTCGCCCCGTTCGGCGTGCGCATCGGGGAATATCCGGTCACGCCGGCCCGGCTGTTTGCGTTGCTGTCGAGCACGGGGAAGACGGGCTGACGGACAGCTGGAGCGGGATGATTTTTAGTCGAGTCATCATCCCGCTCTAGCTTTCTGATTGTGCGTGATCTTTTCCGAAACCGGTGCCCACTTTTCGGGATCACGCACTAGAATCGTTCGCGCTCGAGCTGGCGCCAACGCGACATGCGGCGCTCCAGCCACATCACGAGCTCGGTCAGCACCACGCCGACAATCGCGATGACGATGATCGGCA
>Ga0207683_10003347_pt1 | contig 13975 bp, 5 predicted proteins | sample KBSM73metaG_FD_184333 | JGI IMG/M metagenome (GOLD analysis project Ga0207683, IMG submission 184333) | Miscanthus rhizosphere microbial communities from Kellogg Biological Station, Michigan, USA - KBS M7-3 metaG (SPAdes) (version 2) | ecosystem: Host-associated > Plants > Roots > Rhizosphere >...
CACATTTGTGCGATCGGGGGGACTCGAACCCCCACGGTGTTACCCACTGGCACCTGAGTCCGTTGTGATTTGAACGATCTCAGCTTTGTACGCGCAGATCTTGTTCCCGCCGTCGACGATTTCCCCTGCGCGCTCGCGAAGTTGAGGTTGTTCCCGCGCTGATTTTCGGTGCGGCGAAGCGATCACGAAGTTCGTTTCGAAGCGGCTTACGTTGTTCCCGCAGTGCGGTCAGGCGGCCCGAACCTCGTTGCTCCCACGCTGGCGTGCATTGGGGTGCCGCGATTTGCTGCACGACGCCTGCACGTAAGGCGCTGCCTTTCTGACCGAACGCCTGCGGGGCTCACGTGGCGTAATATGGGTCAATGCGTGGTTGGTCGACGCTGGTGTTCGTGATCGGATGCGGTGGCGGCTCGGGTGTCCACGGGATGGACAGCGGCGGATCGGCGGCTGGCCCGTGTACGCGCGCGCCCGAGACGATCACCGCGAACACGACGTGGACTACCGACATGTGTCCGATCTGTCCGGATAGCAGTGTCGCGATCGGAACACTCGATGGCTCGACGACGCCGATCGTGCTCACGATCGAGGCGGGCTGTCACGTCGAGATGCGCTCGCAGACGAGCATCAGCGTCTATCCGAATGGCGCGTTACAAGCACTGGGAACCAGCGACGCGGCGGTCGTGATCGAACCCGGCCATCTTCAGAGCGCGTGGTCCGGCATCGAGATTGACACGCCTTCGCCGCTAGCTGATACGCGCCTCGAGCACGCGATGTTGCAGCAAACGCAAACGGGGCTCCACATCCGCAATGGCTCGCCGGTCGTGATCTCGACCACAATCACCGGCGCGATGGTAGACGGCATCACCCTGGAGAACGCGTCGACCTTCGATCCCCGCTCCGCGGATGTGACGTCGACAGGAAATGGACGCTACGGGCTCGTCGCTCCGATCGCGTCCACCGACCAGCTGCCGGCGGGTGACTTCAGCGGCAACGCGAAGGGCGGCGTCCATCTGATCGATTCCACCGTCACACACTCGCTGACGTGGACGGACGTCAAGGCGTCGTACATCGTCGACAGCGAGCTCGACGTCGCGGGCGCCGGGAGTCCAGTGTTGACGATGCAGCCGGGTGTGACCGTCGAGGCACCTAGCGTCGGTGTTGGGGGCACCGCGCCAGGAAACCTTCACGCGCTCGGCTCGGCAACCGCGCCCGTGACCTTCAAGACGTCGGGGCCCGTGTGGATCAACACGATGGCGAGCGGCTCGGAGCTCGAGAATGTCGTCATCGCGAACGCCGATACAGCACTAATCGTCGACAGCGTTCCGGTCCTGCTCCAGAACCTCACCGCGACGGGTCAGAACTACGGAATCAGTCTGCGTGGTACCGCGACGCTAGCCTCTGGGTCCACAGCGCTCACCGCAACTGGCTCCATATTCAGCGTCGAGGGCAGCGCGCTCGCGATGACGCAGCTGCCGGTGACTGGCTCCAGCTACACCGGTGACCTATGGATCAACGGCGGCACGCTCGCGCAGAGCGGCACCTGGCACGCATTCGGTCCTCGATACATTCTCAATCGCCCCGTCGACGTGCATGGCACCGGAACGCCAGTGCTCACGATCGAGGCAGGCGCACGAATCGAGTCGTTCATGGGCGCGGGGCTCACCGTCGGCAACTTCCTGCAGCCGGGCGGTCTCGTAGCCCAGGGCACGGCCGCCAGCCCGATCGTTTTCACTTCGACGAACGCGACGCCGGGTTCGTGGCCCGGCGTCGTCTTCGACGACGACACGACGGCAGGCTCACTGCTCGATCATGTTGTCGTCGAGTACGGCGGAGCCGGCGGCACCGGAACGTTCTCGAACATCGCGATCGTCGCGAACGGAGGTGGTCCGACCGTCAGTAACTCGACGGTGTGGCGCAGCTCGAGCCACGGTATCTACGTCAGCTGCAACCCGCAGCACACGCCGCCGCCGATCACGAATATCACGTACGGAACCGGTGCCGATGCCAACGCCGGTGGAGACCTTGTCAAGTCTGGTTGTCCGTGAGCGCGGCGAGATAGCTGAACAGACCGAGAACGGGCGCGCCTACGACGACGCGTCTCGGTCGCTGGCATCACTCATGAGCGAGAGTTTCCAGGAGCACCGCCGCGGCCCGCCATCGGTGCGCGAGGTCGAGTAGCGCAGGCCAGGAGATGAGGGCGGCCGCGCAGGAGACGATGCGTGACAGCTCGCCGAGCCCTCCGGCGTGCTGCGGGCGATCGAGGGCGTCGAGGAGGGCGCGTTCCAGGGTCGCCATCTGGACGGGTTCCCCGAGGACCGTCTGCTCGGTGAAGCCGAAGAACCGCTCCTCCGGGACCTCGCGAATCACAAGCCGCCCGCGCCCGCCGCGCCCGGTCGCCTGGTCTTGCGGAGCGGCTGCGAGCGGAAATTTGGCAGCGGGCGGGGTGTCATGGCGCCGACTCGTCGTGACTTCGGGAAGGGGGCGGTCCGAGCTTGTCTCGCGCTTGCTGCAGAGCGGCTTGGAGCTCCTCGTGCGGCAGGTCCCAGTGTCCTCCCTCAGGCGCACTGTAGACCTGCAGGCGGGCGTTTCCGGACTCGTAGCGCAGCTCGGCAAACAGTTCCTGTCCGAACCAGATCTCGGCGACCAGGTCGTCGCGGTCGACCACGCTAGTCAGCTCGATCGTGAAGGCGGCGCGTGACGTCATGGTTCGAGGAGCCCTATGAACCGACCGTTCGCATCGTACCGGACTCCTCGGCCATCGGGCGCGCGTATCTCGATCACATCCCCGAACCGAGCGTGATGGCGGGTGGTCGTCGTGGAGCCTGGGTTCGCAAGGATGTCATCCACGATCCCCTGCCCAGCTTCGTTGAACTGCGCGGGGTTCCCTCGCACAGCGGGGAACGCGCTTCCTGGCCGCCCCTGGTGCTTCTGGAGGGCCCTGCCGGCTTACGCAGCGAGGTGGCCGTCGATACCCACCGCAATGCGCTCGCGCGGCGAAGTCGTTCGGCGCGTGGTGTGTAAAGCAGGCCTGGCTGCGCTCGAACCCGCTCGAAGAGATCGAGCCCGTCGGTCAGCGCAACCGCGGCAAGCAGCAGCTGCGCATCGATGAGGCCCGCAAGCTCGTCGACCTCTGCATCTCGAAGGCGAATGCCGGCGATGATGCGGCGGTCGGTGTGCTCACGGCCTTGTTGATGGGCATGCGGGTGTCGGAGGTGACCGATCGCACCGTGCGCGATCTCGATGACGAAGGGCGCTTGCTCTGGATCGAGGTCGGCAAGACGAAGCGGTCACGTCGCACGCTCGAAGTGCCCGCGGTGCTGCGGCCGTATCTGATCGCGCTGGCGAAGGATCGCGCGCCCACCGAGCAGTTGATCACCCGGGACAAGACGCCTCGCGGCAACAAGCGCGGGCGTCAGTGGCTCCGCCACTGGCTCGAGGTCTACTGCGACGAGGCCGAGATCCCGGAGGTGTGCATGCACAGCCTCCGCGGGCTTCACGCGACGCTGGCCACGGAGGCGGGCGTCAGCTCGCACGCCGTTGCGAGCGCCCTGGGCCACACGTCACCGGCCGTGACCGCGGCGCACTACATCCGGCCCGGCACCGTGCACCGCGTTTCCTCGCGGCGCGTGGTGGCGAAGCTGGGCGAGCCGTCACCCACTGGTTCGCTGCATCCAGTGCGTGGACTGGAGACACCCGCGGGAACAACTCGAACGCGATCTGTTCCCGCAAAGCAGAAAAGGCTTCCGGCCCTTTCTCAAGAGGCCGAAAGCCTTGGTGCGATCGGGGGGACTCGAACCCCCACACGGTTAAGTACTGGCACCTGAGACCAGCGCGTCTACCAATTCCGCCACGATCGCTTTGGGGGAGCGGTTCTGCCATAAGGCCGCAGGGAGCACAAGTGGGACGGCGCCCGACGGCGGGTTTCCCGTGTAGGCGCAAGGAGTTGTCGCCCGGGTGGCTTTACTCGGGCGCTTGGCGCACGTAGCATCGAAACGAGCGGTCTTTCGAGCGTCACCGATGGCCAAGCTGATCGTCATCTCCGGGGAAGAGCGGCAGGAGTTCGAGCTTGCCGCCTTCAATACGATCGGCCGTCATCCGGACAACACGATCCAGATCCTGGATCGCATCATCTCGAAGGAGCATGCGCAGATTCAGCGGTCGGCCGACGGTCGTTACCTGCTGCGTGACCTGCGCTCGCTCAACGGCACGTTCCTGCGCGGCGAGCGCATCGCCGACCATTACCTCGGCGACGGCGACGAGTTCACGATGGGCTCGACCCGCATCGTGTTCGTCGACAAGCCCAAGGCCGACGACGCGCTCCAGCGCGTCACGATCGCACCCGGCCTGACCGAGAGCCATATCCGTGGCCGCATCCAGGCCAACACCGGCGACTTCATGCCGGAGAAGCAGATCGCGGACGACAAGATCCTGCGCCGCGACTACGAGCGCCTTCGCATCGGTCACGAGCTGGCGCGCGCGGTCGGCAGCGAGCTCGACCTCGACAAGCTGCTGCCGAAGATCCTCGACAAGGCGTTCGAGCTCGTCGGTGCGGACCGCGGCGTGATCCTGCTCGCCGACGACAAGGGCGACATGAAGCCCAACGTCGTCAAGACGCGCTCGGGCAAGAGCGATCCGAACATCGTGCTGTCGAACACGGTGATGGCCGAGGTCAAGAACAACAAGGCCGCGGTGCTGTCGAGCGACGCCACGATGGACGCGCGCTTCAGCGGCGCGCACTCGATCATCATGCAGGGCATCCGCTCGACGATGACCCTGCCCCTGCTCTACGCGAACGAGTTGCTCGGCATCATGCACCTCGACTCGCTGTTCACCTCGAACGCGTTCACCGAGAAGGACCTGCAGGTCTGTACCGGCATGGCGCAGCAGGCCGCGATCTCGATCCAGAACGCGCGCCTGGCGAGCCGCATCGAGCGCGAGGCCCAGACGCGTGCCCAGATCTCGCGCCTGATCCCGGCCAGCGTCGTGGAGCAGGTCGTCAAGGGCGAGCTGGTCATCGAGAAGGGCGGCCGGCTCACCGAGGTCACGATGCTGTTCTCGGACATCCGTGGCTTCACCACGATGTCGGACGGTCGCCCCGCGCAGGAGATCGTCAACACGCTCAACGAGTACTTCGAGGTGATGGTCGACATCCTCTTCAAGTACAGCGGCACGCTCGACAAGTTCGTCGGCGACGAGATCATCGGTCTGTTCGGCGCCCCGATCTCGATCGACGACGCGCCGTTCAAGGCGGTCGCCTGCGGCCTCGCGATGCTCCAGGCGCTCGAGGAGTTCAACCGCACGCGCGCGGCCGAGAACCAGGCGCCGATCCGCATCGGCATCGGCATCAACACCGGCAACGTGATTACCGGGTCGATCGGCTCGACTCGCGCGCTCCAGTACACCGCGATCGGTGATGCCATGAACGTCGCGAGCCGCCTCGTCAACGTGGCCGCGAGTGGCGAGATCATCGTCTCCGAGAGCACGTACAAGGCCGTCGCCGGCCGCGTCGAGGCGACCGCCCTGCCCCCCGTGAAGGTCAAGGGCAAGGCGGAGGAGCTCAAGGTCTACCGCGTGACTGGTCTCCGCTCCGTCGCGACCCCGCTGCCCGGCGAGTGGTCGGGCCCGACCAACGCGTAGCGTGCGGATCGCGCTCGCTGTCGTCGCGCTCGCTGCGTGCAAGCAAGCATCGGCTACGCCGGCGACGAACGCTGGCGAGCCTCCGTGCTTCATCGATTAGCGAGCGCGCCGCCGGCGGCGCCGTAGCACCAGCCCCAGGACGGCGGCTTGTCTGGCGCCGCGCCCTGCGGCAAATGCGACCAACGAAAAACGCCCGGGCTGTCCCGGGCGTCTTTCTCGTGACGAATGCGGCGCGCTAGCCGGCGATCGTCAGGCCCATCTGCGCGCGGACCGAGAAGAACTCCTCGCTGATCGAGTAGAGGACGAGCTCCTTGATCTTGTCCTTCACCTGCGGACCACCGACGACGACCGGCTCGGCCGAGACCATGCGGGCGGCGACCTCGAGGTCACCGCAGACGACGAAGCCCGCACGATGCGAGACGGCGTCGACCGCGTGGCCCCACTTGCCCAGGTTGATCTCCGGGGCGGCCTGGATGAACCGCTGGACGACCATGCCGAGCTGCTCCATTGCGTGCGGCGGCATGCGCTTCTGCATCTCCGCCACGTACTGCGACACGGTCGACACCATATCGGGCGGGATCGGGAAGCGCGGCTGGAGCATCGCGATGGCGCTGAGCACGACGACCTTGAGCTCGGTGTTCGTCGGCAGGAGCATCTTCAGGTAGTACTCGGGCCGCATGAACGTGAGGCGGCGGGCCGAGAGGAACGCCACTTCACGCTCGGACTTGCCCTGGAGCAGGTGCGGGCGCACGACGAACGACGGGCACAGCTCGTTCTTCTCGATCGCGTTGGCGAGCTGGATGTCCGCGGCCTTGTTGTCCTCGACGATGAAGACCTCGGGCAGCGGGACGTTCAGGACCTGCGCGACGTAATAGAAGAGCTTGCTGAACATCAGCGGATCGCCCTGAAGCTGGCGCTTGTCCTTCCGCTTGATGCCGAAGTCCTTGTGCGGGAACGCCTTCATCACGGCGACGCCCTGCCAGCACGCACCCATGATCGCCGAGATGAACCGGTTCTCGTCCGGGTGGACGAGCTTGGCCCACGTATCGGGCGTCATCATGTTCTTGGCCTTCACGAGGCCGCGCGGCTTGTACTGCTCGAAGAACTGCAGCTCATCCGGGTCCGCCTTCTTGAGGAAGGCGAGCGTGTTACAGACGCACCAGGTCTTATCGTACTGGTGGCTGTCCATGTAGATCTTGCGCAGGGCCTTGTACGAGTCGTACTTGAAGGGCTCCCGACGCAGCATCATCATGTGCTGCTGCACGGCCTTGTCCGTGTAGTCCGGACCCGCGACGAGGTAGAGCTCGGCGAGGATCTCGGCACGGTCGGTACCGTCGCCGCGCATCGCGTTCTCCGGATCCATCGACTGCGCGATCTCGAACGCACCGGCTGCTGACTGGTACTGCTTGAGGCGCGAGCGATAGATCTCGCCCAGGCCGTCGAGCAGGCCGACCTGCAGCTTCTGGAACATCGGGATCGCCTGCTGCGGAAGACGCTTGAGCATCTGCCGGTAGGCACGCTCCTGACCCTTCCAGTCGCGCTTGGTCGTCAGGACCTTGTCGATGGCCTCGAACGACTTGAGGGCGCGCGGCAGCATCTGATCGCTGAGCTTGGTCGGATCGCCAAAGAAGCTGTCGAGAGCGCGGTTGTAGTAGTCGACCGCCTCGTCGAGGCTCTTCAGCTCGTCACGGCAGATGGTCGCCGCCGCGTGGTGGTACGCACCCTTGCGGATCGGATCGTTCTCGAGGGCCACGAACCGCTCGATGGTCTCGACGACCTTCTTCCACTGCTTGGTCTCGGTGTAGAGGTCGAGGATCTTCTGGAGCAGCTGGTGGTCTTCGGGCGCGAGCTCGAGGGCCTCGATGTACGCGGCCGTCGCCTTCTGCGGGTTCTGCAGCTTCTCGTAGTAGACCGAACCGATCTCGCTCAGCAGCTTGACCCGCTCGGGCTCCTTCGCCGTCTGCATCAGCCCGCGCTTGGCGTGGACCACGGCCTCCCAGTCGCCCTGGGCGGTCTGGAGGTCGATGACCGACTGCAACGTGTCGCGATGCGTCGGATCGATCTCCAACGCCTTCTCGAACATGTTGAGCGCCTTCTTGCGCTCACCGAGGTTCTGACGGACCTGACCGAGTCGGTTGTAGATGCGGACGACATCCGCCTCGTCCTGACCGTCGCGGTGCTGGACCAGGATGGTCTGGTAGATCTTCCCGGCGTTGTCCCAGTCCTGCATCTTGAAGAGCAGGTCGGCACGACCGACGAGCGTCGGCAGGTACGTCGAGTCGATGTCGTAGGCGGCCTTGTAGTAACCGAGCGCCTTCTGGAAGTCGCCCAGCTCGTCGGCCGTCTTCGCCGCGCGGTAGTAGAGCTCGTTCAGCTCGCGCGGGTCGGCATGCAGCTGGCCGACCTTGCGGCACAGCATGTCGATCACCGGCGAGAGCTCGTTCCACTGCTGGTCGTTGAAGTACAGGTCGGCGAGCGGACGGCCCGCCTCGACGTGCTCGGGATCGAGCGAGATGACCGCGGCGTACAGCTGCTTCGCCTGGTCGTCCTGGCGGAGCTTGTAGCTGTAGATGTTCGCGGCCTCGAACAGCAGGCGGACCTTGTCGATCGCGACCGGCGTGTAGCTCTCGGCGCGCACCATCATCTGGGCGGCCTTGAGCCAGTCACCGCGATCCGAGTACTGCTTGGTCAGGGCCTCCATCGTCGGCACGTGGCCGGGATCGAGGGCGAGACCACGGAGGAGGTTGGACTCCGCCGCGTCTGCATCCTGGAGCTGCGCGTACTGGATCTTGCCCATCCGCCAGTACAGCTCGACCTGCTTGCGCTGGTCGGACGTGAGCTGGACGAGGTGGGTGTTGATGTCGATCGCGCGGTCCCACTCGCTGATCTTCTCGTAGAGCCGACCGAGGGCGTCGAGCGCGCGGACATCGTCGCCGTCGAACGACAGGACGTCGTTGTAGGCCTCGATCGCGCGGTCGACCTCGTTCAGCTGCTGCTCGTAGACCGTGCCCATGGCGACGTAGAGCTCGACGCGGGTCGAGACATCGGTCGTTGCCGTGATGTGGTTGCGGTACGTCTCGACGAGCGCGTCGTACTTGCCGGCCGACTGATAGAGCCGAGCCAGCTCGCGGTACGCGCTGTAGTTACGCGAGTCGATCGCGACGATCTTCTCGAGAGCCTCGGCCGCGCGGTCGAGCTTGCCGAACCGCTCCTCCCAGGCCGCCGCCATGCGCTCGTAGAGCGACACGCGCTCGGCATCCGAGGGCGATGCATCGAGCTGTGCCTCGAGGACATCGAGGTACTTCTCGGTCTGCTCGGTCTTCTCGTACAGCTGCTCGAGGGCGCGGAGCGCCGACGAGTTCTGCGGATCGAGATCGAGGACCTTCTGGTACGCCGTGATCGCCTGGCCGGCGTCGAACAGACGCAGGTCCCAGATCGAGCCGATCTCGGTGCGGTACTTGATGATCTCCTGGTCGTCGGTCGACAGGTCGGCGCGACGGTTCAGGACATCGATCAGGTTCTCCCACTGCTCGGTGCGGCGGTAGAGCCGATCGAGCGCGGTGAGCGTGCCCTGCGAGGTCGGCGTGAACGCCAGCGCCTGCTGGTAGCTGTGGATCGCGCCGCCGATGTCCTGCATCTGCCGCTCGAGCAGCTCCGCGAGGTCGATGTAGAGCGCGGACTTCTTGTCCTTGCTCGGCTCGACCGCCGCGTGGCGCTGCAGCGTCTCGATCAGCTCGCTCCAGCTGCCGCGCTTGCGCTGCAGCTCGGCCATGCCGCCGAGCGCCCCGGTGTGAGCCGGGTCGATGCGGAGGGCCTGCTGGACCGAGTGGATCGCGTACTCGAGGTGGCTGAGGTGCTCGGCATACCAGCGGCCGATCTTCACCCACAGATCCGCTGCCGAGCCGCGGTCCTCGCGCTCGAGCTCGTTGACGCGGTTGGTGTACTCGTCGAGCAGCTCCTGCCAGCGGTTGGTCGCCGTGGCGAGGCGCTCGAGCTCGCCCGCGGTCTGGTCGTGCGAGTAGTCGCGCTTGAACGCGGCCTGCAGGACGTAGAACGCGGACTCCTGGTCGCCGATCTCGCTCTCGTAGATCTTGGCGACGGTGTTGAGCAGCTGGATCTGCTGCTCGACATCGCTGACGAGCTCCGAGCGCTCGAGCAAGATCTCGACGAGCTCGGTCCACTTGTACTGCTGGCGGTAGATCGCCTCGAGGCGCTCGCTCGCCGTCATGTTCGACGGATCGCTGGCGCGGACGCGCTCGTACACCTGCGCGGCACGCGTGAGGTCCTCGACCTTCTCTTCCCACGTCGCGGCTGCCTGGAGCAGCGTGTCGCGGCGCTGGATCTCGTCGTCGGTGACGAGCGCGCGCTTCTCGAGCACGTCGATCGCCTCCTCCCACCGGCCTTCGCGGGTGAAGAGGTTCTCGAGCGCGGCGAGCGCCCGGAAGTCTGACGGATCGATCGCGACGACGCGGCGCCATGCATCGACCGCTTCGTCGACGCGGCCCAGGACATCGCCCTCGAGCTGACCGAGCTGTGCGTACAGCTCGATCGTCTCGTGCTCGTCGATCGAGCCCTGGAGCTGACCGGCGTCGATGATCCGGCGGATCGTCTGCGACAGCTCGTCCCACGCCTGCGTGGAGCGGTAGAGCCGCGCGAGCGAGCGCAGGGTCTCGAGGTCGTTGCCGTCGATGCGGTCGGCGGCGAGCCAGGCGTCGAGTGCGTTGCGCTCGCGGCCGAGCTTCTCTTCCCACACGCGACCGAGGTGCTTGTAGAGCGGAATCTGGGCGTTATCGGGTGCCACTGCGATCTGGCGCTCGATAATTTCGACCAGCTCTTCCCACTTGCCCTGACGGGTCGTGAGATCGGCCAGAGCGCCGAGAGCTTCGGGCTCCTCACCGCGGATATCTAGCACCCGACCGAGCAGCTCGATCGCCTTCTCTTCCTGATTGAGCGCGTCCGAGCACAGCCGCGCCATGCGCGCGTAGATGTCGGCCATCTCGCTGTCGGTGTCGGCGCAGTCGATCAGCTTCTCGTAGGTCTCGAACAGCTGCTTCCAGTCCTCGCGGCGGAAGTGGATCGTCTCGATCGACTCGAGCGCGCGGCGATTGCGGCTCTCCTGATCGAGCACGGCCGTGTAGCACTTGAGCGCCTGGTCGAGGTCGCCGAGCGCGTCGCTGAAGATCGCGCCACGGCGGAAGTACAGCTCGAGCTGCTCGTCGGGATCGTTCACCACCTCGATGCGGCGGCGCAGGATCTCGGCGAGGTCGTCGTACATGCCGGCGTTGAGGTACAGCCGGTCGAGGGCAGCGAGTGCGTCGGCGTCCTTCGGCGCGATCTCGAGCGCCTTGAGGTGCGTCTCGACGGCGTGCGCCGCGTCGTGCAGCTCGAACTCGTGGACGCGCGCGAGGCGAAGCAGCGTCTGGCGCCGCGTCTCCTTGTCGTTCGTCTTCTCGAGCGCGCGCGTGTATGCCGACACCATGTCGGGCCACGCACCGGTCTCACCGGCGAGCCGCTCGCTCTCTTCGAGCGCGCGCTCCCACTTCGGATCCTCGACGAGGGCCTCGGCCCACCACGTCAGCGCCTTGCTCTGATCGTAGAGGCGAGTCTCGGCGAGCTCCGCGAGGCGCTGAAACATCGCCTGGCGGTCGGGTCCAACGAGCTTGGTCAGCTGCACCTCGTAGATCGCGTGCAGCTTGCCGAACTCGCTCGCCGCCTCGTAGAGCGGCTCGAGGACGGTGCCGATGTCGCTCTGCAGGTGTCCACCGTGGAACATCTGCTCGAGCGCCGTCTGCGCGCCTTCGTGCGTCGGGTGAGCCGTCAGGATCTCGCGGTACGTCTCGACGGCGCCCTTGCGATCGCCGAGCTGGTTCTCGAGGGTCTGACCGAGGCGGAACTGTAGCGCGGCGATCTCGTCGTCGCCCTGGGCGAGCTGGATCTCGCGCTTCAGGGTCTCGGCGAGCTCGGGCCACGCGGCGGTCGCCGAGTACAGGCGATCGAGCGCGAGGACCGCGGGCTTGTTGTCGAACTCGACCTCGCTGATCTTCTTGTAGGTCGCGATCGACTTGCCGACGTCACCGAGCTCCTGCTCCCACACCCGCGCGAGCCGCGAGTAGAGGTCGACCTGGCGCGGGATGTCGAGCGACTTCCCGGCCTCGGCGGCATACAGGTTCGCGAGCGGTTCCCACGTGCCGGTGATCGCGGCGAGGCGCTCGATGTGACCGAGCGTCTTGTCGTTACCGGAGTCGTTCACGAGGGCGCGCGCGTGAGCGTCGAACGCCGCGTGCGCGTTGCCGATCATCTGCTCGTGGAGCTGGGCGATGCGGTGCAGCAACTCGACCCGCGCGAGCGGATCTTCGTTGTGCGTGACCATCACCTCGAGGACGTCGACGAGCTTGGCGTAATCGCCGGCGATCTCGTAGATCGGCTCGAGCACGCGAGCCGCCATGACCGGCTCGACCTTGCCATGGACGAGGCCGTCGAGCGCGTGCAGCGTCTCGGCGTGCGACGGATCCATGTCGAGCGCCTCGCGGTAGCTCTCGATCGCGCGCGCGACGTCACCGAGGCGCAGCTGCCACAGGTTACCGACGCGGTACTTGAGCGAGACGGTCTCACCGCTCGACTCGGCCAGCTCGACCTGGCGCTCGAGGTTTCCGAGCAGGTCGTACCAGCGCTCGGCCGCGCCGTAGAGGCGGTCGAGGGACTGGATCGCGGGCAGCTCGTCCGCGTCGAGATCGAGGATGCCCTGGTAGGTCTCGATCGCCTTCGCGACGTCGCCGAGCTCGCGGTCATAGACCTGCGCGAGCACGTAGAGCATCCGCTTCTTGTCGGCCGGATCCTCGGCGAGGTCGGCCTTCTTGGCGTAGACGTCCTTCAGCGGCTCCCACCGCGCGAGGCGGACGTAGAGGCGCTCGAGGGCGTCCATCGCGGGCATGTCGACGTCGTCGATCGACAGCACCTGGCGGAACGTCGCGATCGCGGCGTCGGCCGAGCCGAGCACTTCCTCTTCGATCTGGGCAGCGCGGTAGAGCAGCTGCTTGCGATCGTCGAGGTTGGGCAGCAGCTCGCTCTTGCGCTTGATGATGTCGACGAGCTTGGGCCAATCACCCGTGCGCTCGTGGATGCCCTGGATTGCGGTGGCGGCCTCGACGGTCGACGGCGAGATCTTGAGCACGCGCTCGTAGGTCTCGACGGCACCCTTCGTGTCGCCTAGCTCGCCCTCCTGGATCTGGGCGCGGCGGAACAGCAGGGCAACCTTGAGATCGTCCTCCTGGGCCTCGGTCGCGACCTGATCATAGAGCGCGACGACCTCGGGCCACTTGTCGAGGCCTCGGGCGAGGCGATCGAGCTGGCCGTGGGTCATCTCGTTGCGCGGATCTTCACGCATCGCGCGCGAGTACGACGCGAACGCGGCGTCGGCGTTGTCGCCACCGATCTCGTGGAGCTCCGAGATCATGTGGAGCAGCTCGATCTTGCGGGCCGGATCGAAGGCGTGCTTCGCCATGATCTCGTACACGCCGATCTGCTTGGTCCACTCGCCTCGCGCCTTGTAGATCGGCTCGAGGATCGTCGCGATCGTCAGCTCGTGCTCCGGGTTGCCAATCAGGCGCTCGAGCGCGGCGACGGCATCACGGTTCTGATCCTCGATGTCGAGGACCTGGCGGTAGGTCTCGACGGCCGCGGCGGTCTCGTTGAGGTGCGTCTCGCGCAGCTGTGCGAGGCGGACGAGCAGAGCGACCTGCTCGTACGGTGCCTCGACCAGCGTGAGCTGGCGCGAGATGTTGTCGCCGAGGTCGCGCCACTGGTTGCGCTGGACGTACAGCCGATCGAGGGCGCGCAGCGCCTTCAGGTCATCCGGCGACTGGCCGAGGATCTCCTGATAGATGCCGATCGCCTCGTCGGGCGCGCTCAGCATCTCCTCGTGGATCTGCGCCGACCGGAACAGGAACTCGAGGCGCTCCTCGGGCTCGCTCGCGATCTCGATCCGCTTGCGATAGATGTCGAGCAGGTCGGAGTACTTCTCGTCGCGCGTGAAGATCGACTCGAGTGCCGCAAGGGCCTGGAGGTCGTCGTTCTCGAGCGCGAGGGCCTTCTTGAAGAAGTCGACGGCCTGCGCGCTGTTGCCGAGGCGATCCTCGTAGCTGCGCGCGATCTTCGTCGCGAGCTCGTGGGCGAGCTTCGGATCGAGGTCCTTCTTGTCACGCGATAGCGCGCCCTCGAACAGCTTCACCAGGCGATCCCAGCCGCCCTCGATGAGCGGCGCGAGCGCCTCGAGCTGATCCTTGGCGGCCTCGGTGGACGGATCTTCCCTGAAGGCACGGGCGTAGGCGTCGAACGCCTT
>Ga0207683_10003352_pt1 | contig 13962 bp, 7 predicted proteins | sample KBSM73metaG_FD_184333 | JGI IMG/M metagenome (GOLD analysis project Ga0207683, IMG submission 184333) | Miscanthus rhizosphere microbial communities from Kellogg Biological Station, Michigan, USA - KBS M7-3 metaG (SPAdes) (version 2) | ecosystem: Host-associated > Plants > Roots > Rhizosphere >...
TACAGGTACGCGGCACCGTCGCGGAACCCGTGATCCTCGGCCGGGCCATCCTGACTCGGGGAGATATCATCCTCAACGGCAGTAGGTACCTTCTCACTGGCGGGACGATTCAATTCGTCAATCCATCCCAAACCGAACCTGTAATCAACCTGACCCTGACCACCACAATTCAGCAATACAACATCAGCATGCGATTCCAGGGACCGATCGAGCAGTTGCACACCCAGTACAGTTCTGACCCATCCCTGCCATCGGCCGACATCATTAACTTGTTGGCATTTGGCAAAACGACTGAGGCAAGCGCGAATAGCGCAACTCCTTCGAACCAGGCCGCTCAATCTGTAGTCGCCTCTCAGGTCTCAAGCCAGATCACCAGCCGTGTTTCGAAGATCGCTGGAATCTCTCAACTATCCATCAACCCTGTCCTGTCAGGCAGCAGCAATCAGGGCCCCCCCGGAGCGAACATAACCATTCAGCAGCGTGTCACTGGAAACCTGTTTGTCACCTTCTCCACCAATGTTGCAACAACCCAGGGCCAGACCGTCCAGGGCCAATATCAGGTTTCCCCTCGAGTCGCTGTCAGTGCAACTCGTGACGCCAACGGGGGCTTCGGGTTTGACACATTCATCAAGAAAACGTGGTAGAAATCCTTTGCGCGCTGGAACGGCAGGTTTGGGACCCAGGCTGCCGCAAAGATTGCGCAATCAAACCGATACCAGGATCGGTCTTCAGTGACGCACGTCCTACGACCAACCTGCCAATCGGGTTATCATCCTTTCGATGACTCAGCTTGAAACGAAGTCTCTTCCAGAAAACGCCTACCAGCCCATGGCAGATGGCGAAATCTATCTGCCCATCGTGCCTGCCGATGCTGCCCCACCTGAACTCACATCAAGGTCGATACTCTGGGGCATCACCTTTTGCGTCATCTTTACGGTGGCTTCCGCATATTCCGGCCTCAAAGTTGGACAGGTAATGGAAGCTGCAATCCCCATCTCAATCCTGACCATTGGCCTCGCTCGTGTCTACCGGCGAAGATCGAGTCTCCTCGAGAATGTTATTGTCACCGGAATCGGCGGAGCCGCAGGCGGCGTCGTTGCCGGCGCCATCTTCACTCTTCCAGCCCTCTATATCCTCGAACTGAATCCTCATCCCGTGCAGACCATCTTCATTTGCCTTGCCGGCGGCTGCTTCGGAGTTCTCTTCCTTATCCCTCTGAGAAGATTCTTCGTTCGCGAAATGCATGGGGTGCTTCCGTATCCAGAAGCAACCGCGATCACCGAGGTGCTGGTCACAGGCGAAAAAGGTGGTTCCCAGGCAAGATTGCTGTTGCAGGCAACCGCAATCGCGGGCGTATACGATCTCTTCGTCACGACATTTCAGATCTGGAAAGAATACGTAGATTTCCAATTCGTGCCGTTGATGCATTCCCTCGCCGACCGGGCCCGGATGGTTTTTAAATTCGATGCAATCTCCTTCATTCTTGGGCTAGGCTACGTCATGGGACTGCGCAGTTCCATGATCCTCTGCGCGGGCGGCGTTCTCTCCAACTTGGTACTGGTCCCGTTGATTTGGTTTGTCGGCAGTCATCTCGATATCTCCGTCTACCCAGCAATCATCCCTATCTCCAAAATGACCGCGGTCGACATCTATCGAAACTACGTGCGCTTCATCGGCGTTGGAGCCATCGCAACAGCGGGTATTGTCGGCATCATCAAGTCGCTCAGGGTTGTCGCAGGATCTTTCGGCATCGCTCTGAGAACGTTTCGGCACGGCGAGGTGTCCGAGCCGGTTCGAACGGACCGCGATGTGCCGATGATTGCCATACTCGCCGGCATCGTCATCGGCGCTCTCGCGGTTGCAGCCTTCCTCGGTCAACTCCCGGTCTCCTGGACGGTGGTCGCAGTCGGCCTCCTGATGACCCTTCTCTTCTCGTTCTTCTTTACTTCTGTGGCGGCAAACGCCATCGCAACCACTGCTCGCAATCCAGTGTCGGGCATGACCATGCTGACCATCATCATCTCCTCCGCCGTCCTGCTTCGATTTGGCGTTTCGGGAACAGCGGGAATGTTCTTCGTGATGGCGATTGCGGGCATGGTTTGCACCGCGTTGTCCGTCTCGGGTCAGACCATCACCGACCTCAAGGCTGGCTATTGGCTCGGCTCCACTCCCGCAGCGCAACAAAAGGTCAAGTTCCTCGGGGTAGCGGCATCTGCCATCGCCGTCGGCCTCACCATTGGCATGTTGGCCCATACCTTCCAATTCGGCGAGGCTCTTGCCGGTGATGCGCGACCGGTGTTGGCCTCTCCCCAGGCCTCCATCATGAAAGCGCTGGTAGAAGGCTTCATGAGCCACCAGCCAATCGCCTATCTGCTCTTCGGCGTTGGTGCGATGATCACACTTGTGCTTGAGATGCTCGGACAGCCCTCTCTCATCTTCGCGCTCGGCATGTACTTGCCGCTCGAATTGAATACGCCCGCATTGGTCGGTGGGTTTCTGTCCCACTTTCTGAACAAGCGCGCCGCAAAAACCGGCGGTCATCAAGGCAACAGAATTCGCGAACGTGGCGTTATTATCGCTTCGGGACTTATGGCAGGCGGCGCTCTCGGTGGTGTCATCGGTGCGGCCATGCGCCTCTTCCCCTCGTTCCGCGAAGATCTCATCAGGACACCGTTCTATTCCTTCGACCCAGTCTCGCAATCGGTATCCGCTTTGTTTTTTGTCAGTCTCTGTTTCTACGTCTGGTTTGGTTCACTGAAAAAGGAGAAGGTGTAATGGATCAGGTCGGGATATACGTCGCCGATGCCGTCCTCGGCATCGATACTCTCTGGGGTGGCGATGTCATGTGCGCCTCCGGCACCGGACGGTTCATCGCCGACTCATGGTTCTCGAATGAGCCGCTTCCCGCCGCGTACACGCATCCCGGCGCCGAACATTTGAGGAGTTGTGGCGGAGTTTCAAGCAAGAGCCTCGATCGTGCAAAGCTAGATCTCTATCTGCGCGAGGTCGATCTCCCGCGCGCAATCGCCGGCCTCCGCGACGAAGCAGAAAAGATCGACAGCATTCGCGGGCAATATCTCTCCGGATTAGCCGTATCCCTTGACGTCATGTGGGATCTCGCGATGGAAACCATAGGCAAAGGCGATCCGGTCCCTTACTCTCGTGCAGTCGAAGCCTCTACAGGCAGGCCGCCTGAGCCCTCGAAGCCCGAAGCAAGGCGTTCCCGCGTCGCCGAATTGCTGGCTCACGCCGGACATGACGTCTCAACCCACGCTGCCCTTTTACAGGCAGTCGACGCCTGGCGCGGCAGCAGAGTCATCCCGATGGCCTCGGTCAAGGCAATTGGCGCTGCAGTCATCGCTCATTTCGACGCTCTGAGTGCAAAAAATCTGGAACCGCACCTTCCTCCCGAACTTGCACGCGTGCCTCGAGCCAATATCGATTTTCTACCCATCCAGGATGCATGGTTTTCCGGCTCAATGAACTACATTGGCCGGGCCCGCAACGCCGACGGCACACCGCAATACGAAGCAACCTACGAGATCAATGCTTCGCTCCAGATGTCCTATCCTGAGTTTGAGCAACTTGTAAGTCACGAAGTCGTTCCCGGACACGTCACAACCTTTGCCTACCTCCAGGACTTATACGTACGGAAGCAAGCTGGCTTCGAGGCCACAATACTCACCATGAACACGCGCGCTGCTACGCTTTTCGAGGGCATAGCCAACAACGCGATTCTTATCGCACATGGCGTCACCGAGATTGAACAGCTTCCAGACGAAGACCTCCAGATCGGCGTTCTATTGGCCCTCCTCCAGGACGACGCGAAGAACCAGTCATCCTACATGACATGGGGCGAAAAGCGCTCTCAAACGGAAGTGGCCGCAACGCTTCGCCGCGATTTCCTGGTTACCGAAGAGCGCGCCGACAAGCTATCCGGAGCATGGGGACGCCATCCACTCCTCGGTCGCATGTATCTTCCCGCATATCGCGCGGGCACCGAAAAGGTCGCTGAGCTTCGGCGTACTTATCCTGCCAATCGAGTTCTTCCCGCAATCTTCGGATGCAACGGACTCGTTGACATCCTCACCGTGGAACAGGTTCTTCGAAGCTGAGTTATTCTGACATCCGGGCCCACTTCCCCAAGTAAGCGAAAGAGATAAGATGGGTTCGATGGCTATTCCCGGCAAATTACCGTCACTTACTTACTCCGATCTCGATGGCGAGCATTGTTTCCCGCTGGCTAAGGAATCAGTCTCGATAGGCCGTTCGCCCGATCAGGATCTGGTTTTGCGGGAAGCCTTTGTATCGCGTCGTCATGCCGTCATCACGCGTCTCAATGGCAATTATGAGTTGGTCGACCAGAATAGTTCGCACGGCACTTATGTGAATGGCATTCGAGTCGAGCGAGCCGTCCTTAAACCCGGCGACAAACTCCAGTTCGGCTCGCTGAATTCAGCAGACTTTCACTTCAATCTGCCCGCCAACGCTGACGTCTCATCCCCCTCACTCGCAGACGATCTACTTTCCGCCCTCTCCGTATTCGCACCTACCGACAAGAACATACGTCAACCCGCGCGCGAAATGGAAAGGCTCAATTTCCTTCTTCATGCCGCACGCCAACTCAACGCCGGCGGAGCGATCACCGATATCTTTCGCGCTCTCCTCCAGCTCTCCATTCAACTCACCGGTGTGGAGCGCGGCTTCGTCTTTCTTCGCGAAGATGGCGAAATGCGTCTCGCTCTCGGCCTTCGGGCCGACGGCAGCGTTGTTGAGGAGGACTCAACGGTATCTCGCCGGGCGATGCAAAAATCCATCGACAGTCAGGCGAAATTTTCGGTCAGCGACACCCTCGCCGACGACAGCGCCGCAGGCTGGGCCAGCGTCATGGCCAACTCCATTCGGAGCATCTATTGCATCCCCCTGCGAAAACACATCTCCCCAGCTGAACCAAATCGCCTTCTCGGCCTCCTCTATCTCGACAGCCAGATCAGCCCCGGCAGCCTCAGCGAAATTGATCACCAGGTGCTCGATACGGTGGCCACCGAAGCAGCGACCCTGCTCCATAACGCGCTGCTTGCCGATACAGAATTGAAGGCCCGCCACGCTGCTGAAGAACTCGCCATTGCCGCAAGCATTCATTCGAGCCTGATGTCCATCACCATGCCAAAGCTCTCGTATGCGGTGCTTCGAGGAAAAAGCGTCCCATGTTTCGAAATTGGCGGCGATTTCTATGATGCACTAACCCTTGAGAACTGCGTTTGCGTCGCAATCGCAGATGTCTCCGGAAAAGGAGTGCCTGCGTCCATCGTCGCCGCCACCTTGCAGGGCATCATTCACGCGTTGATGCTGACCGGCCAGGGCCTTACTGAAATTGCCGCGCTTGTGAATCGGTTCCTGTGTACGCGTCAGGTAGGCAAGTACGCGACCATGGTCCTGCTCAAGGTCTTCCCCGATGGTTTCGTCGAATACATTAATTGCGGTCATATCCCGCCATTGGTGATAACCGACTCCGGAACCCGGCAGCTCGAGGGCAATAACCTAATCGTCGGGCTCATTCCGGAAGCGACTTATACCTCTTCGCAATGCAGATTGAAGAGCGGAGAGCGCATTCTACTCACAACCGATGGCATTACTGAAGCGGAGAACAAGCAAGGACAGCAATTTGGAGAAGTGGGACTGGCTTCCCTGGTTCACCTGCCCAGCCTCGATGCGATCTTGGAACATCTCGCGACATTTCAAGCCTCAAGCGAAGCTCAGGATGACTGGACACTTCTCGATATTCGCTATCAGGGGAATTCGTCTGCTTGAGGCCCCCAGCGACGAGTCTTCGTCGCCGGGGTTAAGACTCGGTAGAAATCGCGGCCCACTGTTTCAACCACTCACAACAATTGTGTGTCCCGTAGCAGTGATACCTGAGGTAGTACAGGGTCCACTGGTCACCGCGTTGAAAGCCACGGTCCCAGCTGCCGTCGCCGTGTAGGGCCCGTACACGGTGTTCGGATTAGTTGATGTATAACATCCTGGCGCCAGCAGTCCGCCGGAGAAGCAGCTATCCGGGTCCGAGTAACACCAGTCGCAGTCCGCGATTACTGCAATGTTGAGTTGATCGCCAATATTCAAAACGACGTTTGTGTCTTGGGGAATGTTGATGCGCTTTGTGGCCATTCGATTTCCTCTCCGGGACGTGTGCGCCGCATTCGCCCGCCTTCGTACTCTGCGGGTTTGAGTTACGCGTTGACTATTTGCCTGCCGCTTTGAATCGTGGATCGGCGACTAATGCCTGCAGGCTCGGATCGTTGACAATATCGTCAAGTGCAAATCCCTTTTGCATCGATTTACCAATATATTGCAGTGCCTTCTCTCGATCTCCCATGAATTCATAAGCCTCACCGACATTCGAGAGAACATTGGGATCGTCCGGCGCTAGCAGCAGCGAAGTGCGAATCTTTGAAGCCGCTTTGTCGTTCAGCTTTCCTTTTGCATACAGATTAGCGAGTGTCGACTGCGCCATCGCATCCTGCGGCTTCATCTGGACCACCTTCTCGGCCAGTTCTTCCGTTTTGCGCCGCGCCGCTTCCGCTTTATCGACCTGTTTTGCGCCCTCGTAAGCAAGCATCAGGTTGTTCCATACCAGGTAGTTATTTCCATTCAGCTTGAGTGCCTGCTCCGTTGCCCCTGCCGACTCCGAGTAACGCTTTTCATGCATGTAGAGGAGCCCAAGGTTGGCATAGGCGGGATAACTCGGACTCAAGGCGATCGATTTCCTCAGGGCCTGCTCCGCCTGGTTGTTCGATTGCTCGCCACCAGCGTCCAGATAAGCAGCGGCAAGATTCGAATAGATCTCAGCATTGTCGGGCGTAATATGCAGCGCCTCGTTGTAAGCAGCTAAGGCCTGTGGGTACTTGCCCTGCCGACCGTAAAATGCGCCGAGCTCGTTATACCCATACCAGTTATCGGGCCGCATCGCGGCAGCATCCTGAAATGTCTTTTCCGCTTCGGCGATTCGTCCTGAATTCTCGTAGGACCGCGCCAGCCCCCCCAATGCGGCCGCGCTCTTTGGATCAAGCTGCAATGCGTGTTGGAATTCCTGCAGCGCAAGATCATGCTTCCCCAGTGCATCGTGAATCTTTGCCAGCGTCACAAACACCGTCGGAATGCGGTTGTCCAGCTCAGCCGCCTTTTGACCGTAGGCCTGCGCTTCATCGAGCCAGTGGGTGTTCTGCTCAATGGTATATTTCAGCCGATATACCTCTCCGAGTTGCGCGTAACCGAGAGCGAACCCGGGATCCGTCTGGATCGCCTTCTGCAGCGCCTCAGCAGCCATATCCAGATTTCCCGGCTTGTCAAAGCGTTGTGTATATCCGAGCGCAGTCAGATAGTGCTCATAGGCCGCCGGATTCAGCGACCCTCCCGTATTCCGCAGCATGTCTGCCGTAACAGAAATCTTCATGAGACGCGCAAGCCGTGCGACCGCTTCATTTTCGAGCGAGGAGAGATCTCCGGCGCGGTCCTCGAGTTCGGCCGATCCGACTTGCCTCATGTTCTTCGTGTCGATCAGATTGACCCTCAGCCGAATGTCGTTTCCGTCCCTCTGCACCGAGCCCTTCACCACCAGATTCGCGCCCAATTCCTTAAGCGCGTCCGCGGGCTCTGTTACATTCCTCCGCCGCACCTCGCTGTTCGGCACCACCCAAAGAGATTGGTTGCCGACATCAAGATTGGAGAGGCGGCCAGCAAGCGAATCCATAAGTCCGTCTGCCAACGCGGAGTTCTCAGGATTGCTGCCAATATTCTCAAATGGCAAAACAGCGACATGCTTTTCAGAACCTCTGCCCGTAACCAGCGCCACCACTCGCTCGCGCAATGGTGCGATGAACCCAAGTGCCAGAGCTATCGCAAGTAACACGGCCAATGCTGCCAGCAGCCAATTCGTCAGCGCTGATTTCGACCTCGGAGCAGGTCCCCACGACGTGCGAGAGGCATCCGCCAGCGCTCGACGAGTCTGCGCGTTTGTCAGGTTGGTGCGAATCGCGGTCGGCAGTGCTTTGACCGTCGCATACGCGCCTGATTTCTCTGCAGCCGGAATCTCCTTGACTGCTCCATCCAGATCCTTAAGAAACTCGGCACACGACGCAAACCGCCTCTCCGGGTCTTTGGCCAGCGCCCGATAGAGCACCGGCCGCATGGCGGGTTGCAGTGTGTCAATGTTCTGCGGCGGCTCGTTGAGAATTGCGAAAAGCATCGCCGTAATACTGTCCGCGTGGAAAGGGCTGTTTCCGGTCAGCATCTCCGCGAAAACCACTCCCAGCGCCCAGATGTCGCAGCGCTGATCAAGCTGCCGGTCCATCGCTTGCTCGGGCGACATGTAGCGAATGGTGCCTGTAACCCCGGTCTGCGAGGCGGTCGCTTCGCTCACGGCACGGGCCAGCCCAAAATCCACAATCTTCACAAGACCTGATCCGGTCAGCATGACATTCGAGGGTTTGATATCCCGGTGAATAATTCCACGCGAATGCGCCTCCGACAGACCGCACGCCATCTGTCGCGCAATCTCGATCGACTCCGAAACCGGAAGTGGGCCACCCTGGATCCGTTGGGCAAGCGAAGATCCCTCATAGAAGGCCATCACGATAAACGTCAGGCCGTCTTCAGTTTCTTCAACTCCGTGAATGACGCCGATGTTGGGGTGATCCAAGGAAGAAGCCGTTCGCGCCTCGCGAAGAAATCGCTCTTTATCACGCGCGCTTGTGTTCAGCTCCGGCGGCAGAAATTTGAGGGCCACCACGCGATCGAGCCGCAAATCAAGGGCCCGATAAACGACGCCCATGCCACCGGAACCTGCGATCGAAAGCACGCGGTAGTTTCCGGCAACAACTTCACCTTCAGAGAAGCTGTGTTTCAACACTGCCACACACTGACCTCAAAACGTCTTGATTGCACTTTCTTGACTCACAAACAAAGACGACTGGGGCAAACAAGCGGGAACGCCACAGAACGGTGCTGTGATGGTACGACTGGGATGAGTCTAAGGCAAGTGTAACCGTTCCGCGCCCTTACGCGTCGCGCTGGCGACGTTGGTGGGTCGAGGGGATGCTCATGTCTTCGCGGTATTTTGCAACGGTTCGGCGGGTCAGCTGGATTCCCTGGGCCTGCAACATCGCGGCGAGCTGGTCGTCCGTCAGCGGGTGCCGGGGATCTTCATCGTCAATCAGCTTGCGAACCTTGCGTTTGAGCAGCAGCAGGGGTGTATCGGCGCCTTCCGGCCCGTTCGACCCCTCCGAGAAAAAGAACCGCAGCTCGATCACTCCCTGCGGCGTATGCGCGTATTTGTTCGCCACGGCGCGGCTCACGGTCGAGGGGTGCACCCCGATCTCCTCAGCGACTTCCTTGATCATCATCGGCCGCAGCGCCTCGATACCCTGATCGAGAAACTCCTGCTGCCTACGAACAATAACTTCGCACGTCCGCAAGATCGTGCTCTTCCGTTGCGCGATATTGCGCATAAGCTGCATCGCCGAGCGGAATCGCTCCTTCACATATTCCTTCACTTCTTTCTCAGTGCCTTCAGCTACCAGCATTCTTCTGTAGCGCGTACTGAGTCGAAGGCTGGGCAGGTCCTCTTCATTCATTGAGACAACCCACTCGCCGCCGCGCTTCGTGAATACCACATCAGGCTCAATCAGCCGCGTCTGTTCGCGGTTGTAGAGGCGACCCGGTCGCGGATCGAGTGTGCGAATGAATTCCACTCCCGCATGCGCCTCCTCAAGAGTCGCGTGCAGCGAGCGCGCCAAGTCTTTCACATCCCGCTTTTGAAGCTGATGCAGGTGCGCCTCAACAATCTGCCCGGCCACCTCCATGCTCCTGCGGCGTTCGGCGAGCTTCGCTTCGGCCTCTTCGCTGAAGGCGCGGTGCGGATCCTCGTCATCTTCACCCTCGTGACGCGCATACACCTTCGCGAGTTCCGCCTGCTGGGCTGCAATCTGAATCAACAGGCACTCCCGCAGGTCCCTGGTGGCTACACCAGCCGGATCGAGATGCTGCACAAGATCGATGCCCCGACGCACTACATCAAGCAAGGCCTCACGCTCCATCCCCTGGTTTTCCGGAAATTGTGCAAAAGCCTCAACCAATTCCTCGTCGGAGATAGTTAGATAGCCGTCCTCGTCAAGGTTGCCGATCACGAACTCCGCGGCCCGGCCAAGCGCGTCCTCGAGCGTCAGCGCTCCCAGTTGCCACGCTAGGTGATCCGAGAGCGTAGTCGGCTGCGAAAGAAAGTTCTCAAACGAGGGTTTCTCGCTATCCTCGTACTCCGGCTGGGTGCGGTAGCCCGGATCAAGATACTCCTGAAAGTACGACCCAAAATCAATCTCGTTGAACGGATCCTTGGGCTCTGTGGCTGGCTCTGTGACACCGGGTTCCAGGCGCTCCGGGTGCAGATCCTGCTCCTGCTTGCTTGCCACCTCGTCCAACATCGGAACCGACTCGTCAATCTCCTCGAGGACGGGATTCTCCACCATTTCGGCATCGATCATCTCCTTCAACTCGAGCTTGTTGAGCGCAAGCACGCTCACCATCTGCATCAGGCCCGGAGTGAGGACCTGGCGTTGTGCGACCTTCAAGTTCAGTCTCGGTTGCAAAAGCGCCATAGGAGGGACTCGATTCCCGTAAGTACTCGTTCAGTGTAATCGGGTAGGGGAGCGAAAAAGACGAATACTCCGCCCGCCAAAACCACTATCCCGAACCGGGGGTTGCCAATTCGGGACACTTCCTCGGGCTCAGGACGTGCCGCCCGCAAGTTCTTTGAATGGCCGACTCCAGGATCTGCAGCGGTCCATCTAACACTCCGCGCACCCGTCTCAGCCCAGTGAAAATCCCTCACCCAGATAGACGCGACGAACCTCAACATCGTTTCCGAGTTCGTGCGGCGTTCCAGCGCGGAAAATACGCCCTTCCGCAATGATATAGGCCCGGTCCGTCACGCTCAAAGTTTCGCGAACGTTGTGATCGGTTATCAAAATTCCAATGCCGCTGGACTTCAGATCGAAGATGATCTTTTGCAGCTCAAGTACAGCGATGGGATCGATTCCGCTGAACGGCTCGTCAAGGAGGATAAAGCTCGGTTGAATGCACAGGGAACGCGCAATCTCCACCCGGCGACGTTCACCGCCCGAGAGCGCGTATCCCCGCGTGGTGCGGATATGTCCTAGATTTAACTGCGCAATCAGTCGTTCGGTTCTCGATTTCCGCTCACGGCCATCCAAAGGCTGAGCTTCGAGAACTGCCAGAATGTTCTCTTCCACCGTTAGCTTGCGGAAAACCGAGGGCTCCTGCGGCAGATAGCTGATGCCGTAATTCCGAGCCCGCAGATACATCGGCAGCCGGGTAATCTCGTCATCATCCACGAGAACCCGGCCGGTTTCAGGAGTCACGAGGCCCACGATCATGTAAAAACTGGTCGTCTTGCCGGCGCCGTTTGGCCCAAGCAGCCCCACCACCTCGCCACGGGAAATCCTCAAATTAACCCCGCGAACAACCTGGCGTCCCTTGTAACTCTTGCCAATTCCCTCAGCGATCAGTGTTTCCATCAAGCTTCCAGGCGCTCACAAGCGCTCTTGCCGTTCACTTTGGCGCCGTTGTCACGGTCGTTGTCTTGCGACCGCCGCCTTCGATACTGACGCTATCATCGCGGCTATTGAAAATCAAAGCCTCGCCCGTCACCGAACCGCGGATGGGGTCGGTCAATCTTGGCGGAGCTGCGCTCGTCCCTGTCAAAACATACATGCCTGTCTCGCCGGTATAAACGAGTTGTTCACCTGTTCCACGACGGCCTTCCATTGCCACCGTTACATGCCCTTTTGCGGTCATGCGATCGACCTGGGCCGCCTCGCCGTCTCTGCCCGCATGATTGCCCGGTGGCAGCAGAATCAATTCCACCTCATCCGAACTCGTGTTCGCATCTCCCGTCGTCGCCATAACGCTTCCAGCCGCGCCCCCGCGCATCACAGCTTTGCGTTCGGCGCTCGAATATCGCAGATCGCCTCCGCGTACTCGCACGACAGAGGGTGTCGCCGGCTTCGCCGACTGTTTGTCCGGCACCGGCTTCTCAGGCCCTGCCCCCACTGCCGTCACCAAAACCACCTGCACAGGTTCCGCCGCGCTCGTGGTCTTTGCCGTTAGCGTCTGCCGTTTTCTGTCCAGCACAATCACCGGCGCTGCGATGGAGTTCGCCTGCTGCCACAGCCGTGCCTTGCCTTGGAATGTCGCCTGGCCCGTATCGCGGCGGAGTTGTGCTTCGGCCGCGACGGCATGCGCCGGACCCTGCGCGCCAAGCGTCGCGCCTTGCGCAGCTCCAGAAAGCGCCGCCGTGCTTCTCTTGCTCCCGTCCCCTCTTTGATCCGCGCTTGCGTCCTGCCACGTCGCCTTCACGTTTCCATGCGCAAAGGAGGTACCCGAAGCCTGTGACACATCCAGCTTGTCCGCAGACAGTTCCAGCCCTCCATCGGTGATCCGCGGATTCTGCGTCAGGTGCAGCCACTCTCCGGCGCCCTCATAGACTGCCTTGCCTGCCATGGCCTTCAGGCTCCCTTCCGCAACGGCACCGGGCGGCGCTGCGGGCTCCTGCAGCATCACCACATTCCCATCCACCGTTGCGGATTCAATCTGCGCGCCGCTTGCGTGGCCGGGTGACCCTTTCTTGTCCGTAGCCTTCCCGGCATCCGCATAATGAACCGTCAGCTTGTCACCCGACGTTGTCTGCCGCGCTCCCGCCGCAGTCGTCTGTCGAATGCTTGCGTGACCCGTGCCCGTCATCGTCGAAAGTGCGGCACCCGGAGCGAACTCCCCGGTTACATCATCCGCTGCCATACGCGACGGCGAGCTCGGACCGCTCCCTCGGCGGATGTCGCTCGTCACCACAACTCCCCCGACCCCGTGAATCGAAGCCAGCTCCACTCTCCCCTTGCCGCTGTTTCGGAAAGCCACATCCATTACGGGCGAATCCCACGAGCGATGCGTCAGCGTCTGCGCCCCCGCGGACTCTGACCGCTCATCGCTCACTATCTTCACCCCTCGCTCGAGGTGCAGACTGCGAAGCTCTCCGCGCCCGGCAAAGGCCATTTCCATTGTCGGGGCAGTCCCATGAGTCTCTCTGCCGTCGTGTTCTGAATCAATCGTGACTCCGCCTTGCAAATGCGCACGTCGCGGCTGATTTTGCTCGTCGAACTCAAGCCGCCCCGTCGGCGCCGCCATGCGTCCCCCCGTCGAGGTGCTGAGCGAAAACCCGTCATCAGCCTCCAGCCGCGACGCGGAGCCATCGTCGCGAAAATACACTTTCGCTTTCTCCGCCCTCGACTCGCCATCGCTGTATTTCACAATCGCAGAACGCAGCGAACACGCCTGCTCTGTGCGCTCGAACTCTGCATGCTGCGCGAGCAGCACCACTTGCGAATTGCCTCGCAGCGTCGTCAATTGCACCGCGCTATTGAGCACCAGCCGCCCCTGATGCGCATCGTAAGACGCACCCGTAGCGTTGCCCTTCCCCTGGGCAAGGTCAAACTCCACTTTCTCGGCTGTGGTCGCTTCTCCGCTGTTGCGGTCAAATATCAAACCGCTCGTCTTTACGTGGATCTCGCCAAGAGAAGCAGCCTGCGCGGCCGCAGCGAGAGCGCCGCCTTTCTGCTTATCACTGACTACTTCCGCCGGCGTAGCTTTGGGCGCAATCGCCGGAGCAGTAGCCGGACGCATTAATATAATCGCGACCGGGCCGGCCGCTTTAGCGATCCCGGATTTCGGGTCGTATTCGAACTCGTCCCCTTCAATGCTGTCGGTGCGACTGCCATCCTCTCCATACAGTTCGATCCGCACGTCGTGTAGAAAGACGTTGTTGCCCTTCTTCACATTCAGTTGAACCAGCTTGGAAGCATGGATCTTGAAAAGCGTGTGGCCACGCTCCTGATGCGT
>Ga0207683_10003353_pt1 | contig 13957 bp, 10 predicted proteins | sample KBSM73metaG_FD_184333 | JGI IMG/M metagenome (GOLD analysis project Ga0207683, IMG submission 184333) | Miscanthus rhizosphere microbial communities from Kellogg Biological Station, Michigan, USA - KBS M7-3 metaG (SPAdes) (version 2) | ecosystem: Host-associated > Plants > Roots > Rhizosphere >...
TATGGCTCAAGTGAGCCTTCCGGATATTCCGGCAGGTGATCGGCAAGTTTGACCCAACTGAGCTTGCTACTCACGTAAGTGTGATCGATCGGCTGTAACCCGTCCGGGTCATCCAGGCTGCACGTTGTCACATCGATCTCATCTGGAAAGTCTACGTACTCGAAGGTCAGCTGTGTGCCGCACCCAGGAGAGAAACTCCGCGGGCCCTTCGGAGTGGATCTAAACTGAGTAGGCTCACCGCAAACGAACCGGAACTGAGAGCGAGACACGCCACGTGACGAACGGAGCTCCGCTCGTTCGACGGCAGATCGGGCAATGGCAGTCTGTTTCATGAAACGCTCTGCCCAGCGCCTCGTAACGAACTCGGCCACAAAAACATCCACCTGACAATCTTCATAAATCCTAGCTGGAACTAGTTTTTCGGATGCTTTTTATTTTCAATGTAACCGCGCGATAACTTGAGGTTCACTCGATAACCCGCATAGCGGCATCACCGGTTGCCCGGTACCGACGCGCTTTGAAGTGATTCTTATCAATGCCCAAAGCTTTGATCTTCGACTCGAGTGTCTGTCGGGGAAGACCTAACTTGTTGGCAGCGCCGGACGGACCTCCGATCCGGCCACCGCACTCTGCCAGGGCGGTTTCGATCATTTCCTTTTCGCGCTCCACAAGCGCCGCCCCCAATGGGAGACTCGGCATGCCAATTTTGAGGGATTTTGTCTTCAACCAGCTTTCGTCCAGCTCCAATTGATCGCCAGACGAGAGAATAACGGCCCGTTCCATCAAGTTCTCGAGCTCGCGCACATTGCCGGGCCACGAATATTCCGCGAGGATTTGCATCGCTATCGACGGGATCGTGTCAATGCGCTTACCCATACGTCGCGCATACTTCTGCATAAAATGTTGAGCCAGCAACGGAATGTCCTGATGTCTCTCTCGTAGGGGAGGAACTGTAATGGGAAACACGTTCAGACGATAGTAGAGATCGCTGCGGAAACTCTTATCCTCTACCCGCGCCGCCAAGTTAAGGTTTGTCGCCGCGATCAAGCGCGCATCGCTATGTTGCGTCCGTGTGCTCCCCAGCCGCTCGAATTCACGTTCCTGCAACAGACGCAGCAACTTGGGTTGAATCTCGGGGGGCATGTCACCTATCTCGTCGAGGAATATGGTTCCCTTATTCGCGAGTTCGAACCGGCCGATGCGCTGTGAAATCGCGCCGGTGAATGCCCCTTTTTCATGACCGAAGAGCTCGCTTTCGAGCAGCCCGGTGGGTATCGCCGCGCAGTTTAGCGTCACGAAGGGATTCGAACGTCTCGAACTTAGTTTGTGAATGGCCCGAGCGATCAACTCTTTTCCCGTTCCAGTCTCACCTTGGATCAGCACGGTAGAGTCCGTCGGCGCGACCGTCTCGACGTCTTCCAGGATCCGGCGTAGGGCCGGACTGTCGCCAACCATCTCCGCGAAAGGGGGTCCGCCACCCGGCCCGTTTTGATGAGCCGCGCTCTTTTTAACTTGTCCAATCTCTGAACATTTAATGGTTTGCTCGACAGCGTTTAGCAAAGCTTCGTCGCTAAAAGGTTTTGACAGGAATTCGACGGCGCCGGCTTTCATTGCACGCACACTCATCGGAATATCACCGTGGGCGGTAATAAAAATAATTGGGATCTGAACATTCAATTTGATCAGTTCAAGCTGAAGGTCCAAACCACTCAGATCCGGCAACTGGACGTCAAGAATGAGGCAGCTGGCAACATCCCGATGCCGGTAATTTAATAACTGCTGTGCCGAGGCAAATGCCTGCACATTAAAACCCATCGATCGAAGAAGATCACTCAAAGTCTCGCGGATCGATACGTCATCATCAACTATCAGGACCCATGCTCTATTCTCATTCATCGTAAATCTCCATCCCCTCCGAGCAAGCCTTCATGACGTCTCAGAATCTTTAAGAGCCAGCGCTATGGCATCGACTAAATCTTGCTCGCGAAACGGTTTGTACAAGAACGCGACTGCGCCAGCTTTCATGGCCTGTTCACGTGTGTCGCCGTCAGCATGCGCCGTAATGAAAATAATCGGAATTCGCAATTGGCTTGCAATGATATTGCGTTGTACATCCAATCCGTTCACACCTGGCATACGCACATCCAGAATCAGACATGCCGTACTGAAAACCTCTGTCGAATTCAAAAAGGCCTGCGCCGAAAAAAAGCCTTGCGTACGAAATCCAAGCGATCGGATCAAATCGTCGAGAGAATGCCTTAGGGCGTCGTCGTCATCGACAATCGAAATGAGCGGAACCGGTGACATAATACTTGAGACACCGCAGGTGCACGGTCTAATCGCAGGGTGCGACTCAAATGCCGATAACTCGCACCCTCTGAAAACTATCTTCTGTTAGAGATTATCTAGCGGATTACTGGCGGTAATTTCTATTATCTTTTAGTAAAGAATTTTCTACTTTGGTATAAAACTTCACTTTGAACACGTATGCATTTCATAAGAGCTTCCACCCAACCCACATACCAGCAATGAACAGGTGTATAGGTATCGTCGCTTGCGCGCGCAACGACGTAAAAGAGTATCTCTTGAGAAAATTCACTTGCCGACAGATCGGCAATGAGCCGAAAATTTCATCTATCGTTCGACGGCGGACGGAATCTACTTTCGTGTCGACGAGCTTTACCGAGCACGCGAATAGACTTGACGCTACGCGGTCCGATGAAGTTTCGATGAAGTTGCGGCAGTCTCGGTTCCGGCGAGCGCATCCGTGCCAAGCGCCGCTTCAGATCGTTAAGGGCCAATGTGTCCTCGTTTGGCCAGCGTCGACAATAACCGGCTTCGTGCGGGGATTGAGGGCGCACAAGGTAGAATGAACAGCGGTTATTAAGATGTGAAGAAAAATTTACTTCGGTGTAGGAATTCCGAGCTTATCGGCCATCCTGACTAATTCAGCCAGTGAACCCGCTCCCATCTTCTGCATTAAATGCTGGCGGTGCACTTTCACTGACGCTTCGCTCGTGTCGACTTCTGCTGCTATTTGCTTGTTAAGTAACCCCGCCACCACGAATGCCATCACCTCACGCTCGCGCGCTGTCAATGAGCCGTAACGACCGCGCAGTTCCTGAAGAGTCGCCCGCAACTCGCGAGCTTTGCGGTCCTGTTGAAGCGCATCGTAAACCGCATCGAGCAGATCTTGATCGCGAAAGGGCTTGGTCAGAAATTCCACGGCTCCGGCCTTGATGGCTTTGACGGACATCGGAATGTCGCCGTGGCCCGTCATGAAGATGATCGGAATTTCCATGTTGCTCTTGGCCATCTGCTTCTGTAAATCGAGGCCGCTGAGACCCTTCAGGCGTACGTCGAGTACCAGGCACGAAGGCAAGTCGTCGTGCCTTCGTCGAACGAACTCCTGAGCCGAGGCGAACGTCTCAACGCGTAAGCCGACGGATTGAATTAAATCCTTGAGCGACTCCCGCATCGACGGATCATCGTCGACCACGAACACCACTCCTTCGCTATCCGTCATGGAGCCGTTCACCATCAATTGGCAGGGTAAATTGAAAGATTGCGCCGCACGGCGCATTTGCGGTTCCCCATAAGCGGCCGCCATGCGCTTCTATCAGAGAGCGACTGATCGCGAGTCCCATTCCCAAACCTTTGGGCTTCGTACTATAGAACGCCTCAAAAAGATGATCGAGACTCTTTGGATCGATCCCCGGACCCGAATCCTGTACCGACACCAGAACGCCGCGCGGCGGATGTGGCTCGGAACGAATCAGCAGCTCCCTAGGACTGTCATGACTTCCGCCCAGGGCCTCGACGGCGTTCATCATGAGATTCAGAATTACCTGTTGCAATTGGATTCGGTCTGCCAAAATCGCTGGCATATGCTCTGAGAGCTGATTCTCTAATGTAACGCCGTTGCGTTGCACTTCGCTGCGCGCCAGTGCGACGACTTCATGGATCGTCTCGTTCACGTCGAGCCACTCTTTTTGCGGCGGCGCTTTCTTGGCGAGCGCTCGTATTCGACGGATGATTTCGCTTGCTCGATGACCTTCGGCAATCGCGCGCGCCGCGGATTGCCGCGCTTCCTCCAGCTTCTGGGCGTCAAGCCAGCGCAGACAGGCGCTCGCGCTATTGACGATGGCACCGAGGGGTTGATTGATTTCATGGGCGATCGACGCCGTCATTTCCCCTAGGGTCGCCACGCGCGAAACGTGCGTCAGTTCCAGCTGCGCCCGATTGAGTGCATCTTCCGCCCGTTTGCGCTCGATAAATTGACCGATCTGGCTGCCCAATGTCGCCATCATTTTGAGCAACTCCTCATCCGGCTGGCGAATCTCGTGACTGAAAAATTCCATTACGGCCAAGACCTCGCCACCGAGCAGAATGGGAAATCCGAATGCCGCATGTAGGATTTCGCGAAACGCAATGGGTGCACGCGGAAAATTGGAATCACGGGCCACATCGGGAATGTAGCCAGGCTCCCGACGAAACCAGACGCGGCCCGGCAACCCGATTCCAGGCATGAAGGTCGTGTTCCGACAGTGAGCCTCGAATTCCGGGACCGGTACGGATTCCTTATGCCAAATCCTAACGCAACGTAGTACGCCGGCCTCCGAATCTACGCCCCACAATGCGCCCACATCCCAGAGCAAGAACTCGCACACGGTCTGCAGTATCTTGGGAGTGACTTCCTCGAGAGTGGCTGCTTCGGCCAACAATCGTGTAATGGTGTGTTGCGTTATAAGGCGCTGCTCGGCTTGCTTGCGCTCGGTGATGTCTTGGACCGAACCGAACATCCGGCGGGTCCGGCCGGACTCGTCTCTCATACCATCGCCTCGACTGTGAACCAGGCGAACCTCGCCATTGGGCCGAATCACCCGATACTCGAGCTCGTAACGCGGCCCACCACGAAGCGTTTGCGCGATAGCGTCGGTCACCATGTGCCTATCTTCCGGATGCAACAATTCCGGCAACTCCGAGAGATGCAGAGATCGTTCCTGCGGCACCAGCCCGAAGATGCGGTAGGTTTCGTCAGACCAGGTGATGAGATCGGTCTCGGCATCATATTCCCAATAGCCGACGTGTGCGAGGCGTTGCGCCTCTTCAAGTCTGCGCTCGCTCTCGCCCAAATTGCGAAAAACCAACAAGCTGGTGAGAGCGTCTTCCAGGCGGTGGCCGATTTCCTGGAAAAACCGTTCCTCTTGCGGAGTCCAGACTCGCGCATACGAGCACTGATGCAATCCAAGCATGTAAGGCTTATCCCCTTTGGGATAAAGCGCCGTGGCAATCATCGATTGGATACTGAAACGTTTGGCTGGCTCGTCCGGCAGTGGATGGCTTGATGCCGGACCGAATCGGACGGGCTCACTGGAAGATCTCACCATTTGGAAGACCTTGGCAATCTCCAAATCCACGGGAAAATCGACGCCAAGACCGAACGCACCCGGGAATTCCGGACGAACATGCTCCATCGGCACCCGCCACGACGAAGCCCCCGGATCACAAGGATAGACTAACCACGCTCGATCGCAGTTAAACACCGAGAGCACTGCGTCCAGCACGGCGCTCATCATCTGTTCGAGGTCATTCGTGCCCTGGATGGCACGATTGATCTGATCCATACTCTCCAGACTCCATAAATAAGCTCGATGCTCATCCTCGGCTCGCTTGCGCTCTGTGATGTCCGCCAGGTTGCCGATCACGCCGACCTTGCCGCCATACATGATGCGACGCCCATGCACTTCGATGTAAAACACTGAGCGGTCTTTCCGTACGCCACGAAAAGCGTAGTGAATTCCCTCTACCTCGCCTTCAACCCGGCGCCGGACGTTTTCCTCGACAATGTGGCGGTCATCGGGATGGGTCAGTTCCAGCGGACCGAGCCGGTCGACGATTTCCTCGACCTCGTAGCCAAACAGCTGCGCCATGATCGGGTTTACATAGCGAAAGAGACCGTCTTGGATGAAATAGATGCCCGTGAGCGACGATTCCGAGAGTAGTCGAAAGCGTTCCTGGTCTTCGAGGAGCTGACCTTCCAGCCGCTTGCGTTCGGTGATGTCCGTTACCGCTCCGACAAATTCGATGTTGTCCGATGGCTCTTCTGCTGAGGGATGAGCCACGACGCGGACGTGTTTGACTGAACCATCGGACATCAGCAAACGATGATCAAAATCAAAACTCTTTCTTTCCTGTGAGACGCGGTCGACTAACTCCCGAACGATCGCTCTATCTTCGGGATGAGTTCGTTCGAATACGCTGTCCAGTGTAGGTTGAGTATTCGGTTCATATTCAAATATTCGAAAGGTTTCCTCCGACCAATAAATTTCTCCGCTTGAAACCTTCCATCCAAAGCTGCCGGTGAGACTCAGTTTCTGTGCCTCGGCCAAGTAGCTTTCAGTCCGGCGGAGCGACTCGTTGGCGCGCGCCAATTGCGCCGTCCGTTCATCGACCAATTGCTCCAGATCGGCATGGGCGCGATGGAGTGCCTGTTCCGCGTCTCGTCGCACTGCGATCACACTCCCCAATTGGATATTTTTAGTGGCGAGCTGCTCCAGCATGTGGTTGACCGTTTGCGCCAAAACGCCAAGCTCATCCGGTCCCGCGACCGTTGTGACACGGCGTGAGAGATCACCTTTCACGATCGCGGCCGCACTGCGGCTGATTTCGTTGACTTCGGAGAGAAGTCCACGATGGCTCAGCCATCCGATGGCGGCGCCCAAAACCAAAACGATGAGCATCGCACCCGTAATTCCGTACCAGAAGCGCTCCACCAAGGATTCGAAGCGCACGCTTTCACGCCCCATCAGGAGATGATATCCGCCAGGCAATATGATGTGGGATACGACGACGCGCATCGTCGATCCGTAGCCGAGCCCAATTACCAATCCATATGTACCCGGCGCGTCTGGAATATTGGACGGCCATGCGGCGAGATTTCCCGCAAGGCGGCGTTTAGCAGCATCTGCGAGCACAATGACTTCATCGCGGCGAGCCTTGCTGACCTGTGCTTCAATTACTGCAGCAAGTTGCTGCGGACCGGCACGGCGGAATACCTCCACAAGCTTTTCGCTATCACCACCCTGTACATAGGCCCTGAAAGTAGAGATGTTCGCCCGCCATCCATACCAAAGGGGAATTGCAAATAGAGCGAGAGCCAGCACACCGAGGGCAATGTAAACAAGTGCCAACCTCGATGCGGAAAAGCGGAACAGTTTGCTCATGGACATCCTCTGGACCGTTCCGAGCAGCAAAAATATTGAAGACCTGAAGACAGCAGGTACTGAATAGCCCAGGGTCCACACGCGCTACGACTCGCTCGAGCACATCGGCAAGTTGACACCGCCCGCGCGAATTGTAGCCAGCTGATTAAAATCACACAAACCGCAAAAAGCAATTCATATGGCATTCACTCTCATCAATGCAAATGGGTGATTCAGAGAGCTACGAATTTCTCACGATGCTGAAATGCATGAATGATCTGTAAATGGGCATTATTCCGGTAATCATAAACGGCACGCTTAGAAAGGCTCATATTGAGTGCCATCCAACCCTCGAATGGCACGTATAGGAAGATCTTCTAAACCCTGTTGTAGGGAAACTGGACAATGGCTGGATTGTAACGTGGAAAGGCAGCGGCGTTCGAACACCGACACGGGAAATAGCCGATGCTACTCGTTGGCGTGCGAGTGGATGAGCGCTACTGTTTGGCAGCTGTAAATACTTCAAATGAACTCTAATTGATTTAACTTCCTCTCCCCCCCCTTTCTCTTGAGAGAGAAGCCGAAGCCCAGGCCGATAGGCGAAGATTCGAATTTATTCTCAGGACAGATTTGAGATTCCATTTTCCTTTCCGAAAGCGGCTATTTGCCGACTAATTCCTTCGCAGCAGCCACGAGATGGTCCGGCTCGAAGCCAAACTTTCTCTGGAGTTCTTTTAGCGGCGCGGACGCGCCGAAAGTTTTCATGCCGATCATGCGCCCCGTCCTGCCGATGTAGCGCTCCCATCCGAAAGTAGATGCCTGCTCTACCGCGACGCGCGCCGTAACCTCCGGCGGCAGAACACTATCCTGATACTCCTGTGTCTGATGCTCGAATATGTCCCAGGAAGGCATCGATACGACGCGCGAGCGGATGCCTTCGCCAACAAGCTTCTCGTGAGCTTCTATAGCGAGAATCACCTCACTGCCCGATGCGATGAGAATTACTTCGGGGTTCCCGCGTGAAGCGTCGGCGAGCACATAGGCGCCGCGCGCGACTCCGGATGCCGGTGCATATTTGCTTCGGTCCAGAGTCGGCAACGGCTGGCGCGACAGCACCAGTACAGCCGGCTGGTGACGTAGCTGCATGATATAGCGATAGGCTTCAACGACCTCGTTGGCATCGCCGGGCCGCAGCGTGACCAGGCCGGGGATCGCCCGCAACGATGCCAGATGCTCCACCGGCTGATGAGTCGGCCCGTCTTCGCCGTCACCCATAGCGTCGTGGGTAAAAATGAATATGGTAGGGAGTTCCATTAATGCCGATAGCCGAATCGCCGGTCGCGCATAGTCGCTGAAGATGAAGAAGGTCGCGCCAAAGGCGCGGAGCTTGGATAGAGAGAGCCCGTTCACCGTCGCAGCCATGGCATGTTCACGGATGCCGAAGTGCAGATTTTTTCCTGCCGGGTTATCGGCCTCGAAGTCGCCCGCGCCCTTGAACGTCAGCGTGGTCTTGTTCGAAGGCCCAAGATCCGCTGAACCTCCGAGAAACCACGGAATGTTCTGGGCCAGAACGTTCAGCACTTTGCCGGAAGCGTCTCTGCCTGCGATGCCTTTTGGATCTGCCGGGAACACCGGTAGATCGCGGTCCCAGCCAGTCGGAAGTTCGCGCCGTTGCATCTGCTCGATTTCGGTGGCGCAGTCGGAGTACTTAGCTCGATAAGCGGCAAAGAGTTCCGTCCATTGTTGCCGGGCCTTTGCACCGCGCGCGCCGATGCCGGCGGTAAAATGATCGTAGACGCCGTCGGGCACAAGAAACTTGGCGTCCTCGGGCCAGCCGTAGAATTTCTTAGCGAGGCGGATCTCATCATCTCCGAGCGGCTCGCCGTGGGCCGCAGCGGTGTCCTGTCTATTCGGAGAGCCGTAGCCGATATGGCTGTCCAGCACGATGAACGTGGGGCGGTCTTTGGTCTTGTGAAAGATGTCGAGGGCGTGCTCGATGCGCTCGATGTCATTGGCGTCGCCGACCCGCAATACATTCCAGCCGTAAGCCAGAAATCGCGCCTCGACGTCCTCCGTAAAGGTGATGCGCGTCTGACCCTCGATGGTGATGTGGTTGTTGTCGTAGATCCAGCATAGGTTATCGAGACCCAGGTGACCGGCCAGCGACGCTGCTTCCGATCCGACGCCCTCCATCAGGCAGCCGTCTCCGCAAACGGCGTAAACGTTGTAATTGAAAATCTCGAAGTCCGGCCGGTTGTAACGGTTGGCAAGCCACTTCTCGGCGATCCCCATGCCGACGCTCGTGGCAATGCCTTGGCCGAGCGGACCCGTCGTGGTTTCAACGCCTGATACCCAATGATACTCGGGGTGCCCTGGAGCTTTGCTGTTGAGCTGCCGGAAATGACGGATGTCTTCGAGGGAAACCGATGGATGACCGAGGCTTTCGTATTCAGCGTTGACCGCCTGTGTGCGCGTGAGATGGAGCACCGACCAGAGCAGCATCGAAGCGTGGCCGTTCGAGAGCACGAACCGGTCGCGGTTGGGCCAGATCGGGTCCTGCGGATCGAAGCGCATGACGCGATTCCAAATTGTGTAAACCAGCGGCGCAAGGGCCATCGGCGTGCCGGGGTGCCCGGATTTAGCCTGTTGGACCGCATCCATCGAGAGCGTGCGAATCGTGTTGATCGCCGTTTGAATCATCTTCTCGTCCGTCATGGTTTTCTCCTATGCCTTATACGTTTGCTTTGGTGGCGATCCCTTTAATTTTTTATTCACCACGAAGCTCACGAGGCCACGAAGAATTAGTTATTCTAATTTTTTCTCTTCGTGCGGCCTTCGACGTTGCCCAAGGACATGATTCGTTGCACTCGAACCCCCACCCTTCCCTCACCCGCAAGCGGGCGAGGGTAAAAAAAAGGACTACATCCGGTGCTCTTAGGAATCGGAAAATTCCCTCGCCCATTCCAGCGCCTGTCCTCAGCTTTGTCGAAGGGGGAGAGGGCTAGAGCCTGCCGTGGACCTGATCCGGCGGTGAAGGCAATTTCATAATCTGCAGACAGGCGTAAGATCATGACTTACTTCGTGGTTCAAAGTTATTTTTCCGTTTTCAGTTGCCCTGCCGCCGCCTGATCGGCCAGCACCACTGCTTGATCCCGCTGAATCCTGCCGCCCGGAATCGACGTGTCGCCTTCGCGTAAGCGCGCGAGCGCGTTCACTTTGTCGTTCCCAGTTACCAACCACAGCACGCGGCGTGAACGATTGAGCATGGGATACGTCAACGTCATTCGCCGCCGCCCCTGGTACACCCCGGTTAGGGCGACGTCTACGTCAGTAACTTTGAGCACTGGATCACTGGGCACCAGCGAGGCGGTGTGACCGTCGGGTCCGAGGCCGAGGTGGGCAAGATCCAGCACTGGTGGCGAACCGGCAATTTCCCGGAGAGTCAGGGCGTAGCGCTTGGCCGCAGCATCTAGGTCAGCCGACTCCACCGGCATGGCGTGTATCTGCTCGGAGCGGAGCGGCGCGTGCTCGAGCAAGCTTTCACGCAAGTGACTAAGATTTCGATCTGCGTCTCCTGGCGGCGCTACACGTTCGTCAACCTGCACGACGTGCACGTTTTCCCAAGGCACCTTTTCGTTTGTTAGGGCGCGCAGCATTTGCCAGGGGGTATGACCACCGCTAACGGCCATAATGAAGCGACCGCGGGCAGCAACAACCGATCGGGCTTCCGCGGCGATAATCTCCGCAGCCTTCCGTGCCACCGCGTCTGCATCGGGGAATATTTCAATCTTCATGCAGCTCCTCGCAGGCCGCTGAAAAAACGCAACAATCGAGGATGGAGAATGGAGGATCGATGATAGCCATCTTCTATCCTCTATCTTCGATGCTCGACGCTACCCGCGGGTTATGCCAGCCACCAACGGGTAAAACTCTTTCTTCGACCTCACGCGGACCCCAGCTATTTGGTTCGTAATCGTAGACCGGAGTGCCTGCTTTGAGCACAGGGTCGACAATGCGCCAGGCCTCTTCGACATAGTCCTCGCGAGCGAATAGACTCGCGTCGCCGGCCATTGCATCGCCGAGCACCCGCTCGTAAGCATCCATCTCCTCTGTGCCGGGGTGGTGGCTCGCCAAAAGTTCCACCGCATCGCCAGTGTCCTCAGCCGGCGCCAGGACATTCACGCCAAATGCAAGCGTCACGTCGGGACTGATCTGAAAACGGCAATAGTTCGGCCTCAAAGGGAAGCCTCGATACATTGTTGGAGGGTGATGCAGTTGTACCAGGACCTCCGTACAGGTCACGGGCAATGATTTTCCCGCTCTGATGTAGAAGGGAACTCCTCGCCAGCGCCAGGAATCGATTTCCAACTGCAGCGCAGCAAACGTCTCGACCTCCGAGTTTGAGGCGACACCGTTTTCGTCCCGATAGCCGCGGAACTGCCCGCGAACAACGTTCCTCGACTCCAGTGGAGGGATCGCGCGCAGAACCTTGACCTTTTCGTCCCGTACGGATTCGCTGTCGGTTCTTACCGGCGGCTCCATTGTAAGATTGGCCAAGACTTGGAAAAGATGGTTTTGGATTACGTCGCGGATAGCGCCCGTTTGATCATAAAAAGCCCCCCGCCCTTGGATGCCAAAGTTTTCGGCCATCGTGATCTGCACACTCTCGACATGGTTGCGATTCCAGAACGGTTCCAGGATCGCATTGGCGAACCGAAAAAAAAGCATGTTGTGCACCGGCCGCTTTCCCAAGTAGTGGTCGATGCGAAAGATCGCCTTTTCGTCGAAGGTACCGAGCAAAGTTTGGTTGAGCTTTTGCGCCGAGAGGAGATCGTGACCGAATGGTTTCTCGATGATCACACGAGCGCCGTTCGTGCATTCAGCTTTGGCCAGTTGTTCCACGACCGTGGCAAATAGCACCGGCGGTATGGCGAGATAGTGCGCCGGATGCTGGCCTGCGCCAAGCGCCTTACGAAGAGCCTGAAACGTTGCAGGGTCTTTATAGTCGCCATCAACATAACGCAACAAACTACAGAGTTTATCGAAAGCTGCGGGATTGAACCCGCCGTGTTTCTCAACACTGTCCTGCGCTCGCTCGCGGAGCTGATCGAGGTTCCAACCGGCTTTGGCCACGCCGATGACCGGCACATTGAGGTGCCCGCGTTTTACCATCGCCTGCAGCGCCGGAAAAATTTTCTTATAAGCGAGATCGCCGGTCGCACCGAAAAAAACCAGAGCATCTGAATGGAAAACGCTCATAGCTTTGTCCTTATTTAGCGGATTTTTCCAAGTGCCCGCCGAACTCATAGCGCATCGCCGAGAGCAGCTTGTCGGCAAAATCCGCCTCGCCGCGCGAACTGAAGCGCTGGTATAGCGCGGCGGAGAGAACAGGCACCGGCATGCCCTCGTCAACGCCGGCCGTGACCGTCCAGCGTCCTTCACCGGAATCGGATACACGCCCCGTGAACTTCGATAGCGCCGGATCCGCAGCCAGGGCATTCGCCGTTAGGTCCAGCAGCCACGAAGCAATCACGCTGCCGCGCCGCCACACCTCAGCGATGTCAGGCAGATTGAGGTCGTACTGATAGTGTTCAGGGTTGCGCAACGGCGTCGTCTCGGCGTCGGCTTCCTGGTTTTGCTTGCCCACGTTGGCGGCGCGCAGCACGCCCAATCCCTCCGCATAGGCTGCCATAAGGCCGTACTCGATGCCGTTATGAACCATTTTGACGAAGTGGCCGGCGCCGTTTGGACCGCAGTGCAGATAACCCTGCTCGGCGGTGCCGGCGGCTTTTTCACGCCCGGGCGTGCGCGGAATATCGCCGGCGCCGGGAGCCAAGGTCGCAAAGATTGGATCAAGGTGCTCGACGATCTTTGGTTCACCGCCAATCATCATGCAGTAACCTCGCTCCAGTCCCCAAACCCCACCGCTCGTTCCGACGTCTATATAATGGATGCCCTGGGGCGCGAGTTCCTTGGCGCGCCGGATATCGTCAATGTAATAGGAATTACCGCCGTCGATCAGAATGTCCTCCGGCTCGAGATGGGGCAGGAGGTCTGCGATAGTTTTGTCCACGACCGCGGCGGGAACCATCAACCATACGGCGCGCGGCTTCGTGAGCTTCGTCACAAACTCCGCAAGCGAAGAGGAGCCAACAGCCTTTTCCGCGACCAACTCCTGCACTGCTTTTGGCGACATATCGAAAACCACGCAGTGATGGCCTCTTTTAAGAAGCCGCCGCGCCATGTTCGCGCCCATTCGTCCAAGACCAATGATGCCGATCTGCATATCGAACTCCTTTTTTCCGAAAAGATTGTTGTAGGGGCGACCGGCCGGTCGGCCCTACCTTCGTGTCCTTCGTGTGCTTCGTGGTGCATCAGCTTATCACCTGCTCCACCGCGGCTCGCAGCCGATTCATAGCTGCGACAACTCCTTCGCTCTCATTAAAAATTGCCGAACCGGCGACCAAAACGTTCGCTCCCGCATCAACTGCCAACGGCGCAGTCGTCGCGTCGATGCCGCCATCCACCTCGAGATCGTAGCCAGGCTTAACCTCCTCGATCATCTCCCGGACGCGGCGAATCTTTGGCAATGTCGTATGGATGAAATGCTGATGCCCAAAGCCCGGATTAACCGTCATGACTAGGACCTGATCCACATCCTGGAGGATTTCTTCCAGTACGGCGGCCGGGGTTGCTGGATTGATTACCACACCGACGCGCTTGCCGAGTGCTCTGACGCGTTGCACTGTGCG
>Ga0207683_10003355_pt1 | contig 13954 bp, 11 predicted proteins | sample KBSM73metaG_FD_184333 | JGI IMG/M metagenome (GOLD analysis project Ga0207683, IMG submission 184333) | Miscanthus rhizosphere microbial communities from Kellogg Biological Station, Michigan, USA - KBS M7-3 metaG (SPAdes) (version 2) | ecosystem: Host-associated > Plants > Roots > Rhizosphere >...
TGGCCTGCAGGTCCTTCGGCGGAAAGATCGCCGGGTACTTGAGGAGCTCCGGCTTGATGTATTTCCGTGCATCGAGATTGGGATTGCCTGACCCGATGAGGTTCGTGAGTTCGGCCGAGTTCTTGCCGTCGAGCATGAAATTGACGAACTTGAGCGCGAGATCGGGCCTGGGCGCATTCTTGTGCACGACCATGTTGTCGACCGCCAGCACGGCGCCTTCCTTGGGCACGCCCTGGACGATCTTGAATTTGCGGCCGGCGGCCTGCGCGTCCAGGTTGGCCTGGAAGATGTCGTTCGAGTAGCCGTGGACGAGCCAGATGTTGCCGACGGTGAGTTCCTTGATGTACGAGGAAGCGTTGAATGCGGCCCAGTACGGCTTGGCCTTCTTGATCAGCGCCGCCGCTTCGTCCCAGTGCTTCGGGTCGGTGTCGTTGGCGGAATAGCCGAGGTATTTGAGCGCCGCGGCGAAGAGCTCGCTCGAGCTGTCGAGGACGGTCACGCGTCCTTTCACCTTTTCCAGATACTTGGGATCGAAGATCACGGCCCACGTGTCGGTCGGCAGCCCCAGCTCCTTCATCTTCTCCTCGTTGTAGCCGAGGATCGTCGTCGACATCGCGTACGGTGCGGAGTACTGGTTGCCGGGATCGAACGGCGTGTCGAGGTAGACGGGCTCGACGTTCTTCAGGTTCGGGAGCTGCGCACGGTCGAGCGGCTTCAGCTGTCCGCCCTTGATCAGCGCCTGCACGGCGTTCGACGTTGGCACGAGCACGTCGTATCCCTTGGCGCCTGCCGCGAGCTTGGCCAGGAGCTCTTCGTTGTCCGAATAGTAGGTCTGCACGACCTCGCATTTGCATTCGGCCTCGAAGCGCTTGACGGTCTCCGGCGCGATGTAGTTGTTCCAGTTGTACAGATGCAGCTGGTCCGCGGCGAACGCCGGCAGCGCGGCGAGCGCCGCAGCGGCCACGAGGATTCGTAGCGACGTCATGGCATTTTCCTTAATCGGAGCGGAACAGATTGGGCGAGAGCCGGGAGGCGACGATGATCAGCAGCAACGTGAGCAGCATCAGCAGCGTTGACACGGCGTTGACCTCGGGTGTCACCGCGATCTTGATCATCGAGTAGATCTGCAGCGGCAGGGTCACGGTGCCGGCGCCGGCGGTGAAGAACGTGATGACGAAATCGTCGATCGACAACGTGAAGGCCATCAGCGCACCCGCGATGACGCCGGGCATGATCAGCGGCAGCGTCACGTACCGGAATGTCTGCCAGGGCGTTGCCCCGCAGTCGCGCGCAGCCTCGGTCAGGGATTCGTCCATTCCCGCCAGCCGGGCGCGCACGACGATCGCGACGAATCCGATGCAGAACGCGATGTGCGCGAGCGCCACCGAGACGAGTCCGAGCGTGAGATTGAGCAGCACGAAAAAGATCAGCAGGCTCACGCCCATCAGAATTTCGGGAATTGCGATCGGAGTCAGCACCAGGACGGGCAGGAGTCGCAGCCGGTAGCGCGACATCGCCACGCCCGCCATCGTGCCCAGCACCGTCGACACGGCACTGGCGACGAGCCCGATCAAAAGCGAGTTGCCCGCAGCCCGCAGCATCTCCTCGTTGGCGAACAGCTTGCGGTACCAGTCGAGCGTGAATCCGACCCATTCGGCATTGAGGCGCGAGTCATTGAACGAGTACACGACGACGATGACGAGCGGCACGTACAGGAACGCATACGCGGCGATTGCCGCCACCCAGAGCCACGGCGACGGTCTATGCATCGATGGTGCCTCCAGCGTCGGCATGCCGCTTGGCCACCCACGCGGCGATGCCCGCGAGCGCGAGCGCGGCCAACGTGAGCACGATCGACAGTACGCTGCCGAACGGCCAGTCGCGCGTCTCTAGGAACTGCTGCTTGATGAGATTGCCGATCAGCGTGTCGTTGGGTCCGCCGAGGATGTCGGGTATCGCGAAGATGCCCAGGGCCGGAATGAAGACCAGCGCAGCGCCCGCGTAGACGCCGGGAAGCGAAAGCGGAAAGGTGATTCGCCAGAACCGCTGCCATGCGTTCGCACCGAGGTCCTGCGCCGCATCGAGCAAAGCCTGGTCGTGCTTTTCGAGGTTGGCGTAGAGCGGCAGCACCATGAACGGCAGATGCACGTACACGAGGCACACGAGCACGGCGAACGAGCTGAAGAGCAGCGGCACGGGGGCGATGCCGACGAGGCCAAGGACGCCGTTCACACCCTTTGCGAGCGCGGCATTCGGTCCCAGGATGATCATCCACGCGTACACGCGAATCAGGAAATTGCTCCAGAAGGGAAGGATCACCAGCAGCAGCAGGAGGTCGCGATATCTCTGGGCGCTGCGCGCAATCAGGGTTGCCAGCGGGTAGGCCAGGAGCAGGCAGCAGAACGTCGTGACGAGCGCATAGACGACGGACTTCAGGAACACCTCGAAATAGACCGGCTCGGTGAAAAAGCGGGCATAGCTCTCGAGATTGACGTCGAGCTTGCCCGTTTCGTCGACCAGGGGCGCGAGTCCGCCGAATTCGCCGGGCGTGCGAAACGACGCCGCGAGCATGATCAGCGTCGGAATCGCGAAGAAGATGATCAGGTAGAGCAGGGGCGGGCCGCTGACCAGCCACTTGCCCCGCGACCCGGCGGTACGCGACGACGTCACGGCCCTACTCTGCGATGAAGTGGCCGGCGTCCACCGCCCATCCCATTTCGACGTCGTCGCCGACCTCGAAGAATTTGGCACGGCCGCTCTGCGAGTTCGCGAGGAGCGCCTCGACGCGCGAGCCGTCGGCGGTCGCCACCTTGTAGACGGTGACGTCGCCCATATAAAGCAGCTCGGCCACCTTCCCGCGGCAGCGATTGCCCGTGGTCGCGGTGCCGGCGGATTCGATGCGGATCTTTTCCGGACGGAGCGCGATGGTGCCCGGCGCGCCCGGCCGCACGTCCGTATCCGCCCGAACGCTTACCGAACCCAGCCCCGGCACATCGACCGCCACGATGCCCTCGTTGTTCGCCGTTACGGGGCCCGAGAAGAGGTTGCAGTGGCCGATGAAGTCGGCGACGAAACGAGTCTTGGGGAAGCCGTAGATCCGCGACGGCTCGTCCATCTGCTCGACCTTGCCCTTGTTCATCACGGCAATGCGATGCGAAAGCGCGAGCGCCTCGGTCTGGTCGTGCGTGACGTAGACGAAGGTGATGCCTGCCTGCTTCTGCATGTCGATCAATTCGATCTGCATATCCTCGCGGAGCTTGGCGTCGAGCGCCGCCAGCGGCTCGTCTAGCAGCAGCACCGTCGGTTGCGTGACGAGCGCGCGCGCGATGGCGACGCGCTGTTTCTGTCCGCCCGACAGCTCGTGCGGAAAGCGCCGGCCGAAGCCCCCGAGGCGCACGTCGTCGAGCGCGCCCGCGACCTTGCTGCGAATCTCGTCCTGCGAGGCCTTCGCCATCCGCAACGGGAACGCGATGTTGCCCTCGACCGTCATGTGCGGAAAGAGCGCGTAGCTCTGGAACACCGTGCGTACCGGCCGCGCCTCGGGCGGCTGGCTCGCCAGGTCCTCGCCGCGCAACAGGATGCGTCCGCCGTCCGGCAGGTCGAAACCGGCGATCATCCGCAGGAGCGTGGTCTTGCCGCATCCCGAGGGACCGAGGAGCGTAAAGAATTCGCCCGCTTCGATCGACAGGCTCACATCGTCGACCGCGGTGAAATCGCCGAAGCGGCGGGTGACGCCCTGAATTTCGAGCAGCGCCATCGAAATGGGAGACGAGGTCGAGCCTGGATTGGAGTCGCGGCGGATTGTAGCGGATTCGTCCGCGCGAACCCGCAGGCGGACCCTAAATGGGGGACTCCTGACCGGCGTTCCCTTGGCAATCGAGCCACCCGAACGTCATCCCCGCAAAAGCGGGTATCCATTCGTGCGACCAGCAAGATGGATTCCCGCTTTCGTGGGAATGACCGTGCCCGATCACGCCGTTCAGACGGCCCTTCAATTCGACGCCGACAATCCGCTGCTTCCGCAATCGAGCTTGCGGCGCACGAGCGTGCATCGACGGAAAGGAACGCCGTCGGTGCCGTACGCGGTGATGGTCCACGTGCCGGTGCCGCGCTCCAGCAGGACGAATCCGAAGTGCGCGCGATGCGCGATGGTGTTCACCTGGGCACCCGGCGCGGGCGGCAGCGACGAAGGAAACGGGTCCGGCAGCTCGACGTCGAGCACGTCGCCCCCCATGCCGGCAACGAGCGTCGCGGGCTGCCCGGTGGCAAAGCCGATGGCCTGGAAGTCGTGCATGTGGCCGTGCACCGCGAGCTCGACCCGTTCCGGAAAATAACGCGTGCCGAAGAGCGGCGCGGCAACGGATTGGAGCGCCGCATTGCCCGTGAGCGGCGGCGTACCGGTGCGAGGCACGAAAGCCAGGAGCGGATGATGGTTCGCGAAGATGCTGGTCACGCCGTCCGTGCGCGCCAGCGCGTCGGCTTGCTCGAACTGCGTCCGGTATGCGCTGTACTGCGGGTCGGTGGCGGCGAGCGGGTCGTAGCCGACCTTTGCCGAATCGAAGACCAGCACCTGCAAGCCGCGACCGAGCGGCACGCGATAGGTCGGTGAATAATTCGCGATGACGTCGTTCGCGGGATCGTCGCACGATCGGCGCGCTTCGAAGGGATACGGATCGAGGAAGCGGAACCACCCTTGCCCCGCCCTCGCGCATTCCTCGTGATTGCCGCGCACCATGATCCACGGCGCGCTCGCCAGAAGAGGTGCCGCCGGCACGAAAAAATCGGCGTTCCATGCGTCGAAGCCGTAGCCCCACGGACTGCCCGCGCATCCGGGAATCGTCGCCGGACAGCCATTCTCGCGGTAGTGGTAGTCGCCCACGTGAATCACGAGATCGGGCCCCTGCGCCGCGGCCATCTCGGCGATGCGCGCGAACGGCCAGGTGGCGAGGTTGTCGCAGCGCTGCCATACGTCGTCGCTCTTCTTGAGCCTGCATCCGGAATCGCCGAGCACCACGATTCGCTGCGGCGCATCGATCGGCAAGGGCAACGCGCGATCCCCGACGACGGCGCGCGTCGCCGTGCGTGGAAGATCGAGCTCGCAGGTCGCGACCGGGAACGCGGAGGGCTTCGAATCGGCCGGCGCGCTCTGCGTCGGTCGCAGCGGGATCGTCGCCGGCATGGCGCGAACACGCATCGCCTCGGCGCGTCCGTCGACGACGATGTCGGGACAGCGCGACCCGCCGACGATCGCGCGGGCAATCGGCACGCCTTCGGGCCCGAGCTCGATCCACGCGGCGCGGATCGAATCGTCCGCGAGGTCGCGCGGCAGGCCGAGCGTGCACGCATGACACAAGGCGGCCGCACCGAGGGCCGCGCCAACCCGGCGTGTCCATGAGATCCGCGTCGGCGTGGACATGCTCATGGCGACATGTTCCACAAGAGCAGCAGTATCACGATCGACAGCAGCAGCGACACGAGGGCGAGCCAGCGATTGCGCCCCTGCTGCGCGGCGGCGAGGTGCATCAGCGCAGTGTCGGAAGCGGGCGGCGGCGCCAGCAGCTTCTGATGGAGGAGCCGGGGGAGCTCGGGCAACGCCCTCACGATGTACGGCGCTTCTTCGAAGAGCCGCCGCTCCAGGGCGCGGAAGCCGATCTGGTCCTCCATCCAGCGCTCCAGGAACGGTTTCGCGGTCACCCAGAGATCGAGATCCGGATCCAGCTGGCGACCCAGACCTTCGACGTTGAGCAGCGTCTTCTGCAGCAGCACCAGCTGGGTCTGGATTTCGACATTGAAGCGGCGCGACGCACGGAACAGGTTCACCAGCACCTTCGCGAGCGAGATCTCCTTCAGCGGGCGGTCGAAGATGGGCTCGCACACGACGCGGATCTCGCTTTCGAGCTCGTCCACGCGCGTGTCGGGCGGCACCCACCCCGATTCGAGGTGCGCCGTCGCGACGCGGCGATAGTCGCGGCGGAAGAAGGCGACAAAGTTCTGGGCCAGGTAGCCCTTGTCGCGCTCGGAGAGCGTGCCCATGATGCCGAAGTCCAGGGCGATGTATTTCCCGTGATTGGCCGGGTCGACCGCGACGAAGATGTTGCCGGGATGCATGTCCGCGTGGAAGAAGCCGTCGCGAAACACCTGCGTGAAAAAGATCTCCACGCCCGCCCGCGACAGGTGCTTGAGATCGATACCCGCGCGCACGAGCTCGTCGATGCGGCCGATCGGAACGCCGGTCATCCGCTCCATCACGAGCACTTCGGAATGCGTCCAGTCCCAGTAGATCTCCGGCACCAGCATGAGCGGGGAGTGCGTGAAGTTGCGGCGGAGCTGCGAGCAGTTGGCGGCCTCGCGCGTCAGGTCGAGCTCGTCGTGGATCGTCTTCTCGAACTCCGCCACGACCGCGCGCGGCTTGAGCCGCTTGCCTTCCCGCCACAGCCGCTCGACCAGCGAGGCAGCAGTCTGCATCAGCGCCAGGTCGTGCTCGATGACCTCGTCGATGTTCGGACGCAGCACCTTGACGGCGACGGGCCGGCCGGACTTCGTGCCGGCATTTTCGGGCAGGACGGCGAAGTGCACCTGGGCGATGGAGGCGCTCGCGACCGGCACCGGATCGAACGACGCGAACACCTCTTCGAGCGGCCGGCCGTAGATGCGCGTGAGCTTTTCAACGACCTGCGCCGAGGGAAATGGCGGCACGGCGTCCTGCAGCTTGGCCAGCTCGTCGGCGATGTCGGTCGGCAGAAGGTCGCGGCGCGTGGACAGCATCTGGCCGAACTTGACGAAAATCGGCCCGAGATCCTCGAGCGCCCGGCGGAGGCGCACGGCGCGCGGCGGCGAAAGATCGCGCCAGAAGAACACGCCGTTGACCATCGGGCGCAGCCAGCGCACGCGTTCGTGACCCAGCAGGAGCTCATCCAGTCCATGCTTGATCGCGACGGTGGCAATGCGGGCGAGGCGCGTAATGCGCATGCCCGCGATTGTACGGGAGGGGTTTTGCGCTACAGGACGAAGCGCGGCCGTCGCTTGCGCGGGGATGCCGCCGCCGACGGCTGCGCCTTGCAGTCGCCGGCCGACGGGGATGCGGCCGGCTGCGCTCTGCCGTGCGTCATGCGTCGGGTGCGCCGTCCGCTTTCCGTTCCTGTTGTCCTTCTCTCGCTCGTGCCTCCCTTGCGTGCCATCACTGCACCACTGGCCAGTTTGGAACGCCGGGCCTGGTGCGGGCGGCGGGATCGGCGTCATGCACGTGCATCCATACGTTGACGACGAACACCACGAGACCGATGCCGGTGACCATGGATGAGATGGCCACGACCACTACGAACGCCTCGTGACCTGCGAGCAGGAACGCAAGTCCGATCATGAACGCCGGCAGCCCTAAGTTGTGCATCCAGAAATGGATCCGCGCGAGACGCGTCTTAGCCGCTTCGGGATAGAGGTGGTAGATGATGCCGACGAGCGCAAGCGACGCCCATCCGAGCAGGTTGATGTGCGCGTGCACCGGATGCAGCGCGAACTGGTGCGTGATGCCCATGTACAGTCCCATCGATACGCCGATGGCGAGATAAACAACCGCGATCTTCAGAAATCTGGCGCTCATTTCATGTGCTCCTTTGCGAGTCCAATGCTTTGCATTTGACGATCGACGATCACGCGGCCACGAACGGGCTCGACCCGCGACTCGGCGAACAAGTCTCTGCCCGCGCATCGTGAGGCCGTGGCGATTCCGCGTGCGCACCGCCATTCGGGCGGGCGCCCGGAGCGGATGCGGTGAGCCTCATCACCGGCACGATCTCGGCGGCGAGCCCCGCCAGGACCAGCACCGCGAGGGTGATCGTCACGGCAGTGCGGAGAAAGATCCGGGCGAGGCGCATGGCGGTTCCGTTTCGAGTAGGCGGTATCGTCGTGGCCCCGCGTGGGGCCGTCCGTGATCCGAAATCATCACGGTACGAAACGGATGTTGAAGGGCACCTGCTGACCGATCGCTGACGGATCGCCAACACCGTTCGCACGCCACGGGCAGCCGCTGGCGTCCGAGTTCGCAAGCACTTGATAAAAAGCGGAAAACCAGAAAAGCGGAGGCCCGACCGAGGCTTGGGTAGGCGCGTTCAGGCGCCGCTGACGCTCGCCTTCACCGCCTCGGTCTCCGCCGCCGGCTTGCGGCCGAGCACGATCGACAGCAGCTCGCGACAGCGGCGATAAGTCGTGAGGGCGCCCGCAGGGTCGCCCTGTTCGCGCTGGCACACCATCAGCCGGCGATAGATCGCCTCGGCAAGATTGTCGAGCTCGAGCGCCCGTTCGTAGAGCGTGCGCGCACCCGCGTAGTCGCCGTCGGCCTCGAGCTCCTGGCCGAAGGCGAGCACGCTTCGCGCGAGGCGCGCCTGCAGGCGGTCGCGCAGCGGCAATGCCCACGGCGCCGCGGCTTCGAGCGCAAGAAAATGACCGCGATAGAGCGCGAGCGCCGCGGCGACGCGCGGCGGGTCGGCGTCGAGCGCCGTTTCGAACGCCCAGGTGTCGAGCCACACGATCAGCGGGTTGAACGACAGCTTGCCTTCGGCCAGCACCAGCGCTTCGTCGATCGCGAGCAGCTTGCGCAGGCGATAGAGCGTGCTGTCGAACGACGTCTTGGCCACGTCGCCCTCGGCTTCCGGCCACAGGAGCGACGTCAGCATCGCGGCATCCACGTTGCGGCCGCCATGCGCGATCAGCGCCTTCACGAGCTCGAGCGGCTTCTTGGGCGCCTTTCCCTTCGACACCATCGGTTCGCCGTCGCGGCGAATGACGAACTCGCCAAGGGACGACAGCGCGAGCGGCCACGGCCAGTCGGACACGTCCGGCGTCGGCGGCTGCAGATGGCGTTCCTGGATAAGCGTGCGGACGAACTCCCGCTCGACGCCATGCGCGAGCGCCAGCGCGAACAGCGGCGCGGTGATGCGCGGCACGGGTCGCAGGAAGCCGTGGTAGCGATGCTCGCGTGCCGCAGCGAGCGCTTCGCGGAGCCTGGCCACCGCGTCCTCCTCGCGGCCCTCGCGAAGCGCAGCGTGCGCGAGCGCAAAATTCCGCTGCGTTTCGAAGTTGCGCCGGTCGACGCCATCCGCCAGCGCGACCGCCTCGTCGTAGCGCGCGAGCGCGAGCGCGATCTCGTCCGCGTCCAGATGCGTGATCGCCTCGCGCACGAGGAAATGCGGAATCTGCATCGAGGGGAGCCCCGACGCGCGGCCGACCGCGAGCGCCTCGGTCGCCGCTTCGACGGCCTCGCGCACGCGGCCCTGGAGCGCGCGCACGTTCGATTCCTGGAAGCGGAAATAGGCGAGATCCATCCGCCGCGCGGGATTCAGGACCGTGCGGAGCTTTTCGAGCGCGGCGGCCGCGCCTTCGACGTCCCGCGACGACACGGCGGGTGTCACTTCCGCGTAGTAGATTTCGAACAGCACCGAACGGAGCCCGTTGTCGCGTGCGATCGCCTCGGCTTCGTCCATCGTGCGCTTCGAGCGCTGGTAGCGGCCGAGGATCTGGTGGTTGAACGCGAGATGAACGCGCCACCAGACCTGGTTCAGCGGACTTGCCTGCGGATGCGACAGCCAGGGCGTTGCACGGGCGATCAGTGCATCCGCCGTATCGCCCTTCGTCTTCCAGTTGTAGTAGTTGAACAGGATCGACGCGGCGTTGAGGCGGAAGTTGAGCGGCACCTCGAGCACCGATTCATCCGCGATCAGGCGCTCGACCTCCGCGGCGATCTCGCCGATCCGGGCGTGCTCGGGCTGGCGGAACAGGAGCGCGATCAGGAACGCCGAGTACACCCGGAGCGCATCGTAGGGCGCGTTCAAAGGCGGCTTGCCCACGAGATGGCGCTCGAACACCGCGATCCATCGGTCGATGGGCGCGAAGTCCGCCCATTCGAAGTAGTGGCAGTCGACGGCGTGCGCGGCGGTCATCAGGAGGCGCCGCAGATCGCCGCTGGCCGCGAAGCCCTCGTAGGCGATGTCGAGCAGCCGCTTCGCTTCCTTCGGATCGGTGTAGAGCACCGCAACGCCGAGATAGAGGGAGAGACGCGGCTCGCGACGGCGGAACTCGTCGGGCAATACGTTGATCCACTCCGCGAGACGACTGCCGCGGCCTTCGGCCAGGAGTGCCGCGCCCCGCTGCAGCGCGAGATCGGTCAGCGCCGCCCACGCCTGGGCTTCCCGGTAGAGCGCCGCCGCTGCATCGAAGTCGCCGCGGGAGGTGAGCTGGCGCGCCGCGCGGTCCAGCGCCTCGCGTCGCTCGCCCGCGCTCAAGCGTGCGCGGCCCTCGGTCAGCAGGAACTCGCGGAACAGCGCGTGAAACTGGTAGACGGGCTCCGCATCCGTGCGCCGGCGATCGGTGAAGAGGTGCCGACGGTAGAGGTATTCGAGCACGCGCGGCGCCTCGGGGTCGCCGGTGATCGCGGCCGCATCGGCCGCGCTGACCGTCGGCAGGACCGCGCACAGCATCAGCGTGCGCTGGTTGGCGGGCTTGGCGCGGGCGAAGATCTCCCCGGTGAAATAGGCGAAGACGGCGTCCTTGCCTTCCGGCAGCGCGGCGTCTTGATGCGCATTGGCGGCACGGGAGAGATGCTCGCGCATCAGGACGATGCCGGCCGCCCAGCCTTCGCTTGCGCGATGGATCGCCTGTTGCAGGGGCGCCGGCAGATTGGCCGCGCCCGTGATCGCCGCGGCCTCTTCTTCGGTGAAGCGAAGCGCTTCCCAGTCGATGTGGGTGATCGATTGGTCGGCTTCGAGGCGGACCATTTCCGGTGGCGGCGGCATCCGCGAAAGCACGATCAGGTTGAGTCCCACGGGCAACTCGCGCAGGCCCTCGCTGAACGCGTAACGCCAGGCGGCATCGGCGGGCGCCTCGTGGAAATTGTCGATCACGAGCACCGACTGCGGCGGAAACAGTGCGAAGAATGCCCGCAGGAACCGGCGCGTGAACACGGCGAGATCGGCCGCGTATTCGGGCGCGAAGCGCGGCAGCGCCGCGAGCGTCTTCGACCTGGGGCCGGCCAGTTCGGCCGCGGCGAGCGTCAGGTAGTGGAACAGCGTGCCGGGATCGGCATCGCCGCCGTCGGCCTGGAACCAGATGCCGGTGAGCTTGCGCGACACGACGTAGCTGCCGACGAGCGTGGTCTTGCCCGCGCCCGGCGGGCCGGCGATCCACACCAGGGGATGGTCGCGGGCGTCGTCGATCCGCGCGAACAGGCGCTCGCGCTTGACGACGTTGTACAGCCGCGGACGGCTGAACTTGGCGAGCAACGCCGGTTCCGCAGGCCGCGCGCGCGCCCTCGGCATCTTCGAAGCGGTGACGCTACTCGACGGAACGCATGTCCGCCATGCGTCTCCCGAGCGAGTCGATGCGGGCACCGAGCGCTTCGGCGCGGGCCGAGACCTCGATCGTCTCGGCCGCGAACCGGCGCATCTCGTCACCCCGGGCGAGGTAGCGCACCTCGTCGCGCGCATAGCGTCCGATGCTTTCGGCGATGCGCTCGGCTGCGTAGCCGGGAAGGCTCAGGACGTTGCGACCGGCATCGGCCACGCGCTGCCCGGCGATCGGCCCGAATACACGGGCCGCCGCCTGCTCGACGAACCACGGCAGGGTTTGCGCGAGCTCTTTCAGGGTGCCGCCCAGCGCTACGTCGCCTTCTTCCTCGACATGCTCGTTCCACTGCCGCGGATCGGCCAGGAACGCGGCCAGCTTGAGGGGCGAAACGGTGAGACGCAGATCCGGCACGCCGCCGGCCAGCGGCGCGTTCTCGAGCATGCCGTCGTCGGCGATCCGGAAGCCCGCGGTCGCGGGTCCGATCGAGACGGTGAACATGCGTCCCGCATGGGCGGCGAGCTTGTCGCGCGCCCACGCTTCACGTCCGAGCGTCCGATTGACGACGTCGCTCGGCAGCCCGGACGGGTCGAGCTTCATTGCAGCGTGAGCGCCTCGTCCGGTTGCTGGATGCCCGCCAGGAGCCATCCCGACGAATCATCGACCGGCTTCTCCAGATGCCAGATTTCGACGAATGGCACCGCCTCCCTGGCACCGTCTTCCTTGATGCGGCCGTTGAAGCGGATGCTGGCGATATGCCGATTGCCTTCGGTCGCGACCTGCAGGATGTCGGCGTCGAGTGCGGATACTTCCGTCGGTACATGGGCGCCGCGCACGGCGAGCTCCCGCTCGACCTCGGCACGCAGTGCGGGCGTCATCACATCGCGAAGCGCCGCGATGTCGCCGCTGTCGTAGGCCGCCTGAAGTCGGACGAACTGGGTTTTTGCCTGTTGCAGGAACGGCCCGGGATTGAAGCCTGGCGGCAGCGAAACGGTCGACGCCGCGGCCGGTGCGGCGGGGTTCATGCCGCCCCAGACCGGCTCGGAGGACGATCGCGACACCTGGGCGCCGGACGACGAGCGCAGGAGCGCATCGCGCGGACCGACGGCGGGCTGCGGCCCGGCTCGGCGCGCCGCGAGCATGCGGAACAGGAAGATTGCGCCGAACACGAGGAGACCGATCAGGAGGAGGCTGCCAAAAGACTCCGACAGGCCGAGATGCGACATCAGCGCGGCGAGGCCCAGACCGGCGGCGATGCCTGCGATCGGGCCCAGCCAGCGGGACATGCCGGAGGCGGGAGCCGCTGCCGGTGCGGCGGCGCGCGCGGCGGCAGCGCCCGGTTGCGCGGGCATCACGGGATTCGCGGCCGCGCCCGAGGGCGTCGTGGCGGACGGCGCAGCCGGCGCCGGCGGGGCGATGCTCTGCCGCTGCGTGCCGAGGCTGCGCCCGCCGCCCAACCGCTTGGCATCGGCAAGGTCGGCGCCGAGCATCGACAGCGCGGCGGTGAATGCGACGGCGAACACGATCAGGGGTTTCATCAAGCAGTTCCTCCAGAACGGGGGTGGACCGAGTCCGACGCAGATAGCGCCGGCTTCAATGCCACTCCAAGAACATCAAGATAGGTGCTGCGGCGACAAAGTTCAATCGTCGCGCACGCGATCGGGACTGCGTCAGTACACGCGGCCGACATGGAGCGCGACGATGCCGGCGCTCAGGTTGTGGAAATCGACATGATCGAAGCCTGCGTCGAGCATCATTTGCCGCAGCGCCGGCTGGTCGGGATGCATGCGGATCGACTCCGCCAGGTAACGGTAGCTCGCTTCGTCGCCGGCGATGAAGCGGCCGAGTCGGGGAAGCACGTTGAAGCTGTACCAGTCGTAGGCGGGCGCCAGCGGCGACCATACCCGGGAAAATTCCAGCACCAGCGCGACGCCGCCCGGCTTCAGCACACGGCGCATCTCGGCGAGCGCGGGCTCCTTGCGGGTGACGTTGCGCAGACCGAAGGCGATCGAGACCGCATCGAAGCGGCCGCTCGCGAACGGCAGCTTTTCCGCGTCGCATTGCACCGTCGGCAGCACCACGCCGGCGTCGAGCAGCTTGTCACGCCCCGCCGCGAGCATCGCGCCATTGATGTCGGTGTGAACGACGTTGCCTGCCGCGCCGGCGCGGGCCGCGAAAAGGCGTGCGAGATCACCGGTGCCGCCGGCCAGGTCCAGCACCTTCGCACCCGGACGAATTCCCGAAGTCTCGACCGTGAAGCGCTTCCACACCCGATGCAGCCCGCCCGACATCAGGTCGTTCATCAGGTCGTACTTGCCGGCGACCGAATCGAACACGCCCCGTACACGTCTCGTCTTTTCGTCCGGCGAGACGCGCTCGAAGCCGAACGTGGTCTTGTCCGATGCGGGCGGCGCACCCGCGGCGGCAGCGTCATGCGGCATCGCGGAGCCGTCGGCTGTCGTTTCGGCGTTCATGCGCTGCTCACCTCTGCTCGCCGGCGGCCTCGAGCCGCTCGAGGTAACGACGCCACAGCTCGTCCTGACGCTCGCCGAGGTCGTAGAGGTAGTCCCACGAATAGAGGCCGGAATCGTGACCGTCAGAGAACTTCGGTCGCAACGCGTAG
>Ga0207683_10003357_pt1 | contig 13949 bp, 9 predicted proteins | sample KBSM73metaG_FD_184333 | JGI IMG/M metagenome (GOLD analysis project Ga0207683, IMG submission 184333) | Miscanthus rhizosphere microbial communities from Kellogg Biological Station, Michigan, USA - KBS M7-3 metaG (SPAdes) (version 2) | ecosystem: Host-associated > Plants > Roots > Rhizosphere >...
AGCTGCGTGGCGGGTGCCGCAATCTCGCTCACCGCTCCTCTGGCGAGATCTATGCGGTCGAGGGTAGCCACCCACCAATTGTTGTCGCCGTTCCCATGTGCGCTCGTTGCGACGAAGCCCGTACCGTCGGGCAGCCAGTCATATTCGTACACGTAGCGGTCGGCTGGGCTGACGGCGCGAAGCTCTCCGCCGGCGAGGGGAACGACGGCGATCCGCTGCTCGTCATTCTGCTCACCGATCTCGCCCACCTGGCGAATTCCGGGCTGCGTTGCCCCCGCTTCCTTGCGGGCGCCAAACGTGGCGAGCACCGAAACGCTGCGGCCATCCGGCGAGAGTAGCGGTTTCTGCGCGATTCCGTCGAACTGGCTGAGGGTGGTAACCTGTCCGGCGGGGCTGACGACGATCAACCGGGTCTTCGATCCGTCCTTCACAATCCCGAGCAGCCGGCCGCCGGGCAGGAAGGTGGGATCGAAATAGTGGCAGCCCGCACATTGATCGACTGTCGCCAGTACTGCCGCGGTCTTCGCATTGCGCATCACGATCCGCTCGGCCGGCAGGCGAGGCGCGTTCGGCTCAGCATCGCTTTCAACGGCCGCGATCCGGTCGCCGTTCGGAGATAGCGCAAGGTCCGAGAACTGGTGCAGGGTCGCTGCGGTGGCGGGCGCCGAAGCGACGAACGCAAGCGCAGCGGTGAGGATAAGACGCATCAACAAACTCCGAGAATTCGCGGGGACGCTAGCAGGAATGTGAGCGGAGGCCAGCGGCTCAGTAAGCGCGCGAGACCGCGAACTCCGCCGCCTCGATCAGGGCCGCCTTGGCCTTGCCCGCAGGGAAGATCGCCAGGGCGTCGATCGCGCGGCGAGCATATTGGCGCGCGCGTTCCAGCGTATCCGCGAGGGCGTCGCTCTCCTTGAGCAAGCGGATCGCGCGCTGCAGGTCGTCGTCCGAAGCCTGGCTGCCGCCGATCGCCGAGCGCCAGAACGCGCGGTCGTCATCATTTCCGCGCGCGTAAGCGAGGATGACCGGCAGCGTCATCTTGCCGTCGCGGAAGTCGTCGCCGACCCCCTTGCCCATGGTCGCTGTGTCCGATGCATAGTCGATGACGTCGTCGCTCAGCTGGAACGCAATGCCGAGATTCTTCCCGTAGCACTCGAGCGCCAGTTCGGCGTCCTCGCTGGCCTCTGCAACGACCGGCGAGACCCGGCACGCGGCTGCGAACAGGGCGGCGGTCTTGGCGCTGATGATGTCGAGATAATGGTCCTCGCCGGTGTCGATACGGCGCTGCGCGGTCAGCTGGTCCACTTCGCCTTCGGCGATGACAGCGGAGGCATGGCTGAGGATCCGAAGTACCCGCAAGCTTCCGTCCTCAACCATCAGCTCAAAAGCCCGGCTGAAGAGGAAGTCGCCAACCAGAACGCTGGCCGGATTGCCCCAGATCAGGTTGGCGGTGCGCTTCCCGCGGCGCATCCCGGAGCCATCGACGACATCGTCGTGGAGCAAGGTCGCGGTGTGGATGAACTCGACTGCCGCGGCGAGCTTGTGGTGGCGCGTTCCCGGGTAGCCAAGCAGCTCGGCGCAGGCGAGCGTCAGCATCGGCCGCATGCGCTTGCCGCCGCCGGCGATCAGATGGCCGGCAAGCTCCGGTATCAGCGCAACCTTGCTCTGCATCCGCTCGAGGATGACCGCGTTCACGCCGTTCATGTCGCTTGCGACGAGCGCCATCAGCGGGTCGAGCGACGGCGAGCGCCGGGTCGTGAGCGGAAGGATGGTAGCAGACACGGCGCTGCCCTAGCCGGACAGCGCCGTTTTTTCAAAGCCGACTACCAGATGTGGACGCGCTGCTCGGGCGGCAGATAGAGCGCATCGCCCGGCTGCACGTTGAATGCCTTGTACCAGGCATCGACGTTCCGGACGGTGCCGTTCACGCGATACTTGCCCGGGCTGTGCTCGTTGGTGATGACCTGCTGGCGCAGGGCGTCGTCGCGCTGCTTCTGCTGCCAGACCTGCGCAAAGGCGATGAAGAAGCGCTGATCGCCGGTCAGGCCGTCGATCACCGGCGAAGCACCGTGCTTAGCCTCATACTTCTTGAACGCCGCATAGGCGGCTTCGACGCCCGACAGGTCGCCGATATTCTCGCCGAGGGTCAGCTTGCCGTTGACCGCCAGGTCGGGGAACGGTTTGAATCCATTATACTGCGACACGAGGACGTCGGTCTTCCCCGTGAAGGACTTCGCCGCTTCCGGAGTCCACCAGTCGCGGAGCATGCCCTTCGGGTCGAACTTGCGGCCCTGGTTGTCGAAGCCGTGTCCCATCTCATGGCCGATCACCGCGCCGATGCCGCCATAATTGACGGCCGGGTCGGCGTTCGGGTCGAAGAAGGGAGGCTGCAGGATCGCTGCCGGGAAGGTGATCTGGTTGGTCGGCGGGCTGTAGTAGGCGTTCACCGTCTGCGGCGTCATTCCCCAAAGGGTGCGGTCCACCGGCTTCGGATAGCGCTTCAGCTGCAGCTGCCACCGGAAATCGGCAGCGCGAAGGTCATTGCCGAGGGCGTCGCCCTTCACGACCCTCAGCGGCGAATAGTCGATGTACTTGACCGGATGCCCGATGCGCGGATCGAAGGCTGCGAGCTTCTCGAGCGCGGCCTTGCGAGTAGCCTCATCCATCCAGCTGTTGCTGCTGATGCGCTCCTGATACGCTTGGCGGAGGTTGGCGATGAGCTCGGTCATCTGCCGCTCGGACTCGGCCGGGAAGTGCGTCTTCGCGTAGATACTCCCGACGCCTTCCCCGAGCGCGCCATTGGTGGCGGCGACGGCGCGCTTCCAGCGGTCGCGCTGCTGCTCAACGCCCGTCAGGGTCTTCGAATAGAATTCGAAGTTCGCGTCGGAGATGGCCTTGGGAAGCACATCGGCGTGGTCGGACACGAAGCGGAAGGCCAGCCACTCGCGCCAGGTCGACAGCGGCGTCTCCGCCAGGATCTTGCCTGCGCCAGCGATCGCCGAAGGCTCTCGCACGATCACTTGGGTCGCATTGCCGAGGCCGCGCTGGGCCAGCGAAACATCCCAGTTGAACTGTGGCGCAAGCGCAGCCACCTGCGCGCGGCTCATCGGGTTGTAGGTCTTGTCGATGTCCCGGCGATCGGCCGCGGACCACTGGGCCTGCGACAACGCGGTCTCAAGGGCGATGATGCGGTCCGCAACAGCCTCACCGCCGCCGAGGCCCGCAAGCTTCTCGATCTTGACGATATAGTCGCGATAGGCGGCCCGGTATGCCGCCATCTTCGGTGAGTCCGAGAGGTAGTAGTCGCGGTTGGGCAGGCCCAGCGTCGACTGAGTCGCTGAGACTGAATAGTGGGTCGGATCCTTCGGGTTGGGATTGATGCCGATGCCGATCGGATTGGCGTAGCCCGGCGTCATGAACAGCCTCACCAGCTGGTCGCGGGTCTTGGCCGCCTCGATCTTGGAAAGATACGGTTTCAGCGGCGCAGTACCGAGCTGCTCGATGCGAGCTTCGTCGAGGAAGCTGGAATAATAATCGCCGATCTGCTGTCCGAGCAGGTCACGCTTGGGGGCGTTCGTGAAACCCTCGGCGATCTGGCGAACGTCGCGCTCGGCCCCTTCGGCGAGATTGATGAAGGAGCCTACCGAGGCACGATCGGCGGGGATCTGGGTCCGGTTGGCCCAGTTGCCATTGACGTAAGCCCAGAAATCGTCGCCCGGCTTCACCGAGCTGTTCATCGCTGTTTGGTCGTAACCCCAGGTGCCGAGGACCGGCTTCGCGGCGTTCAGTGAGGCCGGAGCCGCAGCTGCAAGAAGGCTCGCCGTGGCAAGCGTCAACGTTCTGAATTTCATGAATATTCACCCCTCGGCTGAATGTCGCGCATTTGTCGCGATCCGACGCGAAACAGGCAAGCATTTTCGACGAACGACGGGTCCGACGCGACAGATGTGCCGCGCAGTTACCAGATGTGGACGCGCTGCTCAGGCGGCAGATAGAGCTTGTCTCCGGGCTGCACGTTGAACGCCTTGTACCACGGGTCGAAATTGCGGACGATTCCGTCGACCCGATACTGCTCGGGGCTGTGCGGGTTGCTGAGCAGCTGCTGGCGAAGCGACCCCTCGCGCCGCTTGCCCTGCCAGGCCTGCGCGTAGGCGATGAAAAACCGCTGGTCGCCGGTGAGGCCATCAATCACTGGCGGCTCGCCGTGGCGGGAGACAAAGCGGCGATAGGCTGCGTAGGCCGTCTCCAGACCGCCAAGGTCGGCGAGGTTTTCGCCAAGCGTCAGCTTGCCTTTGATGTGCACGCCCGGAAGCGGCTCATATTGGTCGAACTGGGTGGCGAGGCGGTCGGCCTTGACCTTGTACTTGGCGGCCGTCCCCGGGGTCCACCAGTCTCGCAGGCGGCCCTGCGGATCATACTGACGACCCTCGTCATCGAAGCCGTGGCCCATCTCATGACCCAGGGTCGTCGCACCTGTCTCGGCGTAATTGACGGCGGGGTCCGCGTTGGCGTCGAAGAAGGGCGGCTGGAGGATCGCGGCGGGCACCGTGATCTGGTTGAGCGTCGGGTCGTATTCGGCGTTCACCGTCTGCGGCGTCATGTTCCACAGAGTGCGGTCGACGGGATGAGGGTAATGATCCAGCTCGTACTGCCACTGGAAGTTCTCGGTCGCGACCTCGTTTGCCAGCGCATCGTCGCGGCTGATCTTGAGGTTCGTATAGTCGATCCACTTGACCGGGTGGCCGATGCGAGGGTCGAACGCGGCGAGCTTCGCAAGGGCGGCCTTGCGGGTCGCGGCGTCCATCCATGACGCATTCGCGATCTTGTCGGCGTAAGCGGCGCGCATGTCGTCGACCAGCTCCTGCGCCTGGCGTGCAGTTTCGGCTGGCCAGTGCTCGGCGACGTAGAGCTGCCCGACCGCCTCGCCGAGGCTGTCGTCGAGCATCTGCATCCCGCGCTTCCAGCGCGCGCGCTGCTCGGGAACGCTGCTCAGCGTCTTGCCGTAGAAGTTGAAGTGCGCGTCGTCGAAGGCGCGCGGAAGCACGTCCGAATGGTCGCTGATGAAGCGGAAGGCGAGATATTCCTTCCACGTTGAAAGCGGCACGTCGGCAAGCCGCTTGCCGGCTGCAGCAACGGCGCTCTTCTCGGCAACGTCGACCTTCTTCGCCGCGCCGAGCCCGCCCGCGCGAAGCGCCTCGCGCCAGTTGACCTGCGGGACCAGCTTTTGGAGCTGCGCGATGGTCATCACATTGTGCGTTGCGACCGGATCGCGGCGGCGTTCCGGCGCCCACTGGTCCTGCGAAATCCGGGTCTCGAGCGCGAGGATGCGGTCCGCGCGGCCTTCCGGATCGGAGAGGCCCGCGAGCTTGCCCGCCTCGACAATATACTGGCGGTACGCGGAGCGGATGGATTCGTACTTATCGCCCTTGAGCAGGTAGTAATCGCGCGTCGGAAGGCCGAGGTGAGCCTGGCCGACTCTCACCTCATACTTCGTCGTGTCGTCCTGGTCGGTCGCGATGTCGACCGAGATCGGCGAGGCATAAGAGGGCTGCGACATCAGCTTGACCAGCTGCGAACGGTTCGAGACCGCGTCGATGCGGTCGAGGTAGGGCTTCAGCGGTGCGAGGCCACGCGCTTCGATACCGGCCTGATCCATCCAGGCGGCGTAGGCGTCGCCGATCTTCTGTGCGGTCGGGGAGGTTGGGTGCGCTGCCGCATCCTCGACCATCTTCCTGACCTGCAGCTCGATCTCGTCGGGGAGGTCGTAATTGTACCCTGCGGCGGTCTTGTCGGCCGGGATTGGATGGTTCTTTAACCAAGTGCCTTCGGCATATTCGAAGAAGCCGTCGCCCGGCTTCACCGAGCGGTCCATGTCATGGAGCTCGAGGCCCCAGCTGCCGTAGCGGGGCGCCGCGGCCAGGGCCGGAACAGCGCTGACTAACGCGGAGGCGAGCAGCAAGTATCGGAAATGCATAGAGAAATCCCAACCCGGAATCGTCCGTCGGAACCTAATGAGACCATCCGGACATACAATGGTCTTTCGACGAAGGGGCGGTAGACCTAGCCCGCGGGGAGGCTGAGGCGCGCGAGCAGCCCGCCGAGGTCCTCGCTCTCCTCAAGGCGGATCGAGCCACCGTAGATCTCGGCGACGTCACGGACGATGGCGAGGCCAAGGCCGGTGCCCGGCTTTCCTGTAGTGTCCAGCCGCGCACCGCGAGTGAACAGCTCCCCGCGGCGCTCCTCCGGGATACCAGGGCCGTCGTCCTCGACGACGATGTTGACCTTGTCGGCTTTCGGCTCGACCGTAACGAAGACCCGTCCCCCGCCATATTTCGCAGCGTTCTCGACGAGATTTCCGAGCATCTCGTCAAGGTCCTGGCGCTCGACCCGCACCTGAGCGTGGTGGTCGCCGGCGATGTCGACGGTGACGTTGTCGTAGAGGCGGCAGACGGCGCGCTCGACGGCTTCGAGGCTTTCCCAGACGGTGGCGCGCGAGTGGGCGCTGGCGCGGCGGCCGATCGCCCGCGCCCGGGCGAGGTGGTGGTCGATCTGTCGGCGCATGGCCGCGGATTCGCGGATCACCGTCGCGTCGAGGTCGGGTGAATCCGCGGTAGCTGCGTTGGTGATGACGGTCAGCGGCGTCTTCAGCGCATGGGCCAGGTTTCCAGCGTGCCGTCGTGCTTCCTCGGCTTGCGCCTCGCTGTGCGCCAGGAGCTGGTTGATCTCCTCCGTCAGTGGCCGGATCTCGACCGGGAATTCGTCGCCGACGCGCGTCTTGTCGCCGGAGCGGATGTCGGCGACTTCGTTGCGTACGCGGCGCAAAGGCCACAGCCCGTAGAAAGTCTGCAGCGTCGCGAGCACCAGGAGGCCGATGCCCAGCGCGAAGAAGCTCCAGAAGAGGGTGAAGCGCAGGCGTCCGATCTGGTCGTTGATGCTCTCACGCGATTGAGCCACCTGGAAGCGCCAGCGGACCGATGAGCCGGGCAGGATCGCGTCGCGCTCGGCGATGCGCAGTGGCTCGGCATTGCCCCGGGTCGAAAACTCGTCGCTGTCATAGAGGTGGGGCTTGAGGTCGGCGTGAGCGTCGCTGACGCGTAGCCGGCGGTCCCACAGGGAACGTGAGGGAAAGGTTTCGGCGCCGGCTCCACTGATCTGGAAGTAGAGGCCGGAATAGGGCTCGACGAAGCGCTGGTCGGCGGGCGGGCGATTGAATCGGACCTCGCCGTCCGGGCCGATCTCCGATGAAGTGATCATCGAGTTGAGGACGAAGGTAAGCTGGTTGTCGAAGCTGGCGACGATCGAGCGCGTCAGTACGCGGTCGAGCGCGAAGCCGCCGATAAGGAGCAGCGCCGCGATCCACAGTGCGGCGACGCCGATCATCCGCCGGCTCAGCGAGCCGACGTGCCGCCTCTTCACCGGCTTTACGGCATGCTCATCCGCCGCCGCGGCGGGAGCCGCGGGGGCTTCGAGGTTCAACTAACCGGTTCCTCAAGGCTGTAGCCAAGCCCGCGGATGGTGGTGATGACGTCCGCGCCCAATTTCTTGCGGATTCGGGTGACGAACACCTCAATCGTGTTCGAATCGCGATCGAAATCCTGGTCGTAAATGTGCTCGATCAGCTCGGTGCGACTGACCACCTTGCCCTTGTGGTGCATGAGGTAGGAGAGGAGCTTGTACTCCTGCGCGGTGAGCTTCACCGGCTCGCCGCCCTTGGTCACTTTGCCGGAGCGCGTGTCGAGGCGAATGTCGCCGGCGTTGAGCTCGCTCGACGCGTTCCCCGAGGAGCGGCGGATCAGGGCGCGGAGGCGGGCGATCAGTTCCTCCGTCTGGAACGGCTTGGCGAGATAATCGTCGGCACCGGCGTCGAGACCCGCGACCTTGTCCGACCAGCTGTCGCGCGCGGTCAGCACGAGGACGGGCATCTTGCGCCCTTCCTTCCGCCACCGGTCGAGGACCGTCAGCCCGTCGACCTCGGGCAGGCCCAGGTCGAGGATGATCGCGTCATAGCTTTCGGTTGAGCCGAGGTAATGGCCGTCCTCGCCGTCCGTCGCGAGGTCCACGGCGTAGCCCGCGCCTTCGAGCGTCGAGCGCAGCTGCCGGCCGAGATTGGGTTCGTCTTCGACGATCAGGACACGCATTCAATGCTCTCCGGAGCCGTTCATATTCGCGCCGTCAACCCGCGTTGCGACGAGAAGTTGCTTTACCGGAACAACTGGGAAGTGCGCTCCAAATGTCAATTGAAAGCTGGATCAGTGGTCCCGCGAGCGGCGAATGACATGTCCCTGGCCGTCGACGTCGACCCAGATCACGCGTCCATTCTGCATGAACTTGAAGCGGTAGGTGTCGCCGTTCATTTCAGGACCAAGATAGTCGGCGCCGCCCATCATCGGCATCACCCGGCGCTCAAGCTGCGGAAGCGGCATCGAGCGACCCTCGCGGGTTGCTTCCCAGGCCCGCTCCTGCTCTCGCGGCGGTTGTGCACCACGATCGCGCGGCGGCTGCGCACCCCGATCGCGCGCGGGATCTGCCAGCGCCGGAGTGCTGCTAAGGCCACCCGCAAGTGCGGCGGCAAGAACAAGGGTCCTGAACAAGGTCATCTACGCGACTCTCCAAGTCCGCCCTTCTACAGTTCCGCATTGAATAGCCTATGAATAGCGCTGCACACAGCCGTTCAGGTCACACGACCGTTGCATAAACGCCACTAGTCCTCCCGACGCCGGTTTGCTTAGGGGCGGGCATGGCCGCGCCGATCCTCTCATACGAAAACCTGGGGCTGATCCAGGGTGAGGGCTGGCTGTTCCGGCACCTCGACCTTTACGTCGGAGAGCGCGACCGGCTTGCCCTGATTGGGCGCAACGGCGCCGGCAAGACGACCTTGCTCAAGTGCCTCGCCGACTTGATCGAGACGGACGAAGGCAAGCGGACCATCGTCCCCGGCACCAATGTCGTGCTTCTGGAGCAGGACCCGAAGATGGAGGGCTTCGCGACCCTTGAGGAATGGGTGCTGCACGGGCGTGACGCACCGCAAGCTCATGAGGCTGCGGCGATCGCGGATCAGCTCGGCATCGACCTGTCGAGGCCGACGGCCACAGCCAGCGGCGGAGAGCGGCGGCGGGCGGCGATCACCCGCGCGCTGGCGCAGCAGCCGGACGTGCTTCTGCTGGACGAGCCGACCAACCACCTCGACCTCGGCGCGATCGAGTGGCTGGAGGAGTGGCTGAAGCGCTTCACCGGCGCGTTCATCGCCATCAGCCACGACCGCACCTTCCTGACGCGACTGACGCGGAGCTGCATCTGGCTCGATCGCGGACAGCTGAGGCGGGCGGAAATCGGCTTCGGCGGTTTCGATGCGTGGACAGAGCGCGTGTATGAAGAAGAGGCGCGCGCCGCCGAGAAGCTCGACGCCAAGCTCAAGATCGAGCTTCACTGGCTCCAGCGTGGAGTGACGGCGCGACGCCGCCGCAACCAGGGGCGCCTGGCGAAGCTGCATGAGATGCGGGCGCAGCGCGCCGCGATGCTCGGTTCGGCGGGGACGGCGAAGCTGGCGCTGGCCAAGGACGACGTCCGGTCGAAGACGGTGATCGACGCCGACCAGGTGTCGAAGAGCTATGGCGAGCGGACGATCATCCGCGACTTCTCGCTCCGCATCCAGCGCGGCGACCGGATCGGCCTGGTCGGGCCGAACGGGGCGGGGAAAACGACGCTGCTGAAGCTGCTGACCGGCGAAATTGCGCCCGACAGCGGGAAAGTGACGCGGGCGAGGACCCTGTCGGGGATCGTCATCGACCAGCAGCGCAAGCTGATGGAGCCGGACAAGAGGGTGAAGGACGTGCTGGCAAACGGCGGCGACTGGATCGAGGTCCGCGGTCACAAGAAGCACATCAAAGGGTATTTGAAGGAATTCCTGTTCGATCCGGCGCTTGCGGATGCGCCGATCGGGTCCCTGTCGGGCGGAGAACGGTCGCGGCTGCTGCTGGCGAGGGAGTTCGCGAGGGAAGCCAACCTGCTGGTGCTGGACGAGCCGACCAACGACCTCGACCTCGAGACGCTCGACCTGCTGCAGGAGGTGATCGCTGACTATGACGGCACGGTGTTGATCGTCAGCCACGACCGCGACTTCCTCGACCGGACAGTGACGATCACGCTGGGCCTCGATGGGTCGGGCAAGGTCGACGTGGTGGCAGGCGGTTACGAAGACTGGGTTAGGAAGCGCTATGAGGCCGCCCGTGCTCCTGCGAAGGCGGCTGCCAAGGAAGCGCCTGCATCACAGCCTCGCTCAGGGTCGGCGGCACGAAAGCTCTCATACAAGGACCAGCGGGACTATGACCGGCTCCCGGGCGAGATCGAGCGCCTCCAGGCCGAAATCGTGAATGCCGAGGAAGCGCTGCACGATCCGGATTTGTACACCCGCGATCCCGAACGGTTCGCGAAGCTGACCGAGCGGATCGCGCGCAACCGCACCGAGATCGAAGCCACGGAGTATCGCTGGCTCGAGGTTGCAGAGCTAGCCGAACAGCTTGCCGGCTAGAGCCGGGTGCTCAACATCAAGCCGAGGGTCCGCGGTTCTGAAAGCACCGCCGAGGCGGTCGCTGGGTTCACGACGTTGCGGGTTGTGAGCGGCGTCGACCTGTCCGGATGCACATCTGTGATGTTGCGTACGAACGCTGTCAGCGAGAGCCGCGAGCTCGACCTGTAGGTCAGGCTTGCGTCGAAGCGCGTCGTCTCGCTCCTTCGAACCGAATCGAGTGCAAACAGTCCCAAAGGCAGGTCGGTTACGCGCCGGGAGGACCGGAAGATTGCAGCAGCATCGAAGGTCAGCGAGTGCCCGTGCGCGAGCGGTAGGAAATGCTCGTACGTCGGCACGATCTGGAAGGAACTGACGTTGGTGATTTGCTGGTTGGCCACTGCCAGTGTCGGTAGCGATGACCTGCGGCCTCGCGTGTAACTGGCATTCACGCCGGCATAGTCTCGCGGGCTGAGCTGGTAGCCCGCCTGAAGCTCCGCGCCTGTGGTTCGCGAACTCATGCCTAGCGAAGGGAGCCCACCAGCGACTCCACTGTAGCCGCGAGCCACCGGCAGGGTCAGCCGATAACCTCCGTAACGGTACCTGAAGACGCCGGCGTTGATCGCGAGCCGGTTGTCGAAAAAGCGGTTCCTGGATCCAAGTTCAAAGGCAGCCATGGGAAACGGTGCGCTGCCGTTGATTCCCATCAGCCGAAACCGCTGGAAATGAAGGCGTTGGGCGACCAGGCCGATGCTTGCCTGGCCGCGGATCGCGGAGTCATCCAGGAAGCGCGAGCGGGCGAAGCGACGCGCGGCAGGCATGAATGCGGCGTCAGGTCGTGTATTCCACAGAGAGACGGCGTTGCGAGTGCCCAACGAAGGCGTCGCCCCTCGATCGTCGAACAGCGAGAAAATGATGTCGCTCCCGCGTCCCAGATGGAAGATGCCCGCCGCTGCCGCAGGTGCAGGCACTGTCGCCAGAAGTAGAACTCCCGGCATTGCCAGGAGCAAACGCGCCCGATCCCTCATCCCTCGCGTCCCTCAAGCGACTGGCGGCGCCCCCTGCGATGCCAATCGCTCGATCGAGGTCTTACACGGAATTAACCACGGGTAAATGGGCGGGCGCTCGGCTCATCGGACCGTTATGGCAGACGGGCCGCTAAGCGATTGCGGCGGTCCGTTCCCTGATGCGCCGCTCCAGGATACTCAGAGGCATCGCGCCCTCGCGCAGCACCTCATGGAACTGCTTGATGTCGAATCTGGCACCGAGGCGCTTCTTCGCCTCGTCGCGGGCGCGCATCCAGGCCGTATGTCCAACCTTATAGCTGCAGGCCTGGCCGATCATCGTGCAGTAGCGCTCGATCTCGCGTTGCGAGCGGGCGCGGGCGTAGCCGGTCGTCTTGACCATGTAATCGGTCGCCTGCTCGCGGCTCCATCCCTTGGAGTGGATCCCGGTGTCGACAACCAGACGCGTCGCGCGGAACAGGAATGACTGAAGATAACCGGCGCGGCCGAGCGGATCGTCCGCATAGACGCCGAGCTCATCGGCGACCTGCTCGGCATAAAGCGCCCAACCCTCCGAGTAGGCGGAGAAGCCGCCGGTCTTGCGCAGCAGCGGGATGTCCTTGGACTCCTGGGCGATGCTGATTTGCAGGTGATGGCCCGGCACGCCCTCATGGTAGCAGAGGGTCGGCAGGGTATATTTCGGCCAGTCGCCGAGATCCTTGAGGTTGATGAAGTAGATCGCGGGCCGGGAGTTATCGAGAGCCGCGCCGCGGTAGTAACCGTTCGACGCGCCGTCCTGGATCTCCGGCGGAACGCGGCGGATCTCGAGCGGCGCGCGCGGAAGCGTCGCGAATGCGTTCGGCAGCCGGCCGTACATATCCTCCACCCGGTTGTTGAGATAGGCGAGGAGCTCGGCACGGCCTGCATCCGTGTCGGGATATTCCTGCTTCTTGCCGACCGCGTTGAGGCGCTCGCCCACGCTGCCATTGGTGTAACCCTCGCTGCGCAGGATCTTGTCGATCTCGGCGCTGATCTCGGCGACCTGCGCGAGACCCATCTGGTGGACCTCGGTCGGGGAGAAGTTGGTCGTCGTCGCCTGGCGCAGCGCCTCGGCATAGATGGCCTCGCCGTTGGGCAGCCGCCCCGCGCCGTCACCGGGGCGGCTGGTCGGCTTCAGCGCTTCCATCGCCGCGATCTGGCGGTCCAGCGCGGGGTAGACCGACTTGGACACTATGTTTGACGCCTGCCGCGCCCAGTCGCCAGCGATTCCCTTGGCAGCAGTTCGTTTCGCGATCGAATCGACCATCGAGCTTTGCTCGGCGGGAACCCCGCGCAGCTTGCGCATCTGGCCGAGCGCGAGGTCGATCGACCATTTAGGAGCGAGGAAGCCGCGCGCGGCCTGTGCCCGCTGCTCGGCGGTATCATTGTCGAGCAGCGTCGCGAATTGGTTGAGGCGGGAGAGATAGGCCTCCGCATCCGCGGCATTGTCGATGGTGTGGCTGGTGTTGAGGAAGTCGGGGGTCGAGAAATAGGAGCCGCCCTGCTGCGTGATCGGGTAGGGGCGCTGCGCGCTGTCGATGTTCCATCGCGAGGGCGCCACGGTGCTGGTCTCAAGCGAGTAGAGCACGACCTCGCGGTTGAGCTTGGCCGCGCCCGACAAGGCCGCCGGAGAGATGGCGCGGAGCCTCGCGATGGCCTTGCGGTTGCGCGTCAGGCTCTTGGCGCGGGCGACAGGCGACGGATCGGTGTCGAACTTGGACTTGAGAGCAGCATTCGGCCCCTTGTCGAGGCCTAGTGACGAGGCGAGCGTCGGCGAATTGCGGACGCGCTCCTGGAAGATCTCGTCGAACGCGGCGTTGAGCTTCGCGTCGCCGCTTCCGGCTTTCGAGGTGACGGCGGCAATCGCCGGCGTCTCTGCGAGCGGAAGCAAAGCGGCGGTGGCGCCGGTTGCGAGAAACGATCTGCGATCCATGAACGAGCCCCGTGATGTGCGGAAAACCGGGGCAGGTTAGCGCCGCGATTATGTCCCGCAATCCCGTTTGTCGAACACGCCAGCACGTTGGTCGGCGCTCAGGCCGACAGCCGGTACTGCTTCAACAGGTCGTACAGCGTCGGCCGGCTGATCCCCAGCAGCTTGGCGGCGCTGGAGATATTGTTGTCGGCGCGGCTCATCGCCTGCCGGATCGCCTTGCGGTCGGCGGCCTCGCGGGCCGAGCGGAGGTTGATCGGCAGGATCTCGGCGGACTGCACCTGCGTGGGGAGGTCGAGGTCGGCGGCCGTGACACTCTTGCCGTCGGCCATGATCACCGCGCGCTTGATGCGGTTCTCGAGCTCGCGGACGTTGCCCGGCCAGCCGTAGGCATGGATCGCGTCGATCGCGTCGGGGCTCAGCGACTGCACGCCCGGATTGAGCTCACGCCCAAACCGGTTGACGAAGTGGCGGG
>Ga0207683_10003362_pt1 | contig 13941 bp, 9 predicted proteins | sample KBSM73metaG_FD_184333 | JGI IMG/M metagenome (GOLD analysis project Ga0207683, IMG submission 184333) | Miscanthus rhizosphere microbial communities from Kellogg Biological Station, Michigan, USA - KBS M7-3 metaG (SPAdes) (version 2) | ecosystem: Host-associated > Plants > Roots > Rhizosphere >...
GCGATCGCTCGCTCGATGGCATCGGCCCCGTTGCAGGCGGTCTCGACCTCGTAACCCAGGTCGCGCAAGGCCATCGCGAGGTCGCTGACCACTTCGCGTTCGTCGTCGACGACAAGAACGGTGCGTGCGCCGGACGGCGCTGCCAGATCGCTGCCTGGATCCGAGACGGTGGCGACCCAAAGCGTGTCGGATTCAACGAATGAAGGCGGCATGAAAGGAGTGTGCCGACGATGGACACCGGTTGCCTCCCTCTATTCAGGGGTAAATCGGCAAGTCTTACAACTCAATCATCGGTCGATTCGGTCCGGTCGGAGCAGCCTGAACTCGGTCCAAGGAAGCGAAACGTCGAGGGCCGGTCGGCGCGGCCACACGCTGCGACCCCGCCGGCTCGACCGACCACCACCTTGGAAGCAGCCGCTGACGTCCTCCCGGCCGAATCGGTCATCGAGCAGGACCACGACGCCGCGGTCCTGCTCGGTGCGAATGACGCGTCCGCCGCCTGGATCACCTTCTGAATTCCTGGTAAAGGTACGCGTAGGCATAGCCCTCGCCGAAGGCGGAATCCATCCGGCGCCTCAGGATCTCGGTGGCTGCACTGGGCGGTGGCAGGCCGAGGGTGGCGATGAAGGCGCCGACCAGCCGGCGGCCCGGCAGATCGATGCCTTCGGCGAACGCTCCGCCCAGCACCGCAAACCCGATGCCGTAGCTGTCGTCGGTGAAGCGCGCGAGAAAGCCGTCGCGCTCGATCGCCGACATGCCGCGCGATTGCGTCCAGATCGCGACGTGCGGGTGACGCTCTTGTAGACGGTCGACGGCCTGCTGCAGGTAGTCGAAGCTGCTGAAGAACGCGAGGTAGTTGCCGGGTGAAGCGAAGACCTGGCGAGCCATCAGGTCGACGATCGCCGTCAGAGATGACGCGCGATCGCGGTATCGCGTCGACACCTCATGGGCGACGCGCACTGTCAACTGGTCGGCGGCGAACACGCAGGCCTGAGCTGCCGTGAACCGCGTACGCAAATGCGGCGCAGGCACGAGGTTGCGCAGATTGATGGCCAGATCGGTACCGCGTCCATGCGATCCGGACGGTAGCGGTTCGATGGTCGTGTCGACGATCGAGTGATCGGCAAATACATCGACGAGATGGAGAAAGTGGAGGGCGTCGAAGTGGAACGCCAACAATCCCGCGTCGGCTTGCGCCGGCTGCTCGGCGAGGTGATCCGCGATCGCTGTGACATCCTTTAACGCGGCGGTGAATTGTTCCGGCACGGCCGGATGCGTCCGATCCGCGTCGAGCTGATCTTGTTGTAGTTCACGCCATCGTCGGTGCAGCCGCTCCATCGGCAGGCTCAAGGCGGGAGGGCTCGAACGGCGCAGCGCTTGCAAGGTCGATCGAGCGAGCCGAGCCGAGTACATCGCCCGACCGCGCTTGAGCAGGTTGTGCGCCTCGTCGACCAGCACGGCGACACGCCATTCATGCGCGGCCGTCAAGCCGAACAGGATCGCGTTGGAGTCGAAGTAGTGGTTGAAATCGCCGACCACAATGTCGGCCCAACGGGCCAGCTCCTGCCCCAGGTAGTAGGGGCAGATGCGATGCCCGCGGGCGATGGTGCGCAGCGTCTCCCGGTCGAGAGTCGTTGCTTCGGTCGCCTGGTGACGTGCTGCCGGCAGCCGGTCGTAGAAGCCGGCCGCGAGCGGGCATGATTCGCCGTGGCAGGCCTTGTCGGGGTGCTCGCAGGCCTTGTCGCGCGCGACCAGCTCGACGACGCGTATCACCGGTGTCGACTCGGCACCGCGCAACTGGGCCAGCGCGTTCAGCGCTGCATGGCGACCGGTGCCCTTGGCCGTCAAAAAGAAGAGCTTGTCGAACGACTGCGTCGGCCACGCCTTCAACAGGGCGAACAAGGTCGCGACCGTCTTGCCGATGCCGGTGGGTGCCTGAGCCACCAGGCAACGGCGGGCGATGTCGCGATAGACCGCCTCCGACAAGACGCGCTGTCCATAGCGAAACGTCGCGTGCGGAAAGCTCAGCGCACGCAGGATGTGCTGGCGCCTGTCGGCGTGCGCCGCTTCCTGCCGGCTCCACGCCAGATACCAATCGCATTGCATTTCGAAGAAGGCGCGCAAGTCGGCAGCCGAATGCCGTTCGCTGAGGACCGTCTCGCGCTGGCTCGAGATCTCGAAATAGACGAGTGCGACCTCGATGGTGCTGAGGCCGAACCGCTCGCAGAGCAGCCAGCCATAGACCTTGGCCTGGGCCCAGTGAAGGACGCGATGGTTCGACGGCATTCGGTCCAGCGATCCGCGATGGGTCTTGACCTCGTCGATGCGACCCGATGCGGCGTCGTAGCCGTCCGCCCGGCCACGCACGCAGAGACCGCGGTGCTCGCCGCGCAGTGCCACTTCAGCCACATAGCCCTCGGGGCGTCGCCGAGCGACGACGCCATGGCCGGCGATGCCCTGCTGGGCCGATGGCGACGGCGTGAAGCGCTGGTCGAGATCGCCCGCTTTCGCGGTGAACTCGCACAAGGCCCGAACGCCGATCGTGTGGTGCGGCGCCGGCGGTTCGCCCGTCATCGACGCTGCAGCCGACGGTACTCGCTGTAGTGGCGAATCGCCTGGCTCGAATGGCCGAGCAGCTCGTGCAGGCGTGCGGCGTTGTAGTGCGCGTCGGCGAACTTCGGCGTCAGCCGCAGGCAGGCCTCGTAGCGCTGGAGCGCGAGGGCAGGCTCGTTCTGGTCCTCGAACGCGACGCCGGCGTTGAAGTGCAGCAGCGCTTCATCCGGGCAGTGTTCGATCGCCCGGCGATACAGTGCGATCGCGTCGGCACTGCGATCGCTGTCGCACAGCAGCACGCCGAGGTTCAGGTAGGCGTCGACATGATCGCGCGACAGCTCGATCGCGCGCCGATATGAAGCCTCGGCGCCGGCCTTGTCGCTCGCTTCGATGCGGACCGCGTGCTCGAACCAGTCGGCCGCTGTCGGCGTTGCCACCGGAACGACATGACGTGCCGCCGGGCGCTCGTGCTTAGGTTGACGCTCGCCTCGCTCCAGAACGCTGACGCTGCCGGGAGTCGCCTGCACGTCGAAGTCGAACAGCAGTTGGCCCGAATCGACGTGACGGCGGGCATTGCCCTCATGGACCGCCACTTCGTTGCCGACCGCGCTGATCCGCAGCCCAGTGAGCGGCACCTCATCGGGCAGCGCGGCGCGCAGACGGCGCAGCGAATGCAGGATCTTGCGGGCCGGGATCTTCGCCTCGCGCAGGCTGTACGCCGTGCGCAGCAGCACGACGTCCTGGAAGGTGAAGCGATATTCGTTGCGACGCCCGCGGCTCGGCGCGACGAAGCCGGACGCGATCAGGTTTCCGATGACCGCCCTCGAGATGCCCAGCATCGACTGGAGGTCGCGCACCGAATAAGTCTGCATCCGACGGCGTTACTTCCTTGCTCGTGCACGCACGGGCGCGGCCGGCGCTTCGGCCGCCGCCGCGCGCTTCGGACCCTTGCGGGCCTTAGTCTCGGCGGGTTCGGCCGGCGCGCTGGGTTGTGCGGTGGGCGCCGCCATGGCGCGCACCGCCGCTGCCTTCTTGCCGCCCAGGCTGGCGCGCAACGCCTCCATCAGGTCGATGATCTGGCCGCTGGCGGGCTCGGGCGCAGCCGATTCGGCGATCTCGTTGCCGGCGATCTTCTGGTCGATCGCGCCGAGAATGCGCTGCTTTTCCTCGTCGACAAACGCGGCCGGGTCGTAGTCCTCGGCGGCGATCTGGCTGATCAGCTGCAGCGCCAGATTGAGCTCGGCCTTCTGCACATCGACCTTTTCGATGTCGAGGTCCTTCATCGAACGCACTTCGTCGGCATACAGCAGTTGCTGCAGCACGATGCCGTCGTCGTTAGCACGGACCTGCACCACATACTCCTTGCCCTTCCAGGCCCAGCGGGCCAGCGCGCAGCGGCCGCTTTCGCGCATGGCCTCGAGCAGAAGGCCGTACGGCTTGGCACCGCGCTTGTCGGGCGCGAGAAAGTACGCCTTGTCGTAGTAGATCGGGTCGACGGCGCTGAGCGGAATGAAGGCGACGATGTCGATCGTGTGGCGCGCCGCGTTCTCGAGCGTCTTCAGCTCGTCGGGCTTGAACATCACGTAGCGGTCCTTCTCGAACTCGTAGCCCTTGACCATGTCGGCCCGTTCGACAACCACGTTCTCCTTCAGGCAAAGGTACTGCTGCTTGACGCGCGAGCCGCAGGTGTGGAGCAGGTTGAAGCTGACGCCCGACGAGCTCTCCGTGGCCGAGTAGAGCTTCACGGGAATCGACACCAGACCGAAGCTGAGGGACAGGGACGCGATCGAGCGAGCAGCCATGAAGCACACCTGCGGGTTGCTTGAAGGGCCGTCAGCGTACCACCGCCGGTGCCACGTTCGGGTTGCCGTCCGCTGCGTCCGTTGCGGCAATGCCGCACACCGGGCCCGTGTTCGCAGCCGTCTTTGCAGGGCTCATCGGCCTTGCCATGAGAGCGGCGGCGTCCAGTTCTAGAAGAGAACGTGGCGGAGCTTGAAGATCAAGCCGCCCACGAGTGCGCACAGGAGAACAACCCAGAACCAGACGGGCAAACGAGACAGCAGCGGGGGCCTGCGAGGACGCTGTGGCATGGGCATGGGGATCGCCTTCCAGGCTCGGCAAATCTCAAACCCGCAAGAGGAGCCGATCCGCGAGCCGTGGCGGGACGATGTTGCGCGGTGGCCTGTCGATCCTAGCTGGCGCCTGCGTCGTGACCCTCGATTGCCACACCCCATTGGTCAGGCTTAAGCCGTGGCGTGACAGAGTGCCGCCGGCTCGGCTCTAGGCGTGGCGCAGATCCGCTTTATGCGGACTGGCGCTTGCTGGCCCAGAGGGTAAACGGGGATGTCGCGCAAGCTGGCGCCTTCCACGATAGGTGTCAAGCTTGGGCAGCCGGGACGCTCGTCGCAGGCCGCGGCGGCATCGACAAGAACGCCAACCTTGCCGGCGGCATAAACCGGTTTGAGATTGTCTCGACGGCCGATCCGGCGACCGAGGTCGGCGGCCGACGCGCGGCGGGTGCTCGTCTACGACGTCGTGAATCGCGGCAACAAGCTCGCGCAATCGGCCTTCATCGGCGGCGGCGTCGGTCAGCGAAGCCGGGGTGACGTGAGCGGAATCGTCGTTCCGCCGCCGGGTAAATTCGGGCACGAACTCTTCGCGGCTGAGCCCAGTGAATCGGTGTCGGTTCAGTTCACGCCGCCTGCGAATGTGCCCGCGATGAGCGGTGCCACCGGTACCGTGTCGCCCGATGCCGGAACGATCCGTCGCGACGCTGTACACGGGCCGCGTGACTACGCGACCAAGTTCGGCGCTCTTGCGGAAGCGCTGGTGGCGCAGGGGTTTCTGACGGGTCTGGAGGACCACGGAGGCGTAGCCGGCCCTTTCAGCCATGGCGATCGCGGCCAGGGTCTCCGACAGCGTGCCGATCTGGTTCGGCTTGATCAGGATGGAATGGGCGGCGCCACGCGAGATGCCTTGCTGGAGGATCTCGGTGTTGGTGATGAAGAGGTCATCTCCGACCAGCTGCGCCCGCCTGCCGAGCTTCGCGGTGAGAAGTTCCCAACCATCCCAGTCGTCTTCGGCCATCCCGTCCTCGATGGTGACGATCGGGTAGGCGTCCACCCATCGGGACAGGTAGTCGACGAACTGCGGGGAGTCGAACTTCCGGCCCTCGGAGGCCAGCTCGTAGGCGCCGGCCTTGTGAAACTCCGAGCTGGCGACGTCCAGCCCGAGCGCAATGTCCCGGCCCGGCCTGAAACCCGCCTGCTCGATCGCCACCAGGATGATTTCGATGGCCGGCGCGTTGGAAGAGAGGTCGGGCGCAAAACCGCCCTCGTCGCCCACCGCCGTCGACAAGCCCCGGCTCCTCAACAGTCCCTTCAGCGCATGGAAGACCTCCACGCCCCATTGGATAGCCTCGGAGAACCGTGGCGCGCCAACTGGCACGATCATGAATTCCTGCATGTCGATGTGGTTGTCGGCATGAGCCCCACCGTAGCGAACGCCGTTCTCGACCCGCACGCCCTGGTGCTGGCGGGTGTAGTCCTGGTGTGCCTCGGTGACGCGCACCGCCGGGAAGCCGGCGTCGAGGAACGGCACCTGGTCCCCGCCCCGGCCATAGCGGTCGGTGCGGTAGACCATCTCGACGCGCAGGTTGGTCAGATGGCGCTCGGCCAGCGCCGCCATCAGGCGGGCGATGTTGCGCGACGGCGAGTCGATCTCGCCGCCGTTGTAGCGCCGGCGATTCGCCTGCTGCGGGGTCTCGGTTGCCTTGGTCCCTTCGGAGAACACGCGCACCGTCGATTTGTCATGCACGCCGTCGCCGCCGCGCGAATTGCCGCCGATGTCGTTGCTGAGGTCGGCCTGCACGCGCCAGTCGTAGCAAAACCGCCCGATCCCAGTCGCACCCTCTCATGGGCCGGGATTCGCCAAATCTTCCTCCACGAAGCGCAGAACGGCCTCCATCAACGCCTCGCGCGGGTAGTCGTTCCGGGTCACGAACATCGCCCCGAGCGTGGAGTGAGTGCGGGCGATCGGCACCGCCAGCGCCCAGTGATCGGCGTTGACATAGCCCATGAGCGCACTTCCCGGCACGACCTGGTCGTAGAAGATCATCTGGCTGTCGTTGCGCGCATCGATGCGGGAGAGCTTGTCGTAGCTCGACGTCAGGATGGACGAAATCCGTTCCGGCTTCGGAAACGTGACGAGCGAGTAGTAGCGCATGTCCCGGGGCAGCGGGTTCTGCGCAAGCCATGCCTTGCGTGTGCCCGTCCGCAGGCTGTCGACGCCGCCGCCATCGCCTGAGCCGCAGGTCGCTCCCGGAAAGTGGCGCAGCAGGTCGGCCTGGTATTGCTCCGCATCGTTGGCCAGCGCCGATCCGCCGACCGAGCCGGCAGCGCTCACCACCGCCGCGACGCGGTGGCGGATTTCCGGGTACGCCACCACCGACTCGAGTATGTCGGGCGCGCCTTTGGAATAGCCGACCAGCACGAGGCGCGGTGCTCCTGTGTCGGTGGGCATGGCCATGATCTGGTCGCGAATCTGGCGTGCGTTGCTCGTCGAGCTGGACAACGCATCGACGTCCAACTGCACCATGTCATAGCCGAAGCGACGCACGTGCGATGCCGTGGTGCCGGGCGTCTGCAGCCATGCCTTGAAGCATTCATAGCCGATGCCGGCAACGATCGCTGCGATCAGGCCACGTTTCGACGAGCCGAGATCGACGGGCTTGCCTGTGCCTGCCGGCTCGCTGCCGATGCGGCTCAAAGCCTCTTCGCATGGGCGGCCGTCAGGCACCTCGTTACCGCGCGCCTGCAGAACCGCGCAGTAGATCTCGCGGAAGCGCGCCCGCTTGTCCTGCACACCTGCCTGGGTGGCCGGAACGAGCGCCAGCGGGGGCGTCTCGGCCGAGTAGGGAATCAGCGGCCTGGTCGAGCATCCCGCAGCCACCAGGCCGGCGGCGATGGCGAGCGCCGGCAGGCCCCACACACGGGCGGCGTGCGGGCCTCGCGCTTCTCGGACGCCGTGTGGTTGGCGGGCGGTGTTGCTTGTGCACATCGTCGACTTCCTGACTTGCTGAGAACTTGCCGGCTGTTCAACGGTAGTAGCGCCAATCGAACACGAGGCGCAGCCCCAGGGACCACACAGTGTGCAGGTCCGGGGTCGGCCCCCCCTGCGGAAACACGGTCATGCCGCCGTGCGGCACGTCGGCGGCGGCGAACAGCTGGAACACGACGGACGAACTCTGGTTGGTCGAGAAGGCGCGATAGGGTCGGTACTCGAAGATCGGCAGGTCGTAAGCCGTGGACTTGAAGTTGACGATGCGAAACGTCTCGCCGGGCGCGTTGCCGGGCACGAGCAGCTGATCGCGCCCGGAGTTGCCATAGAAGACCAGGCCCAGCTCGCGTCCGAGGACGAACTGGAACCGGCCGATCGCCGTCGACCATCCGCTCTGCCACGGGACCAGCCCGCCATTGACGGCGGTCACCGCCATGCTGGTGTAAGCCTCGCGGTTGACCAGGTACAGCGGAGACATCAGCAACAGGTCGCCCGGGATCAGATAGAACGGCATCCGGAAGCGCAGCGACAGTCCCGGTCGGGCGGGGATGGCGGCGGACAGGTTGCCGGTGACCAGGCCACCCGTGTTGTCGTTGTAGCGATTTCTCGACGGCCCGTCCGAGCGCAGTCCGATCGAGGCGTACACCAGGCCATCGCCCGCCTCGCCCATCACGCCGTCCAGTCCGAAGCCTGCGCGGAACGACAGGTCGAGCCCCGCCATTGCGCCGCGCTGGCTCTGCGAGGCCACGAAGCCGCCGTCGACCGCGCGCCCGTCGATGGCCCCGGAAAGACCGACGAACAGTCCCACCTCGCTGCGAAAGCGCGGCATGGCGCCGAGGCCTGGACCCAGGCTGGGCACGGGCGTCGTGGCCAGGTTCGCCTCGAAAAGGCGAACCTGCTCGGGCTGCACGCGCAATTCCGGATCGCGACGCGGCAGCTTGTCGTTGCGGCAGACGTCGAAAGGGTCCGGCGCCGCCGGCGCGGCCGTGGTGTGCGCAAACGCAAATCCTCCGGGCCGGTTGGATGCCACATCCAGTACTTGCTCGAGGCTGGTGCGCACGCTCTTGGACGCTACATCGGCGTCCTCGGGCCGCATGTGGGCATCGCCCATCAGCACGATGGAGTGGCTGCCGCCGGTCCAAGTGAAGACCTCCAGCCCGTTCTGGTTGTAGTAGTCGTGCGTCCCCTGTCGTTGCGACGGGTTGCCCCAGGTGCCCGCAATGTGGCCGGCGGCGAAGACGTCCTGCAGGAAGTGAAGCGCAAACGCCTCGTCGGCCAAAGCCGCTCGCGCGAGCGCGGCCCGCTCGGCGGAAGACAGCTGCGGCTCATTGCCCAGCCGGCTGGCCTTCTGCAGCGCGCTCAGATGAAACCAGGAATACACGCCGATCGCGCTGATCTCCGAGCCCACCTGCAAGGCCAGCATGGCATAGTCGCTGCGGTCCAGCCCGGTATCAGGACGTGCGAGCAGGAAGTGCGCATTGTTCGATCCGGCGCGCGTCGCATAGTCGGGATCGGCGCGCTGCAGTCGGATGTCAGCCGTGCGCAGCGCATTCAGGCGCCGCGCGTGCACGGCCTCGCTCTCGATGCGACGCTGGGTGTCTTTCAGCACGTCGGCGGAACTCTCAGAGGCTTCGGGCCGCGCCGTCACCGGAATGCGCGCGAGATCTTCCTTCAGCTGCGCGGCGATGTCGGCGACCTGCAGGATCCATGGCGCCGTGCGTGCCTTCTCCAGCATCTCGCGGCTCGAGCACGAGTGGTCGCCTGCGATCGCGCTCAGCGCCGCCCAATCAATGCATGAGGGCGCCGTGCCTTGCTCGCTGTCGCCACCGCTGGCGCACAGGCGCTGTTCGTCGCCCACGCGCGCGTCTTGCCACAGGCGATCGAACACGGCCCGGTGTTCTGCACTCAGCCGCTGGGCGGCCAGCAAGGACAGGTTCCGGTGCTCGGGATAGACCCAGGACCAGGCCGGGTGGGACAGCATCCCGAGGATCAGCACGGCAAGCAGCCGCAGCTTCCTTGCGGCGAGTGTCGACTTCACGGCTCAGCTCCTGTGTGTCTTCGCCACGTTGCTGGGATCCGGGCTGCCGCCGGTACGAGTCCACGCACTGTGACGCGAAAACGCTCCCCGAAGAGGTCGAAGTCTATCCGGGGCCCAGGATGAAGCGCGCTATTCCGCTTCCTCGGCTGCAGCGGGAGGAACGCAGGGGCATCAAGCCGCAAGGAGCGACTGCGCGTGGTGCTGCAAGACCTCGGGCGTGACTGCAGCGGGCGCCACGACCTCGCCGGGCGTCCGGCGTCGATGTGTTCTGCGATTGCGACCCGAACGAGCTTCGACCCTCGGCCTCGCGTTGCGGTACCGCTGGGGGCACGGGGCTCCACGAGTCCGTGGCGTGGTCTGCATGCGCGGGCTGCCCGGTGAACATCCCCTTCCCATGTCGTCTTTGCGCGACCTTCTTGCCGGACGGAGCGATCGCGGCTGCCTGGGAAGAGCGTGAGCGCGACTCGATTCGCGTTGGACCGCAGGCTACTTGCCGGCCTTCGGTTTCCCGTGAGGCGCAGGCTGCACCGCGGCCTGCGCGGCCGCCTGAGCGCACGCTGACACGTCCTTCGTCGCGCCCTTCGTCGCGCCCACCACCGACGGAACCAGCAACGAGAGGCCGCCGGTTGCGACGCCCACGCCGACCTTGGCCGCGCCGCGGACGGCACCCTTTGCGCCGACGCCCATCTGCGGGTTCTGCAAAGGCCCGCTGATCTCCATGAAATCGGTGGCCAGATTGGCCGGGTTCAGGCCGAGCCCCTTCTTGACGCTCGGTCTGAGCTCCAGCCTCAAGGTCTGCTCGACCAGGTTGATCACGCCGCTTGCCACGACCGCCACTTCCCGGGTCTCGGCCGCGATCGAGCGATCGATCGACGCGACGCCCCGGCGCAGCGGCAGGTTCACCACCACGCATTGCACCGCCAGCTCCCGATCCGCGGATCCCTTCGGTATCAGCAGCTTGAGCATCGTCATGAGGATGTTGCGATCGAGCGCCGCCGCCGTGCCGCCCGCAAGCGTTGCGTCGGAGGCGGCGAGCAGCAGGTTGCCGTTCGCAGACGCGGCGAGCTGCTTCGGCGTTGCGCCGGCCATCGCCAGGTTCGCGGAAAGATTGATCCGACCCCCGAGGAAGTGGCCGCCACCGGCCATGGCGACATCGAGCGCCTCGACCGAGATCGACTTCGCATCGAAGAACACATCGACGCGCGGCGGCGCGCCCGCAGCGAGCACGAGATTTGCCCGGCCGCGGACCCGTCCGCCAGCGACCCCGAACTCGACGTCGTCGAGCAGGATCCGACCAGGGGGCGACGAGAGACGGGCGCGCACTGCTGACAGCAACGGCGTCTCTGGAAGTCGCAGGCCCTCCGTCTTGAGCTCGACGTGGAGGTCGACACCGGGAACGGCGGTGAACAGCAAGGGGGTGTCGGCGAACCGCGGCCCAGGCGCCTTCCCGGCCGTCCGCCCGGGCTCGCCGGGCTTGGTCATCGACGTGACGGGCCTGAGCTTCGTCAAGTCGATCAGTTTCGATGTCAGCGCCGCGTCGACTCGGGGCCGCGGCTGCGCGGTGTTCAGAGTCATCCGGCCGTCGAGGGTCTGACCGGCGATCGACACATGGAGCGGATCGGCACGCAGCTCCCGCCCCGCGTGCCGCACGCGCGCGCGCAGGGCGAGCGGCATCGGCACCCTCGCAGCATCGGATCCGAGCGGTGCAAGCGCCGCCGCGCTTGCGAGTTCGGCCGACACGTCGGCAACCGCGGTTCCAGCGCGCTCCCCGGTTCCGATGGCGCCCTTGGCCGAGACCGTGGCGCCGTCGCCCGTGAGCCGCAGGTCAAACGGCCAGTCCTCCTTGCCCTCCAGCAGGATGGCGCCTCGGCCGACCTGGCCTTCGACCTTCCAGCGCTGCTTGCCGATCGCAAGTGCCAAGGCGATCTCGATCTCCCGGTCGTTGCTGCGCAGGTCGAGGGATTCGATGATCAGCATCTGCGGCGGCGACTTGCTGCCGTCGCGGTAGGCGACAAGCACGTCGGATGCGACAACTCGCTTGAGGTCGAACCAGGGCGCTTGCCCATCGGCAGGCGCGGGCTTCGTGTCGGCAGCCGGCGACGTGGGCGGAGTGAACTGCCAGTTGTACCGACCGGCGCCATCGGCCTCGAGCAGCGCATCGACGCCCTCGACGTCGATGCGCAGAATGCGGAGCTCGCCCTTGAGCAGCGCTCCCGGCGACACGTCGATCGCGGCGCGCCGCACCGTGGCCATGTCGACCCGCGAGCCCCAGGCCGCATTGCCGAGCACGACGTCGCGGACCTGGATCGCGATGCTCGGCAGCACTCGGATCGACAAGCCGCCGTCGATGCGGAACTCGCGACCGGTCGCGGCCTTCACCTGGTCCGCCAGGAGGACCGCCAAGCGCGCCGGCGGAAAGGCAACGATGACGGCGACGTAGATCGCGCCAAGCACGAAGCCGATGCCGCCCAGCGCGATCGCGAAGATGCGCAACCAACCCCGCTTCGGTCCGGCGTCGGTTTGCTGGTCAGAAAACGGTCGACGACCCACGCTCACAGGACCTTGAAGGGGATGGCGCCGAAGAATAGGCCGAACGCCGACATCTCGCAGCCTTTTGAATTTCGCCGCGATGACCAGGTATGCGATCGATGGCCTGCGAGTCAGGTGCGGATCGCTTCGCTTGTGCTCAGGATCCCGTCGTTTTCCCTTTCGCTCGGCCCGTTTTTTTCTGCGAATGACGAGGAGAAGTCCGAGGTGAAACGCCCAAATTTCTCGTCGCTGGGAGCATAGCCATCCTCCTCTGGAAGGTCTCGCCGGCGCGTGCCGCCACCGACTAAAGAGAAACTACGAGCAATTGGTTCAACCCCGCTTCGTGGGCAAGCAGCTTAACCGCTTGAATCTTCCGAAGTTGGCAAGGTAGTGCCGTAGTTTCACGGTAGATGCGCTAACCAGACACCCCACTGAGTTCTAGCTCGTGATGGGGCATTCGGTCAACGCGCCCCCGTTTTTTCCACTGCTTAGCCCCACAGTTGTCGATGATGAACATGCATCATGCAAGCCGTGGAGCTCTTAAAGGCAGGTTTTATGGTGGGTACGAAATGCAAAAGGCATTAAACCCCGTATTTCCTGGTCATCCGGCGGAAGCGGTGTCCTCCCGCTCCTAAAGTTTTATGCGGGCTCGCGGTTAATCGGCATCTTCAACGGGCCAACGAACGGGCCTTCGCCTTTTCGATCAGCGCCGGCAGCCACTACGCCGAGCGATGGTGGCGTTGCCTGAACTCGGTGTACCGTTTGGCCCATGCCCGCCGTCGCTGCAGTTCTGTTCGCGTCGTCAGCGGCGGCAATCTCTTGCGACCCTCGCTACTTTGAATTTGGATACTTCCGGGAGCTCAATCGCTGCAAGCGTATTCGGCGTCGACGGCCCGCTCGAATGAATGTCTGCTCGCCAAGGCCTCGAAATGGCACTTCCGACAATCATTGCAGCCGACCAACCTAGTCGGCCGCCAATATGTAGGCGGAAGCGGCCGACCAGAAGCGCCGCCCCTCGAGTCTTCCGCCGCAGACAGTAGGGGACCCGCGGCGATATTTCAGAAAGGTGGACGTCCAACGTCAAGAGCGAACCCGTGCCGACATCTGCTCCATCAAGACAGAAAACGGACGCGGGAGATTGGGATTCAACTCGCCGCGCCGCGCCCCGATATCAAGGCAACGCATAGAACCTAAAGAAATCGCAGCCTGCCTGCGCGACGCACTGCAAGCCATAACCGCTCCCAGGTTCTATGAGACCGAGCGCGGGTTTCAAGGGCAACTGCTGGTCGAGCTGGGCCGTCGGCTCAACCTGGCTGCGCCGGCCCTGGTCGAGCAGGAGTATCAGAAGACCAAGCTGCTTCACGGATTGACGATCCGGCCCGACATCGTGATTCACGAGCCGTTCGACCCCGAGCGGCACCGGCACCGCGCCGACGGCAATTTAGCCGCCATCGAGCTCAAACGCCGCGGCACGCCGGCGCGCTCGCGCGATGACTACACCAACCTGGCCACCATGCTGCGCGTGCTGCGTTACCCCGTCGCATTCTTCATCAACATCGCATCGACGCGGCCGCATGCGCACCTGACGCCGCCGGAGGCGGAGGGCGGCGTGATCGCCTTCGCCGTTTCATTGCGCGCTGGGCGCATGCAGCTGGTCGAGGAACGCGGCTAGGCCTTCTTCTTCCACTGGGTGCTGAATTTCAACACCCGGTTGAAGGCGAACGGATCGCATTGCTTTGCGCCCATCATCTGGCAGACATCTG
>Ga0207683_10003363_pt1 | contig 13941 bp, 15 predicted proteins | sample KBSM73metaG_FD_184333 | JGI IMG/M metagenome (GOLD analysis project Ga0207683, IMG submission 184333) | Miscanthus rhizosphere microbial communities from Kellogg Biological Station, Michigan, USA - KBS M7-3 metaG (SPAdes) (version 2) | ecosystem: Host-associated > Plants > Roots > Rhizosphere >...
CACCGAGTCCACAGTGATTTCCGGCTCATGTATTCGGCACAGGACGATCGAGAAGAATTGATCATGGGCGACGGCAGTGTGGTCGATCTTTCCAACAAAGGGCTACGCGTCCGTGGCAACATGGCCGTAAAGTCCGGTCTCGAAATGACGTTGTTTCTCTATCTTCCCGACGGGTGTGATCCCCTCTTTGTCCTTAGTGCCAGGGTGGCATGGTCGAGAGGTCACGAGTTCGGCGTGAAGATCCAGAAGATGAACGTGCGCGAGCACAATCGCTTACGCTACTTCCTCTCCTCGAATCTGCAGCACTAGGCGGGTTCCCCGCTTTGCGCGAAAGCCCATACTCGGTTGTCAGCCGTGAGACATTCATGCTACGCTCAGCGGTGAGTAATTACTCACTTACTGCTCGAATACCATGGCCAGACAGCCGCGGTCGACAAGTCAGCAACGCCAGGCCGGCCTCATTGCCGCCGCCGCCTCCCTCTTCGCAGCCAAAGGTTTCAACGGGACAACGACCAAGGAGATTGCAAAAGCCGCCGGCGTGAGTGAGGCGCTAGTCTTCAAGCATTTCCCGACCAAGCGGGCGCTCTACGGCGCCATCCTGGCCGAAAAGGTCACCGTCGACGAGTTGCTGGGGGCGGTCGAAGACTCCGCCAGAAAGCGCGATGACCGCCGCGTGTTCACGCTGATCGCCCGCTTCCGCATCAGACCCGGCGTGGATTCCACCTTTCTGCGACTACTCTTATTCAGTGCCCTCGAAGGTCATGAATTATCGGACATGTTCTTCGGGAAACACCACCGGGTCTTTTACGACCACCTCGCTACATACATCGAGACCAGAATCGGCGAAGGCGCCTTTCGCGAGGTGGATCCGCTGCTCGCCGCCCGAGCATTCATTGGAATGGTCGTCCATCACCGCCTTCTTCACGAGATCTTTGGTGTTGCCATGCATCGCACCCATGACGAGACGGTCGCCACCTATGTCGATTTGTTCTTGGCCGGCCTTATGACCAGTCCTGCACGGAGACGGGCCTCATGAATTCGGTAAGACAGCATCCCATCGTCACGCTCGGCGTCATCATCTTTTTTGCCGTCACCGCGCTGGTGGTCTTTCGGCTCAGCAGCGGAGCCAAGATCGACCAGAAAAAATCACGAGTCATCACCGTGGGTGTCGTCACGCCGCTGAAGCGGGACCTGGACATCCGCCTGGCCTATACGGCAGACATCACGCCCAATCAGGTGGTCAACATCTTCTCCCGAGTGGACGGCTACATTGCCAAACTGTACGTCGATAAGGGCGATTTGGTGAAGGCCAACCAATTGATCGTCGAAATCGACCATCAGGACTATCTTCATGCGGTCAACCAGGCAAAAGCCAACGTCGCCGCAGCAAAAGCCAAGGTTACCCAGCAGGAAGCCTCTGTTCGAAATGCCAGGCTAACGCTCGACCGTATGCAGGCCCTCATCAAGGATCAATTCATCTCTCAACAGGACTTGGACAACGCCGAGGTGAATTTAGACGCCGCGGTGGCCGCTCTCGAGTCGCTTCGGGCGCAAGTCAAGCAGATGGAAGTCGCCCTCGCTCAAGCCGAGACAAACCTCGCTTACTCCTATATCCGGGCGCCGTTCGCCGGATACGTGGCGGAACGGAACCTGGACCTAGGCGCCTACGTGACGGGAGCGGCTACCGCCAATTCCACGACCTCTCGAGGCATTGTGAGCTTGCACGATGTTGAAACGGTTCGCACATTGATTGAAGTTGTGGAAAAGGACGTGCCGCTGGTGCAGATCGGGCAAAAATCGGAGGTCCGCGCGGAAGCGTATCCGGACCGGGTGTTCGAGGGCACGGTCACGCGCGTGGTTCAGGCCTTGAACCGCGCCACCCGCACCATGACGGTCGAAGTGGACCTCCCCAACAAGAACCGCCTGCTCAAGGGCGGCATGTTCGCCCGTGTCGAAGTCCTTGTGGGGAAACACCACAACGCGGTGCAAATTCCGATTGATGCCGTCAGCCGGTTGGAGGACGCGCAATACGTGTACATCGTCCGCGATGGAAAAGCCGAACGTATCGCGGTGGAAATCGGGGTGCGTGACGAGAACCGTGTCGAGATTACGAAAGGACTCGTCGGCTCCGAACAGATCATCGTGTCCGGGAAGGACCTTGTTCACGACGGGACGCCGGTGCAAACCGAGTCACTCAATCCAGTGAAGACTGAGGGATGATGTGGTCATGGGCTATTGACGTATGTGGTTAACCCTCCTCGCGTTACGGAACCGAATCGGCATTCTGATGTTGTCGCTGGCCATGGTTGTGCTCGGCGCGACATCCCTGAATCGCCTGCCCGTCGACCTTTTTCCTAACATCCAGGTACCCGTGGCCTTCGTGGGCGTCATCTACAAGGGCGCTCCTCCTCTCGATATCGAGCAAAGCGTCGTGTATCCCATTGAAAAAGCGGTCAGCTCGGCGTCGAACGTCGAACACGTCGAGTCGTTCGCAAAACAGGGCATCGGAGCGGTCCAGATCTGGTTCAACTGGGGCGCCGACATCAACGTCGGACAGATGGAGGTGATGCAGCGCATCACACAGATCCTCAACAGCCTGCCGCCCGGCATTCTCCAACCGTTCATCGTCAAGTTCGACGTCTCGAATATTCCGGTCTCGTTCGTGACGGTCTCCAGCGACGATCTCGATGAACGGGCACTCTACGATCTGGCTTTCAATACCATCGCACCGCAGATCGAACAGATTGCGAATGTCGCGGCGGCGACGGTTGAAGGGGGCAAAATCCGCCAGATCAACATTAATTTGGACCCGGCGCTGCTGAACGCACGAGGCTTATCGATCCTGGACGTCGTGAAGGCGGTCAAAGCCGCGAACCTGATTCTGCCCTCCGGCGACATTAAGGCAGGAAATCTCGATTACAACGTGTTCACGAACAACCAGTTCCGTACGGTCGAGCCAATTCAGGACGTCATCGTGAAGGTGAATCAGCAGGGCAACCCCGTTCGCGTACGCGATCTGGGGACTGTGAGCGATTCCTCGGACATCCAAACGAACGTGGTGAGGACCGACGGGAAGCGGGCGGTCTATCTGCGCGTCAACAAGCAGCCGATCGCCAACACCGTCGAGGTGGTCGATGCGTTACGCGCCGCATTGCCGAAGATGATCGGCATCCCACCCGGCGTCCAACTTGGCATCTCGTTCGACCAGTCGGTGTACATCCGGCAATCCATCAACAATCTCGTCGAGCAGGCGTTGCATGGCTCCCTCCTGGCTGCCGCCGTGATTTTGGTTTTTCTCCGCAACCTGACAAGCACGGTCATCATTTCCGTCGCCATTCCCCTTTCGATCATGGTCACGTTTATCGTGCTGTACTTCACCGGTCAGACGCTGAACGTCTTCACTCTGGGTGGCTTGGCGCTCGGCATCGGTCGCCTGGTCGACGATTCGATCGTGGAGCTGGAAAACATCCAGCGGCATCTCAATACGAATCCGCGGCGCTGGGACGCGATTCTGGACGCCGCCCGGGAAGTGGCCATGCCGATCTTTGCATCGACCGTGACCACCGTCGTGGTGTTTCTGCCGATATTTTTTGTCGTCGGCATTGCCCGCCTCCTGCTTATTCCCCTGACCGTGACCATTGCCATCGCGCTGTTCACATCCTTCTTCGTGTCACGGACGGTCACGCCGGCGCTTTGCTTCAAATTTTTGAAACCCGAGCATGAAGCCCACCGCTCGATGCCCCAGTGGTTCGTCCATGTGATGGATTGGAGCCGGACGCGCTACGAGTCCATGGACCGTGGATTCGAGAATGCCCTCCGCTGGGTGCTCGGCCATCGTAGGCTGTTTATCATCGGCATTCTCGTGATCTTCGCTGCCTCCATCGCCTTGATCCCGAAGATCGGAACGGAGTTTCTCCCGGTCTCCGACGAGAGCCAGTTCCGTATCGTGCTCCGTGCGCCGGTCGGGCAGCGAGTCGAGAAGACCGAACAGCAAGTTGCCGAAGTCGAACGGATGCTGCGCGCACACATTCCGGCCGGCGAGCTGGAAACCATCGTGTCCAGCACCGGCGTGCTGGCACAAGGCCGCTCGTCGCTCTTCAATCCGAACACAGGACCGCACACCTCGATCATTTCGGTGTATCTCACGTCGGCCGATAAGCGCTCCCGGAACCAAGTGCAGATCATGAACGAGGTACGACCGCATATCATCAAGCTCTTTCCCGGAGTCGCGATGTTTTTCGACCCCGGGGGTCTGGTCAAGCGCGTGACGAGTTTCGGCTCACAGAAGTCTGTGGACGTGGAGATCTACGGTTATGACTTCGAGAAGGCTCGTGACGTCATTCGACAGGTGGAAGGTTTGATGCACCGGATCCACGGTCTCGCCGACATCGAAGTCAGCCGCGAGGAGAACTATCCCGAAGTCAATGTGGTCGTCGATCGCGAAAAAGCCGCGCTATTGGGCATCAGCGAAACCGACATCGCGAATGCCGTCTTGTTTTCGTTGAACGGCAACGGCCAGACCGATCCCATCATCTATACCGATCCGCAGAATGGCAATGAGTACTACATCAGCGCCTGGCTGGCAGAAGAGCACCGCAAGGACCTGACCGACATCGAGAACATTATTCTCACCGCCAGAAACGGAGAACCGGTTCTCCTCAAGAATGTCGCTTCCCTGAAATTAAATGCTGGTCCGGTAAAAATCGACCGGAAATATTTTCAACGAGTGATCCACATTACCGCGAATCCGTTGAATCGGGACCTCGGCGCCATCGCGGAGGACCTTGAGGCCGGTTTTGCCCAGCTGCAGTTGCCGACAGGCTTCAGCATCCGGCTGGCCGGTCAGATCCAACAGCAACGGGAAACGTTTTCAGGGCTGCTGTTTGCCACAGTCCTTGCGCTCGTCCTGGTCTACATGGTGATGGCTGCCCAATTCAAATCGCTGGTGGACCCCTTCATTATCATGTTCTCGGTTCCCATGGGTTTTCCGGGAGTCATCCTGGCGTTGTTTCTCACCAACACGACCCTCTCTACCACCTCGATGATGGGCATCATCATGATGCTCGGCATCGTGGTGAGCAACGGCGTGCTGCTGGTCGACTACACGAACGTCTTGCGGAGAAAGGGATTGGCGCTTCGTGACGCCGTCGTGCTGGCGGCTCGGACCCGGCTGCGCCCGATTCTGATGACGTCGCTGGCGACGGTGTTCGGATTGCTTCCAATGGCAATAGGCTGGGGAACGGGCGGTGAAACAAACGCCCCTCTGGCTCGGGCAGTCGTGGGTGGGCTCAGCGTCTCCACGCTGCTGACCCTGTTTCTTGTGCCGACAATGTATCTGATTCTTGAGGAACGCTTTCCGCGGCGCGCGCCCGCGGAGGGGTCGACCGTCTTTCAAGAGCTTCCCGCCGAAACTCCGCTCGTTCCGGCAAACCGCTAGGGGACGCACGCACCCGAAGGCCCGCCGCTAGAGCTGGCCGCTGATGCTTGGAAACAGCGCTCGCAGCTGCATGGCTAATCCCACGTCGCCGCTGATCCTGATTCGTCCGGACATGGCTGCAGCCGGTCCGCTGAGCTCCCCGTTCAGCACCCGTACACAGTCTTCACCGGCCATCGACAAGATGACATGCGGATCTTCGTGCCGGCCTTCCTTCACCTGGCAGACTCCTTCGCGGATCGTCACAACATACTGCCCCCCTTGCGCGCCGCCCAAGTCGAACTGATACACCGCATCCACATCCTCCGCGGCCTCCGCATCGAGCTTTGAAGGCAAGTGCCTGAAAAATTCCTTGATGCCGGCAGCGTTCATGGGTGGAAAGCCAGAGGATGGTTGGGCACGGGAGCGGCAGATCCGCCGCTCCCCTTGCCGTATGTTCAACTAATAGCGAAGCGTGACGGTTGCGGTCGAGCGCCGCGCACCGAAGAACTGCTTCGAAAATTCTTCCACAACCGCCGGGTCGTAGCCCTTGCAGCTGAAAATATCGAGATAGGCGTTGTTGGTGTCGTTTGCAAAGTGGCCGCTGATCAGCGAGGTTGAGATCAACTGGACCATCGAATACCCTGCGACCCGCCCGGAGCCGAAATCCACGACCTGACATTCGCCGAATCGCTGCATGTCGATGAGCTCGCAGAGCTCGACGACGTAGCGGCGGATATGGTCGGCGTTGCGGATCAAATCGGGAAGGCAATCTTGCAGGTCAACGGCAGTACACATTCCCCAGGCCTTCCCCTCTCCAACCATCTCCCGTGCAGGAGTGGTCGAGGAAGCCACTGGGGCACTCGATGGCAAAATCGTCTCTTCGGAACCAACCGGGACGCTCATAGGGCTGTCCGCCTTTCTGTATGTGGGTGAAAAAACACTGGGAAGTTTTTGCACTATACCACGATTTTCTTCATCTGCATGACGGGCAAGAACTTTTTTTGCGGGACGGTTGCGAGAGTGGTCGGTTGACAAGATTCTTGAGCCTCGTGGAGAATGCCGGCCATGAACGCCGACTCCGAAGCGCCCTCCTCCGATCTCCCCGAACGCTTGTGCACGTGGTGCAAGGTACCCATGAAAAAACGGCTGGTCGCCAGCGGACAATTTATCCATTACACCTGTCCGAAGTGCATCTTCCAGCATACGATGCGACGAGGGCCCAAGCCTCCGGCCCCTCAACGTTGATGCCGTGATCCTTTGGGATGTGGCAATGCCATCCCGCGTGAGAGCTGCCCATTAGAGCTTTCCTTCAATGCGGGAACGGATGTCCTCCATCCGGCGACGATTCACGCCCAGGTCCCCGTACCCGGTTCGAGAGGACGAGCGAAAATGGATCGCTTTCGCCTCGTCATCGAAGAGAAATTCCACATCGTCGACGAACCGTAAGAGCAGGCTCGTAAACTCGTAATGGAGATAGGTCTCGTCTTCTTCGACCAGTCTTGTGCGGGGCAAGCCGGCAATCACCGTCTTCAATAGAGCCTTTGCGTCCGACTTCGTCCTCGAAAAGCGGTAGGGGGCGATCGCATGCCGACTGTCCTGCGACGGGGTCAGCGTTGAGACACAGTTGGGACTGTCCGGACAGAGAGGGAGCGTACGATGGGACATGGTCCAGGCACTTTACGCGGTCGACCCTATTGTCGACAAGCCGCCTCACTCGCCCTCCGCTGGCGTTAATAGAAGATTGTCTTCAACTGCGGTGGGGAATCGTCTCGGATTTCCACCGTGACCGAGACTCGACCGATGATGCGTCCGTCCTCGGCTTCAAGATCCACCCGCCAATCGCCGGGATCGAGTTGCTGTTTGAAGGTGTAGGCCCGATAGCCTGCTTCCCGGCCGCCGGATATTTTTACAGGGATCTTGTCCGCGTGGGCAAACGGCTTGGTCTTGTGCGGGCGAAAATACCAATGGTGGTAGACGGTCGTGTTGAGCGCGACGGGGGCAAAGACGGCGGTGAAGCAGTAAATCGGTTCGTGCGCGGGAAACGTCGTGTCCGATCGTTTCCAGACTTGATACCATTTGCGTTCGAACGACAACTCAAACCGATCGTCCGATTTTTTGACTTCATGATAGATCCCGCCGAATTTCATCGAGAGCGGCACAGGGGGAATCCAGTTGAGGAAGTAGAAGCCGACCAGAAGACCGATCAAGGCGAAGGCCGGAACCGTCACCCCGAAGGCCTCCCGTCTGGATCGATCCGGATTGTTGCGGTAGATCAGCTCGACGACCCGAAATGTCACTACGATGCTCAACACCGCTCCCGCAAGGAACACGAGCACGTTCATATAGCCGGTCATGACGGGTAGGAAAAAGGTAAAAAACCCGAAGCATACGAGCGCATACAAGCTCACCAGCAAGCGAAGGTTCGAAAGACGGTCCCGGAGAAACTCATTGCCGACGAGCAGCAGCACGAGCACGGCAAAAAACACCGCCGTACCGGTCAGCGTGGCACTCCGAGAATAGAAGATTGCGTAGGCGCTGAACAGGCCGCCAAACAGAAACTGGCTCACCATGGGATAGTACGGCCGACTGCGAAGGAGCCAACGCATGACGGGCGAAATCGACGTGAGCTGTGCGTGGTCGGGGGGCGGCTCGATGCCGATTCTGCCGGTCAGGACGATAAGCACTCCAAGGAGCAAGAGATAGACCAGCAGGAGCAAATTGTCTTGGAGACGGTCGATTCGCGTGAGCGTGACGGTGTCATACGTCACGCCTGAAAAGAAAAACACCGCGGGCATGAATGGTTTGGAGAGAACCGTCTGAATTCGGGCCAGCGGGCTCATGCCCTCACTGTGCTGAATGCAGTCAGGATGATCAACTAAAATGACATTTCAGACCCGGTATCCCTAATCTCCGCACAGAGAGAGAATGTTCACAAAGCCCATCCGCCAAGGCCGCAACGATCGAATACCTGAGGAGGTACATACCAAGCTTCGCTTGATCCGCTCGCTTCGATCACATACGAGCGGATAGGTAGTTTGCCTCGAGGGTTCTTGACTTAGTACTTGAGCGTTTGAGCGACGCCAGACCGAAGCCAGCGGGAGCTTCTTCTGCATTCTCTCAGACGAAGGCGGGAAGCGGTGCATACACCACCGGTTGTCCAATCAGGCGCTCCAACCATCCGGCCATTAACTCTTCCTTTAACGGGGCCTTATTCAACCGCGCTTCGATCGCGAAGCCTTGGTGCGAACCGACGATGCCGATAATGGCCGAGGCATCTTCTCCCTCCGGAAGCAACTCTTGAGTTTGAAACTCACATAAGGTGGCATACAGCCGCCCGTCCGGTTCGATGGCCGATTTAATCTCGGGCAAATCATCCAGCGGGCAATGAACGGAACAGCGATAGGCCAAGCGAGCGGGAGATTGGATCGTGGCAAACTCACGGAGGGCTTCTTCAGAGAACCCCGTCAGGTACGTGCGCAATCCTGCGGGTTCGGGGGCATAGGTGGCCGCCAGTTGACTGGCCGGGACGAGGAATTCATAGGCATCCGAGGTGTTGTATTCCAACTGACAAGGACCAAAGGCATCCGGCCAGGAGCAGAAAAAAGGCACGGACGGATCGTGTGGACGAAGCACGAGCTGCCCTTTTTCGATCGATGTATCGATAGGTAGCCCAGCAGTGGTAATGGCCTCCAGAAAGGCGGTGCGCCGTTCCTCCAACCAGTGGTCGCGTTGAGCATCGTCGCGCGTCTCTCCCGGCGTGACGACCTCCCGCGTTTGAAGCCGGACGCGAAGGAACGAATGGGCATGGCGGAATCCCAGCCAGAGCATGCCGCGATTCTCATGCAGGATCATGCGCTCGCGAATGCGCCATGGATGGCTGATCGAGCAGTACGTGCCGACGTCTTGAAAGTGCAGGTAGGCGGTATGGTAGGCGCCGGCAAGAAGAAAAAAGTCTCCCCGCCAGCCGTCGCGGACATGCACCAGTGTCACGTCTTCCGTCGACCAGGCATCCAAACCATCGAAGTCTTCAGGCGCCTCGACCGTCCATTCCTCAACATAGCAGATGACATCTTTTGCCGGTACCGCCGGCTTCAATCCCAGAGCAGCGAGGCGTTCGCCGACCGCCAGTGCCTCGTTGAACGTCATTGGCAGGTGAGTTTCCCAGCGACGCTCACGCACGTTGTCTCTCCGCTTGAGGCGATTTACCGTCTTGGACGCACCGCGCGTTGGGAAATCGTCGTATCAGCCAGGTAGCGATCGACGGTCTCTTTCACGTTCGCGGTGATCAGACGCTTCACGTCGTCTTCCGAAAACCACACCACCGTATCCGAGTGCGCGCTTTCCAGGCTTCGGCTCGTGCTGCTCTGGTCAACGGTATTGCGTGCGGTAATGGTCAATTTGTGACTTGTCGTAATATAGGTCGAAAAGAGCCGGCTCTTGGCGTTCGCCGCAAATTCAAAGATCTGCCCGCTGATCACAATGTCGGCGTTCGGAAGGGAACCGGCCGGAGCCACCCGCACGTCCCAGGATCGATCCAGCCAGCCTGCCGCTCGCAGGCGGTCGGCCAGCGCCTGGGCATAGACCGCGCCGGGTTTTTCACCCGCCACGTTGAAATACGTCGTGCCTCCCCACAGGTGCGTACGCATTCCAATCCGCTGCTTGTCGGCACGCCGGTCCTCAAAGGGTTCGATGACGATCCTGAGGCCTTCAGGCTCCGCTTGCTGCACGGGCTGCTGCTGCGGAAGTACATCGAAATGAACGGTCTGTCCGCTCCCACCGCAACCAGCCGTAGTCATGAGCCCGACCGATAGCAAGACCACAACGCCCACTCGCACGAGCGAATCTCTCACGATGCCCTCCTTGGCAAGTTAAAACGCGAGGTAGTCTACCGAAATCCCGTCAACCGTACAATTACAGGGTGACGATGGGCAGCATGGCCCGGAACACGTCCCGGCTCAGTTCCGCCAGCGCTCCACTCTGCACTCGCGGATCGCCCAAGGGCAGAAACCGGACAATTTTCAGGAACGACCGCTCGGCAACCACTGCGGCAATTTGCGCCTTCCGATCATGCGTAATCGGCAGTGTAAGCCCTTCGCCCTGCTTCCATTCCCACAGCGTCGGCGCGAGTGACAGCTCTAAGTCCCGCCCTGCAACCATATGGAATCGATCCACCAAACGTTTCTTGTACTGCCGCATCAAAATCCCTTCCAGGATCCAGGCCCATGCCACATGGTGGCCCCACCAAAACAGCGTGCGGAACGTACGCTTTTCCGTGCCGCGAAAATGTTTGGGACAATCGAGATACTGGTAGGGGAAAGACTCCAGATGCTCGCCCTTGACAAGCTGCGCACTGGCCGAATCGTAATCGGACATTTCCGGAAGGGCGGTGTGGGTGAGTTCCTCCCTCAAAGTCTGGCGGGTCACTTCCAATTGAGCGCGGATTTTTTCGCTGATTCTTGCTTTTCTCTCAAAGAAGGCCGCATCGGTCAACAACGCGGTTTCTTCATCTGTAAATGAGAGGCGGTCAATCATGTCCAATCGTGCGTCTAAGCGCTTCCCCTCTTGATAGGGACTGACCCACCGCATCGTCGCGCGTCAGCAATCCAGATTGAGGAGGCTCATTTCTGATGAGTCTCGAACGCGGTGACGGCCACCGCATAGTGCCGACGACATTCGGCACAACGAAGGACGGCGAGGTCTTCGAACACATCCATCTCTCGCAACGACAAGGCCGCCGCATGGGCTTCGAGGCAGTTTGCCAGACGTGCCTGGGCGTCAGGCCGAGCCTCGGAGCCATCCGTTGATGCTCCCGATTCTTCCGAGACGGCAGGGCCCAAGAGGACAGATCCCATGGTGACATAGTGCGCAAACCGGCAAGCCGTGCAGGCAAAGGCGAGCTGGTTGTCGACTGTGATCCGCTTCACAGAAATGCAGAGTGGATGCACAGACCAACACTGTTGGAGAAATGCTCCGCTTCGAAACACCTGCCCCATCACGCTGCCCCTTACAGTTTCCAGAGCGCGAGCATGAGGATCGCGCCGACCGCGTAGGGAATCACGCAGGCGTACAGCACCGCGGAGCGCGCCTGCTCTCCTGATCCGGTGGTTTCGGTCTGCTCCTTGTAGACGAACTCGTACGAGAGAACGAGCAGGGTGAGCGTGAGCGCCAACACCCGACTGGTCCTTGGCCAGGTATATTGACCGCTGACGAGAAAGTTGGCAGTGAAGAATCCGCTGAGCGCGAGGATCGTCGGCGCCACGACGTACCGGATGCTGTGCGCAAACGCATGATGCCAACGGGGAGCAGTGTGAGGAGAACCTGTCCGGGGGTCGGAAGTCACGAGCCGACGGCGACGGCAGAATCAACTTGATGGGCCACAGGAGCCTGAGCCGCGCGGCAGGTCTTGCAGACGCGGGGCCGGGCCTTGAGAAACGAGAATTTTCCGCTCGCGAGACAACTATAATGCACGAATTCGTCGCACACGGTGCAACGGGACCAGCCGCCGCGAAACATCGTCTTATCCCTATACAGGCCCTGCTTGCAGACTTTGCAGTATCGAGGCTCGATCGGAAGCAGCATTGGCTCCCAATCACCGCCAGCTTTCCTGATGCTCATGGAACGGGAGTATAACGAGCCCGCCGTTGCAAAAACAAGAAGAAGTCTGCCCTGCCAGCCTCAGCGTCCAAGCCTCCCGGAGCGACCCTCTCGACTCAGCCAAGAAGAATATACACACAGACCGGCGAGCTGGACGAGCAAGCGGTGGGCCATACTGAGATTTCTTCATCTGCGGTCGCTCGCGGCGCAGTGTGTCAGTCAGTTCCAACTTTCCGTCTCGGCTGAGTCGCGTCGGGTTCCCACGCCTTCGGCATGTCGCTACGGGCTAGCGGTCAAACAAAAGAAAATGACGCGGTAACGGCAGTCCTCCGTTTGACACCCTATAGACCGTTTGTTACTCTCCGCCCGGGTGTCTTTTTTCCGCCAGCAGGACCTAATTTTCCATGAATATCAAGGGCTATTTGGAACAGAAACGTGTTGCGGTGGACCGCTTTTTAGACGAAGTGGCTCCCTCCGTCGGCACCCCGCCGGTCACGCTCCACGAAAGCATGCGGTACAGCCTCCTGGCCGGAGGCAAACGCGTCAGACCGATTCTCACCATTGCGGCCGCTGAAGCCTTGGGACCGCCGCCGCCTGGTTTGATGGCGGTGGCCTGTTCACTGGAACTGATCCACACCTACTCGCTCATTCACGATGACCTGCCCTCCATGGATAATGATGACTTTCGACGCGGGAAACCCACGAATCACAAAGTGTACGGGGAGGCCATGGCGATTTTGGCGGGTGATGCGCTGCTGACCATGGCCTTCGATCTGATCAGCCGTCCGGAGTTGATGAAAGGCTGCGATGCTGGTCGTCAGGTGCGAATTCTCCAGGAGCTGGCGTTCGGTTCCGGCAATATGGGGATGGTCGGTGGACAAGTCTTCGACATTCAGGCGGAACACAGAGACATCGATTTGACCGCTCTTCAAAATATCCATAAGCACAAGACCGGCATGTTGATTCGGGCTGCTGTGCGGATGGGCGCCATTGTAGGCGGCGCCAACGACCGCCAGCTGGACGACATGACCGGGTACGCAGAAGACATTGGATTGGCCTTCCAGATCGCCGACGATGTGCTGAATGTGACGGGAACCCGGGAGGAGCTCGGTAAGAATCCGAATACCGATGCCGAACGCGGCAAGAAGACCTATCCGACATTCTATGGCGTGGAGGGGGCCAAACGACTGGCGGACGAGTGCATCACCCGTGCCGTTGCGCGTCTCGATTCCTTCGGGTCTTCCGCCGATCCACTGCGCGAGCTGGCCCGGTACATCACCGCACGGAAGAATTAGCGCGATGAGTGATGGGTCACCATGAAGGCCCTCGTCACCGGCGCAACCGGGTTTGTCGGAGGCGCCGTCGCGCGCGCGCTCGTCCGGGCCGGTGTCGATGTTCGCGTCCTAGCCCGCTCACGGTCGGATACTCAAAATCTCTCCGGCCTTCCTGTCGAACGGGTTGAAGGCGATTTGCTCAACCCCGCCTCGCTGCAAAAGGCCCTCAGCGGTTGTCAGCAGCTGTACCATGTCGCCGCGTACTACGCACTGTGGGCCAAGGATCCCGCCATTTTTTACGACATCAACGTCACCGGCACCCGTAACGTTCTCGCCGCCGCCCGCCTGGCGGGAATTCAGCGCACCGTATATTGCAGCACGATCGGAGCGGTCGGATTACCGGCCAACGGGGGGCTCGGGACAGAAGTCACCCCCGTATCACTCGATCAGATGGCCGGCCACTACAAACGATCCAAATATCTGGCCGAGCAGGAAGTGCTGAAGTTCGCCACCGAGGGCCTTCCGGTGGTGATCGTCAACCCCAGCGCGCCGGTCGGCGCAGGAGATGTGAAACCGACGCCGACCGGTCAAGTGATCGTGGATTTCATGAAGGGCCGGATGCCCGCCTATATTGAAACCGGCATGAACATCGTGGAC
>Ga0207683_10003364_pt1 | contig 13940 bp, 8 predicted proteins | sample KBSM73metaG_FD_184333 | JGI IMG/M metagenome (GOLD analysis project Ga0207683, IMG submission 184333) | Miscanthus rhizosphere microbial communities from Kellogg Biological Station, Michigan, USA - KBS M7-3 metaG (SPAdes) (version 2) | ecosystem: Host-associated > Plants > Roots > Rhizosphere >...
CCCGCCGAGGTGGCAGCGAAGCTGCACAGGGACGCGAGCAAGAAGTGCCGCCGCGAGCCGAAACGAGGGTAATGGAGAGAACGCAGTGCCATGGAATAGATCCTTGTTTTTATCGACAGCTGATCTCTCGATCGAACTGCAAACGGAGGCGAAGTTGGTCCGGCTTTCAGTTATAGGGTGGCCACTCCGGCGTCAGAATTTCCTCACCCTGACGTTGCATGCGAAAAAGGGGCGCAGGCAAGTGGCTCACCTTGATTGCCCCCGTCCCCTGTGCGTGGAAATGGATGCGTGCCGCGGGCTATGACGCGACCGTGCGAGCGGCCGCACCCACTGGCCGACGCACGGCGTTTATCTTTTGTCTTGGCGGCAAGTGTCGCCGTAGCGTCCGCAGTCGCGAGCGGAAGTCAGGGGCAGTCATCCGTGTTGGACGATGCCCGTGACTTGCCATAACCCGCTCCCGTCCGCCTAGCGCGCCAACAGCACCAACCAGGGCACGCTGTTGTCGACGCGGACGAATACGTGGGTCAGTTGTTCCTGCTCACGGTGTCCGGTCACCTGCACCGCCGCGCCGCCGCCGTACACGCTCAGATAACCCGCTTCCGTGCCTTGGGCCGATTGCCAGGCAAAGGAGAGCAGATGTTCGTGCATGTCGGTGGATTGCCAGGCCGTGCGCTGGCTCAGGCCGGCCGCGTCGCGCGTCACTGCACGCACGGCAACGCCGCTGCCGAAGCGTGCCAGTTCGATGTCGAACAACAGTTTGCCGCTCGCCGTGCGTCCACTCGCGACCGCGACCGGCACGATGCCCACGGTGTTCAACAGGCCGCTGTCGATGCTCAGATCGGCGCCCGAAGTCCCGTTGGCACTCGCGGTCAAATGACTGAGGTTTTCCGCGGAGCCTTCGAACTTGTCACGGTAGACCACGATCGTGTCGGTGTCGGAGCCCGTGTTGTTGCCAGGCGTCGGATCGGTTCCGGATACCAGCGCCACGGACGCGCTGTTGGTGACCGAGTTTGTCGCGTCGTCACTCTGAAGCGTGGCCGAGTAGAGGTAGTCGGCGGAGCCGCCGGCCGGCAGGCCGGCATCGTCGTCCAGCGTGTTGCCGCTGCCGTTATTGCAGGCGACGTTCGCGCTGCCGCTGCAGGTCCAGGCGCCGCTGCCCAGAACGACCGGCAACACATCGTGCACGCTGGCGGTGGCGTTGCTCGGACCGGCATTGGTCACGTGCAGAACGTAATTCAGCGAATCGCCGACCCTTGCATAGCTGCGGCTATCATCCACGGTCACCGCGACGTTCGCCTGCACCGTCAACGTATCGGTGTCGGTCGCACTGTTGTTGCCGGCATTAGCATCGTTGACGCTGGCTGACGCGGCCACCGTGGCCGTGTTGCTCACGCTGCCCGTCGCCGAAGGCGCGATCCCGCAGCCCGCGGTATAGACCACGCTGCCGCCCTTGGGCAGATTCACGGTGTCATTGATATTGCCGCTGCCGGAGGCAGTACAACCGGCACTCCCGGCCGCAACGCAGGTCCAGGTACAAGTTTCGGTCGCGGGGAACGTGTCAGCGACGGTCGTGCCTGGCGCGTTACTGGGTCCGGCCAGATTCGACGCGGTGATCGTGTAGCTCACCGAGCCGCCGGGCACAGCCGTGGGGACACCGTCGGTGACGGCGATGACCAGATCCGCAGCCGGTTTCAGCGTGTCATTGTCGGAGGCCGTGTTGTTGCCGGAGGTCGGGTCGTTGATGCCGACCGGCGAAGTGACCGTTGCCGTATTGCTCACGCTACCGGTCGCATCCGGCGCGATCGCGCAAGTGGCCGTGTACGTGGCCGCCTTGCCCGCGGGCAAATTGACGTTGTCATTGATGTTGCCGCTGCCCGACGCCGTGCACGTGGCGCCGACGCCGGGGATGCAGGTCCAGGTGCAGGTTTCACCGGCCGGGAACGAGTCGGCAACAACGGCGCCTGGCGCATTGCTCGGACCGTTGTTGCTCGCGGTGATCGTGTACACGACAGAACCACCCGGCACGGCATTCACGGTGCCGTCGGTCTTGGTAATCGCAAGATCGGCGCTGGGAACGAGCGTGTCGGTGTCGGTCGCCGTGTTGTTTGCCAGATTCGGATCGGTATTGCCTACTGGCACGGCGATGGTTGCGGTATTGCTCACCGTGCCCGTCGCCGACGCCGCGATTGTACACGTAGCCGTATAGACGGCTGAATCTCCGGAGGCGAGATTGACCGGGTCGTTGATGGCGCCGCTGCCGTTTGCCGCGCAGGTGCCTGTTCCGGTCGGGGCACAGGTCCAGCTGCAGGTCTGCGTTGCCGGGAAAGTATCGGCGACCGTCGCGGCGGTGGCCGCTCCGGGTCCGCCGTTCGCGGCAGTGATCGTGTAGACGACCTGTCCGCCCGGTGCCGCCGCCGTGACGCCGTCAGTGACGGTCATCGACAGATTTGCCGGCGCGACATCGACGTAACAGGCGGTCACGTCGCTGACGGTTGGCGCGACGGTGGAGTCGCTGGTCGCGAGCAACGAACGGTAGCGCAGGTAGCGCTTGCCGTTGAACTGGCTGAGCGAGGCGCCACTGGTCGTGAAGAATGTCGCCGCGGTCGTGTCGGGTCCGACAAAATTGAACGGCCCGTTCTGCGAATTGCTGGCGGCAACCTGGAACTTCACCGAGGTGTTGGCCGGCGTCGTCGCGTTCCACGACAGCGTTGTCCAGGTGGGCGTCGCGATCGCGACCGGATTGGCGTCCTTGAGCGACGAGACCAGGTCGCCCGATGCCGAGTAGCCGACGAACATGTAGGTACGGAAGTTGAAATCCCGGGTCACATCGGTGGCCCACGTGGCGCCGCTATCCGCGGAAAGTACTCTCTGCCCATTGGCATAGGTACTGGGTGAGGAGCGAATCCAGAAGTAGCTGGTGCCTGCCGGAGCGGCATCCGGACGCAGGATCAGCGCGTATTGCGTTCCTGAAGTCAGGGGCGTCGGCGCGACGAACGTCGCCGTGTACAACACGACCGAACCAGAAAAAGGGGAGCCGGGAATTATGGCGGTGGCGAGGTCAGCGCCCGTCGGCACGCCGGCGCTTGTGGCGCGCACCGAGAGTGTCAGGTTCGGGCGCGTTGCACCGCAGGGGTTGCAGAACAGTTGCACGTCCGCCTTCATGAGCGTACCGCTGACCGCGGGAATGAAGCTCTGCCCGGTCCAGTTGACGGCATCAAAATTGGTGCCGGTGTTCGTGCCACCGGTGTTCGCCTGGTCGCTGGCTACCGAGTTCTTGAGCGTAACGTCCCCCGGGTTGACGCTCAGGTCGATATTGGTGGGCGTGCCGGTGAGGAAATCGGCTTGCGTGGTATCGGTGAGGCAGGCGCTGCCCACGGCAGCCGTGAGCGCAAGATTCCTGGTCGTGGTAGCCGCGTCGGTAACCGCGATGTCATTCGCCGCCCCCGAGATACAGCCGGGAAAACTCGCCGTCAAACCGGGATAGGTGCCCGCGGGAATCGGCGTAAACGAATAGGTGCCGTTCGCTGCCGTCGTGGTGGTGCGGCTGCCCAGTGTGACGGTCGCTCCCGCCAGCGGCACGCCGCCTACAGCCCGTGTCACCGTGCCCGAAACCGTGCCGCCCGCGCCGACCGGCGTGCACTCGCTGTATTTGAATGATCCGAACTTCGTCAACCAACCGGCCGGGCTGGCGTACTCACTGGTGTACCAGAAGGTGCAGCCGTCCGGGTCGAGCGTCATGGCGCTGTAGTCGCCCCATCGCGCCGAGCCGGTCTGCGCTGCCGTCCCGGCAAAAAGCGTTTGCTGGGTCTTGCTGAAAGTATTGGCTGGATCGCCGGCGAGGCGTCCGGCGTAGGCCAGGGAAGGAAACGCGCTCGAGCTCGACGTGCTGTAGCCCATCGCCATGTTGCCGCCGCGGTCCAGCGCCAGGCTTGGCATCCACCGATGGAGCACGTCCGCCGCATCGGGATCCCACGTGGCAGCCTGCGGAATTGCCAGGTTGACCGTTCCGCCGGTCACGTCCACCTGATACCAGCGCGGCGCGGCGAACCCCGCCGCTGCACGTCGGACCGTGTGCGAAACCCAAAGCGATTCCGCTCCGGCCAGATTCGCGTATTGCGCCTGCACCATGGCTCGATTCGACAGCGAATCGAGCAGCGTTCCAGTGCCGGGCTGCGGTACCCCGGCAGCGTAAGTCGGCCAGCTCGTGGCGGAAACCGGGACGTCGGGGCCGGTGAAGGTCGACAACGAAATGCTGTTCCAGTCGACGTGGAATTTGTAGACCGACAGAGCGTTGAGATAAAGCTGCGTCGAGATGAACAGGTTTGGACGTCCCGCGGGCGGGGTGCCGGTCTGCAAGCGAGCATTGCTGGGAATAATGGTGAAATCACCCCCGCCGACATCGAATGAGACGACTTGGACCGTAGGGCTGCCGGCGTACATCTGGGCCTTGTTGAAGGCCCAGACGCGCACGCCCTGGAATCCCCCTCCGGCGCCGAAACCGTACATGTTCGCTGTCATGTACAAGCCGTCCGGCCAGATGCCGAATTTCGGATAGTCGTTGAGATTGTCGGAAATCAGGCGCGAATAGAAATTCCAGCCACCGGTCAGCGGATTGCCGGTGATCGAGGCGGCGATGCACTGGAACGCCGGCGCCACGACATTGCCGCCGCCGTCGGTGAGAAATGCAAAATCGGTGATGATCCAGCGATCTTCGAAGGAGTCGTACACGACGACCGGGTCGCCGAAGTTTTCCGTGTCGCACAGATTGCCGAAGTTGCCCTGGCTCATGAGCGTGTCGAACGTGAAGGCGGCTTCGCGAAAACCGTCGGACTTGCGAAAGATGCCGACCGAGGCATTGACAGTCTGGATGTAGTACGTCGGACCGACATCGCCGTTCGTGTCGGGCGGGTTGCCGGAACCCCAGTTGGACCGGTCCAGTCCTTCGAAGACATGCAGCGGCGCCGGAGCCGGTGCGGACAGCATCGGCACACTCGCAACGGACGGCTGCGGCGGCACCGTACCCGGCGCCATGACCGGGTCATACTCGGGCCCCTCGAGCTCGTTGCGTTCGCGCGGAACAGGGCGGGTCTGGGGAAGGGTACGCAGATCGAATTGGCGGCTGCTGGCGCGTTGCAGTTGCTGTTCGACGGGTTTGCGATGGGACTGATCCTGGCGAGCCGGTTGCATACTGGCCGCCGCTGCGTCCGCGGATCTGTCCTCCGCGGCGTTGCCCACCACGACAGCGGACGTGAACAACAGTCCCAGCAAAAAGGCTTTCATGCGTTCCCCTTGAGCGCGCTTACCAGCGGGCCGATGCGTAAAAAAACAACTATTGATGCTGCAGGTTGTGAGGCGTGTAAACGTTTTCAGTGTGCGGGTGCAAGGTCAAGCAGTCAAGACAACTTTCACCTGAAAGCGTTGCCACCGGGCACGTTTGCTGTTTTCACTGTTTTCGTTTTTGCGGCTATGCTCTGCGCTGGCTTGGCGCGTGGCCTTCGCGACGCAACCAAGACCAGCACCTTCTCATCGCGGAGCCTTACATGATTCGTTCGTTTGCCTGTCTGCTATTCGCCGCTACCGTCGCGACCGTGGTCGTGCACGCCGAAACGCCGCAATCCTTCACGGCGCAGGTCGGCGATATCGCTCTCGACTCGGGCGACGCGGAAATTACCCTGGTGCCGATCGGCCACAGTTTCTCGCTGAGCGCCTCCACGCGCGGCGCCAGCGCCTACCCGCCGCCGAAGACACGCATCGATCGCCTATCGATTGTGTGCGACGGCTTCACGGAAGGTAAGCCGTTGTTGCTGGACCATCTCACCTTCGAACGCAGCACTTGCGAGGTCACGTTCGACAAAGGGACCAAGCCGATGGGCGGACCGCCCGATGCAACCTGGCATCTGGACAAGAACAGCGCCGAAAACCGATTCGAAATCACCGCCGTCAGTGGCAAGGTGTACGAGGGCACCTTCGGCTTTCGCCTTAAGGATGGCCAAGGCAACACCATCAGTGTGACCCAGGGGCGGTTCAAGGCCGAAGACCGGCAGTTGTGAGAACGAGAAACAGCAGGAACGCGGACTGAGCTGATCGGCACGGCTGCTCTTCTTGATACGCGATCGGACCGAACCGCTTCCGACATGCAATCGAAGCGCAAGTCTGCCGTCGTGCAGAGCGGCGGCGCTCGACCGCCAGCCAGAAAAAGGTACGCGCGTACGCAGGGGAAAGTGTACCCGGGCGCCGCTTTCCTTCCTGTTTCACCCTCCCCTTTTCGTGCGCAGCCAAGCCATCGGCTGAAGAGCGCGAACGTCGAGAACGAAAAAGTACTGTGGGCCTGTTTTGGTCGAGCGACCGTCCTGCGTCACTTCGGCCAGCCGACTGCAAGGTCGAAAGCGATATCGCAGTTCATGTCTGTCTCGTTCATTGGTGCCTCGCGCTTCTCGGTGGCGACCTTGCCGGTGAGGTGCTGATCCGTGCGCGCCCCGAACGAGACCTTGCCATTGCCGCCGTCGAGGCCCGTGAGAGTTCCGTTGTCGGCCAGGTACATGAGGTTGACGATCGTCGTCATGTCGAGTTCGCCGCCGACATGCTGGATTTCCATCCAGCCTTTTGCCGTCGCCGTGCGCTGCGCTTCTATCAGGTCGCCGCGCGGACTCATCGCCGTGTTTTCCGGCAACGCACCGGCGCAGCCGGCGCATTTTGCCAATGCCGCGCGGTCGAGCTTCTTCGCCGTGAGGTAGATCGTCGTGGTCACTGCGCCGGTCTCGTCACGCGCATCCGCGAAGGCAATGCCGTCGGTGAAATCAAGGCGCTTGCCGTCGCGTTCGCAGAAACCGCGGACCGTATCCGCGTGGGCGATCGGCATGAGCACGCAGAGTGCAAGCAGGGTTGGAATGCGCATGGCGGAATCTCCGGGTGGGTCGGAATGAAGGGCTCGGTGGTCGACCTCATTCCATATCACGTAAGACGAAGCGGCGAGAGGCCACGGAGACGGGACTGACCAGACATAACGGCTCGTTTCGCACCAAGTCGCGCTACGACATCGTGACCAAGAAATAGGCAAAGTCGCGATCAGCGATGTGTCCGACGACATTGAGACGTTCTACAATCGATCGCGCCGACTAGCCATGAGGACATGAGCCCCCAAGAGTTTGAGGCAGTCAACAAGGTTTCGTACCAGCATGTCCAATGAATCTGAGAGCTCCAGAGTGACCCCTGCCCTTCCAGATGCACCCACAGGAGAAGACCGATGAAGTATCTGTTGCCCTTGCTGTTGCTGTTTGCCGTACCGGTCGTCGGTGCCGCACCCCTGATACAGGATGGCGGCTTTGAAGCTGGCTTTGTCTCGACCTTCTGGACGCAAAGCAGTACCAACTTCGGAACGCCGCTTTGCGACGCCACCTGCGGTGGTGTCGGGCCACGCACGGGTACCTATTGGGCCTGGCTCGGTGGCACAACGGCAGCAGAAGCGGGTTCTGTGCAACAGGTTGGCGAGATTGCAGCAGGGTTCAATACCCTGACCTTCTATGTCTGGTGGTCGTCCAGCCTCGGAGCGCCGCCTGATCCTTTAGCTACGTTCAATGTCAAGATGGACGGCAACACGATCTTCTCTCTCACGCCGGCGACAGCCGGTGCTTATAACGCGGGTTACAGGCATGCCTCGGTGGATATTTCGGCTTATGCGGATGGGAATAGTCACACCTTGCGCTTTGAGTCGAGCAATGCCGCCGCGGTTTCCGCTACGAACATCCACCTTGATGATGTCAAGTTGTCCGATATCTTCGCCGACGGTTTCGAGTAGCCGGTCGCCGACGCTGTGTACGAGAGCGTTACGGACTCCCTGCGGACCTCGCGCCGGGCTGGTTCACGCCCGTAGGCTGGGCTGAAAGCTCACCGCTTCCAGAAGTCGTGCGAAGCGCGCGCTAGAAGTGGCGCTCTGACCTGGAATCACCGGAATCAGTTGATTCGCCATGCCTGCCGGCTCAAAATCCGCGAGATTCGCGGGCTTCGTCCGAGGTGACCGATGCGATCGAAACGTGTTGCGAGTTTGCTCGTCGCGGCCGGTGCAGGAATCGGTGACGTCAGCCAAGCGCAGGGTGCCGCCGTCGACATCATCTTTGCCTCGGACTTCTTCAGTGGCAGCGCACTGCAGTGGGTGCGCCGGAATCCACGGGCCGGCGGCGCCACGATTGCGCTTGCGCCGGCGCTCGTCTCGGCCGTGAAACTCTCGAATGGCGGTGCCGCCATGACGCTGTACCTGCAGGTACCGCCCGCGCGGAACCACGAGAGTGATTATCCGCACTTTTCGGCATTGAAGACGTTCGGCCCGTCGAATCCTTCGCCGCCGGTGATCGGCGACTGCGTGATCGCGCAGGGAACCATTGCCCTGTTCCGCGGCGCGACGGAATTGTCGCCGGCGACCATTACGGCGACCGCCGGCGCTGATTGCGGCGGCTCGCCGTTGACGCCTTACTCAACGACCATATCGGACATCGGGATCAACGCCAGTTTCCAGCCGGGCCCGTCGGCGGAAGGCCTTGAAAGCGTCCTCGTCACGCTGAATCCAGTACAGGTGCTGCACGCGGACTTCGAATCCTTCACCATCGGGGATGGCAGCCTTTTCACCGTCTTCGTCGGCAGCTACTTCTACCAATACTTCGCAGCGCAAGGGTCGCACCTGCAGATCATCGGGGTGTTGGATCAATCCGACCTGACGACACCCTCACCCACGACCTTCTATCAGTTGCTGCCGCGTGCTGCCAGCGACATCGTCGTCCTTCCGTAGCGGGAAAAAAGGGGACGTGGGCAATTGGATAGACTTGATTTACCTCCGTCTCCTTTTTTCTATTTTTTGCAGGTCCCATGAGCGCGAAGACGGATTTTGCGGACATCGAAGTCGGTTACGACATTCCCGCCTTGCCTGGCATGGACGAGGCTGACATCCAGACACCGTGCCTGGTCCTCGATCTCGATGCGCTGGAGCGCAACATCAGGAAGATGGGCGAGTACGCGAAAGCGCATGGCATGCGCCACCGCAGCCACGGCAAGATGCACAAGTCGGTCGACGTGCAAAAGTTGCAGGAGCGTCTGGGCGGCGCGGTCGGCGTCTGCTGTCAGAAGGTTTCCGAGGCCGAGGTCTTTGCACGCGGCGGCATCAGGGACATTCTCGTCTCGAACGAGGTGCGAGACCCGGTGAAGATCGATCGACTCGCCCGGCTGCCGAAACTTGGCTCACGGATTACCGTCTGCGTCGACGACGTGGCGAACGTCGCCGACCTTTCAGCTGCCGCGAAGAATCACGGCACAATGCTGGAATGCCTCGTCGAAATCGACTGCGGTGCGGGACGCTGCGGTGTCAGGACGATTGCGACCGCGATCGAAATCGCCGAAGCAATCGACGCGGCGCCAGCGCTGAGATTCAGCGGGATCCAGGCCTACCAGGGCGCCATGCAGCACCTGGAGAATTATCGCGACCGTAGCGCCAGGCTCGACGACGCGATCGCCGTGGTGAAAGACGTCGTCGAGGCTTTGCATGCGGCCGGCCTGAAACCCGAAATCGTCTCCGGCGGCGGCACGGGCTCGTATCGCTTCGAGACGAATTCAGGCGTCTACAACGAGCTGCAGTGCGGCAGCTACGCCTTCATGGACGCGGATTACGGGCGCATCCGGGACATGCAGGGAAACCGCCTCGATGAGGGTGAATGGGAAAACGCGCTGTTCATCCTTACCTCAGTGATGAGCCATGCAGGAGCCGACCGGGCAATCTGCGACGCAGGACTCAAGGTCCTGTCGCTCGACAGCGGTCTTCCCGTCGTTCATGGCCGCAATGACGTGAAGTACACCAATGCCTCGGACGAGCACGGTGTGATCGACGATCCGCACAGCGTGCTCCGCATCAACGAAAAGCTGAAGCTCGTTCCCGGGCATTGCGATCCGACGTGCAACCTGCATGACTGGTACGTGGGCGTGCGCAACGGCAAAGTCGAGGTGGTCTGGCCGGTGTCGGCACGTGGAAAGGCCTATTGACGCTTGTTGGATCCTCCGGAATAGACGTGAGAAAACGACGTAACGGTCAACGGCTCGCTGGAGCGAGCAGACAAGGCAAATTGGGGAACTCCATCTCGCTTTTTTTTGCAGCCGTTTATGAAAACTGCTGCGGCTTGATTACCTCCGTCCTCTTTTTCTCGACTTTTTCTCTGAGAGAAGTGTGATCTGATCGACGTTTTCTCGCAGCCAAGCCACCGGCTGCGCGTGTATGCTGCTTGGGCATCAGCGCGATCAGGTTCACTCTGGATCGCCCAGCACTCGTAGCCTCATGTCGAGCCTATTCATCGCCATCCAGGCTCGTGCCCAAGGAAGCCGATCGTTCGCAAACCGCTCCTCGCGCGCAGGTTCGTGCTGTCCCTTGTCTTCTCTCCGTGCCCGGCTCCGGTTGCAATTGAAGTAACGCGAACCGCGTGGCTGGACACCCCGGCCTGTTGCGCGTCTCGAGCGTGGTCGAACGGCACGCGCGGGCACAACGACGTTCACGCCGATCGAAGTCAGTCCAAAGAGGCGGCGGCCCATCGGTGACGTCATCTTGTAACCAGGGGTTCAACCAATGCGCAATTTACAAACCGCTTACACGCGCCTCGGCGCACCCGTCACGCCGCGCTCGCTTGCGCTCGCAGTAGCTCTCGCGCTGGGCGTGACGCCACTGGCCTCTCTGGCCGGCTCGATCGTCACCGTGAAAACCCCAGGCGATGCGGCGGGTAGCGCCAGCACCTGCACGTTGCGCCAGGCGATCGGGACGATACCTGGCCATACTGCGGCGGGCACGAATTGTGAGCTCAGCGCAACAGTGCCGAGCGGCGATACGATCAACTTCGACGCCAGCATATTTCCCAGTAGCGTCACGAATACGATTACGCTGACCGATGCGGGTTCCAGCACGTTTCTGCTCGGGGCCACCAACCTCACGATCGATGCCAGCGCCAACGGCGGGGTGACGATCGAGCGCCCGTCCGGCGCCACCAATTCGTTTGGCTTTTTCAACGTGTCTGGCGGCTCGCTCACGCTCAAGCATCTAACTCTCATCAATGGCTCGGGTGCTTTCGGTAGCAATGGCGGCGCGATCTGCGCCCCGAACACAAGTCTGACGCTTGACCACAGCACGATCAGCGGCAGTTCGGCAGTTGACGGCGGCGCCATCTGGTCGCAGGGTGGTAGCGTCACGCTAACCAACAGCACGATCAGTGGCAATTCGACGACCGGCGGCGGAGACGGCGGCGGTATCTATGCGAAGCAGGGTCTCGTTACGTTGACCAACAGTACCGTGAGTGGCAATTCGGCCGCTGGCGGCGTTGGCGGCGGTATACTCGAGACGAGTGGTTCACTCCTGGTGACCAATAGCACGTTTAGCGCGAACAACGCCAATGCCGGCGGCGGCATCTGGTCCAATTCTGTAGGCATCACGCTGATCAACAGCACGTTCAGCGGAAATTCGGCTTCCTCGTCGGGCGGCATCAGTGCGACTTCTCCTGGTGCGCAGATCAACAGCACCAACTCGATAGTCGCCGGCAACAACGGCGGCGATATTGATGTGGCCCTGACAGGCGATTCTTCCGGCAACCTCATTGGCGGAAATGCGCAACTCGGCGCTTTGGCCGACAACGGCGGTCCGACCCCAACCATGCTGCCGCTACCCGCCAGCCCGGCAATCGATGCCGTCCCCTGCACCAATGCGCCAGCCACTGACCAGCGCGGCGTCGTGCGCCCACAAGGCGCGCAATGCGATATTGGTGCGGTCGAACTGGGGCATCCGTTCGCGCTCACGGTCGACACGACCGCCGATGCCCAGCTTGCGGATGGAAAGTGTTCCCTGCGCGAAGCGCTCGTCGAATTCACGCAGGGGCAAGCCGGCGCCAGCGACTGTCCACCCGGCGCAAGCGACAGCAACACGATACTGTTTGCTCCCGCGCTGGCCAGTCAAAGTATCACGGTCGCCACGCCATTGGCGCTGAACAACAACGTGGAAGTGACGATCGATGGCTCCGGTGCGCCGGGCCTGGCGATCGATGGCGGCAACGCGACGTTCATCTTCGATATCTCCGACGGCTCGACCGTGACGATCCAGGACTTGCAGATTGTCAACGGAAGCAGCAACGGCAGCGATGGCGGTGCGATCGACAATGCCGGCACGCTGACCCTGATCGATACCGCAGTCAACAACAACACCAGCAATACCGGCGGCGGCGCGATCAACAACACGGCCACGCTCAACATCAACCACAGCACGCTCTCGAATAACTTCACATCGGCGGGTAGCGGCGGTGCGATCAACGTCCAAAGCGGGACGTTGACGATGACCGGCAGCACCGTCATCGACAACCTTGCCGTTGCGGGTGGAGGACTATCCGTCGCAACCGACGGCACGCTCAATCTGACTGGCAGCAACGTCTCCACCAACCACGCGCTCAGCGCCAGCGGTGGTGGTGTGGCAGGCAACGGCCATTTCGTCATTGCCAACAGCACGTTTTCCGGCAATACCGCGGCAGCCGACGGCGGCGCGATCTTCAACAACAAGGCATCGAATACGAACAAGATCGTCAACAGCACGATCACAGCCAACACGGCAGTGAACGGCGGCAACCTGGCCAACGCGGCCGGCACGCTGCTGTTGCAGAACTCGATCGTGGCCAACAGCAGCGGGGGCAGTAATTGCCAAGGCACCATCACGCCCGGTACCGGCTTTCTGACCTGGCCGGCGGGCGACGTGACGTGCAGCGCCTTTACCGTCGCCAATCCGCTGCTGGGTCCGTTGCAGGACAACGGCGGACCGAGTTTCACGATGCTGCCGGGCGTGGGCAGTGCAGCGATCGACGCGGGCAACACCGCCACGTGTGCGGCCGCTCCGGTCAGCAATCGCGATCAACGCGGCGTGTCGCGCCCTCAAGGCGCGAGTTGTGACATCGGCGCCGTCGAAGTGCGGGTCGGCCGCATTTTCGCGGACAACTTCGATGGCACGCCAACGCCTTGAAATGCTCGAAACGAGCGCAGGGGAAAAGGTGTGATCGAAGATCCACGCAGCGTGCTCCGCATCAACGAAAAGCTGAAGCTCGTTCCCGGGCATTGCGATCCCACGTGCAACCTGCATGACTGGTTCGTGGGCGTACGCAACGGCAAAGTCGAGGTGGTCTGGCCGGTGTCGGCACGTGGAAAAGCCTATTGAGGTTTTGCTCGCGCAACAAAAGTCGCCGCCGCGTGGCTACGTGCGTCGAAGTAAACCTGACACGGTTGTGTCGCTCAGCATCTTCACAGTGGATCAAGTCTTCGCCAGTTGTTCGAGCAAGACGCAGAGCAACCAAATAGACACCCTTCCCTTTTCTGTGACGCAACGCCCGAACGCGCCCGCGCCGGGGTGCCATGCTGCCCCGAATATCGATTGTCAGGGGATCCATGCACAACATCGTCGTCTTCGTACGCGTCATTTCGCTGTGCCTGCTCCTTGGCACTCAGCTCGCATGGTCTGCCGATGTCCCGGTCACCAGTGACGCCGACAGCGGGCCTGGTACCGTTCGCGATGCGCTGGCGAATGCAAACAATGGCGACACGATCGTGTTTACGCTCCCCGTCGGCTCGACCATCAATCTTGACAGTACGCTGACGGTAACGAAAAACCTTGAGATCGACGGGACCGGAGCCAGCGGGCTCACGATAAGCGGCAAGAACGCCGTAGACGTGCTGACGATCAGCGGCGGCGTCAGTGCGACGATCTCCAACCTGGCCATCGCAAACGGAACGGCCGGCATCTTCGCTTTGGGCAACCTGACTGTCTCGAAGTGCAATATAAGCGGAAGTACCCACGGCATCTATAACTACGGCACCCTGATCGTCGCCAATAGTACGTTTTTCGGCAATTCGACCTCCTTTGTCGGTGGCGGCATCTATATCTATTACGGATCGGC
>Ga0207683_10003367_pt1 | contig 13935 bp, 14 predicted proteins | sample KBSM73metaG_FD_184333 | JGI IMG/M metagenome (GOLD analysis project Ga0207683, IMG submission 184333) | Miscanthus rhizosphere microbial communities from Kellogg Biological Station, Michigan, USA - KBS M7-3 metaG (SPAdes) (version 2) | ecosystem: Host-associated > Plants > Roots > Rhizosphere >...
CTGCTCGATGTCGGGATGATCGGTGTCGACGATCACCATCTTGGCGGCGCGCCGCGTGGTGCCGCCCGATTTGATGGCGCCGGCGGCGCGGTCGCCGATCTTGAGGAAGCTCATCAGGCCGGAGGACTTGCCGCCGCCGGCGAGACGCTCGCCTTCGCCGCGCAGGCGCGAGAAGTTCGAGCCGGTGCCCGAGCCGTATTTGAACAGGCGCGCCTCGCGCACCCACAGATCCATGATCCCGCCTTCGTTGACGAGATCGTCCTTGATCGACTGGATGAAGCAGGCGTGCGGTTGCGGATGCTCGTAGGCCGATTTCGACTTGACCAGCTTGCCGGTCTGGAAGTCGACGTAGAAATGGCCCTGGCTCGGGCCGTCGATGCCGTAGGCCCAATGCAGCCCGGTGTTGAACCATTGCGGCGAGTTCGGTGCCGCCATCTGCATCGCCAGCATGTAGACGTGCTCGTCGAAGAACGTGCGGGCGTCCTCCTCGCTGTCGAAATAGCCGCCCTTCCAGCCCCAATAGGTCCAGGTGCCGGCGAGCCGCTCGAACACCTGCTTCGACGACTGCTCGCCGATGCTGCGCTCCTTCTCCGGCAGCGCCGCCAGCGCCGCCTCGTCGGGAACCGAGCGCCACAGCCAGGAGGGGACGGTCTCTTCCTCGACCTTCTTGAGCCGCGCGGGCACGCCCGCCTTGCGGAAGTACTTCTGCGCCAGCACGTCGGCGGCGACCTGCGACCAGTCCTTGGGAACTTCGACGTTGTCGGCGTGGAACACCACTGAGCCGTCGGGATTGCGGATCTCGCTTGCGGTGAGCCTAAACGCGATGTCCGCGTAGGGGGACTGTCCTGCCTTGGTGTAACGCCGCTCGATCCGCATTCTTTGCCCCTTTTGTCGTTGACGCGGCAGCCTGCGGGGGGAAGCCCCACTTATATAAGCCGCCGACACGTTTCCCGCGACGCGCCCTGGCCTCAGGCCGCGCTCGGACTGCTCGCTCAAGTCTTCTCTGTTTTAACGCCTCATCCCGTGGCCTTTGGCGGCCTCGGATTTTGTTGCAGTACGTCCGCGGCGCGCTCGTCCGGAGGCAACACAAAGCCTCTCTCCGGCGCCGGTGGGCGAACGGAGCGGTTACGCAGACCCCTTTCAGGAGAGCGCCCGGCGGGACTTCGAACCACTCGCGCCGAACCCATTCAAGCTATGACGGCCCCTTTCGCTCGTCAAGGCTTAGTATGGCCCCCGTAAAGAAACTCCTAAATGTGGTGGGGAGCTGTGAAATTCGGGGGCGACTCAGGTGCAATGCGGGAAGTATCGGATATCGAAACCGGATTCGGAAGGCTCTCGTCCACAGCCGGGTCACGCTGGTGTCATGGAATCGGTGTCAAGGGATAAATCTGCGACTACGACCCTCGCGGGCGGCGGTTCCGAGCGCCTTGGCTGGGGTGGCGGCGGCGTCTAGGCACCACCGACGCGCAGGGCAGGGGCGCGATCAGATTCGCGTCCGCTGATTCTTAGTGAGCCCGCCACGTGGCAGACGCTCGTGTCCCGGGCGAGCGTAGCGAGGCCCGGGACCCAGGAGTTTCAGAAAGATTCGCGCGGAAAATTCTGGCCGTGGGACTCTAGGTCCCGGCTCGCGCTCGCGCGTGCCACCGACAGCATCTCGGTACAGCTTGGGCGCTCGCTTGGCCGGGACACGCGAGCGGCGCGCCCCGGAATGTCAACTGTGTCGACTCAACGACGACCCGCTTGCCGCTACTTCAACACCAGATCGACCTGCAGGATCTCGTTGAAGGGCACGGCGGAGTGCTCGATGCCGTTGCCGGCCGATTGGCCGTCGCCGCTCACGGTATAGAGACGATTGCCGATGGCGCCGACCGCGAGCCCATGGCGCGGGCGCGGCATCGACGGCAGGATCTGCCAGCGGTTGAGCGCGGGATCGTAGGCTTCCACCGCTTTGAACGCCGCCAGGAAGCGCTGGTCCTGGCCTTCGCCGCCGGCCACCAGGATCTGGTTGTTGTAGACGCCGGCGCCGATGGCACTGCGCGCGGTCGGCATGCGGGCCCGCGGCATCCATAGATCGGTGGCGGGATCGTACATTTCGACCAGGTCGACATTGTTGCTGGTGCCGGAGATGAACGCCGAGCCGACGCGGCCGCCGATGACATAGAGCTTGTCGGCCACGCCGACGGCCACGTGGTGATTGCGTGCGAGCAGCAGCGGGCGGACGGTCTTCCAGGTGTTCGCCGCCGGGTCGTATTCCTCGACCGTCGCCATCACGTTGTGCGGGCGCGCGGGGTGGATGCCGTTTTCGGTGACGCCGGACAGCGAGTTGGCCCCGCCGGTGACGTAGATCTTGCCGTTGGCGACACCGGCCGCCGCGGCGCCGCGCCTGGTCGGCATGGGCGCGAGCTCTTTCCACTCGTCTGTCGCCGGGTCGTACTCCCACGCGTTGTTCACCGGGTTCCAGGCCGGGGCACCTGAGTCCGGATAGGTAAAGCCGCCGAAGGCGTAGATCTTGTTGTTCAAGGTCGCGAACGCGACGTGGTGGGAGGGAAGCCGCATCGGGCGTTTCTTCGCCCATTGATTGGATGCCGGATCGTATTCGTAGACCATCGCCTTGGGCTTCCAGACCGGTGCGAGACCGGCAAAGACGTAGAGCTTGCCGCCCGCGGTCGCGCCCAGCACTTCCTCCGACGCTTCCGGGAATGGCGCGCCCTGGAACCAGGGATTGGCCGCGGTCGGAGCGGCGGGCGCGGGAGCCTGCGCAAAGGCGGTGGCCGCAGCACATGCGGCCAGCATGACGCCGCCCCAGGCGGCGCACCACAGGCGCGATGACGTCATCTCTTTGACCTCCCTGTCGTGTTCTGATGTCGAAGCCGGTGGTCGGCCTCTTGCGGCGCGCCAGCGCCGGGCAGGCATCGTAGGCGGCCGGTCCGGTCCGGCGCAACGTGGCGCGCGAGAGGGCCCGCGGAGTGGACCGCGGGCGTCGGATCAAGGGCTGCGCGCAAAGCGCTGATCGTTCCTCATCCTCAGATTTTGCTTGAGACTGAAGCTCAGATTTCGCTTCAACTTGCGATCACGGCGTTGTGTCGGAGCTGAAGTGTATTATAAATATTACTAATATAAGTATTTGTTATATCTATATATTTATAGCACAATAGTTTCCGCCAATAGGCCGGCAGTCGCGAAGATACCGCTGCCAGTGTGATGCGCATCACATCGGCCCGGAGGTGGCGGTGGCATTTCACGGTCAGCAGGCGCTGGCCACCCGGCCTCACGCTTATGCACCCAGACTGATGGACCAACATCCGCAAAGGAGACGCAACATGAAGACCCTGATCGCCACCGTGGCCCTCGCCACCGCTCTCGTCGCCCCGATCTTCACCCAGGCCGCGACCGCTGCCCCCAACGACGTGGTCGTGGGCGGCAAGAGCATCGGGCAGGACCCGGATGCGAACGTTCGCCTGCAGATGCGCCGCGATGCCGGCAGCGAAGGCTTCTGATCTGGATTCCAATCGAACCATTCCAAAGCGGCCGGCGTTCGCGTCGGCCGCCTTTTCCAGAGCGAGGGACGACGATGAAAACGGCAGCGAAGCAATATGCGGTTACGTTCGGACTGGCATGCGCGCTCGCCCTGATGGCGACGCCCTCACCGCTGGTGCAAACCCGAGCCGGCGTGCAAGGCGCGGGCACATTGGCGCAATACTGCGCCCCGCAATACGATCCTGCGGACCTGCAGCGCGTCTATTGCCGCGATCGCGGCTGAGCGCCACGGGCTGCACCCTTACGTCCGGCGCCAGGAGCGAAATCGCTTCAAACTGGATCGCGATTTCGCTCCAAGGATCTGTTTGGCCGCATGATCCTGATCTTATCCGAAGAGCCTGCAGCTTTTCAGGATCATGCGCCTGACCGGTGCGATCATTCGACCGGCTTGACCCCGACCCGCTGCATCAGCTGGGCGGTGGCGAGCACGTCCTCGCGAAAGTATTTCCCGAATTCATCGACGCTCATCGGCATCGGCTCGCTGCCGACCTTGGCGAGCCGCTCCTGCACGACCGGGAGCTGCATGGCCTTGACCGATTCCGCGTGGATGCGGTCGACGATCTCGCGCGGAGTTTTCGCGGGCACGAAAATCCCGGTCCAGAACAGATAGGCCGAATCCTTCAGGCCGAGCTCCATCGTGGTCGGCACATCGGGCAGGGCGGTGGCCCGCGTGTCCGTGCTCACGGCCAAAGCCACGAGCTGGCCTTCCTTGACCAGCGGCAGCGCGGGCGCGAGCGGGAGGAAATAGAAATCGATCCGTCCGGCCATCACTTCGGTGAACGCTTCGTTCGGCCCACGGAACGGGATGTGCTGGGCGTCGATCCCGGCGCTCAGGCGAAAGCGCTCGGCGGCGAGGTGGGATACCGAGCCGATACCGGCGGAGGCGAAGTTCATCGCCCCGGGCTTGGCCTTGGCGGCGGTGATCAGGTCGGCCGCGGTCTTGAAGCCCTTGGTCGGCGAGGTCACCAGGACGGTCGGCGTTTTCCCGAGCGCCACCACCGCCGTGAAATCGTTGAGCGTGTCATAGGGCAGGCTCTTGTAGAGCGAATAGGCGGCGCTGAACGAGGAGGAGTGCACCAGCAGGGTGTGCCCGTTGGGCTGTGCCTTGCCGACCGCTGTGACGCCGATGGTGCCGCCCGCGCCCGGACGGTTCTCGACCACGATCGGCTGGTTCACCTGTTTCGATACCTGCTCCAGCACGATCCGCCCGACGATGTCGTTGGCGGCGCCGGCGGCGAAGGGAACGATCGCCTGAATCGTCCGCTCCGGCCAAGGCGACGACGCCTGCGCCGCCGCAACCTGCGGCAGCGCCAACAACACCGCGCCGGCCAGATGCCAGGTCCGCAATGAGATCGGCAATGCAATCATCGATTTCTCCCGCGCGCTCTTTTTCTTGCCTGTGTCGCCGGCGGCAACATAGGCGGCCGAACCCCGAGGGAGCAATGGCGGCAGGGTGGGTCAAGGGGCCGCTGTTCGCGCCCGGCGCTCGCGGTCCCGCTGCGTGTCCTCGCGCATGCCGGGCGCAGCGTCCTGCCGCGCCTCGGTGGTATCGGCTCGCAAGCTCTCCGCACGCGCACGGGGCAGCGCGGTCGGATGCTCCTGCTGCAGGAACGCGATCAGCTGCTCGCGGATGTCGCAGTGCAGGTCGAATGCGTCCGCGGCCGAGCGCGCACTCGTCAGCGCGCGCAACTACCGCGCCTTCGGTGAGCGCCATCCGTTCCTGCGCACGCTCGTCCGACAGAGCAAGGGGCCGCTCGCCCTGGCGCTGGTGGCGGTCAAATCGTGGCGCTCCGCCGCGTCACGCCGCCAAGACCGTCAGGATAGGCGCGCGAGCCCGGCATGCAACCGGCCCCGCCGCCTGGACTTCATGCATCGATGGTGGCATGAACGCGCCTCCCTCCCGAATTCCATTGGCGAGCCGATGAAAACGTTTTTCCTGCGCTTCTTCACCTGGTGGAACGGGGCGACCTTCGGCACGCTGCTGACGACGTCGCTTTACGGCGAGTTCGTTGGCGAGGACGAGTTCGGCAACCGCTACTACCGCACCAAGGGCGGCAAGATCGATCCGGCGCTCGGGTTCGAGCGGCGCTGGGTGATCTACAACGGCGCGGTCGAAGCCTCGAGCATTCCGCCATCGTGGCACGGCTGGATGCATCACACCGTCGATGTGCCGCCGACGCAGGAAACGGTCGTGCCGCGTCCGTGGTGGAAACCGCACCGGCCCAACCTCACCGGCACGCCGGCGGCGCACCGTCCCACCGGCTCGACTTTGGCGCAGGGCCGCAGGCCGAAAGCCACGGGCGACTACAAGGCCTGGATCCCGGGCCGCTGACGCGTTGCGGCGGGTTCTCCGCCGAACGATGGAAGCCATTGTGGTTGTTTAACTTTCAACGGTGTTGCCGTATCAAACAGGTTCGCGTCGCAGGTCGTCCCACCTCTGATTCGCCTTATTCCGCGTGTTAACCGGCGGGGCTGAACCAGGGGATTCCCGCAAGTCCTTGAGCACCATCTCGCCGATGGCACGATCGTTCCGTACCGCTTGCCTGCTTGCCGCGCCGCTCACGGCCGCGCTTGGCGTGCTTCCAGCGACGGCGCAGTTCGTCAATCCCTTTGAGGCCCTGTTCGGTCAGCCGCCGCGTCCGCCCTCGGGTGTCCCCGGCGGGCGGCCACCGCCGCCTCAGCAGGCGCCCCAGCAGCAGGGCTATCCGCAGGACCCGCAGTATCAGCAGCAGCCCTATCCGGGGCAGGCGCGGCAGGCACCACCCGCAGGCGGCGTTCAGAACCAGCCCTTGCCGCCGCCCGATGGAACCACGGCGGCGGCCGATCCGCGCGCGCCCGGCGGACCAATGGCGCTGCCTGGTATCCCGCCCGGCCAGCGCCAGCCGCGCGGCACACCGCAACCTGCCGACACCTCGCCGCAACCCGGCGATGAGGTCATTCCCGAGCCGCCGTCGCAGAAGATCACCAACAAGGGTGCGCTGTTCTCCGGGCTCGACAAGATCACCGGCCGCATCATTACCTTCGATGCCGCCATCGGCGAGACGGTACAGTTCGGCGCGCTGCAGGTGACGCCGCGCATCTGCTACACCCGCCCGCCGACCGAGACCTCCAATACCGATGCGTTCATCGAGGTCGACGAGGTCACGCTGCAGGGCGAGGTCAAGCGCATCTTCACGGGATGGGTGTTCGCGGCCAGCCCTGGCCTGCACGCGGTCGAGCATCCGATCTATGACGTCTGGCTCACGGACTGCAAAAATCCGGTGGTCGCGGCCACCGCGCCGCCGCCCGAGGCGGCTCCGCCGCCCGTGACGCCGGCGAAGCCGCCGGCCGCGCCACGGCGCGCCATCCCGCCGCCGCCGCAACCCGGCGCGCCGCGGCGCTGATCGTCTCCAAGGCGCAGGCGACAATCTGAGGCATGCGCTCCATGCTGCGCACGCCCGCCATCCGCGTCTTCAAATTGCGCCGTGGATAGACACTTGCGACGCTCCGCGCGTTACGCCGAGCGATCGCCGGCAAGCACCGCAAGCGCCTGCGCTCCGGTCACCGGCTGCCTGGTGCCCAGCGCGCCGAAGTCGCCATCGCCGCTGAGCGCTGTCTCCAGGAGCTTGTGATACTGCCGGCGCGGCACCTCGATCGCGCCGAAAATCCTGAGGTGATCGGTCACGAATTGCGTGTCCAGCAGTTTGAACCCGCCGGCCTTGAGCCGGGCCATGAGATGCACGAGCGCAACCTTGGACGCGTCGCGTGCGCGGTGGAACATGCTCTCGCCGAAGAAGGCGCCGCCGAGTGTCACGCCGTAAAGACCGCCGACGAGGGTGTCGCCCTCGTAGACTTCCAGACTGTGGCAATGGCGGCGATCGTACAGCTTGCGATAGAGGACGCGGATGCGCGTATTGATCCAGGTGCGCGGGCGGTCGGGTTGCGGCTCCGAGCAGCCCTCGAGCACGGCGTCGAAGTCCCGGTTCATGGTGACGGTGAAGCGGTCGGAGCGCACCGTGCGGACGAGCCGCGACGGCATGTGAAAACGATCGAGCGGAATGATGCCGCGCATCTCCGGCTCGATCCAATAGAGCGCCGGGTCGTCGGCGCTGTCCGCCATGGGAAAGATGCCGCAAGCATAGGCCTTGAGCAGCACTTCCGGCGTGATCTCGATGAAGGCGGTTTCGCGGTTGGCCATCTGGGCGCTTTGGGGTCCGGCGAGACGGATGATTCAGCAAGATAAGGTGTGCTAGCGTGCCATGCGAGAGGTTCGCATGCCAACCGGATTTGCCGCGCATTGGTCCCGCCGCGCGATCGTTTCGATCGCGGCGTGGCTCGTGGTGCTGCAGGCGTTTTTCGCCGGTGTCGCGATCGCCCAGACGGGAGCGACACTCAGCTTCGATCCATTCGCGGCCGCTGCCATCTGCCACGGCTCGGGCGGGGCTGGTTCCGACGACACGACCGCGCCGGAGACCGGCAAGGTCAGGCACCTGTGCTGCGCCTATTGCATGTCGGCGGCGCCCGCGGTGTCGCCGCCCGCCGTGCCGAATGTCCTGCAGCCCCGGCCAATTTCGCGGTTGGTCGCGTATTCAGGGTTCACCTTGGTCCTCGCGCATCAGGCGGTGCGCGCGGGCCGGTCGCAGGCACCTCCAGCGCTGACATGAACGCCTAGCCGCGCGGGCGAATGCTTCGCCCGCCGTTCATGCCTTTTGACTCTGGAGATCCAAGATGTTTCGCGAGCTTGTTCTCGGCACCGCCGGCGTCGTTGCCGGCGTCTGTGCTGCATCAGCCCACGTCACCCTCGAAACCAAGGAAGCGACGGTCGGCGCACCCTACAAGGCAGTGCTGCGCGTCCCGCATGGCTGCGAGGGCGCGGCCACGATCGCGCTGCGCGTGCGCGTTCCCGACGGAATGATTGCGGTCAAGCCGATGCCGAAGCCGGGCTGGAAGATCGAGACCGTCAGCGGCAAGTACCCTCAGGCCTACAGTCACTTTCGCAACGCGAAGCTCACCGAGGGCGTGACCGAGATCAGTTTCACCGGCGGCAACCTGCCCGACGCCTTTTACGACGAGTTCGTATTCACCGGCTTTCTCGCCGGCGATCTCGAAGCCGGCAAGCTGCTGTATTTCCCGGTCGTGCAGGAATGCGAAAAGGGCGTCCATCGCTGGATCGAGATTCCCGCCGGCGGCAAACCAGCGAGCGAATATCCCGAGCCGGCGCCGGCTTTGAAGCTGCTGCCGAAAATGTAGTCGGCGGGTATGACGAGGCGCGGCAGGGCCGTTGTCGCCGGCTTCATCGCGTTGTTGATCGCGCTGGCGCTCGCCGGCGAGGCGTACGCTCATGCCTCGCTGGTGAAGGCGTCGCCTGCGGATGGAGCGGTGGTGCCGGTCGCGCCGGCAGTGCTGAGCTTGACGTTCAATGAGCCGGTCTCCCCGCTGGTGATCCGTCTCATCGGACCGGATGGAGCATCGATCGAGCCGGGCGCCGTCGTCGCTGAAAACAACACGGTCACTGTGACCGCGGCGGCGCCCCTGCAACGCGGCACGCACGTGCTGAGCTGGCGCGTGATCTCGTCCGATGGACATCCGGTCGGCGGCTCCCTGCTGTTCTCGATCGGCGCACCGAGCGCGCAGCCCGCGGCGGAAGCCGATCGTGGCGCCGAACGCGGCGTGCTCCCTGCCGTGTGGGCGGCCAAGGTCGTGCTCTATGCCGCGCTGTTCGTGGGTATCGGCGGCGCTTTCTTCTCTGCCTGGATCGCCGATCCGGTCTCGCGGCGGCGGTCGCAGCCGTGGCTGCTCATGCTTCTCGCCGCCGGGCTGATGGCAGCTCCCGCGTCGGTCGCCCTCCAGGGCGTCGATGCGCTCGAACTCCCGCTCTCCGGCTTGGCGCAAAAGGTAAGCTGGCAAACAGGTCTCGAGACGTCCTATGGCCCGACCGCGATCACAGCCGCGTTCGCGCTGTTCGCGGGTTTCTTCGCGTGCGTCGCGGAGTCCGCGCGCACCGCCCGAGGCTTGGCGCTCCTCGGCCTCTTTGGCGTGGGGCTCGCGCTTTCGCTCAGCGGGCACGCCAGCACGGCCGCGCCGCAGTTCGTCAGCCGACCGGCCCTGTTCCTGCACGCGGTATGCGTGGCGTTCTGGATCGGGGCATTGTTGCCGCTCGCTCTGGGCGTGCGTGATGCCGGCACACGTGCCACGCCTTCCGGCGGCGGCGAACTCAAGCGCTTCTCCAACACAATCGTCCCGGTGATCGCATTGCTGCTGCTCACCGGCCTATGGCTTGCCTTCGTTCAGATCGATCGCATCGATGCCCTTTGGACGACGAGCTATGGCCGGGTGCTCGCGTGCAAGCTTGCCGCGGTCGTCGCGTTGTTCGCGCTCGCCGCCGCCAACCGCTGCTGGCTGGTGCCGAAGTTCGAAACCTCAGGCCGCGCGGCCGCGCGGCCGCTCGTGATCTCGATAGCGTTCGAGCTTGTCATCGCATTGGTGATTCTGGGACTGGTGGCGCTGTGGCGCTTTACGCCGCCGCCGCGCGCGCTCGTCGTCGACGCGCCGGTCTCCGTACATGTCCACGGCGAGAAAGCCATGGCTCAGATCGAGATCGAGCGCGCCAAGCAGCAAAGCCCGCATGCAAGCGTGCTGGTGCTCGATGGGGCGTTCCAGCCGCTCGCCGCCAAGGAAGTCACGCTCGTGCTCGCCAACCCCGCCGCCGGGATCGAGCCTATCCGCATGATGGCGACGCGCGCGGGCGTGAGTGGGGGAGCGGATGCCGCGAGCACGGCACCGAGCGCGGCGACGAGTGCGGCCACGAGTACTTGGCGGATCGACGATCTGCGCATTCCGGTCGCCGGACGCTGGAGCCTGCGGGTCGAAATCCTGGTCAGCGATTTCGAGAAGCGGATCATCGAGGACACTGTCACGCTGCCGCGCGTGCCGTAGTCCGAGCGCATTAGCGCGTTCGTAACGTTAATTCTTTCGCAACACCTGCGGCGGGATTAACCCGACTTTAGCCACGATCTGAGCGAATTTTCGCGACACTCAAACCATCGGCACACCGCTGCGTTACACTCGCAAAGGGGACGCGCCATCATGGCGCGCAAGAGCGGCGAGGGGTGTCATGGGCAACGTAGTCGAGATCCGAAGGCGGACCAGAGTGCTGCTGGTCGAAGACGAGCCGTTGATCAGCGAGCTCGCGGTGGAGGCGTTGGAGGAGCAGGGGTTCGTGGTGGAAGTGGTGTCGAATGCGTTCGATGCGTTGCGCCGGCTGGCGAGCGGACGCACGATCGACATCCTGTTCACCGACATCAATCTGGCTGGCGGCGTCGACGGCGCCACGCTGGCGCGGCGGGCGCGCCAATTGCTTCCCGATCTGCCGGTGATCTACACATCCGGGCGCTGCACCATGGATCGGCTGGAACGGGTCGAGGGCGCGATGTTCGTGCCCAAGCCGTATGATGCGTTCAGTATCGGCCGCCTGCTGAATCAATTGATCGCAGCCAAGCACGCGCGGGTCCAAACGTTTGCATGAGCGGCTTTGCGGGGTGGGTAACGGCGATTTTGCCGTTGCCGCTCAGTGTTTGCCGGCCGGCACGATTTGAACCGAAAGCCTGGGGCCTTGCGATAGTGCGCCGCGCAAGCGGTCACTCGTCCATGCCGCCGCGCGCGAGGAATTCCTCGAGCCAGCGGATGTGGTAGTCGCCGTCGATGATGTCCTTTTCGCGCACGAGCGCACGGAACAGCGGCAACGTGGTCTCGATGCCGTCGATCACGAATTCGTCCAGCGCACGCTTGAGCCGCATCAGACATTCGCCGCGCGTCTTGCCGTGAACGATGAGCTTGCCGACGAGAGAGTCGTAATACGGAGGGATCGTGTAGCCGTGATAGACGGCGGAATCGACACGCACGCCCAATCCCCCAGGCGGATGATAATGCACGATCTTGCCGGGCGAAGGACGGAAGGAGACCGGGTTTTCCGCGTTGATGCGGCATTCGATGGCGTGACCGTGAAACTTGATGTCCTGCTGTGTCAGCTCCAGCGCGTTGCCGGCGGCGACACGGATCTGCTCGATCACGAGGTCGATGTCGGTGATCATCTCGGTGACGGGATGCTCGACCTGAATGCGGGTATTCATCTCGATGAAGTTGAACTTGCCGTCCTCGTAGAGAAACTCGACGGTGCCGACGCCGAGATACTGGAATTCACGCATCGCCTTCGCCACCGTTTCGCCGATGGCGCTGCGGGCGGCTTCATTGAGCGCGGGGCAGGGGCCTTCCTCCCACACTTTCTGGTAGCGGCGCTGCAGCGAGCAGTCGCGTTCGCCGAGATGAATGGCGTGACCGCGACCGTCGCCGAGCACTTGGATTTCGATGTGGCGGGGGCGCGCGAGATGCTTCTCCAGATAGATAGCGTCGTCGTTGAAGGCAGCCTTGGACTCGGCGCGCGCGGTCGCGATTGCCACGGCGAGGTCTTCCGGCACATGCGCAACCTTCATGCCGCGTCCGCCGCCGCCGGCCGCGGCCTTCACCAGGATCGGAAAGCCGATCGCATGCGCGATCGATATCGCTTCCTGGTCGGAGGAGACGGCGCCGTCCGATCCCGGCACCACCGGAATGCCGAGGCGCTTGGCGGTGCGTTTGGCCTCGATCTTGTCGCCCATCAGGCGGATATGCTCGGGCTTGGGACCGATGAAATGGACGTCGTGCTCAGCCAGGATTTCGGCAAAGCGCGCGTTCTCCGAGAGAAAGCCGTAGCCCGGGTGCACGGCGTCGGCGCCGGTGATCTCGCAGGCGGCGAGCAGCGCCGGAATGTTGAGATAGCTGTCGCGCGCGGCGGGCGGGCCGATGCAGACGCTTTCGTCGGCGAGCCGCACATGCATGGCGTCCTCGTCGGCGGTCGAATGCACGGCGACCGACGGGATGCCCAGCTCCTTGCACGCGCGCAGGACACGCAGTGCGACTTCACCGCGGTTCGCGATCAGGATCTTGTCGAACATTTCGGCCGGCCAACCTCACCGCTCGGCCTCGGGATGAGGGCGGAGCAAATCACTCGATGATCATCAACGGTTCGCCGAACTCGACGGGCTGGCCGTCTTCGATCAGAACCTGGATCACTGTTCCGCTGCGCGGGGAGGGGATCTGGTTCATGGTCTTCATGGCCTCGACGATAAGGAGCGTGTCGCCCGTCTCCACCCGGCTGCCGACGTCGACGAAGGGCCGCGCCCCCGGCTCGGCCCCGACATAGGCGGTACCGACCATGGGCGAAGTCACCACGCCCGGATGCTTGGCGGGATCGAGCGGCGCGGCGACGGGAACGGGCAGGGGGCCGTCCACCGGAGCACGCAGCGGCGCGGCGACGACCGCCTGCGCCTGGCGGGCAACCCGCACGCGCTGGCCATCGCGTTCGAATTCGATCTCGGTCAGACCGGTCTCATCCAGAAGCTGCGCCAGTTCGCGGATGAGCGCGTGATCGACCACGGGATTGTCCTTGGGGGTGTCCTTGCTCTTGCGCTCGCCGGCCATGCCTTCAGCCCTTTTGCCGCGCGTCGATCATCGCGGCCAGCCCCTCGATTGCAAGCGCATAGCCTTCGATCCCGAAGCCGCACAGGCTGGCCTTGGCCACCGGCGCGATGTGGGAATGATGACGAAAACTCTCGCGCGCGAAGACGTTGCTGATGTGGACCTCGATCACCGGCACTGCGATCGCCGCAATGGCGTCGCGGATTGCCACCGAGGTGTGGGTATAGGCACCGGCGTTGATGACGATTCCCGCGGCTTTCTTGGCGCCGGCCTCATGGATCGAATCCACGATTTCGCCCTCGTGGTTGGACTGGCGAAATTCGATCGCGAGCTTGCGCCGCCCCGCAGCCTCGCGACAAAGCGTTTCGACATCGCCGAGCGTCGCGTGGCCATAGGTCTTAGGCTCGCGTGTGCCGAGGAGATTGAGATTGGGGCCGTTGAGGACGTAAACGGTTTTCGCCATGGACGGTCCGGCGCCGTGACCAGGAAGGGTCCCGCTTTATAGGGACCTCGCGCGCAAAGGGGAAGCCAAGCCCGCGCAACGAGATAGCACCGGTATCCGGGGTTGACCGGCGTCGCCCCTGCGCCGGCGCACCGCTGCCTCGTTCAGCCGGCATGCAGGGTCGGCCAGGAGCTGCCGTCGGTGGGAGGCGCGCCAGGCCGTCAGCGCGTCGCCGTCAGCACGTCGCCTTGCCGCAGCGTGCCGAGTTGATCTTTTCCTTGAGCGTATTGGCGCCGACGGCGCCGATGACGACATCGGTGCCCACCACGTAGCTCGGCGTGCCGTTGAGGCCGAGCGCCTCGGCCAGCTTGAAGCTCTCCTCGATCGTGGCCTTCACCTCGTCGCCCGCCATGTCCTTCTCGATCTTGGCTACGTCGAGGCCGATTTCCTTGGCGACGGCGAGG
>Ga0207683_10003372_pt1 | contig 13927 bp, 17 predicted proteins | sample KBSM73metaG_FD_184333 | JGI IMG/M metagenome (GOLD analysis project Ga0207683, IMG submission 184333) | Miscanthus rhizosphere microbial communities from Kellogg Biological Station, Michigan, USA - KBS M7-3 metaG (SPAdes) (version 2) | ecosystem: Host-associated > Plants > Roots > Rhizosphere >...
GCTTATGAGTTTTCCTCATGCAGGCGCGAGAAACGATGCTTTGCGGGAGCGGATCGGAACGCGCGACATCGGGCGAGCCTCGGCGACGAGGCACCGGGGTTCGCAGCCGCCGATTCAAGCGCTGCCTGGAGAGCGGCGATGCTGCGATCATGCATATCCGGGTTTCTGGCGGGCGCGATCGGCCTCGTCAGCGTCACGCACGCCGCCGGTCAGCCGGTCTGCCGGCCGGCCCTGGGATTCAAGCAGGTGCGGTTTTCACCGATGCAGCCGCCGACGATGGCGCGGACATGGACCGCGGTCGTGTCGGTCGATGCATCGCGCTGCGCGGCGAATTCCAGCGGGCACTTCGACATCGTGTTTTCGCAGCTGAAGGAAACCGCGCCCGACACCGAATTCCGCGAGCGGTTCGTCTGGCAGGCGCCTGCGGTCGCGGTCGGCGTCGATCTTTCCGCCGACGAGGCCGTGGTGGGATACTGGGTCGACAACATCGCGCCGTGTCCCTGCGGACGATGAGCGTCCCTGGGCTGGTGCTGCAATGGCTCGCACGGCGAGGCGCCGCTGGCACACGCGCCGATGCACGCCGGCATCATCGAAGCGGCAAAACAAGCGGTCGCCACCGGCCTCGGCATATCGTTCGTGCCGGACGCGTCGGTCGCAGTACATTCGCCCGACATTGTCGGCAGCCTTGCGTCGCGGTGCTTGCGTGCGCGATACAATGAGGCCGCCGCGCGATACATTGTACCGCGGCGCGGCGATTTTCGGATAGTATCTGAATCGGAATGCTCCGTAAGGTTTAATCGATGCCGCTGCGATCAAGGTGATCGGAGCGGGCTTCGTTGAACCCGATGGAGGCGACCTGATGAACAAGGGCATTGCTATCCTGATTGCGGCTGCGGGCTTCGGACTCTCTGTCCTGCCCGCGAGTGCGCAAGCGACTCGCACCTGGGTGTCCGGCGTCGGCAGCGACGCCAATCCGTGCAGTCGCACCGCGCCGTGCCAGACTTTCGCCGGCGCCATCAGCAAGACCGCGGCCGGCGGCGAGATCGACTGTCTCGATCCGGGTGGCTTCGGTGCCGTCACCATCACCAAGGCGATCACGATCGACTGCGGCGGCGTGACCGGCGGACCTCTGGCGACGCTCGGCTCGAACGGCATCATCATCAATGCCGGCGTCAACGACCGGATCGTGCTGCGCAACATGAGCATCCAGGGCGCGGGCACCGGTGCGAACGCCATCCGCTTCCTCGCCGGCCTGCACCTGACGGTCGAAAACGTCAGGATCTCGGGCTTCACGACCATCGGCATCGACGTGAACAAGTCGGCCAGCGGCAACCTTTATGTCCGCGACACCTACATCACCAACGTGCCGAAGGCGATCCGGGTGTTCACCGGCGCGGGCGCGATCAACGCGCAGATCGACAACACCCGCATCGACGCCGTCAGCACCAACGGGCTCGAGGTGGCGAGCGGCAGCACGGTCGCGAGCATCAGCGACTCGGTGATCATGAACAGCGGCACCGCGCTCATCACCACGGGCGGCGGGTTCATCAACGCCGACAACAACATCATCGCCAAGAACACCACGGGTGTGAACTCGAGCGTCGCGGCCGGGAGTATCCGCATCACGCGCAACGCGTTCCAGGACAACGGCACCGCGGTGACGTTCGCGGGCGGCGGCACGGTGTCGACCGCCGGCAACAACACGGTGATCGGACCCCCGGGCCTTGCTCCCAACGGCGGCGCGATCCCGCCGCTCTGAGCCAACAGGCATCGCGCCGGCGAGCGGAAAGCCTCGCCGGCGCGCTTTCGAAGCTCCAGGTCTCAGGTCTTTGAAATCGCGGGGGCGGTGGCGCTCCGCTTGCGTCGTGTCCGGTTGCGCGCACCCGCGCGTAGGGCCGTCCGCGGCGGCTGCGAGATTGGGTAGACCTCTCGCATGTAGGCTGCGATGAATCCGCAAAAGTCCCTGGCGTACTGCGGAAGCATTCGGCGGCTGTCCCACAGGATGCTCAGTGGAAGCCGCAGCGGCCGGCGCCGGTGCATGACGCGAGCGATGCAAAGCCGGTAGCGGCGGGTGGGCAGGACGGAAGGCACGATCGCCACGCCATGTCCGGCCTCGGCGAATGCCAGGAGAGTATGCGGGGTGCGGCTTTCAATGAAAATCTCAGGGCTGATCCCCGCGAGCCGACAGGCTGCGTCGAACGTGTTGCGCACTGCGAAGCTGGTTTCCAGCAGCAGAAGTGGATAGCCGGCAAGGCCACCGATCTCGATTTTTCCTCCCGATCCCAATTGCTGCGATGCATGACTCGCGGCCAGAAACTCCACCGGTGGAAGCGGAAAGCTCGCGAACCCGTGGCCGGGCTGAGCGGCATGCACCGAGCCGATCCCGAGGTGCAGTTCGCCGCGCTCCAGCTTTGCAAACAGATCGGGGCCGACCGCCTCGCTCACCTTGATCTGCACCTTGGGAAAACGCGCAGCGTAGCGATGCAGAAAGGTGGAGAAAATCCCGTCGATCATCTGCGGGGTAGCCCCGATCTTCAGCACACCGGCATCGGGGCGCCGGAGTATCTCGGCTTGCTCCGTGAGTGAGGTCACCGACATGATGATGTTGCGGCATTCGGCCAGCAGTCGCTCGCCGGCGGCGGTCAAAACCAGCCGTCCGCGCAGACGGTCGAACAGCGTGATCCCGAGTTCTCCCTCGAGATCCTTGATCTGACGGGACAATGCAGGCTGGGCTATTCGCAGGCGAAGCGCCGCCTTCGAGACGGTGCCCTCTTCGGCGACGGTGACAAACGTTCGCACGTGCCTCAAATCCATGCCGAAAGCCTATGCCCATTCGGCATGGAAAGACAAAGAAATATAATATTGGACAGGGTGTTCCTGAAGGCTGACTCTGTCGCGCGACGGACTGATCGGGCCTGCACTGGAGGGAAACCATGACCAGATCGTCGTTTCTGATCCTCGCCGCCTTGGCCGCGGCTTCGCTATCGGTGTCGGCGGCTCTCGCCCAGGATGCGGCCAATGCGCCCGACGAGCAATTCGGCAAGGTTCATTTCACCACCTCATGCAATGACCAGGCGCAGCGGCGCTTCGACCGTGCCATGCGCTATCAGCACTCGTTCTGGCATCGCGAGTCGCGAGAGATTTTCGAAGAGACGCTGAAGGCGGACCCCGAATGCGCAATGGCCTATTGGGGCATCGCGCTCAGCCTGCGGCTGAACCCGCATATCCCCCCGCCCAAGGACAATCTCGCGCTCGGGTTCGCCAACTTGGCGAAGGCGAAATCGATCGGTGCCAGGACCCAGCGCGAGCGCGACTATATTGACGCTCTCCTCGTCTTCTACGCCGATCACGACACCGTTCCGCATGGCAAGCGCGTGCAAGCCTATCTCAAGGCGATGGAAGCGCTCGCCGGCCGCTATCCCGACGATGACGAAGCCCAGATCGACTACGCGATCACGCTGAACGTCGCGGCGTCACCGAATGACAAGACCTATGCCAACCAGCTCAAGGGCGCGGCCATTCTGGAACCGATCTTCCAGCGCCAGCCGCGCCATCCGGGAGTCGCGCACTATCTGATCCACCTCTACGACTACCCGGCGATCTCCGAGAGAGGCCTCGACGCGGCCAAGCGATACGCCGCGATCGCGCCGGCGGCGCCGCACGCCCAGCACATGCCGTCGCACATTTTCACGCGCGTCGGTTACTGGAAGGAGTCGATCGCATCGAACGCCGAGTCGGCGCGCGCGGCAAAAGCCGGGAAGGAATTCCACGACCAGCTGCACGCCATGGATTATCTGGTCTACGCCCATCTTCAGTTGGCGCAGGACAGGCAGGCCCGCGAGGTCGTGGCGGAGATGGTCGCGGTCAAGGGCTACAATCCGAATGTTCGCACCGGACCGTATGCGGTCGCGGCCAGCCAGGCCCGCTACATGATCGAACGCAGCGACTGGAACGGCGCCGCCGCCTTGCAGATCCAGCCGAGCCAGTTTGCCTACGCCGACGCGGTCACCCATTTCGCGCGCGCATTGGGAGCGGCTCGCTCCGGCAATTTCGACGGCGCCCGGAGTGACATCGCGAAGCTTGCCGAATTGCGTGAAAAGCTGAAGCACGCCAGCGACGCGTACTGGTCGGAACAAGTGGATATCCAGTGGCAGGTCGCGACCGCGTGGCTGCTCAATGGCGAGAACAAGCAGGCGGACGCCCTCAGGGCGATGAGCGCGGCGGCGGACGCAGAGGACAGGACCGAGAAATCCATCGTCACTCCGGGACCGCTGGCGCCGGCGCGCGAGCTTTATGGCGCGATGCTGCTCGAGCGCGGCATGGCGAAAGAGGCGCTTGCCGCGTTCGAGGCGACGCTGAACAAGGAGCCGAACCGTCTCGGCGCGACCATCGGAGCGGCGAAGGCCGCCGAAAAAACCGGCGACGCCGCCAGGGCGCGGCAATACTTCGCCAAGGTCATCGCGCTCGCCGATGGTGCCGGTGAGGGCAGGGCTGAGGTGGCGGATGCGCGCGCATTCATGACGCGGCACTAGAACCGACCCGCGCATACCAGGCGGAGGTCACCCTCCTTCGCACACTACAATCTGGTGCGCATGCACAAGACCACGCGCCCCCGCCAGCAATGGCGGCTGACGTGGCGGATCGGCTATGGTCGCTGGAGGAACTGGTGGATCGGACTTCAAATCAGGTGGTTTCATGCTGAGCTTTCAGATCGATGACTCGGGACGGAAAATAAACGTCGCTTGTGACGCCAAAGGAATGGCGACTCTATTGGGAGCCTTAGCCAAGCTGGTGGGGGAGAGAGCATCCCACGTTCATTTGTGGACTGCCGCGGCAACCGGCGGCGTGCTGAGTGAGAAAACACCCTGGGGTGATGAGGCCGTCCCTGAAGTCATCATCAACTATCAAGAGGGCGACCCCGATTATTCAAATCAGGACGCAACCGGCGGCACAGCATCTTGACTCCTAAATAACTAGGTTTATAGTTCTTTTATGACGAGCCGGAAGCAGGTCACCGAACAGAAGGCCGCCGATGCGCTGGCGGCGCTGGGCAACCGCACGCGCCTGCGCATCTTCAAGCTGCTGGTCCGCGCCGGGCGGGAAGGGACCAACATCGGGACGCTGCAGAAACATCTCGGCATACCAGCGACCACGCTGGCGCATCATCTCGCGACATTGGCGCAGGCCGGACTCATGCAACAGGAACGCCGCGGCCGTGAGGTGATCTGCACGTCCAATTTCAAGGCGCTCAACGACGTCCTCGCCTACGTGAAGGCGGAATGCTGCGCCGGGCTGAATGCCGACGAGGAAGCGGCCTGAAAATTTTTGCTTTCAAACAACTATAAACCTGGAGGAGTGGTTCAATGTCGGTGCAAGAAACCCTCGCCGGAATCCGCCGGAAGGCACCGCTGCGGCTCGATCCCGCGTGGACGACAATCGCGCTGGTCTTTGCCGCGCTCGCCCTCATCGTTCCCCATCAGGCAAAAATCTCGACGTGGTTCACCGCGCAAGCCGCGCTCAACGTCGCGCCGTTTTTCGCGCTGTCGATCGCACTCGCAGCCTATGCCAAAGCGAGCGGCGCAGAAAACCTGATCGCGCGCGCTTTCACCGGACGCCCCGCCATCATGATCGTCGTCGCAAGCCTGATGGGCGCGCTGTCACCGTTCTGTTCCTGTGGTGTCATTCCGGTGATCGCCGCGTTGCTGGCGAGCGGCGTGCCGCTCGCGCCCGTCATGGCGTTCTGGCTCGCCTCTCCGCTGATGGACCCGTCGATGTTCGTCATCACGGCGGGCGTTCTCGGCATCCAGTTCGCGATGGCGAAGACGCTCGCCGCGATCGGCGTCGGACTGCTTGGCGGGTTCGGTGTGCTCGCACTGCAGGGGATGGGCGCGCTGGCGGCAAGTCCGTTGCGCGACACCGCGGGCAATGGCGGCTGTGCCGGATCGAAGATTCGCAATCCCAAGGCCGTCGTCTGGCGCGCATGGCATGAGGCGGACCGCCGCGAAGCCTTTGCGACGTCCGCGGCACAAAACGCGCTGTTCCTCGGCAAGTGGCTGCTGCTCGCCTTCACGCTCGAAAGTCTGATGGTCGCCTGGGTGCCCTCCGATCTGGTGACGCGCATCGCGGGCGACGGCAGCCTGCTCTCCATCCTCGTTGCGACCTTGGTCGGCATTCCGAGCTATCTCAACGGCAACGCCGCGCTGCCGCTGGTTGCGGGCCTGATCGACAAGGGCATGGCGCCCGGCGCCGCAATGGCGTTTCTGGTCGGCGGCGGCGTCACGTCGATTCCCGCAGCCCTCGCAGTGTTCGGCATTGCGCGCCGGCAGGTGTTCGGCGCCTATCTTGCGCTGGCCACCATCGGCGCATTGCTCACCGGCATGGCTTACCAGGCCTGCGCCGGCTGATCGTACCGGCGTCCGCGTACCCGTCGGGGGGCGCTCGCTCCGACAGTCGGCTTGACGCACCGCTATTAATTCGATAATCGTTGAAATATGGAAAAGACAGACGCCGTCGCGGCCCTGGCCGCTCTCGCCCAGGACAATCGTCTCGACGTGTTCCGCCTGCTGGTGCGGGCGGGCGACAGGGGCATGCCGGCGGGCGCTGTCGCGAACGCGCTCGATCTCGCGCCGAACACGCTGTCGTTTCATTTCGATCGCTTGCGTCAGGCCGGTCTCGTGACCTGCACGCGCGAGGGGCGTTCGCTGATCTATGCGGCGAAGTACGACACGATGAACGGCCTCCTCGGCTACCTGACCGAAAACTGTTGCGAGGGCAGCGGTGCCGACTGTGCGCCCGCCATCTGCCAGCCTGTTGGGTCCAAACCCGTTGCGCCGAAGAAAAGAGCGAAGGTGAGCGCATGAGCAATCCCGCCAATTCGGATTTGCCTGTCGCCGTGATCGGCGGTGGACCTGTCGGCCTCGCCGCTGCTGCGCACCTTGTGACGCGTGGCGTGCCGGTGACGCTCTATGAGGCGGGCGAGACCGTCGCCGCGCACGTGCGCGACTGGGGACATGTGCGGCTGTTTTCACCGTGGCGCTTCAACACCGACGCGACCGCGACCGCGATCCTGCGCGCACACGGCTGGCAGGCGCCGGCCGCCGACGCGCTGCCGACCGGCCATGATCTGTATGCGGCTTATCTGCAGCCGCTCGCCGAAACACCGCTGCTCAGCGGCGTTGTCGAAACCGGCGCGCGCGTGCGCAATGTCGCGCGCAACGGCATCGACAAGGTTGTCAGCCGCGGGCGCGGCGATCGTCCGTTCGCGCTGACGATCGATGACGCCAGCGGGCGATCGCGCGTCGAACTTGCGCGCGCAGTCATCGACGCATCCGGAACGTGGACCAGTCCCAATCCCGCTTGCGCCTCCGGCACGCCCGCCATCGGCGAGATCACGGCTGCGGACCGGATCGCCTACGGAGTTCCCGACGTGCTCGGGCGCGACCGCGCCATTTATGCCGGGCAACGCGTGCTCGTCATCGGCGGCGGACACTCGGCCGCCAACGTCCTGCTCGATCTCGCGCGGCTCGCGGACGCCGACAGCCGGCTGCAGATCGCATGGGCGGTGCGCAGCACGAACCTCGCGCGCGTGTTCGGCGGCGGCGCGGCCGACAAATTGCCGGCACGCGGCGCGCTTGGCGACGATCTGAAGCGGCTGGTCGACAGCGGAAGACTCGAGCTGGTCCTGGGCTTCGGGGTCGAGCGGATCGAACGGCGCGATGACGGTCTGTTCGTTTCACAGCGTACCGAGGCGGGCCGCGTGCTTGGACCGATCGACCGCATCGTTGTCTGCACCGGCCAGCGTCCCGACCTGTCGATGACGCGCGAGCTTCGGCTGGATCTGGACCCGTGGCTGGAAAGCGCGCGCACGCTTGGGCCCATGATCGATCCGAACCTGCATTCCTGCGGCTCGGTGCCGCCGCACGGCTACAGGCAACTGGCGCATCCCGAGCCGGATTATTTTGCGGTCGGCATCAAGAGCTATGGCCGCGCGCCGACCTTCCTGATGGCGACCGGCTACGAGCAAGTCCGATCGGTTGCCGCCTATCTGGCCGGTGACGTGGCGGCGGCGGACGATGTCCGGCTTGTGCTTCCCGAGACCGGCGTTTGCTCGAGCGATCCCGCGCTTTCGATTGCCGCAAGCGAGGGATGCTGCGGCGGACCGGCGCCGGCGGCCGTCGACGCGTGTTGCGCGGACGATGCCGCCGCGAAGGCGAGCGGCGAGGCGGGCTGCGGCTGCGCCGCGACGGCAGCCAAACCGGTCGTTGCGCAATCCTGTTGCAGGAGCACGCGCAATGCCTGATCGCGCCTACAACGTGCTGTTCCTCTGCACCGGCAATTCGGCGCGCTCGGTAATCGCCGAGGCGATCCTGAACCGGATCGGCGCCGGAAAATTCAAGGCCTATAGCGCCGGTTCGCAGCCGAAGGGTCAAGTAAACCCGAACACGCTGCGCCTGCTCGCAAAGCTCGAATACGATACGTCCGGCTTTCGCTCCAAGCCGTGGAGCGAGTTCGCGCAGACGGGCGCTCCCGCGCTGGATTTCATTTTCACGGTTTGCGACGACGCGGCGGGCGAGACGTGCCCGGTGTGGCCGGGGAAGCCGATGACCGCGCACTGGGGGATACCGGACCCCGCCGCCGCGACCGGAACGCCCGCCGAGATCGCGCAGGCATTCAGCGACGCCCATCGCATGCTGGAGCGTCGTATCGCGGCATTCGCGGCGCTCCCGATCGAGGCGCTGGATTCCCTGACGCTTGACGTGAGGCTGCGCGACATCGGCCGCATGCAAGGCAGCACCGCGAAAGCGCTGACGTGACGCCGGCGCGCCGCGCAGCCGCCGAATTTCTCGGCAGCGCGCTCCTGCTCGCCGCCGTCGTTGGCTCCGGCATCATGGCGGCGAGGCTCGCGGGCGGAAACGGCGCGCTCGCGCTGCTCTGCAATACCATTCCCACCGGCGCTATGCTCGCCGTGCTGATCCTGATCTTCGGGCCGGTGTCCGGCGCCCATTTCAATCCGGCCGTGTCGCTCGCATTCGTGCTGCGGCGCGAGCTGCCCGTGTCTGAGGCGCCTGTTTATCTCGCGATGCAGGTGTCGGGCGCGATCGCCGGCGCGTGGCTCGCGCATCTCATGTTCGAGCTTCCGGTCATCCAGGTCGCCACGACCGTGCGCAGCGGCTTCGGGCAATGGCTCGCCGAAGCGACGGCAACGTTCGGACTGCTGCTGACGATCTTCGGCTGCCTATCAGGCGCGCGCGCCGCGATACCCTATGCGGTCGGCCTTTACATCACGGCGGCCTACTGGTTCACCGCGTCGACGTCGTTTGCCAATCCTGCTGTCACCGTCGCGCGCGCGCTGTCCGACACCTTCGCCGGCATTGCGCCGGGCGGCATCGCGGCATTCGTCGCGGCGCAGTTTGCCGGAGCACTGGTGGCGACTATGCTGGCAATCTGGCTGTGGCCTGCCCGGAAAGTCGCGTGACCGAAGCAAGCGACGCTCTTCCCGACCGCCGTGTCGTGGTCACCGCGCTCGGCGTCACGCAAATTATCGCGTGGGGCTCGACGTTCTATCTGCTGGCGGTGCTGGCGCCGTACATCGCGCGCGACACCGGCTGGGCTTACGATCGCGTCATCGCGGGCGTGTCGGTCGGCCTGCTCGTCGCCGGCATCGTGTCGCCGCGTGTCGGGCGCTTCATCGCGACTCACGGGGGGAGACCGGTGCTCGCGATCAGTGCGCTGCTGCTCGCGGCCGGGCTCGCCGCGCTCGGCCTCGCTCCCAACTTTCCGCTTTATCTGGCGGCATGGGCTATCGTCGGTCTCGGCATGGGCGCCGGGCTCTACGATGCGGCGTTCTCGACGCTTGGAAATATCTACGGGTCGCAGGCGCGCGGCACGATCACGTCGGTGACGCTGTTCGGCGGCTTCGCCAGCACGGTGTGCTGGCCGCTCAGCGCTTACCTCGTCCAGGCCTTCGGCTGGCGCGAGGCGTGCTTCGTCTATGCGGCGATCCAGATCGCCGTCGCGCTTCCGCTTCATCTTCTGGCGCTGCCGCGCGGGCGCGCGCGCAGCGGAGCGGACGCCGCAGCGGGCAGGGCGCCGGTTCGCCTGCAGCGCGGCGAACACGCCGGGTTCGCGATCCTCTCCATCGTGATCACGATCGGCGCCGCCATCCTGTCGACGGTCGGAACGCATTTGCTGCCGCTGTTGCAGGCGCGCGGGCTCGAGCTGGCCGCCGCGGTCGCGCTCGGCACGATCGTCGGGCCGGCGCAGGTCGGCGCGCGCGTCGTCGAGATGTTCGCGGGCCGCCATTATCATCCGGTGTGGACCATGATCGCGTCCGCCGTGCTGGTCGCGATCTCGGCTGTGATGCTGTTCACCGGCTTTCCGATCGTGGCGCTGGCGATCGTCCTGTACGGCGCCGGCAACGGCATCGGCTCGGTCGCACGCGGCACCGTGCCGCTCGCGCTGTTCGGCGCGGAGCGCTATCCGGTGCTGATGGGGCGGCTCGCGCTGCCGCTGCTCGTCGCGATGGCGGTGTCGCCCTATCTCGGTGGCCTCGCGTTCCAGCAGGGCGGCGCGGACGCAACGCTCGGCATGTTGGCCGCGCTCGCGCTCACCAACGTGCTGCTGGTGTTCGCGCTGTGGTTCATGGTCCTGAAGAAGCAGACCTCGCGGTGACTGTCGCGCTGTTCCGATTAACAGTTGCTCCGATGCGGCAACGACGCTCGGCGAGCAGATGCCACATGCGAGAGTCTCCACCGGCATCGGTTCGCGCCGATTGCGCATGCCCAGGGTGGCTAAGTCTCGGACTGAGACACGACCGTTCCGCGCAAGCGATCCGTCAACGATTGCACTGCCTCCTGCATGTGATCGCAGTTCGTATTGCGCGTGCCCGAGCCTTCCGTTTCCAGGCGCTCCTTGACAACTGGACAGAGCATCGAACCGCGATCAGGCGTGTAGGAAAATCCGTTGGGCGTCGGCGTAAGGGATGCCCCTTGGCCGCACTTGGTGCAAATCGCTCGTGGCCTATCGCCGCCGGTCATCCTGATCTCGGCTTCTCCCGCCGCACGCCCTTGAATTTCTTCTTGTTCTTTTTCGTGGCCATGAATGCGCCACTCGTCTTGTCGCGCTTCGTCCACTGAGCCTTGCCTGCCATCTTCGTTTTGAGCTGGGACCGCTTCCTGACGGCGCCTTTGCGGGCGTTGTCACCGGTCGGTTTGTTGACGGCCATAAGGCACTTCCTCGGTTTGGATCTTGCGCAGATCGACGCTCAACGCCGCGGCATCTGCTCCACGCTGCTGACGCTACTCAACGTCAGGCGCGGGTTCCGGTTCCCGGCTTGCGCCGCGGGACGAGACTCGAGATGGCCTTGCGAGATCGAACAGCCCCCAAGGTCCGTCTCAGCCTTGCCGCGATGGGGTTGGGTTTGTTGCCTCGCTGAAGCAGCTTCGCATCGTCCTCCGGGCTCCAGGGCTTGCTCGGCAACGGGCGTCGGCTCGGCATGCTTGCCATCGGCGATAGGGTTTCAAGAGCAACGGCGTGCCGCGAGGTTCAACGCCGCTCTGCTGACCATGTGCCCGAACACGATCCCGCAGAACCCAAGCCGCTCCATGTGCCGCCGCCGTTGTCGCTCGACAGGCGGCCTGTGCCGTCCGCATGTTGCGAACCGGCCGACACGCGTACCCTCACGGTACCGTTCCCGGTGACATTTCCCGCCACGTTTACCGCGGCCTCCCCCTCATACAGCACCCGTCCGTCCCGGATCACGAGGCCGTAACGATAGGCGCGGTCACACTGGCCAGCGTCGGTGACAATCAAAACACTCCAGTTGCCGTCAAACGCGGTACGCGCGAGTGCGCTATCGTGGCCAGGAACCGTGCCGCCGATGAACACCGCAGCAAGAAGAAGAGAACGGGCCAACATAAGACACCTCCGTCATGGCGCTCCTGCGACTCAACCGCCGCGGGGGAACAGCGTTCCAGCGACCCTCGCGCGCGCTTGTTTCGTTTCCTGGAGCGGTTTTGGCTCTCACCTCTCCGCCTCCCGGGCAACACAGTCGTTCATCACCGCGCAATCCGCGGGCGGGCCGCTATACTGCTGCTGGCTTTGGCCGACACGGGACGCCGCGTGACCGGGACGAGTGACCACCTCCGCGCAATCCGCCTGATCGCGCTGGTCTGCGCCGCGCAGGTGCTGGTGCAGATCGGCGCGTTCTTCTGGCCCGCGCTGCTGCCGCAGATGATTCCGCGCTGGTCGCTGACCAACAGCGAGGCCGGATGGATCACCGCGGCGTTCTACGGTGCGTATATTTTCGCCGTGCCGGTGCTGGTGACATTGACCGACCGCATCGACGCCAAGCTGGTCTATCTCTCGGGCGTCGCGATCACGGTCGCGGGACACGCCCTGTTCGCCGTGCTGGCGGACGGTTTCTGGTCCGCGCTCGCGGCGCGCGCGCTCACCGGCGTGGGCTGGGCCGGCACCTACATGACCGGACTGAAGCTGCTCGCCGACATCGTCGACGGCAAGCTGCTTTCGCGCGCCGCCACCGGGCACGCGGCTAGCATCGGCATTTCCGGCGCGCTGTCGTTTGCCTGCGCCGACCTGCTCTCCGGCATCGGCGGATGGCGCTTTGCATTTCACGTGGCAGCCGCGAGCGCGGCGGTTGCGTTTGCGATCGTATGGCTCGCGGCACCGCGTCGCGCTGTCCGGCCGAAACCGGCGGCAGGTGCACCGGCGCTGTTCGATTTCCGCCCCGTCCTGCGCAACCGCTCCGCCATGGCCTACGCGATCGCCTATGGCCTGCACACGCTGGAAATGAGCGCGCTGCGCGGCTGGGGCGTGGCGTTTCTCGCCTCCGTGGCGGTCGGCACCGGCGCGGCAAGCATCGTCTCGCCGACCACTGCGCTGACCGTGCTGGGACTGATCGGTACCGCTGCGAGCGTTGCCGGCAACGAGGCCGCGATCCGTTTCGGACGCCGAACGTTGATCGCGGCCGCGATGATGGGCTCCGCGGCACTCGCAGGCTTGCTCGCCGTCGCGGGCGCGCAATCCTATCCGCTCGCAGTCGCCCTGATGCTGATCTACGGCGCGGTGATCTGGCTCGACTCCGCGTCGCTGACCGCGGGCACTGCCGGCACCGCGGAGCCGTCGCGCCGCGGCGCCACGCTCGCGGTGCACTCCACGCTCGGCTATCTCGGCGGCTTCATCGGGCCGCTCGCGGTCGGCCTCGCGCTCGATCTCGGCGGCGGCAACACGGCCGCGGGATGGAGCGGCGCATTCGCGATGATCGCCGCCCTGATGGCGCTGGCGCTGGTGACGTTCCTCGCGATGCGGCCCCGCGGACTCGCCGGCGACCGCGGCGCGTGACCGGCCCAGGTGCGGCTTCGCATCGGCGCAAAGGTTAACGCCGGCGGGCTCTCCGACTCTGTTGCGCCCGGTTGCGCGTAGTTCGTATAAGATATTGATATATAATGAGTTTCTATAAAATACTACATGCCCGCAACCGCAAAATCGACAGAGCTGTGACAGAGTCGGCCCCTCAGCCGCGTTAACAATTTCGCCCTGCGTTGAACCTTCGCGTCGCGCCGCGCGACTACCAATTAACCATGTCGTCACGGCTCTGAAGGGGACCGCCATGACCGTGTTTCGCGCCATCGCTTTCGCAGGCTTCGCAGCGCTGGTTATCGCCGCGGTGACCGGTCCCGCCGGTTCTTCGGCGACCGCCTCCTGTGGCGGCGCGATCGTGCAGATCCGCGACCCCGGCCTGCGCGCGAGCTTCGAGAAGTTCGAGGCGCAGCAGTCCGGCACCGCCGCGAAGATCTGCGCCACCTTCCTCAACGCCGGCTGATCCTCCTTCCGGTTTCCGTGCTATGCTGGCGCCATGCACTGGCTTCTCCTGATCGTGAGCCTGTTCGCCGCGGATGCGCTTGTCTCG
>Ga0207683_10003374_pt1 | contig 13923 bp, 17 predicted proteins | sample KBSM73metaG_FD_184333 | JGI IMG/M metagenome (GOLD analysis project Ga0207683, IMG submission 184333) | Miscanthus rhizosphere microbial communities from Kellogg Biological Station, Michigan, USA - KBS M7-3 metaG (SPAdes) (version 2) | ecosystem: Host-associated > Plants > Roots > Rhizosphere >...
CCGCCGAGTGTCGTAGCCACCGCCGCGACCTCGATCCGCAAGCTCATGGACAGCGCCGATAAGCGCGCGCACCTGTGGGAAAATTCCAAGCGCCTCCATGCCGGCCTGCGCCAGCTCGGCTTCACGCTCGGCACCGGCGAGCCGCAGTCCGCGATCATCGCCGTCATCATGCCCAATCTCGAAAAAGGCGCGGCGATGTGGGAGGCACTGCTGAACGAGGGCCTGTACGTGAACCTCGCCCGGCCTCCGGCGACGCCCGCCGGCATGACCTTGCTGCGCTGTTCGCTCTGCGCGCTGCATACGGAGGAGCAGGTCGGCGAGATCCTGGGCATGTTCGCTGCGGCGGGCCGTGCAACAGGTTGCATCAGCTGAGGAATTGGGACGGAACTGTCCCAATTCGTGACTTTCGCGCAACGCCCGCCACGACTACACTGAACTGATGATCGACGATGGGGAGGCCGTCCGGTTCGACTGGCGGCGCGGCGGTGCTGCAGCCGCGGGCCTCGTCGCTGCGCTCGTCCTCGTGCTCATGGTTTTCGCGGTCAAGTTCGCCAATGACGCACGCGAGCGTGCGCTCGCCGCCGAGCGCCAGGCCAACCAGGTCGCCCTGGTCGTCCGCAACGTCAGCGCCAACGTCTCGCGCGCCGACGCCGCGCTCGCCCGCTTCACCCTGGACGAGGACGAAAAAGGCAGCGGCAACGTTTATTCGAGCGCCTGGCAGCTTGCCGGATTCCAGATCGGCCAGCTGAGAGCGCTGGAGCGCTACAATCCCGAGCAGCTCCAGCGTGTTTTCGAAGCCCAGCGGCTCTACGAGCGGCACGGCAATGAGCTCGCACTCGCGGCCCGCGCCGCCTTGGCCAGGCAGGGCGATACCGGGATCAGCTATTTCTATGCCTCGGCGAAGTCCGGCACTGGCAAGGCCCTCGACGACAAGCTCGAAGAGATCATTCGCGCGGAGCGGCAATCCCAGGCGGATCGCATCCAGGAGAGCCAGCTTTTCTCGGCGCAGGCCGATCAGCTGACCAATTACCTTAGCTGGCTCGGAATCCTCGTCGGGATCGGCGCCATCTTCCTCGGAGTGATTGCCGTGCAGGCCCTCCGCCAGAATGCGGCGGCGATGCGCCAGGTCGAAAGCGAGGCCGAGCGCTCCGATCAGCTCGAGCAGGCGGTGCGCGAGCGGACCCAGGAACTGTGGGAAGCGAACCAGGCGCTGAAGCAGGAAGCGGCCGAGCGCGAAGCGGCCGAGGCTCAGCTCCGCCAGGTCCAGAAGATGGAGGCGGTCGGCCAGCTGACCGGGGGCATCGCCCACGACTTCAACAACATGCTCGCCGTCGTCGTCGGCGGGATAGACCTCGCCCTGAGGCGCCTCAACGGCCCGCGCCGCGAGGTGATGATGCACCTCAACAACGCAATGGAGGGCGCGACCCGCGCCGCCGCCTTGACCCGCCGCCTGCTGTCCTTCGCGCGGTCCGAACCGCTGCTGCCCGAGCGCGTCGACCCAGCCGAGCTCATCCGCGGCATGTCGGACCTCCTCGACCGGACGCTCGGCGAGCGCATCCGCATCGATGTCGAGCTTACGCCCGGCGCCTGGCCGACCTACGTCGACCCGCACCAGCTCGAGAATGCGATCGTCAACCTCGCGGTCAACGCGCGGGACGCCATGGACGGCGCGGGCCACATGCGCATCTCGGCCGAGAACGTGACTCTCGCCGCGAACGAAGTCGGCGACGTCCGCCCCGGCCAATATGTGAAGATCAGCGTTGCCGACACCGGCTGCGGCATGGCTCCCGACGTGCGCGAGCGCGCGTTCGAGCCCTTCTTCACCACCAAGCCCGTCGGCAAGGGCACCGGCCTCGGCCTCAGTCAGATTTTCGGCTTCGCACACGAATCCGGGGGCGAGGTTGGGATCGAGAGCGAGGTCGGCAAAGGCACGACCGTTTCCATTTACCTGCCGCGTACCGAGGCCGTTGCGCCGGTCCGCCTCCACGCCCACGCGCAGCGCACCGATACTGCGGACGTCCACGTGCCCGGAGCGCGCATCCTGCTCGTCGAGGATGACCCCCGGGTCCGGTCCGCGACCGTCGGCGCGCTCGAAGACCTTGATTACGAGCCGGTTGCCTGCGCCGGCGGCGCCGAAGCAGTGCAGTTGTTCAACTCGCAGCCGTTCGACCTCGTCATCACCGACGTCATCATGCCCGAGATGAGCGGGCCCGAGCTGATCCGCTATTTGAAGTCGACCAGTCCGCGCGACTTCGCCGTGCTGTTCGTCACTGGCTATGTCGGCGAGGGTGAGACCGACGATCTCCGAGGCTATGAGCTGCTGCGCAAGCCCTTCACTGTCGGCGCGCTCGCCAGCGCGGTCGCCGCCGCGCTCGCGCGCAACAGCGAACCGCCGAGAGCAGCAGCTAAAGGCTAGGCGCCGCGCTCCACCAAGCGCCGGACCTCGTCGACCCGGCCGCCCGCGATTACCTCGACCGGCGGGAGCACCGAGCCGAACCGCGCAAGCGCTTCGAGCGCGGCCTTCACGGTGCCGGGCTCGCCGTTGATGGCCAGCAGCGTCGGGCGGACCCGCGCGATCGAGCGCATCGCCTCGCCGATCTGGCCCGCGTCCTCGACCTCGTAGTGGAAAATGTGCGGATGCTCGGCACAGAAGGCGCGGATTCGCGGCAGTTCGGCGATGCTCGCCGAGCTTTGCGGGTTCGACAGCAAGGCGACGCGCTGCACTTTCGGCATGAATCCCTCGGCCAATTGACTATAGGGACGATCATCTCGTCCGCCTTTGCGGCGAAATCATGGTGCCGGAGCGACCCAATTTGCCGCTAGCCCTCGTCAAACCCGGCCTGATCGACCGCTATCTCGCGCGAACGATCGCGGTCCCGCTGATCGGCACCCTGATCCTGGCCGCCATGCTGCTCGTCCTCGACAAGATGCTGCGCCTCTTCCAGTACGTCGTCGATGCCGGAGGTCCGGTCAGCGTCGTCTGGCGGATGCTCGCCAATCTGCTTCCCGAATATCTCTCGCTCGGAATTCCGATCGGGCTGATGCTCGGGATCCTGCTCGCCTTCAGGAAGCTCGCTTTGTCGTCGGAGCTCGACGCGCTCCGCGGCATCGGCATCGGCTACAACCGCCTGCTCCGTGTGCCCTACGCCTATGCAATCCCGCTCGCGATCATCAACCTGTTCATCGTCGGCTATCTCGAGCCCTACACCCACTATCGCTACAAGGGCCTCCAATTCGACTTGAAGTCGGGCGCGCTGGGCGCGGCGATCAAGGTCGGCGAGTTCAACCAGCTCGGCAAGCATTTGACGCTGCGCATCGACCGCAGCGAGAACAAGGGGACGCAACTCCACGGCATCTTCGTCGAGAACACCGACGCCGCCGGGATGACCGTCGCCGCGACCGCCGAGCATGGCCGCTTCCTCGCTACCGAAGATCCCGACAAGATCCTCTTCCGACTGACCAGGGGCCGCCTTGTCCAGGACAGCCCGAAGTTCAGGACGCCGCGCACCCTTGCTTTCGACAGCTATGACCTTCCGGTGAGCCTTCCGGCGATCGGCCAGTTCCGCGGGCGCGCGTCGGGCGAGACCGACGAGCTCTACCTCCACGAGCTATGGAGCCAGGGCTATGGCGGCGGCGGCACCACCCATGCCACCCGCATCGCCGCCGAAGCGCATTTCAACTTTCGGATGGTCGAGGTGATGATGATGCTGATGCTGCCGCTGCTGGCGGTGGCGCTGGCCGTCCCGCCCAAGCGGAGCACGTCGGCGCTCGGCATCTTCGTCTCGATCCTGATCGTCGTCGCCTATCACAAGGTCAACCAATATGCCGACCAGGCCGCCGCGGCCGGCCGCCTCGACCCGACCCTCGGCCTGTGGCTGCCCCTGCTCCTCCTCGCCGGCGTGATCGTGTGGATGTACCACGTCCTCGCCGACAAGCCTGGCGGCCAGCCGATCGGCGCCCTCGAATGGTTCTTCGCCGGCCTTGCCAAGCGGATCCGCGGGATGATGCCCAAGCGCCGTGAAGCGCCGGCGGCGGCATGATCAACCCCAGCTTCTTCCCTTCGCGGCGACTTGCTTTCTACATGGTCCGGCTATTCGTCACCCGCAGCCTCGCAGTGCTCGTCGCTCTGGTGCTGATCCTGATGACGCTCGACCTGCTGGGCGAATCCGGCAAGATCCTCGTCGTTCCGGGCAACACCGACGCGGATCTGTGGCGCTACGTCGGGCTTCGCCTGCCGATCCTGTTCTCGCGCTTCCTTCCCTTCTCGGTGCTGCTCGGGACGCTGATCGCCTTCGTCGGCTTGAACCAGAACAGCGAAGTGGTGGCGATGAAGGCGGCGGGCCTCTCGGCCCACCAGATCCTCGCGCCCTTGGTCCTCGCCAGCATCGGCATCGCGGCCGGCCTGTTCGCCTTCAATGAGCTGGTCGTGGTCAACTCGACCCGCGCCGTCACCGCCTGGAGCGACAATGATTACAAACCCGTGCCCCCATCGAGCGGGATGGTCAGCAACGTCTGGGTCATGAATAGCGACGACCTGGTCCATGCCGGGATCGCCGGCGGGCGGCCCTTCACCGCCGAGCGCGTCGAGCTGTTCGACCGCTCCGGCGGAGTCCTTCAGCGCGTGATCCGAGCGGCCCGGGCGGCTCCGCGGCCCGGCGGCGACTGGCAGCTCGAGGACGTCAAGATCTACGATGCCAACATGAACGTCATCCGCACCCTTCCGCGGATGACCGCCCTTGGCGGCCTCACCCCAAACCAGCTGACGCTGGCGAAGGTCGAGCCGACCGAGCTTCCCTATTGGACGCTCAAGAAGCGCATCGCCGAGCTCGACGCCGGCGGCCGCCCCGACGACGAGGCCCGCGCCGGCCTCGCTCACAAGATCGCCGGCCCGCTGTCGACCCTGCTGATGCCGTTGCTCGCGGCCGTGGCTGCGTTCGGACTCGCCCGCTCTGGCCAGGTGCTGCTTCGCGCCGTGGTCGGAATGGCGCTCGGCTTCGCTTACTTTGTTGTGGACAATTTCAGCCTGGCGATGGGCAGCGCGGGCACCTACCCGCCGCTCGTCGCTGCCTGGGCGCCCTTTCTTCTATTCCTCCTGATCGGCGAGACGGTGCTCATCAGGACAGAGGAGTAAAACAGCCGTAAGCCGCTGTTCAGGAACGATTCTCCACCTTCGATTCAACGCACAATAAAGCTTGCACGGCGCCTCGTTTCATTATGGAACATGGCTCGAGGGTTTTTGGGGGAGGGGTTCGGACGTGTACCCGAGCGTTCATTTCTTTCACCGCCAGGCGGCGCGCGAGAAGCTTGCCGCGAGCCGAGCGCTGACCGAGGCGGCGCGGGAGCGCCATCTCGCGCTCGCGCAGGATTACCAGAAGCGCGCCGAAGCGCTGAGGTCCAGCGCCGCCTGAGGCGACATGGCGGAGCGACTTGCGGACGCAACGCCATGTCACTGCTCAGTCACACGATTAGAAAGCGAATTGGAAGCCTGCCCGGGCGCCGACATTATTGCTGTCGAAGCCGTAGCTGACGCCTGCCGACACCTGCGACATCTCACCCACGGCCATTGAAACAGCCGTGGCCAGCGCAGCCCGGTTCTTGAAGTAGCCGACGCCGCCCGACACCGCGAAATGCGCGCCGGCGGGAATGTTCGGCGTGTCCATCGCCAGCGCCATCGCCACGCCTTCGTTGGCTTCGCGAATATCGCGCTGGTTCTGGTGGCCAAGGTCGAACAGCTGGCCGATCTGCCCCTGCACCGTCGCGAAGGAATTCTGCAGCGTGCCGATGCTGGCCAGGCTGACCGTGCTTCGCCCAAGGACGCCATTCGCATCGACGGTCGCGACGTTTGTCGAGGCAGCGGTCTGAGCGGCGGTGCTGGCGGCGATATCGCCGACGCGGACCGAGCTTGCGACGCCGCCGAGCGTCACCTGGTTTGTCGCCGTGGTGACCGCGCCTGCGCCGATCGCCGTCGAGCCGGTGAAAGTCGCATTGGCGCCCGCTCCGATCGCGGTAGCCCCGGCCGCCGTGGCTTTCGACAACTGCCCGACCGCCGTGGCGTTAGCGGCATTGGCGAGGCTGTTGTTGCCGAGCGCTGTCGCGTTGATGCCGGTCGCCTGCGACAAATTTCCGAAGGCGGTGGAATTGGTGCCCGTGGCCTGTGCCTGGTTGCCGACCGCGGCCGACTGCGAGCCGGTCGCATTCGCCCTCCAGCCGAACGCCTGGGAGCCGGGGCCGCTTGCCACCGCCTCACCGCCGATCGCGGTCGAGTGGAAGCCCGTCGCCAGCGCCTTGTCGCCGAACGCCGCCGAATCTTCGTTGGTCGCCTGGGCTCGGTTGCCGACGGCCACCGACTGCAGGCCGCTTGCGGTCGCGGCGATTCCGTCAGCGGTCGAGCTTTCGCCCGACGCCACCGAGCCTTGGCCCGTAGCGGTGCTCTCGAGGCCCGAGGCGAGCGCGCCGTTGCCGAGCGCAGTGGAACTGTCGCCCGACGCTGTCGCGGCGACGCCGCACTCGGTCGACAATGCTCCCGCGCCGACATTGCACTCGGGCGTCGGGTCGGCTCGCGCCAGCGAGGCGAACATCATCGAGGCGCCGCATGCCGTGGCAAGCAGCGCAATCCGGAATCTATTGGTCATGAAAAGTCTCCAAGTCTGGGGATGAACGGGAACAGCCCCGGCGCGACACGCTGCTGCCGGGGAAAGAGGGAGGTGGCCCGGTGCTGGTCAGCGCCGGACCCGAAAATTCGCGAGGTTGCGCTCGACGGACCGTGGGGGCCGGAGGTCCGCCGAGCGCACGCAGTTAGGCTATCGGCCGGTCAGCTCCGGCGGGAGCGGGTTGCGGTTGGGGTTGCAGCCGTCGCCAGGATTGAAGTCCTGCGGATCGATATCGAAAATCTGCTGCGTCTGTCCGAAGTTCTGCACCCGGCCGCCCGGTCCGTTGGGGCCGTCGATCGGCGCAGTCGGATCGTCGTTCAACCCCGAGAATTTGCAGAAGGACATGCCCTTCGAAAAATCTTCCCTGGGGTTGCTCCTGCTGCCGTTCACTTCGCCGGCAATCGCCGTCACGGAGAATGTCGCAGCGCCGATTGCGAGCACGGCGGATCGAATAGCTACAGTCATGTCAGGTTCTTTCTCTTGGTATGGGTGGCAAATCACGCGAAGCGCTCGGCGGACGCGGGGGCGGCAGCCCGCCGAGCGCAACCGGTGACTCAGCCGTTGTCGGGGTCGGGACGGACCACGACGGTGTTGACGATCGGGAGGCTGTCGTCACCCGGAATGCCCACCCGGCGGGCATGCTCGCGGATCGATTCCGGGTCGGCCGCCTGGTAGATGCAGATCGTGCCAAGCCGTCCGTCGAGTTCCTCGACGACATAGCTTCGGATCCAGCGCACCCGGTCGGCCATTTCGTCGTTGCCGATCCTGGCCGACTTGCCGGCCGCGGCTTCTAGCTCCTGCGCATTGGCCCAGGCGCTCGGGCGGCGGATTGCATAGAGTTTCATGATGATTCCTTGATTGCTGGGGGTTCGCGTTCAGGCCGCGCGCAGGCGGCTGCTCATCGCCCGCACCATCGGCGCGTCGAGCGCCTGCCCGCCGATCGCCCAGTCGCCCTGCTCGACCTCGCGGATTCGGACCCAGGTCACGGACCGCAGCTCTTCGCCTTCGACGGCGATCATGGCTTCGGTGACCTTGTCGATCAGCTCGCGCTTCTTGGCCGGCGGGAACACGTCTTTGATGATGTCGATGGTAACGAGCGGCATCGGGCTTCTCCTGTGCCGGACCATTCCGGCGATGCCGCTCAATGGCGGCCAGGAGCGCCGCGCGGATAGTTCACGGGTTGAAGCAACCCACTACAGAAACTGTAGTAGAGTGGCTCGCTTCGCGGGTGTACGGGGCCGAAATGAACTATGGTCAATTCTGTCCGATCGCCAAGGCGACGGAGATCCTCGGCGAGCGCTGGACCTTCCTCATCGTCCGCGAGCTGCTGATGGGCGGGCGCCGCTTCAGCGAGCTTCAGCGCGGGCTCGGCGACATCTCGCCGGCGCTGCTCACCGCCCGGCTCAAATTCTTCGAGCAGCAAGGGCTGGTGGTCCGCCGCCGCCTGAGCGGCCAGCGCAGCTTCGAATATCATCCGACCGCCGCGTGCGAGGCCTTGATGCCGGTGGTTATGAGCGTCGGCGAATGGGGGCTGTGCTGGGCGCGGCACAATCTGTCCGAGCAGGACTTCGACCTCGACTTCCTGCTCTATTATCTCGAGCGCAGCATCGACACGAGCAAGCTTCCCGGCGACCGCGCGGTGGTCCAGTTCAAGTTCCGCGACCTCGCCGAGCGCAAGGATTGGTGGCTGTTGGTCGAAGGCGACCATGTCGACGTCTGCATCACCGCGCCCGGGCGCGACGTCGACGTCTATTTCACGACCACGGTCCGGACCATGCACGACGTCTGGATGGGCGACCGTAGCTATCGCGACGCGATCCTGTCGGGCGATCTGTCGGTTGAGGGCGACCCGGCGCTTACCCGCCGAGTCAGCGCGTGGCTGCGGCCGAGCGTGTTCGTCAACTCGCCTCGGGCTCCAGTGCCCGCCGAGCCTGCAAAGGTTCCCGCTTACGCCTGAGCGGCGCCGGCCGCGCCGCCGCTATCCGAAGATCGAAAGGTCGAGCTTCTCGCTCGGCCCGAACCAGATCACATGCTCGGTGTGGTCGGCGAGGTCGTAGCCGGTCTCGGCATGGGCGAAGATCGTCAGCCCGTTGCGGTTCAGCGCCGCCCATTGCGCGAAATCCCCGAACTGCCCGGTCGAGACGGTCAGCTGACAGGATCCGCGGGGATGCGGTCCGACCGGCCGCAGATGGAAATGCCCGACCGCTACCCCAAACCGCTCTCGGGCCGCCGCCGCGAGCGCTTGCGCCTCGCCGACCTGCTCGGGGTCGTAATAGATGTGCGCATGAAAATCGCGGATCGAAGTCATGGCTGGCATGTGGGCGCGGCCAGGCGCACGTGCAAGCGCGGCCGATCTACCGCAGCTTCGAGATCTTCAGCCGATCGTCCTTGGCCCGCTGCTTCACCGATTCCTCGCTCCGAGTCAGCGCCTTGGCGATCGCGCGGACCGACATGCCCTTGCCGGCGAGCGTATGCAGCTTCTGGATCTCGTCCTGCCGCCACGGCTGCCGATGCCGCTCGAACCGCTCGCTCATTGTGCCCTCCCCTCGAGTGCTGACTTCTATGCCAACCGTCGATCTATCATGGATTTACAGCCGTTATTCGAACCGAGCAGCTGGGCCCCCGGCAAACTTGATCGAACCACAGTTCGCCATTCCCGATCATCGCCCCCTGGTCGCGGACGAAAAGCTTGCCCGGCCGCTCACTCAGGATCGCTCGCCGGACCTTGGCGGTGAAGATCTGGTCGAAGTCGCGCTCCACCGACGGCGCGTCGCGATAAATGCGCGTGCCGCCCGGCGCGTTCACCCGCAGCGGGAAGGCGACCAGCCGAACGATCGCTCGGCGATCATTGGCGCCGGTGGCTGCCTGAAGGCGCGACAGGAAAGCGGTGAAGCCCTGCTGGCCCGACGTCACTCGCGCGGCACTCGGCGCCTGTGCCGCCCGGTTCGAAATCCTTGTGCCGGTCAGGACGATGTCGCTCGCGACTTCAGCGCTCCTTTCAGCTGCCGGCGGAGGCGGTGGCGGCGGCGGGGGAGGAGCCGGCGGCGGAGGTGCTGCGGCGATGTTGGCGGGCGCAGGAGGGGCGACGCGTGGCGCGACCATCTCCGCAGGCGCGCTCTCTGCTTTCGACGCCACCTTCGAATCCGCCTCGCTCACCGACGGGGACGCATCCGTCGTGACGACCGCGACCGGCGCTGGCGCCGCGTGGTCAGCTGTCGCCACCGGCTTCTGAGCCTGGATCGAAGGCTGCTGCGGCAGTCCGGTCGCGGCCGGGGGTGCGCACTTGCCCCCTGCGCATTCTTCATTCTGTTCCGCGACGATCGAAGACGAGGGCTGCGCGCGGTGCGGCTCGTCGCGAAGGCCGATCAGCGCGGCGGGAACGCCGACGATCAGGACGAACATCGCCGACATCGCCACCGCCAGCTGCGGTCGGCGCATCCAGCTGCGCGACGGTCGCGGTCGCGCGGCGGGACGGGACGAAACGTCCTCGACCCCGTCGAACTTTCGCAAGGCCGCGTCGATTGCCGCGTCCCGGCGCACGGCACGGGGCGGCGGCGGCTTTGGTAGCCATGTCGACTGGTCGTCCTCGACCGCCATCTAGCGCGTCCCGTTCATCAGTCCTGAATAGCGGCAAATGGCCGCGAGCCGAAAGCGTCTCTTGCGGCCGCCGGGCATCTCGCGCCGGCGGCCGCTTTCACCCTATTGCTCCAAGTTCGCCATGGTCCGCGCATTCCTGGCGCTGCGCACCATCTGCACGAACTCGGAGCGGTAGCCGAACTCGTCCGTGCCGCGCGACGCGGTGGCGATCCTCAGCACGTCGTCGTAGCTCATCGAGCCGCTGTACTTGCCGCCGCGCAGCAGCTCGGCAAAGCCCGCGACGGCGGCCGCGAACCTGGCGTCCTGCGGTGCCGCTGCGAAGCTCGCGACCTCGGCACGGCGGTCGATCGGCGTCGAGATCAGCCGGCTCGTGCTCGACTTCGGCAGTTTGTAGCGGATCTTCACGAAGCCATATTCGCTCCCGGCGCCCGCCAGGGTCTTTGGCACGGCCAGGTAGCGCAGGTCGCTCATCGTCCGCCGCCCACCAACCGGCACGATCTCGTACAGTGCCGTCACGCTCTGCCCCGATCCGACATCGCCCGCGTCGACCTTGTCGTTGTCGAAATCGTCGCGGTTGAGCGCCCGAGTCTCGTAGCCGATCAGGCGATATTCGGCGACGGCGGCCGGATTGAACTCGACCTGGATCTTCACGTCCTTGGCGATCGGGAACAGCGTCGAGCTCGCTTCCTCGACCAGGGTCTTGCGCGCCTCCGCCAGCGTGTCGATGTACGCCGCGGCGCCGTTGCCGTTCTGTGCGAGCACCTGCATCAGCGCGTCGTTGTAATTGCCCATCCCGTAGCCGAGGACCGACAGGAACACGCCCTTCTCGCGCTCGCGCTCGATATAGCCTTTGAGCTCCTCCTGGTCCGTGATGCCGACGTTGAAATCGCCGTCGGTAGCCAGGATCACGCGGTTGACTCCGGTTGGGTCAAGATTGGCTTCGGCCAGGGTATAGGCCTGTCGAATGCCCTCGGCGCCGGCCGTGCTCCCGCCTGCGCCCAGCGAATCGATGACGTTGAGGATCTTCTGCTTGTCGCGAACTCTGGTCGGCTCGAGCGCGGTCCCGGCATAGCCGGCGTAGGTCACGATCGCGACCGTGTCGTTCGGCGCAAGCTCGCCGAGCAACATCTCGAGCGATTGCTTCACCAGCGGCAGCTTGTTGGGCTCCTGCATCGATCCCGAGGTGTCGATCAGGAAGACAAGGTTCGCGTGCGGCCGGCTCGCTCGCTCGACCGAATAACCCTTGATGCCGATGCGGACGAGCTTGCGGCCCTGCGACCACGGGCTCGGGAACACCGCGACATTGGTGCTGAACGGCTGCTCCCTGCTTCGCGGCGGCGCGTAATTGTAAGGGAAATAGTTGACCAGTTCCTCGGTGCGCACCGAGGCCGGCTGCGGAAGCACATTCTGGTTGAGCGATGCGCGAACCCACGAATAAGACGCCGTGTCGACGTCGATCGAGAAAGTCGAGACCGGGGCTTCCTGCACGATCCTGAACGGGTTTTCGTCGACGCTGGTGAACTTGTCGCGGCCGACGTCATGATAAGGGGGCGACCAGGCCTGCGGCATGTAGAGGCCGGGGGGCGGCGGAGGCGGAGGCGGCGGGGGCGCCATCGCGTCCATCGGCACTGCCCGCTCCATGACGGGGCTTGGCGCTGCCGTCCGCGACCCGGTGACGATCAGGTCGGAGGAGGCTTTCGCGTCTTCCGCACTTTCGGACGTCGAGGCGACCTTGTTGTCGACCCCCGTCTTCGCACAGGAAACCAGCAGCACGGCGGCGAGGCTGAGGCCGAGGGAATGATACGGGCGCCACATGGCAGATTCTCCCTTTTGCACGGCGCGCGTCATTGCCCGCCAGCAACTCTGACGCGGCGCCGGGGATAATCCTTTGAATTTTATTCGGGCGAGAGCAGCCGGCGCACCTCGTGCATGCGCCACGCGACCGTGTTCTCGGCGACGCCGAGGATCGCCGCCGCCTCGGCGTGGGTCAGCTGCTGCCCCGCAACCAGCACTACGGTTTCGCGCAGCGCCGGCTTCAGCCGGGCAATCGCGCTTTTGATCCACACGCCGTCATAGGCATCGCGCCCGTCGGGAATCGCCGCGAGCCCGGCCAGCACCGTCAGCTTGTCGACCAGTCCGGCGAGCGAACGCCGGCGGCGCCTGAAATCGCGGCACGCGTTGAACGTGATCCCGGTCAGCCAGGTGGTGAACTTCGCCTCGCCGCGAAAACTGCCGATCTTCTCGACCAGCGCGCAACACACGTCCTGCGCCACGTCATCGGCGTCTGCGCGCGATCCGGTCAGCTGCCAGGCGAGGCCATGGACGCGGTCGTAATGCCGCCGAAGCAGGGCCTCGAACGCGGCGCGGTCGCCGGCGGCCGCAGCCGCGACAAGCTCAGCATCCGCATCGTCCGCCCGCTCCATTGGGCGCGACAATGCCGTGGTTATTGCCGAAAACAATAAGGCGGTGCCAATGAACCCTGGCGTCACCGGACGGCCGCGTCCTTGATCTGCCAATTCACGGCGCCATATAGCCCTTATGGCTGGACGTTCCCCTCGCTCTGAAATTCATCCGGGCAGCAGCACGGCACGAGCCTAGCGCCCTCGGCGCCCGCGTCTCGCGGAGAAGATGCGCCCGGGGCTTTCCAATGAGCAGCGCTTCGCATTGATCGAAGCGCTTCAACGAAATCAGCGGTCGCCCGTGTCGCCGGCTTCTTGCCGGGCGCGCACGCGCGCCTGCTGCATTGGAGAAGTTCAGTGCCAAGCCAACGTTTTGCAGTTGAATTCGACCGCCGCACGGTCGGCATTGCCGTTCGCGTGCCCGGCGGTTTCATGTTCTTTTCGTCCAATGACGACTTCGACGGCCTCGACGGGCGGCTTTTCCCGCGAGCCCGGGCGCTCGAACGGGCGCTGAAGCGCTTCGGAAGCCGCGGCAGCGCGGCGCCCAGCTTGGCGCGTCACCACATGCCCGCGCTGTGACCAGCCAACCGCGCCCTCTCCCCCGATCTCTCACCAGGACCACGACCATGAACGCCTTTTCCCGCAATGACCGCGCGAACGCGCCGATCCTGACGCGCGACGAAGTCGCCAGCGTGCTTTCCCGCTATCCCGCGGTGTCCGCCGCAGAGACTCGGGCAATCCTGGCCTTCCTTCGCAACGGACGTCACCTCGACGTCGGCATTCTAACCGCTGACCGCGAGCTCAAGCCGCAGCTCGACTCCTTCATGAAGGAGCATGCCCGCCATTTCCGCATCGGCCTTGGCGAAGGAACCGCCCTCGTCGCGGCGATCCTGGCCTTTCTCGTCATCTGCTCGCTGCTCTGGGAAGTCGCCCGGCCGGTTGCCGGCCACGGCTGAACCCCGCACAAACAAAAAGGGCCGCCCCAACCGAGCGGCCCTTCCTTGTTCTGACCTCGCTCGAAGTACCACTTCGAGCGAAACGCCTTAGCCGAGCATTTCCTGCTCGAGCTTCTTGGCCATTTCCTCGATGTTCTCCGGCGGCCAGCCGGGGATGTCCATGCCCAGCCGCAGCCCCATCGACGCCAGCACTTCCTTGATCTCGTTCAGGCTCTTGCGGCCGAAGTTCGGGGTGCGGAGCATCTCGGCCTCGGTCTTCTGCACCAGGTCGCCGATGTAGATGATGTTGTCGTTCTTGAGGCAATTGGCGCTGCGCACCGA
>Ga0207683_10003375_pt1 | contig 13921 bp, 14 predicted proteins | sample KBSM73metaG_FD_184333 | JGI IMG/M metagenome (GOLD analysis project Ga0207683, IMG submission 184333) | Miscanthus rhizosphere microbial communities from Kellogg Biological Station, Michigan, USA - KBS M7-3 metaG (SPAdes) (version 2) | ecosystem: Host-associated > Plants > Roots > Rhizosphere >...
CGATGCCATACACTTGAATTTGCATTCCGACATGCGGGAGAAGTTAGAGTATTGGCTCGTGCTGGCCGTGGCACGCACTTTGGGCTTCATGCCGCGAAGCATGGCGCGCCTGTTTTCGGGTGCTCTGGCGTGGTCGGCCTATCACATTCTTGGCAGATTGCGCCGAGTGGGCGAACGCAATCTCGACCTCGCGCTTCCCACACTTAACTCCGAAACTAAGAAAGCCGAGATTCTTCGCGGCGTCTATCGCCATCTCGGTTGGCAACTGGTTGAATTTTGCCGAATGCCCCAATATACCGTCCGCAATACCGAGGGCTGGATTCGCACCGAAGGCCTCGAACACTATCTCGCAGCCCAGGCAAAGGGCAAAGGCGTCCTCGTTCTCACCGGCCATCTCGGCGCGTGGGAGCTTTCCAGCTTCTACCATTCGCTCATGGGCCACCCCATGGGCCTCGTCATTCGCCGCCTCGACAATCGCACCCTCGACGAGTTTGTGAATGACATCCGATGCCTCCATGGAAATCGCGTCCTCCACAAGGACGATTTTGCTCGCGGTCTGCTCACCGCCATGCGCGCCGGAGACACCGTTGGCATCCTGATGGATACGAACATGACTCCGCCGCAGGGTGTGTTCGTGAATTTCTTCGGCGTAGCCGCCTGCACAGCCTCGGGCCTCGCACGCGTGGCCCTCAAGACAGGTGCCGCCGTCGTGCCCGGCTTCATGCTCTGGGAAGCCGCGGAGCAGAAATACGTGCTCCACTTCGGTCCTGAACTTGTCTTCGCTGAAACCGACGACAACGAAGCCGATATTCTCTCCGCCACGCAACAGTGCAACGATGTTCTCGAATCATGGATTCGCCGCTACCCCGACCAGTGGCTCTGGATTCACCGTCGCTGGAAAACCCGCCCTCCCAGCGACCCCAAAATCTACTAACCCAAACAGAAGTGTCATCGAAGGGTACGGGCTTCAGCCCGTACATAATTCGCATCCCAAACTGAAATCAGTCAGCGCGGCGCTAGCCGCGCTCAAACCAATCAAAGCTGCGAGTCCGCCTCCCTCACGTCGCACAAATGTGATCTGTCATTTTGACTGCCGCGGCTATGGAGCAAAAATTCGGCCGCCGCCAGCGCGATGACATTCTAATTACATCTGTGACACGCCGACTTCCCCTTCTTTAACGCGTGCGTCATCTCTCCGCAACATCCGGCTGCTACGAATCTCCATGCGGCAGGTTGAGGGTTCGGGCACCATGCTCGACGACCAGCCTTGCCTTCCACTTATGCCGCAATTCCCCAATACTTGAGGTTTGCATGCAAAGTTTCGTACCCCTCCGCCCTCTCGCAGGGCTCGCACTCATGGCTGCTCTCTCTTGCGCGAGCGCCGTTGCCCAGGACGATCAAAACAACCGGGAAATCAAACACGTTTTCGTTATTGCAATGGAGAATCACAACTGGACTCAGCCGGCGAGTCTCCCCGGCAAGATTCAGCCGATCTTTCAAAACCCGAATGCGCCATTCATCAACAGCCTGGTAAACGGAACGGCCGTCGCGTGGATCAACGGCAAACCGGTGAACATCAGCGAACATACGGCCTATGCCGCGTCGTACCACAACGTTCTGGCCACGCAGAGTGGCAGCAATCCGCATATTCACCCCTCGGAACCCAACTACATCTGGGCAGAAGCGGGCACCAACTTCGGCATCGCCAACGACGACGATCCTTTCCGGGACAATCCACCGAACGCACAGAACACCACCCAGCACCTCACCGGCCTGTTGCAGAAGGTGGGCAGAACCTGGAAGTCGTATCAGGAGGACACCGATCTCGCCGTCGTCAATGGCAAACTCACCAACGTACCGCTGCCCCAGAGTCAATGGACGGTTCCGCTGGTCAGCTTCAATGGTGTCTTCGACTCAAACAGTCTGCTGAACGCCTATAACGACTCCCTCCAGTACAACTATGCTGCCAAGCACAATCCCATGGTGTTCTTCAACGACACCAACGGCGGCAACAACACGACCACTTCAAATCCGTTGGCCGGTAACTACGCCCCGCTCCAGCAACTGGCCGTTGACCTGGCCAATAACAACGTCGCCAACTACACCTGGATCACTCCCAACCAGTACAACGACCAACACAGTGGCTTGAGCGCCGGTTTCGCAGGCCTCACTGGCGACTCAGCACAGCTCAAGGTTGGTGATAACGCGCTGGCCCGCCTGGTGCCGATGATCATGTCATCGAAGGCTTACAAAGATGGCGGCGTCATCATTCTCTGGTGGGATGAAAGCGAAGGCGACGGCGAGTCCGGCGACAATGCCGACGACTTCAACCACACCATCCCCGAGATCGTCATCTCCGATCTTGCGCACCCGAACGAGGGTGGCATGCCCTATGCCAGCCCGGTCGACATGACGCATTCCTCCGATCTGCGCACGATGCAGAACATCTTCCACGTAAAGGCAACCGGAGGATCCTCACCGTATCTCGGCGACGCCGCCAACGCGAATGACCTCTCCGACCTGTTCGCGCCCGGCGTCATTCCGGCGCGTCCCTAACCAAATTCAGCGACCTGGAACATCGACGGCGCGGAGTCTTCCGGCTCTGCGCCGCTGCTTTGTCACCCCCAACTTGCCAACGCCACCTTCACAAATCTGACTCAATGGAGCAAGAAAAGAGGCCGCCGATCAGAGCGGCCATCGCTCAGGTCAGAGCTGAAGAGTCGACCGCTCAAACTAGGTAACGTTTGAGGTTAGAGTGAGGGCGATTTGCGAGAATGCGCTGTTGAGGCCGGCAGCGAGTGTTCCCAAGCCGGCGATCGCGCCAAAGGCAATCAAAGCTACGACCAGGGCGTACTCAACGAGATCCTGGCCCTCTTCACGGGTTACAAGGTTGCGAACGTGGAAATACAGATTTGAGATTGGTGTGTTCATTTGACCGCTCCGGGGAAGATCGGCGTTGGCTAATCGTACCGCGCTTCGGCAGCGAAATACCACATGGGAAGTCCGTCACGGCCTCACAAAAATTCCTCCAAACTTTGCAGTTTATTTCTCGCGTTTCTCCATAATGGAGATAGAACTACTCCCGAAAGAGACGTTGAGTCCGAACAAACTTGACATCAAAGTCCGTAACTCCTTTGTGGAGAGGACTCTGCGAGTAAGTGCTTTCACTAGAAGACTTTGGGACTGGCTCTGTTCGGTAACCTACTGAAAACAGAAAACTTCTATCCAGAGTATGGGTGGGGGTGTCACACCTGCAGGCGCCGGAACGCGTTACCCTTCCTGTGGAGCCCTCCTATGATTCTTGGCGAACTCATCGAAAAGCTCGGCGGCAACTTGATTCAGGGCGATCCTGAATGGATCGTAGAATCCGTCAACTCCTGTGAGCGTGCGAGTCCGTTCGATCTCGCCTTCGCCGACTCGCCTGACTCAACGACCGCGGCACTTTCAGGGCATGCAGGCGTTGTCGTTCTCAAGCCCGGCGCGGCCCCATCCTACCCGCGCACCAAATCAATCGTGGAGACCGAACAGCCGCGTCTCTGGTTCGCGCGCGCCGCCAGGCTGTTATCCAAGCCGCTCACGACCTCCGGCATCAACCACGCGGCCGTCGTCTCGCACGAAGCGGTCCTCGCCCCAGGTGTAGTGGTTGGCGCAGGCGCCGTCATCGCCTCTCACGTGCACATTGGCGAACTAACCCGCATCGAGGCTGGTGTCATCCTCGCCGAAGGCGTAGTCATCGGTGCGCATTGCCATATTCATCCGCGAGCTGTTCTCTATCCCGGCACCACGCTCGGCGATCGTGTCGTCGTTCACGCTGGCGCAGTCCTCGGCGCCGATGGCTTCGGATATGTCCGCGACCCTGCCACCGGCTCATACACGCAATTCCCGCAGCAGGGAACTCTCGTCATTGAAGACGACGTCGAGATTGGCGCCAATTCCACCATCGACCGCGGAGCTCTTGCCGAAACTCGCATTCGCCGCGGCACTAAGATCGACAACCTCGTTCACGTCGGGCACAACTGCGACATCGGAGAAGACGTGATTCTCGTCGCGCTCACCGGCATCTCCGGCTCCAGTTCTGTCGGCAATGGTGCTGTCATCGCCGGACAGGTCGGCATCGGCGAGCACGTGCACATTGGTCCCGGCGTCATTTTAGGCGGCCAGTCCGGGGTCTTTAGTGGTAAAACGATCACCAACGAAGGTCTCAGACCAGGCACCGTTCTATTCGGAACCCCGGCCCGTCCCCTCAAGCAGGTTCTTCGGGAGCAGGCAATCGTTGCGCGCCTTGCCCGTCGTGAAAGGCGAACCGAAAAGGACACCAAAGAGAACGGCGAATAGTTTTCATTTGTTCAAGAGGAGGTCCCCCGAATGATCAATCGCGCAATTCCCCTGCTGCACGTATCGAACGCAGCTTCGGCCGTGGAGTTCTATTGCGACGGATTGGGCTTCCAACTTGAGTTTGAGCACCGGCCTGACGGCGTGAAGGCTGACCCTTGCTACATGGGCCTCTCGCGCGACGGAGTATGGATCAACCTGTCCTCGTTCAGCGGAGATGGCACCCCAGGCGGCGTCATTAACCTCATGGTCGACAACGTCGATACACTGCACGAGGAGTTCCAGGCAAAGAATGTGCACATTGATGTGCCTCCAGTGGATCAAACGTGGGGCAGCCGCGAGATGTACGTGAAAGACGCAGACGGAAATTGCCTTCGATTCATTGCCTAGTGCAATGCCTGGCACAATCCAGAATCTCGCCGAGGAGAAGATGCGCTCTTGCCGACTATTGTTGTAGGTGGAGCGACCAAAGGCGTGGGTAAGACCTCGCTCATTTGTGCTCTCATCTCTGCCTTCCCCGAGTTCCGATGGACAGCCGTAAAAGTAACGAGTCACACCTACGGCCAGCATGGTCCTGTCTGGGAAGCGATCATCCACCGGCCCGCAACTCCGGCAGAGCAGGGAACTGACACCGCCCGCTACCTGACCGCCGGAGCACGCCGCGCGATCCTCGTTACCGCTTCCCCAGTCGGTCTCTCCCTCGTTGATATTCGCACCGCTCTTGGCACAGACACGAATGTCATCTTCGAATCCAACACGATCATCAATTTTTTAGATCCTGACCTCTGCCTCGCGATCGTCGGTCGCTCGCATTCGGACAGCAAACCGTCTTTTGAGCCTCTGATACGAAGAGCCGACGCTCTTGTCTCTTCAACGGGAAGTGCGGAGCGTCTTAACTTCGCGCCATCTGTGCCACAATTCGATCTGCCCGCTCCCGACCGCATCTCGGACGAGATGCTTGCATGGCTGCAGCGACGCCTCGGCACTCCGTGAGCCGCGCCGCGGGATTAGCTCTTCTTGTCCGTGGGAAAAGGCTCCATCTTGAGGGAACCGTCGCGCTGCTTCACAAGCATCTGCACCTTGCCCTCAGCAGCGTCGAGTTCCTTCTTGCAGGCAGCCGAGAGTCCAACGCCCTCTTCAAACAGCTTGAGGGAGTCTTCCAGCGACAGGTCACCTTTCTCGAGCTGATCCACGATAGTCTCGAGCTTCTTGAGTGATTCTTCGAACGATGCCATTTCGCCTACTCCGTAACCGCTGCGCCTTGCGGCAGCACGCTGGCAATCACTTCGGCCGCGGCAATGTATCGCCCAAACGGCGCACTTACTTGCACGCCCTGCACCATCGGCCGCACCGCCTCAAGCATCTCCTGCGCGATCAGTATTCCCTCTTTGCGCGCAGCATCGGGTGAAGTGGTCTGCGCCATCCGCAGCATAATCTCCTCTGGCATCGACACGCGCAGATCGTTCTTCATGAACTCGGCATTCCGCAAGCTGGTCAAGGGCCAGATTCCGGCAATCACCGGAATGCGAAACCCTTCGATGCGATTTAGGAACTCCTCCAGCAGCCGCAGGTCAAATACCGGCTGCGTGATCGCGTATTCCGCCCCCGCCTCGACTTTGTACGCAAAGCGCCGCAACTCATGCTCAATATCGGGAACGCCTGGATTAGCTGCTACGCCAATCGTGAAGTTGGTCGAAGCGCCAATCGAGTTAGAACCGATGTCGAGTCCATGATTGAGCCGCCGCACGATATTCACCAGCCCAATCGCATCGACGTCGAACACTGCTGTTGCATCGGGATAGTTGCCCAGCTTCGGCGGATCACCCGTCAGGCAGAGAATGTTCTTGAGCCCGATCGACGAGGCTCCCAGCAGGTCCGACTGAATGCTCAGCACATTCCGGTCGCGGCAGGTGTAATGCAGAATCGTCTCGATCCCCGTATGCTGCTGAATCTGGATGCTCAGGCTCTGCGCACTCATGCGAGCAGACGCACGCGGCGAATCAGGCACGTTGATCGCATGCACGCCAAGTTGCGCTAGTACTTGTGCGCCCTCTATCTCTTTCGTGCAGTCGATGCCTTTCGGCGGCACGATTTCCACCAGCGTCACAAAACTCCCTTGCTCCACTAGCGATCCAATCTTTGACCGTTGACCAAGTGGAACTGGCGGGGTTTCGGTCGACAACTCCGCTCTCGCACCGCCTTCCGTAACTCGCGCCTGCGCATCAATGGCGCGCATCGCCGACCGCATCGCGCGAATGTGGTTCGGAGTGGTGCCGCAGCAGCCGCCTACCACTTGCGCTCCGGCGGCAATAGCCTTGCGTGCAAAGCTCGCCATGTACTCCGGCGAGCAAAGATAGATGTTGCGACCCTCCACGGCGCGCGGCATTCCCGCATTTGGCATCGCCGCAATCGGCAGTGTAGTTGCGCTCCGCATGGCTTCAATTGCCGTAAGTACCGTCGTTGGCCCCGTCGAACAGTTGACCCCGATTGCGCTCGCGCCCCACTCCGTAAGCAGGGCAGCTGCCTGCTGCGGCGATGAGCCATCGAGGCAGTTGCTATCGTCGTCCACCGTCACCATCACCAGCACGGGCAGGTCCGGAGCGGTTTCCTCAGCTGCCAGCAGCGCTTCTCGCGCCTCGTTGAGCGCCGGCATCGTCTCGATGATCAGCAGATCCGCTCCCGCATCGGCCAACGCCCGGATTTGCTCGGCAAAGGCCGCACGAGCCTCGTCGAGCCCAGTCTTGCCCAATGGCTCCAGCCGTACGCCCAGCGGCCCGACGGAGCCAGCCACCCAGGCCTCCCCTGCCTGTTTCTCCTTCAGGTGCGCAACCGCCTGCTTGGCCAGCTTCACACCGGCAGCGTTGATTTCGGCTACTTTGGCGCTCAGTCCGTGTCGCGAAAGCCGGAATCGGTTGGCGCCGAACGTATTGGTCTCAAGAATCTCTGCGCCCGCCTGAAGGTATTCCTCATGTACAGCAAGAATCATGGCAGGATCCGACAGATTCAACTCGTCGAAGCAGCGATTGATGAAGACGCCCCGGGAGTAAAGAACGGTGCCCATGGCGCCATCGGCAAGTACGGGGCGTGTGGCGAAGATGTCGGAAAATTGAGCCATTCTCTTGTCATGCTATCGCATCGCCTGGAATTTGCGCTCCGCCCCAGCGTCGTAGGCATTGCCAAATTTGACCCCAGCAGAATCTGCGAGGGCATCCAAAGCGGGCTCGCTCATCAAGCACCATATGAATCAGTTGGGTGGGTTGCTTTGTTATACTTTGAGAGTCAAAAGCCATGTAGGAACTGGTCCACGAGGAGCCTTCTCATCAGACCGCGCATGGGCAACCGCCATCCATTCGTGCACTCCGCGGCAGCCGCACCGAACTAAACCCGCGGCACAAACCGCGCCATTTGTCGAGGTAAGGGATTTTGAAGAAGAGAAGTCTTTGGTTCAGCGCCGCCGGAGCCCTGGTGGTTGCAATTGCGTTGGCAGGATGCGGTACAACTACCTATTTTGCGGGGCGCGAACTGCCGCCAAGCGGGTTGCCCAACCGTGTGCTGATCGCCGTCCAAAATCCCAGTGCCTCTGTCCGCGGGGGACTTGTATTTGTCGATGCTTTCTACGACATTCGATACAGCTACAACCAGAAAATTCCTGGCTTTACCATCTCTGGATACTCTGGTGCGCTCCCGACCACGATTCAGAACATGCCTGAAGAGCAGATTGGTGCTGTCTATGGTTCGGGCGATGGTTCCTTTACAACCGTCAATTACGCCAAAGAGTCCTCCGGCGGTGGACAAAAAGGGTTGAACGGCCCGTCCTCCAGCATTTTCCTGACGCGCAACCGATCCTTCACATTTGCCGCCAGCCAGGCTGCACACGTGCTTACCGTGCTCGACCAGACAAACGGCGGACAATACGCGTTGAACTTGCCCGGCATCTATCGTGTCAGCGTCAACCCCGGCGGCTCTGTAGCCTTCGCATTTGTCCAGAATTCCAATTACCTTTACTACACACGGAAGCTGACGGCCTCTCAGGGCATAGCCTATTCCGGCGGATCCAGTACCTGGCCCAAAGCCGCTGTAGATTGCGAACCGCAAAACGCTCCCGGCTGGTGCCTCTTCCAGGCCCAAAGCCCCGATGCGGTCGACTCGACCGGCAATCCCTATGGAACCCCTCTGGTCTTTGACCGCCCGGTGAAGTCCGTCTTTTCGTCCGACGGCAGCACCGCATATGTGCTCAACTGCGGCCCCGAGTGCGGAGGCTCCGTTGCCTCTGTATCGATGGTTCCAGTGGCGTCGATGATCTTCCTCGCCGGGCAACAGTCCGGAGCATTGCCCACAAATACGACTTTGCACGCGGACTGTTCATCAACGCCAAACGTGAGCACCTGTACGCTTCCGATCCCCGGAGGCTCAAGCAATGCCCTGGTGAATACGTCAACGATGTACGTGGTAGGGCAGCAACTCCAGACGGACGGGCTTTTTGCAGGAAATGTAACCGTAGTAAATCTGGCGGGAACTGCCACGAGCACTATCTCTGCTTCTGGACCTGTTTCCATCAGTGACGGCGCACCAGGAGCGGTGAGTCGAATGATCATAGCCGACGACAACACTCTCTGGATCGGAATGACCAAATGCACCTCGGGCGAGCGCTATGCCAAGGGCCTGCCATATGGCTGCCTCACGATGTTCAACACTGCAACTAATTCCGTGACCATGCTCGAACCTTTCCTCGGCGACCTTACGGGTATCGCCGCGGTTACCGGCCTGCACAAGGTGTACGTCGCGCAGGGTGGCCAGGTGTACATCTACCACACCGTCGATGGTTCCTCGATTAACAACCAGTATGTGACCGTCACTGGCACCGCATACGACGTCGCATTCATGGACGCCCACTTCGACGGCAATAACACCGTCTACTGACCACGATGACATCCGGTGCGGGCATTGACGCGCTTCCTGCTGATGTACTCGCCATTGCAGCGCATCGTGACGACGTAGAGCAGACCTGCGGTGGGACACTCCTTCGCATGGCCGCGCGCGGTCTTCGCACCGCAATTCTTGATCTGACACAGGGTGAATCAGGAACCAGGGGTACCGCCGAAGATCGCGCACGCGAAGCCGCTGAGGCAGCTCGGTTGCTCGGAGTAGGCTGGCGTCAGGCGCTCGACCTGCCGGATGGCGCGATCGAAAACAGTCTTGAGAATCGTCTGAAAATTGTTCGCATTCTGCGCCAGGTAAGGCCGCGAGTCGTCATCCTGCCCTACTGGCAGGCGCGTCATCCGGATCATGCGATCGTGGCAACTCTTGGCTATCAAGCTTGCTTTCTTTCGGGACTGTCAAAGGTCGAAACGGGAGCCCCGCCGCACCGCCCGTTCAAGATCATCTACGCAAGCCTCTACGCCGACGTGCGACCCACCTTCGTAGTCGACATCACAAGGTTCATCGATCAGCGCCATCAGGCACTCATGGCTTACAAATCGCAGTATGCGAATCAACAGACCGGAAGCGCGCTCTTCGTTCCCGAAGAAGAAATTCGCGAACGCACCTATGCAGAAGCCCGCCACTACGGCCTTCTCGCCGGTGTCCGCTACGGCGAGCCCTTCGTTCAAAAAGAAGTGGGCTTGGTAGACGATCTGACGCTCCTGCCAGTTCAGTCGATCTGAGCAAACCGCCAAGCCGCCGCGCTTGTGTCGTCCATCACGGTCGATCCCGAATGTCGAAATCGATAATTCCCTTCGTACATCGAAGGGGCATTCTTTGCGCAGATATCTGCTGTACTTCTTGCCTGCGGTTGTGATCCTGATGGCGGCTTTCGTCGTCGACGGTCAGACTCTATCGAATGTCAGCAATGATCCGCCTGCGCTCAGTGGAATACCCGGCCCATTGACATGGCAGCATTTCGCTGAAAAATGGCAGATCGAAGATGGAAAAACTCTTTCGATTACGGCCGGAAAAGCGACAGACTGGTTCTCCTCTCCCATGGGCGACGAGCCCAGGGACAATACTCCGCGCCTCTTATTCAAGCCAACGGAAGATTTCGTGCTGAGTGCCAAAGTGACGGTTGACTTTCGGTCACAGTGGGATTCGGGCGCTCTCGTCCTCTATGTGAACAACTCGCTTTGGGCCAAGCTCTGCTTCGAGATGACAATCGAGAAGCGTCCAACAATCGTCTCTGTTGTTACGAGAGACCTGTCCGATGACAACAACTCCATTGCGATAAACGGATCCTCTGTCTATCTCAAAATCGCCAAGGCGGGTCAAGCGATCTTCTTCTATGCTTCCGAGGATGGCCGGCATTGGACCATCATCCGCGCCTTCAGTTTGGGGAAGAAGACTCCGGGTCTGCGCGTCGGATTTTCCTCACAGTCTCCTGCAGGAGACGGCTGTACGTCTCAATTCAGCCAGATTATGTACCTATCCAAACGAGTCGATCTCTGGTCGGGTCAATAACCGAAGTCAAGCGAGCCCGAGAATCGTCGACTTGATCATGGGCAATAAATCGCCTCGAACCGTGTGCTTGTCCCATAGCAATATCTTATTACTATCCAAAACATAATAACTTTGCCTTATGCCACAAACTGCCCGACACTGAATGTGGAGGTGCAAGTGACGCAGACTTGGGACCTTCAGGCATATGGGCAGAACGGCACGTTCGTACATACTCTTGCGAGTGGCGTACTCGAATGGCTTGCCGCCAGGCCCGGTGAATACATTCTCGATCTGGGCAGTGGAGACGGACAACTCACCGGACGCATCGCCACAACGGGAGCGACCGTGCTTGGTGTCGACGCCTCCCCCGAAATGATCGCCTCCGCGCGCGAACGAGGAATCGAGGTCGAACAGGCGAACGCTGAATTGCTTCCCTTCGGCCCCGCGACGTTCGATGCCGTTTTTTCTAACGCGGCCCTTCACTGGGTTCGTGATCAGGACGCGATGCTCACCCATGTCCGCCGCGTACTCAAACCGGGAGGTCGCTTCGTGGCCGAAATGGGCGGCCACGGCAATATCGCCGCAATTCGTGTCGCGTTGATGGCGGTGCTTGAACGTCATGGGGTCGGAGATCGGGAAGATGGCGTCAACTATTACCCGACTCCCGAGAGTTACACACAGCGGCTGACACGCCATGGATTTCAAGTGCAACAGATCCTGCTGATACCGCGCCCCACGCCACTACCCGAGAGCGGCATGGCTGGCTGGCTTCGGACGTTTCGTCGAGGTGTCCTTGATAGTGTGCCGTCAGAGTTGCGCGACGTTGTTGTCGATGAAACTGTTGCGCTGCTAGCCAGGGCTCTGCGCGACGAAGATGGCAACTGGATTGCCGACTACGTACGCCTGCGCTTTATCGCCACCGCCTGCTGATCGCCGTTGCTACCGGCTGAACCACATGCGTCCACCTACCGCAATGAGAGTGATTGCAAAAATCCGCCGCAACCACAATTCCGAAATGTGCTGCGCGCCTACTGCACCAAAATACCCGCCGATGAGAAAACCGAGTCCGAGTAGCGCGGCCACGCGAATGTCGGCATTGCCCTTGCGGTAGTACTCCCAGAACGCGAAGAGCCCTACAGGCGCAAGCAAGGCGCCCAGTGAAGTGCCCTGAGCCTTGTGCTGATTCATCCCCAGCAGCCAGACCAGCGCCGGCACAAACAAGATTCCGCCGCCAATTCCCACAACGCCAGAGAACACCCCCACCACAATGCCCACCAGCAGCATGATCCAGCTCATGCATCCTCCATCGGGGCAAGTCGACCAAGTGAGCGTGCCCGTGCCTCCAGCCTAAATCATGCAAGCGTGGCTCGCTGTGGGAGTTCCCGCTATGCAGGGGAACAGATCACACTCAATAACATCGAAAGATATTTCTCAAGATTATCTGCGAATAACTTGCCTTTAGATTCAACTTATGGCAAAGTACTAAGTGCGTAGGAGAACGCCCGATGAAATACAGAACGCAAATCTCGATGCGTAGGCTGGAATGGCTCGATAAGAGCTGCACCGGTCGCCGGGCGCAATTCGTCAATTTCGACTAACGCTCTCAGCGTCTCTATCCTACGCGCGATTCACAAACAATTGCATCTCACGAGCGGCAAAGAAGACACTTCTGTCGATTAGCAATCGAAAAATGCTGTCCGTATTTGTTCTCGTGGAAAAGTCTCGTCGGAGTTAGTAGGTTCATTCGTTCCAGTCGCCGCGATAAGTAGCCAGCGGCGTAGGGGAAAGCTATGTCTCTAACTCGAACAGATAAGTTAAACCGCCGGTGGTGAAAGAGAAGAGTTACTTCCTGCCTAAAGAAGCAGGGCCAGGAACCCTGCCGGAACAGGTCACTTCACGGGGCGAGGGCGTAGCCCTGAATCAAAGGGCACCGTGAAGCAGACGTTTCGAACTCTTTTCGCTTGTTCCCCGGCGCACTGTTCGTCGTAGCTGTTTTTCCACTTTGGCCGGTGGTGTAGGTGGCGGATACTTCGCCTGTGACGCGGGTGACGCAGGTTCGAATCCTGCCTTGAGTGCAAACTCAAGTCGTCTAATGGGCAAGGACACCTAACGTTCCGCAACCGCTTGTTCCCCGGCCATTTGATTTTTGGCGCAGCTCATTGTGAGCCCGCCACAACATCCACCCTGACCGGTGGTGTAGAAGACGGGTACTTCGGTCGCGAGTTCGAATCTCGCCTGGAATGCAATTCCAGTAGCTCAGTGGCAGAGCAAACATGCCGTTTTCGCTTGTTCCCCGGTCAATTACCTCCGGCAGGTCCGGTTAGAAAGCAATGTCATGGGCAAACTGAATGTGAAGAACGGAACCCCTGTGGGCAACACGCACCTGTGCAAGAGCTGCACCTGGGGACAGATCATGACTGGCTTCCGAGAATCGGACCTGATCGTGATCTGCACCAACGTGAGCCCGAACTTCGTCGTCCCGTTCACTGTGAACGAATGCAGTGAATTCAGTGACAAGTTCAAGCCGACGTGGGATCAGATGACCAAGCTGGCGATCGAGGTAAACCCGGTCAGGGTTTCTTCCCTGACACGCGGCTTCCACGCCGTAACCAAGATTCAACCCGTCCGAGTTCGTGACGACGAGGACAACGACGAGGACGAAGCAGCGACCGTCCCGTAACGCAACATAGTATCTGCCGGTGGCGCAGGGCACGGGTTCATCTGGTGAACTTCGCTCATCAGCGGAGTAGCAGGTTCGAACCCTGTCGCCAGGCGTACGCCTGGTTTAGTCACCCGTACCCGATTTTTCCCCGGCAGAGAGTTATCCTTGCTGTCGCGCGAAAGGAGGCGCACAATGCGCCTGAATATTTCGAAGCACTTCAAGCGTCCGCGCTTGCGTACCCATGAGGGCGCGCCGGCTGCAGCCGTCACGCCTGAGCAGGCCCTTCGTCGCTCCGTCCTCTCCTGCATGCTGTGGGAGAGCGAGTTTTACGAGGACGGCATTCAGATCGCAGGCCGCATCCGCGAACTTGTTCCGCAGGTTCCCGCCGATCGCGTTGCCGCGCTGGCTATCGAAGCCCGCGAGCGCATGAAGCTGCGTCACGCTCCGCTGTTGCTGGTGCGCGAAATGGCGCGCCTCACAACTCACCGTGCCCTCGTG
>Ga0207683_10003376_pt1 | contig 13920 bp, 10 predicted proteins | sample KBSM73metaG_FD_184333 | JGI IMG/M metagenome (GOLD analysis project Ga0207683, IMG submission 184333) | Miscanthus rhizosphere microbial communities from Kellogg Biological Station, Michigan, USA - KBS M7-3 metaG (SPAdes) (version 2) | ecosystem: Host-associated > Plants > Roots > Rhizosphere >...
CTGCCCTCACCACCGCCGCGCATTCCGGCAATGCTCCTTCGGGCATTGCTGCCGTTCGCAGAGCGCGATGAGGTGCTCGCCGATCTCGCCGATGAATATCGGTATCGGGTCGAGACGTTCGGGTCGGTCACGGCGCGCGTCTGGTACTGGCGGCAGGTCCTGGCCTCGGCGCCGTCGCTCGTCCGCCGAAGCTGGTGGCGCGGCTGGAGCGGGTTCGAGCCGACCGCGAATCGAATGCACCCTGGAGGTCCGTCGATGGAAAGCTGGATCATGGATGTTCGGTACGCCGCCCGCCGGCTCGTACGCCGTCCGCTGTACGCACTCCTGTCGATCCTCACGCTCGCGCTTGGCATTGGCGGCACCGCGGCGGTCTACGGCATCGCCCGGCCGATTCTGCTCGACCGTCTCCCCTACGCCGCCGAAGAAGGCCTCGTCACGTTCTGGTCGCCGTTCGACTGGAACGAGCAGGAATTCCTCTACCTGCGCGAGGGCAAGTTCACGGGCTTTTCGTCCGTTGCCGCGTACCGGCCCGACGACGTCACCCTCGACCGCGGGGACGGCGCCCCCGCTCGGCTCCTGCCGGGCATCGCGACCTCGGCCGAGCTGTTTTCCGTGCTCGGCGCAACCCCCGCGTTAGGCCGCACGTTTCAGAAGGGCGACGACATTCATGCGCGCCCGCAGTGGCTGGCGCCGAGCGCGGCGAGTGCCTGGACACGCTTGCGCGGGGCGGCGGAAAACGCCGGAGTGCAGCTGCAGGTCGTCTCGGCATTCCGCAGCATCGAATACCAGCTCGGCATCCTGCGGCGCAAGCTGGAACGCGGCCAGTCGATCGAACAGATCCTCGCCGTCAGCGCGGCGCCGGGCTACAGCGAACACCATTCGGGACGGGCGCTCGACCTGACGACACCGGGATTTGCGCCGCTTGAAGAAGAATTCGAGCGCTCGGCCGCATTTGCCTGGTTATGCACAAATGCACAACGGTACAATTTTCATCTCAGCTTCCCGCGCGGCAATGCGCACGGGATTGCCTACGAGCCGTGGCATTGGTGCTGGCGCGCCAGCCGACCGCGCTCGACCGCTCCCGATTGACGGGAGAGGTCGAACGGGCGGAACGTTTACGGAAGCGGCGCGAAATCCAGTTCGGTCTTGGCCGCCGCAACCGCATCGGCAACCGTAATCGCCAGCGGGTGATAGCGGTTGGTCAGCCACAACGGCAACTGATCGGCGTAATTCGGACTGCCGAGCACGCCGCTGTTGCCGCCCGGAATGACTTCCGCCGCGACGATCGTGGACTGCATCTCGCCGACGAAACGGCGCGCCGGACCGGAGCTGAACATGAAGTCGTTCGGACCGGTTCCACGCAGCCCGTAGTTGGCCACGTTGACGTTTTCCCACGCGCCGCTGCGCGAAACACCCGGCAAACCGGGAGCCAGGTCCGTGATCCCGTACGGACTCGTGAAACCATTCTGTCCGGGAATACTGAATGGCCCGCCTAACGGATGCTTGAACACGATCCGGTGCAGAACGCCCCAGCGATAGTCACCCTGGTTGGTCGAACCGCCGAATGCGGGCGCCATCGCGCTGCCGGCAAGTTGATCGAGGGCGTTCTTCATGCTGGCGAGCAAGACGAAATCGCGCGCGGATGCCGGGTCGGGAGCACCCGGCGCGTTGAAGAACGGCAATCCGGATGCGCCTTTGCCTTGCAGCACCGGGAACGCGTCCAGCAGCCACTTCAGGCCCGTGAAGGAATCGCTGGTACCGGGCAGATAATTCTTCAGTCCGACCGCAGTCAACGTCCCGTCGATCGTGTTGCGCAACGCATAGCTGCGCCATGTTGCCCAGAGCGTCGCAGCAACGCTCGCGTCGATTTCGGCCTGGCTCGGCGGACCCAGCGCCGACGGATTGTCGCCCGGATCGAATCCGGCCTGGATGCCGGTCGGGTTCGAATAGTCCCACGCGCGCAGGCGCGCGATCGCCTCACCGATGCGCGGATCGGCAGCAAGGCCGGCGAGCTGGCTCCAGGCGCCCTTGGATAGCGCGTTGTCGTACGCGGCGAGCAGATACGGCAGCACGAGTTCGGCGTCGAGCGACTGCGTGTTGGCCTGCAGCGCCTGCATGTCGCCTGCGGTGATCTTGTGCCCGTCGGCAATGTAGCCCTGGAGCACGCGATCGATCCGGCCCATGCGCCAGCCATTCTCGCCGCCTGGCCCGAGATAGTAGATTCCGCCACCCGGGCGCGCCTGGTTCAGCGCGTTGTTGTCGAGCGAGTATCCAATCGGATCATTGTTGGCGTTGGCGACATAGCCGCTGGCCGGATTGATGACGAAAGGTATCTCGTTCGCAGGCAGGATTTCGTACGGCGTGGCCTGGTTCGGCTGCGGATGCGCTACCGGCAGCCAGTCATGGTGTGCCGCGCCGGATCCATCGCGAATCAGGAACGGCGGCACTCCGCCGCCGACGGTGCCGGCTTGCAGGTCGGTACGAATCGGCGCCTCGCCCGTGACGAAGTAGGCGATGTTGCCGTCGACATCGGCGTACGCGAAGTTCTGCGAGCCGAAATCGAAATAGCTCAGCGCCGTCTGGAAGTCGGCCAGGTTCGCCGCGCGGTTGATCTGGCGGAAACTCTGCAATTCGAACGTGGCCTCCCAGCCCGTGTACGCGACCGACAATCCAGTACTGGTCGCCGTATCGATCTGGACCAGAGGTCCATCGTTGCGGCGTGGCACGACGACGGTGACGGCGCCATTCAGATAGCCGATCGAATTGTCACGCAGGACATTGTTCGGCGTGCCGTCGAGCTGATTGACATAGAAGCTCTGGAAAATGTACTGGACCGGCTCGTCCACGCCGTTGTGCACGATTGCGTACGGCAGGCCGAAAGTATTGAGCTTGAGCTTTTCCTGGAATGTGTCGGTGACATCCAGCGTGTTCGTCGTCGTTCCCCAGCAGACGCGTTGATTGCAGCCCTGGATCACGCCGGGCGTTCCGGCCACGGAGACGCCAGTCACATCCAACGGTTGCGCGAAACGGCTGTCCGTCGAATACACGTGGACTTCCGTGAATACCGGCGGCAGCGCCAGGCTCAGATGCGGATCGTTCGACAGGATCGGCTTGCCCGATGCGGTATTCGATCCGGCGACGACCCACTCGTTGCTGCCGATCGGCGTGTCGTGTCCCTCCAGTGCCTTCTTGAACAACGGATTGTCGCTGACCGCGTCGCGATAGTTCTGCGCCAGCTTGATTGTCGTCGCATCGATCGTGCCGATGGACTGAAGATCGGCGGTCATCGCCGGGGCAATGCGTTCGGCGCCCGATTGAGTGACTGCCTGCAGCGAGGCGGAAGCACCAGGCTGGAAGCCCGGGACGGAAACGCGATTGTCCGGCGGCGCGGTGCGCACGACATCGCCGAAGAACAGCACTGTGCCATCGTAGCCGGCTGCCTTGCCCGACGCCTGGAACGCACCGAGCTGGATCGTCGCACTGATGTCGAGGTCGAACGAGAGCTGGAACGCCAGGCCCTTGCCGACGCAGATCGAGTCGACCGGAGTCCACGGATCGGCGTGCGTCAGGTCGAGCGCGCCGTACTCGGGCGGCAGCGAATTGTTCTTCAGCCAGAAGTTGACGCCGTTTGCATACGCGGTCAACCAGCCGCGCATGTCATCGGACATGGCCAGCCAGGTCTTGTCCGCCGCGCGGCGCAAGCCGAGCGTGCGCGCCTGGACATCGTTGGAAAGTTGCGACGGACCGACCAGCGCGGCCAGCGTGCCGCTGACCGAGCGGCGGGTCAGATCCATCTGGAAGAAACGATAGCGCGCGTGCGCGTAACCCATCAGGAACGCAGCGTCGTTGTCGCTGGCGGCTTGGATCGTCGGCATGCCAGCGGCATCGTAGGTAATCTTGCCGGGCGCGCTGAGTCCCGGCGCGCTGATCGTGTCGGCAAGCGCGAGCGACACAGCGCCCGAAGCCGCAAGGGCCAAGCCGATGGAAAAAGCTAAACGTATACGGCGGCTGAGGCCGCGTGCTGCGGTGACGGACATGATTCCCCTCCCTTTTTTACGGCGCTGTGCAATTCTTGCGAATATGAAACGACCGTTTGAGAGGCGATTATGCGCCGCGTCGGAACCATTTTTCTATCTTGCACTGCGCCAAAAAGCGCCGCCGAGGCAGATCCAGCCGGCGATGAAGCTCAAGCCGCCGACCGGCGTGATTGCGCCGATCCAGCCCGGCGCTCCGAGCGCCAGCGCATACAGGCTGCCGCAGAACAGCAAAACCCCGGCGCCAAAGGCAATCGACGCGGCAAGGCGCCAGCGCGACATCGGTGCGCCGGCCAGGCCCAGCAGCGCCAACGCGTGCCAGAACTGGTATTCGACGGCCGTATGCCAGATCTGCAGTGCGCCAGCATCGAGCTGGCCGCGCAATGCATGCGCGCCGAACGCGCCGAGCCCGACTGCGAGTGTGCCGAGCGCGGCGGCGGCGATCGCCGGACTACGCATCATGGCTGGTGCGCTCCCGCCAGACGCACAAAGCCCGGCGGACGCCGGGCTTTGTGTCTGTCTGCCTACGGTTGGCCACCGGCCGGAACCGCGGGCTTCGGCGCCGCCGGTTTCGGCGCTCCGGGTTTCGCCGCATCCTTCGCATCCGGCTTCTTCTGCTCGAGCGGCTTGAGCATGTCGTCCACGGTCTTGTCGATGTTGCTGAACTTGAAACCCGGCAGCACGAACGTCCAGCCGCCGAAGGTCTTGTTCAACGCTGCGACTTCGTCGTTGAGCGCCTTGAGGCGCTCGTCGCGGTCTTTCGCGGCGTCGCTGACAGCGAGCGGCTTTGGCACCTCCGCCGGTTTCGCTGCGGCGTCCCCTGCGGGCTTGTCGGTGGCGGGCTTGTCCTCCGCCTTCTTGCCTGCCTGCACCGCCGCCTCGTATTCGGCTTGTGCCCTGGTCTGGTCGGCGGAAATATGCACCGCCGCGGCCACCTGGTCGAGCGACGCCGTCAGCTGGGCGTAGTCCTTGCCGTCCTTGACCCAGGCAACCAGGCCGACGTTGAGGCCGTCGAATGCGGCATAGTTTACTTTGTATACTTTGTCCGGCGGCGCCATGTCCTTCGCCGCGAATACATCCTCCGAACGCAGGCCCGACAGGGTGGCGCCGACGGCGTTGGCGACGAAGTCGGAACTCAATTCGCGGCCCTTCGGCACGTCGGCAACCTTGAAGTTCGCGTCGCCCGGCTGCTCCTTGTAGACCTTGAGCGTCTTGCCGTCGGGGTTTGCGATCGTCACCTGTTTGAGGCGATTGGCCGCGATGTCGGTCAGATCGTGTCTTTCCCAGCCGGCAACGGTCTTCTCGACCGAGAGGTTGCCCTTGACCAGCAGGCTTTGCGCTTCGCCCTCGCGGCGCACGAACGTGCCGCCGCCACCACCGCCATTGTAGTTGCCGACGATCAGCTTGACCGGCTCCTTGAGTCCGTCGAGGCTGACGAGGATACCCTTCGCATCCTTGCCCTTGACGTCTTCCACTCCGAGGTCGCCGTACAGCTTGGGATTGGACGTCTTGGTTTCCAACACGGTTGCATCGGCCAGCTTGAGCAGGAACTCGCGCAACTTGGGCAGATCGGCCGGATAGCCGGCTTTCTGTTCGATGCTCCAGCCGTCGCTGCCATGCTTGAGCGTGGCCACGATCTGATTGTCGGCGCCGGTCAGCGTGATCGCGGTGATGTCATTGAGGCGCTCGCGCAGGCCCGGCAGCAGCGCCTTGCTCTGATCGGCCGATTCATTGACCGGCGCGCGCGACGAATTGATCCACCAGGCCGCGAGCAGCGCGACGACGGCTGCGGCAATCAGTGCATACAGGGTCTTGGCATTCATTGGCTCTGCTCTCCTCAGGCCGCGCGACGCTGACGCTTCCACCAGGCAAAGCCCAGTGCCAGCAGCGTGATCAACAGCGGCATCAGGCCGATGTTGACGAGTTTCAGGCGCGTGCCGAGCGACTCGATCTTGTCGTCGAGGCCGCGTCGCACCTGGCGCAGTTCCTTGCGGATTTCCACCTTCTGGTCGAGGAAGCGCTGCAGTTCGGCCCGTTGCTCCGGAGACAGGATCATTTCCTGGTCCTTGCTCTTGCCGGTCTGCAGTTCGGCCAGTTTCTTCTCGGTGTCGCTGAGCTTCTGCTGCAGTTCTTTTTCCTTGCCGCGGAAGCTTTCCTCGGCGGCGCGGCGCATGTCCTCGACCGTGGTGAACGGCCGCTGCGACGTCGCCCGGCCGCGAATCGAGATCAGATCCGACGAGCCGGTCAGGTTGTCGACCGAATTGACGAAGAAGTCGCCGTTGTTGGCGAACGCGTTCATCAGCTTCTGGCCGAAGAACGGCTGGATCTGCACCCACAGGCGGTTGCTCAGCATGTCGGTGTCGGCGACCAGAACGACAACGCCGTCGTCCTTCCCGGCCGCCAGGTGTCCCTCGTCCTTGCGCTCGGGGAACGCCGTGGCGAACTTGCCTTCGAGCCGCCCGGCGATGACGTAGCTCTCGCCGCTCGGCTGGAAGCCGGTCAGCAGCGCGCTCGGATCCGGCAGGATCTTCACGCGTTCGCTCGGGACCGTCATCGAATCGGTGCTCGACTGGATCAGCGGAACCAGCTTGTTCTTCGAATCCTTTTCGAGCTGGAAGAAACCGGTCGAGGAAATATTGATCGTATCCAGCGTCGCCGTGGTGACGTCGTTCGGATTCAGGTCGCGCTTGCCCAGGCCGAGAATCGCCGCGTCACGCACCGGCGGCGCACCCTGGGTCATGCTGATCTGCAACGCGCGCGTGCGGTCGATCACGACCTTGTTCGGGTCGTACTGCACGCCCCAGGCCTTGAACAGTTTCGGCAGGTCCGACGACTTGTTCGCGAACATTGCCGCCTGCGGATTGTTCGGATCGGCGCCGGAGTCGTCGGCTTCGGCCTGCGGATCGACGAACACCAGCAGATGTCCGCCGCGCAGCACGAACTGGTCGATCGCATACTGCGCGTCGTCGGTGAGGTTCTTCGGGTGGATCAGGACCAGCACGCCGATGTCCTTGTCGATCGTCTTCAGCGACGGCGCGCTCAACTGACGCACGTCGAACGACTGCTGCAGCTGCGTGTCGACCGCCCACGGTTCACGCATCTGCCGCGTCTGCGGATCGAAGCTCGCGCTCATCGGCAATCCGGTGATCAGGCCGACCGCCGGCTTCTTGGCGAGCGACAGCTCGTTGATCATCTTGGCAATGTCGTACTCGAGAAACGCTTCCTTGTCCGGCTGCATGAACGGGATGACGGACTTGCCGTTGGTCGAGTTCGTGCCGGCCAGGCCGAAGTAGATGTTTTCGCCGGCCTGTCCGGTCGGGACGGCTTGCAGGCCGAACCCCGTGGCGCGGTCCTCGTCTTCGGAGAATGGCAGCGGGTCGACGACGTCGAGCTTGATCTTGCCGCCCGCTCGCGTGCTCATTTCATCGAGCATCTCGCGCACGCGCTGGGCATACGTGCGCAGCGCGGGCAGGTTCTGCGTGCCCTTGTCGGAATAGAACAGGTAGAGATGAATCGGCTCGTCGATCGACGACAGGATCTTCTTCGTGCCGTTCGACAATGTATACAAATGGCTCTGGGTCAGGTCCAGGCGCGCGCCGCGGAACAGCGCGTTGCTCACCAGGATCACCGCGACGAGCAATACGGCAAGCGCGGCCAACGCACCGCCAGTCATGAGTTTTCTATGAGCGGTCATGGGTTCAGTCTGCTTTTTTCAGGTCAATGACCACGGCGCTGGCATAGAGCCAGAACGCGATGATCAGCAGGAAATAAATCAGGTCGCGCAGATCGATCACACCCTTGTCGATCGACGCGTAATGAGTCAGGAAGCTCAACCCGGCGATCGCGTCGACCAGCCCCTGCGGCGCCCAGGCACTGAAGAAATTCAGGACCAGCGGGAATCCGGCGAGCAGGAACAGGAAGCAGACCACGACGGTAAGAATGAAGGCGATGACCTGATTGCGCGTGCAGGCCGAGATGCATGAGCCGATCGCCAGGAACGCGCCGGCCATGAGAAAGCTGCCGAGATAGCTGGCGAAGATCACGCCGTTGTCGGGCGAACCGAGGTAGTTGACCGTGATCCAGACCGGAAACGTCAGGATCAGCGCCACGCCGATGAAGGCCCACGCGGCGAGGAACTTGCCGACCACCGCCTGCCACATCGTCACGGGCAAGGTCAGCAGCAATTCGATCGTGCCGCTCTTGCGTTCCTCGGACCACAGGCGCATGCCGACGGCCGGCACCAGGAACAGGTACAGCCACGGGTGGAAATTGAAGAACGGCTGCAGGTCGGCCTGACCGCGTTCGAAGAAATTGCCGAGGTAGAACGTGAACGCGCCCGCGAGCAGCAGGAAGATCACGATGAACACGTAGGCGACGGGCGTGGCGAAGTAGCTCGCCAGTTCGCGCTTGAACACGGTTACGATCGAACGGCTCATACGCGTGCCTCCACGGCTTCACCCTGCGTGATGGTGCGGAACACCTCGTCCATGCGGCCGCTTTCGAGCTGCAATTCGCTGACCGGGATGCCCTGGGCCTTCAGCAGGTCGCTGATGGCGCCGAAGATCTGCTTGCCCGGCTTCGGGAACGCCGTGAGCCGATGATCCTGCGGGTCGATTTCGACCGCGGCGACGTCGGCCACGCGCGACATGGCTTCCTTGGCGGCGGCGACATTCGGCGTCGTCAGCGAAACCGCCTGGTGGTAGCGCGAGCGCGCTTCGAGTTCGGCCGGCGTGGCGTCGGCCAGCACCTTGCCCTGGGCGATGATGATCGCGCGCGTGCACACGGCGTGCACTTCCTCGAGGATGTGCGTGGACACGACGATCGTCTTGTCCTTCGCCATCGCGTTGATCAGCGAGCGCACCTCGTGCTTCTGGTTCGGATCGAGGCCATCGGTCGGCTCGTCGAGGATGAGCACGGCTGGATCGTGGACAATGGCCTGGGCCAGGCCGACGCGGCGCTTGAAACCCTTCGACAGCGTTTCGATCGGCTGTTCGAGCACGCCGTTCAGATGCAGGCGCTCGATCACGTCGTCGATACGCTGCGTGCGGCGTGCGCCGGTCAGCCCACGCATGTCGGCGATGAAGCCGAGGAACTGGCGCGGCGTCATCTCGCCGTAGCTCGGCGCGCCTTCGGGCAGGTAGCCGACGACACGCTTGGCTTCGAGCGCCTGGGCGCCGACATCGAACCCGCAGACGCTGGCGCTGCCGGAACTCGGCGCGAGGAAGCCGGCGATCATCTTCATCGTCGTCGACTTGCCGGCGCCATTCGGCCCGAGGAAACCAAGGACCTGACCGGTTTCCACTTTGAAGGAAATATTGTCCACGGCGGTCAGGTCGCCGTAGCGTTTGGTAAGTTGACGGGTTTCAATCATGTCGAATCACCAGTCCTCGCAAGTTCAGAACAGGAAAAATCGGGTGCGCTGCCACCGACGCGCGGTGGACGCGTTCGTGCGGTAGCACGCGGACTTACTTCATCGGATGCAGCGGTCAGCGCTGCAAAAATACCTCAGGCGGCGCGAAAAGTTCCCGGGCGCCGCCAGCCGGAGTCCGCGCCCCTGGCGCGACTCCGGCAACGGATGTCCTTACTGCTGCTGGATCGGCAGGTAAACGTTGAACGACTGACCATCTTCGGCCGCGCCGGGCTGGCTCGTCAGCTCGTCGAACGGCCTGCCGATACCCTCGCCGCTCTCGTCGAACGAGTAGCCGTGGGTTTCGGCATACGCCTTGAGCATCAGGCGTGACAGCGGCAACTGGGCCGGAGAGCCGGTAAACGTCGTCACCAGGGCCTTGCCGCCATAGCTCGTGCCGGCCTTGACCGGATCGGTGATCGCGCCGTCGTTGCGGTCGACCGGCAGGGCAATGTCGAAATCGTAGTTCTCGTCGCCCCAGTTCGTCGTGATCGTTGTGCGCGGCCCGGTGACCGTCAGCTTGTCTTTCTTGACGACGGCCTGGATCAGCGCGACCGCCTTGTCGGTTGCGTCGGCGACTTCGTCCAGCGTGCGCTTCGCGGTCGTCGACACGAACAGGGTCGGATGCGAAGCGACATCCTTGATGTCGATCTGCGTGTCCTTGTAGTCCACGATCGGGAACGTGGCAAGCATGTCCTGAAGCTTGGTCAGGTGAATCTGGATCTGCGTGGCCGGCTCGCCTTCCAGGTACATGCCGGCGTAGCGCCCCTGCAGGTCCCAGCCGTAGTCGACGTCGTAGCCCATCGTGATCTTGACCGTCTTGCCATTGGCCGCCGGCTTGATGTCGAGCACGTACTGCTTGTTCTCGCCGCGCCAGTCGTTGACGATCGCCCATTTGACCCGCGCGTCCTGCTGCGCGTCGGTAACCGTGTAGCTGCCGCTCCCGATGCGCGGATCGCCGCTGACCCAATTGACGCTGGCGCCGTCGCCCTGATCCGGACCGACCAGGTTCAACTGGACTTTCGGATCGTAGGCGCGCAGGGCCGTCCAGGACGGATACGGATGAAAGCCGCTGATCACGTCATAGATCTGACGGACGGGAGAGCTGACTTCGGTGGTGCGCTCGATGTGCCGGTGGTCAGGCAAGGCGACGCCGAACAGCACGCCCAGCACGGCCACGATCAAGAGCGCAACGATAACCTCAAGCAGACGCATCATCCCTCAGTTCTCCACAAGTTCTTGACGGGTGCGTGGTGCCAGCCCGCACCACCAAACACATGCATTGTCGCACGCCACCGCGGTTGGCTACTCCGGCGCACGTACCGACCGCCCCACCCCGGGGCATCAAACCGCAGATGGTACTGGCTCTGACGCGGGAAGGCTACTTCGGGAGCAGGGGCGAGGGACGAGGGGCGAGGGGCGAGGGAAAAGCGGGCGGTGGCTGGATGTCTGGGGCTGAAGAAAACGTCTGACAGAGGCGCTTTTCGTGCTCTTTCTCTCCCTCGCCCCTCGCCCCTCGACCCTGCCTCACACAATTCCGAGTTCAAACGCCTTCAGAACCGCCCTCGTCCGGTCGCGGACGCCGAGTTTGGACAGGATGTTGGATACGTGATTCTTTACGGTGCCTTCGGCGACGCTCAGCGAATTGGCGATTTCCTTGTTGCTGTAGCCACCGGCCATCAGCCGCAGGATCTCGGTTTCACGCTCGGTCAGCGGGTCCGGGCGGTCCAGGCTGGTGAAGTCGTTGTGCATGCGCTCGAGGCCCGAGAGCAGGCGCTGGGTGACGACCGGAGCCACCAGCGAGCCACCGGCTGCCACGGCCTTCACCGCATCGACGAGCTGATCGAGCGAGACGTCCTTGAGCAGATAGCCGCGCGCGCCGGCCTTCAGGCCGGCCAGCACGAGTTGGTCGTCATCGAACGTCGTCAGAATGATGGTCGGCGGCAGGGCGTTGCGTGCGGAGAGCGCATTGAGCACGTCGAGCCCCGACATGCCGGGCATGCGCATGTCGAGCAGGACCACATCGGGCTTGACCTTCGGCACGACGTCGAGGGCCTGTATGCCGTCCGCCGCCTCGGCGACGACGCGAATCTCGTCGGACAGTTCCAGCAGCGAGCGGATGCCCTGCCGGACAAGGGTCTGGTCGTCGACCAGGCAGACCGAGATATTGCGCGCCACATTCATCGATTGGCCTCCAGCGGCAGCCATGCATCCAGTGCGAAACCCGCGTCGCGCGCAGTCACGATGTCCAGGCGCCCGCCAACCTGCGCCAGCCGCTCGCGCATGCCGGTCAGGCCATTGCCCTGCTGCATCTGGCCGGCGCCGCGGCCGTCGTCGCGCGCGTGTATCGCCAGTTCGTTCGAATCCGTGCGCTCACAGCGCAACCACAGATTGCGCGCGCCGGAGTGGCGCACGGTGTTGGTGATGATTTCCTGGGCGCAGCGCAACAGCACCTGCGCGCGCAACGGATCGTCGACCGAGAAACGCGGCGGCATGTCCAGATGGATCGCCAGGCCCGGCACCCCTTCGACCAGGGTCTTGAGCGCTTCGGTGAGGTCGATGTTGTCGTTCTCGCGCAACTGGCTGACGACTTCGCGCACATCCGACAGCAGCAGCTTGGCGACCGACTGCGCCTGGCGCACGTGGTCCTGCGCGGTCCCCGAGACGAGATGGCTGGCGACTTCGAGATTCAGGCTCAGCGCCGTCAAATGATGGCCGACGAGATCATGCAGGTCGCGCGAAATCCGCACGCGTTCGGCGATCCGGCTCGATTCGGTCAGCAGCGTTCGCGTCGCGCGCAACTCCGAGTTCAGGCGGCGCAGCTCATCGCGCGAATCGGCCTGTTGCTTGGCGACGAGCGAGGTCACATAAGTGAATGACGAGAACCCCATGAACAGCGCGCATTGAATGAATGCGTCGAACAAGCCGTAGTCGAGCCACGCAACGAAGATCGGGGTAAGCGAAAAACTTTGCAGTACCACCCACGCCATGCCGGGCCAGAACGGCAGTGTCCATGGCACGACGCCGGCGATCAGCATCGTCAGGATCCCGGAAATGCCGCTGTGGCTGAACCAGCCGATGGCGAATGCGGCCACGTTCATCGCGATCAACAGGGGGATGCGCTGGAGACCCGGCTGCCGTCGTCCGAGGTCGTGCGTGGCAAACCAGTACGCAACACCGAAGATCGCGTACGCGGTGCACCAGCCGATGTACTCGGGCGAACCGGTAAGCACGTCGGCCGAACGCCACGTCGCACTCAACAGCGGCATGCCGGTGCAGGCATAGGTGAAAAGGCCGGTGAAACGGAGCAGCGAGATATGGTTGAAGGGCGGCGATCTCATGTGCGCATCATAGAGCGCAATGTTCACGGCGCAACCTGCCCGAAGTCACCATTTTGCCGTTTCGGCTATTTGCGCCCCTTTCGCGCGCCGCGCTGCAACATATTCTTGCCGGACAATCTTTTAACGAAAATGCCTTCGTATCGACATGCACCGCTCGGCGGCCCATGCGATAATTCACCGGTCAGTAAGCGCATCGCGCCCAACCAGCAACGAAGTGAGGAACGCATGGCTATTGCCATTCGCGACGTGCGCGAAAACGAACTGGACTCCGTCCTTGCTTTGAACAATGCCGCCGGCGAGACGATCCTGCCACTCGACGCCGGGCGCATGCGCGATTTTTTTCGTGAAGCCGGCTATTTCCGCGTCGCCGAAGCCGACGGGCATCTCGCCGGATTCCTGATCGCCCTGCGCGAAGACGCGCAATATGGAAGCGCCAACTTCCTCTGGTTTCGCGAACGCTACGCCGAGTTTCTGTATATCGACCGCATCGTGGTTGCGCAGCGCTATCGCGGCATCGGCCTGGGTCGTGTGTTCTACGCCGATGTGACGAGCTTCGCCGAAGTGCGTGTTCCCCTGCTTGCGTGTGAAGTCTTCCTCGAGCCTCGCGACGACGTGTCGGTCCTGTTTCATGGCACTTATGGTTTCCAGGAAGTCGGCCAGCAGCTGATGCCCGTCGTCGACCGCCGCGTCAGTTTGCTGGCCAAGGACTTGTGCAGTCACGGCTTCGTGCGCACGACCTATCTCGCCGGGACGGGATTGCCCGCGCAGCCTTGGCTGGCCGAACGCCCCCGCTCCGCGCAACCGCTGCAGACGCGCGCCGCCGGCGCGCATTGAGTCCGGCGCGCTGATGGCAGTCGCAAGCACGGCGGCGAAATCCGCCGTCGAACTCAAGTTTGGCCAAGTCGGTGTCGCCAGCGTGTCCGTGCGCGACGTCGATCCGCGCGTACTGCTTGCGGAACTCGCCGTGCGCATCGCCGCGGCGCCGAACCTGTTTCAGCGCGCGCCGCTGATCCTCGACCTGAGCCGCCTGCCCGAGCTGCCCGGTGCCGAGCAGGTGCGGGCGCTGCTCGACGCCGCGCGCAGCGCCGGAATGCTGCCGGTCGGTTTGTCGTACGGCACCGCGGAAAACGAGCAGTTG
>Ga0207683_10003379_pt1 | contig 13919 bp, 13 predicted proteins | sample KBSM73metaG_FD_184333 | JGI IMG/M metagenome (GOLD analysis project Ga0207683, IMG submission 184333) | Miscanthus rhizosphere microbial communities from Kellogg Biological Station, Michigan, USA - KBS M7-3 metaG (SPAdes) (version 2) | ecosystem: Host-associated > Plants > Roots > Rhizosphere >...
CGATCGAGTCGAGCGCGGCCCGCATCAGCCGGAAGTTCTCCTGCGTCGCGAAAGTCCCGCCGAAGCCGGAGGACGTGGCGCCGTACGGGACGTGGTCGAGGAGCGACTGCGCGGTCGACCGGATCACGGCGATGCACTGCGCCCCGGCGCGCGCCGCGGCCTCCGCCTGCACGACGTCCTCGTGGATGTTGCCCGTGGCGACGATCGCGTAGAGGAGCGGCTGCTCGTCGCGAGGGTGCGATGCCAGCCGGCGCTCCCGCTCGGCCCGCCGCGTCCGGATCCGGTCGAGCCCGGCCTCCACGTGGGGCGCGATCGCCTCCCGCCAGAGCGGGTGCTCGCGGACCGAGGCGGCGGATCCCGGGTCGGACAGACGCGCCGCGGCCTCCTCGACGTTCCGTGCGCCGCCCGCGAGTGCGCTGCCGATCCAGACCGCCGCGCCCCGCGACAGCCGTCCGGCCGAGGCGAGCGCGGCGACCACCTTGTTCGGGACCGGGACCTCCTCGGAGTCCACGCCGTCGACGCCGAGGAGCCGCAGGACGGTCCGCTCGGTGGCGACCGTCGTGTATGGCTCGGTCTCGCGCCGCACTCCCTCGGCGACCGACCGGGCGAGGGAGCGGCACCGCGCGATCCGCTCGGGGGAGAGGCCGAGCTTGGGAGTCATGGAGCCGAAAGTATACGTAAGCGCCGCCGCCCGGCGGCCTGACTCACGGTTTCCGGGTTTCCGGTTTCAGGGTGGAAGGTCCGCCAGCAGATCGAACACCGGCGTGGGTGCGAGCGCGCCCTTCACGGCCTCGTGGACACGGGCCGCCGGCAGCGGCGGGCGGCCCGGCGCGGTCGGGTTGGACGTCGCGGCGAGCAGGCGCGCCGGACGCCGCGCGGCGAGCCGGACGCCGGCATCCGCGAGCTCGCGGCGGGTGGAAGGGGAGAGGAAGACGCAGGTGAAGTCCTCGACCACGAGCGTGTCGCCGGACCTCGGCGGATTCGCGCGGACCGCGTCGTCGGTCAGCGCGCCCGGGTGCTCGCGCCCCTCGAGGCCCCCGGAGGCTCGAGGCAGACGCACGAGCTCGGCGGCCGCCGCCGCGGCCGAGACGAGCCCCTCCAGGGTCCCGGCCGCCGACATGCCGACCGACAGGACGACTCCGTCCGAGACGCGGGCGCCGGCGAACGCGCGCCGCCCGACCGCGCCGTCGAGGAGGAGCAGCTCCGCGCCGGCCGACTCGAGCGCCTCTGCGGTCCCCGAGAGCTGCGAGGCGGTGGCCGGCCCGATCACCTCGATCTCGCCCCAGTCCTCCGCGCGCCGCACCTGGATCGGTCCGAAGCGGGTCGTGAACGGCAACGTCTCGATCTCGCGCGCCGGAAACGACGCCGCCTCGAAGGTGCTCGCGGCGGATGCCACGAGCTGGCCCGGCGCGATCCGGTACCGGGGCTTCGGTTCGCCCGTGATGGCATCGAACTCCTCGCCGTCGCGGCCGGCGGACGTCGTGCCGACGAGAACACCGCGCCGCGCGAGCTCCGCGAGGACCCCGAGCAGCGCGGTCGTCTTGCCGACGTTCTTGGCGAGGCCGAGAAAGGCGATCCGCCGGGCGCCGGATCCGGCGACCAGGTCGGTCAATGCGTGGACGGCGCTCAACGGGGTCCTTCGAGCGGTCGGTTAGCGGACACCTTGAAGCGGGCGGTCAACGCCCGCCCGCCAGCTCCTCGAAGGCGCGCGCGAGAGCCGGATGGCGCCGCAGGAGCCCGAGCGCCGTCTCGTCGTGCCCGGGAACGAAGCCGTTGCCGATCGACAGGCGCGTCGGCTTGGCGAGGCCCTCCGCGCCGAGCGCGGCGGCCGAGAACGACGTCGCCATGCCGAAGAAGATGACGGCGCCGTCGTCGCGCGCGCAGAGGATCGTCGCGGCCTCGGTGCCGGCGGCGTTGGCGACGTTGACGACGAGATCCGCGAGCCGGCCCTCCGTCGCGCCCTCGACCGCCTCGAGCATCGCGGCGGCGTCGCGAGCGTCGACCGACAGGACTTCGTCCGCGAAGCCGAGCGCTCGCGCGCGCTCGGCCGAGCGGAGGGACGGCTCGACCGCGACGATGTGTCCCGAGGCGCCCACCGCCTCGCGCGCGGCCGCCAGGGAGAGGAGGCCCGCCTTGCCGGTTCCGACGACGAGAACCGTCTGGCCCGGGCGCGCGTCGCGCAGCACCCCCGCGGGCGCGCCGGCGACGTCGAAGACCGCCAGGGCGACCTCCTCGGGAAAGTCCCCGGGCAGGCGCGCCCAGAGCGTGCGCTCGAACAGGATCGCGGTGCCGGACGCCTCGACGCGGTCGGTGTCGAGGTGAACGGCCCGGATCTCGTCGAGCGACAGCGGCGTCAGCGTCAGCGAGACGAGCGAGGCGACGGGATCGCCCGGCGCCAGGCGGCCCGCGGCCGGATGGCGCGGCCCGACCTCGCGCACGCGGCCCACGAGCATTCCGCCCGAGCCGGTGACCGGGTTCTGCATCTTGCCGCGCTCGCGGACGATCCGGGCGATCTGGTCGCGGACGGCCTCGCCGGTCGCGGCCTCGGCCTCGCGGAGCTGGCGGAACGACGCGGAGTCGATCGAGAGCGCACGGACCTCGATCGCGAGCTCGTTCTCGAGCGCGCGCGGAGTCGCGTCGAGCCGGCGCGCCGTCTGGGGAAGCGCGCCGGGAGGGTCGAGGGAGCGGTGCAGGCCGAAGGGATGCGGCGGAGCGGACACCGGGGGATTATGTCTGTTCCGTTACGTCAACTCCCGCCGCGCGGCGAGGCCGCCGTCATTTCACGTATCTCGGCGGTTGACCCCGGCTCCACGGGTCGTACTCCGCGGCAAAGCGCAGGCGCTCCGCGACGGGAGGGTGCGTGTAGAGCCAGAACCGGATGAACGGGCTCGGATCCGGATCCGACAGGTTCGCCTCGCCGAGAATCTGGAACGCTCCCGCCGCCGCGGCCTGTGAGTCGGGGACGAGCCCGTGGATCGCCTCGAGGCCGAAGACGTCGGCCTGGTGCTCCTGCCGGCGGATGAAACCGGAGACGAGCGGCGTCGCGAGCTCGGCCGCGATCGTCACGAACAGGAGCAGCACCGGCAGGGAGGCCCAATCGCCGAGGCCCCGGATCCCCCATCGCTCTCCGCGGCGGAAGGTCCGGCCGAGAACGGCGGCCGCGAGCGCGAACAGCACGAAGCACAGGCCCCACCCGAACGCGATCCCCTTCGGGATGTGCAGCAGGACGTAGTGGCCCATCTCGTGGCCGAAGACGAGGAGCGTCTGGGGGATCGTCGCCTTTGCGATCGTCGTGTCCCAGACGACGACGCGCTTCGACGCGCCCAGCCCCGTGACGTATGCGTTGATCGAGTTGTACTTCGTGCTCGCGTTCATCGCGAACATCCTGTCGGGAGGAATGTGCTCGCCGGCGCGCACCGTGACCCGCTCGATCGCGTGCGCGAGGTCCGGATGCCCGGGCGCGAGCGGCTCGAACCGGAAGAAGAGCGGGTCGATCAGGACGGGCGAGACGAAGATCAGGAAGACGAGGATCGGCAGGGTCGCGAGCCAGAACCACAGCCACCAGCGCCGGGGGCTCTTCCGCAGGATCGCGTAGAGGAGCCAGACGAGGGGGATCGCGATGACGAGCCCCACGAGCAGCGCCTTGGCCTGGTCCCCGAGCCACGAGCCCCAGCCCTGGACGGATTGGTCGTAGAGACGCTCGAGGTGGTGGCCGTAGGCGGCCGTCGGCAGCTCGAGGAGGCCCTGCGTCACGAAGAGGAGCGGGACGAAGACGGCGGCCTGCCAGAAGCGGCGCCGGCTGACGGCCTCGGCGCGGTCGCGAAAACGCGGACCGAGCCGAAGCGCGACGATCACGACGAGCCCGAGCAGGCTCCAGAAGAAGGCGGCGAAGTGGAGCCCGTACCGCGCGCGCGAATAGGCGATCGCCTTGTCCCGCTTCTCGGGGGACAGGGTGTAGGCCGGCGGCGCGGCGGCCGTCGCGGACGCGGCGACGGAGGTGGGAGGGTTCGGCCGGGACGTCGCCGGCTGGCCCGAGAGGGCCGCGGCGAAGAGGGCCGCGGAGAGGAGACCCGCGAGCACACGCATGCTCACGCAGCCACCGGAGCTCTCGTCGGCCTCCGGATCCGGGCGAACCGCAGCGTCCAGCCCAGCAGCCGCGTCGTGGCGAACACGATGAGTGCCCCCACGGCGAGTCCGAGCGGCACCAGCCACCATCCGAGCACGTCGCGGGAGCCGGGGTCCGAAACGGTCCCGATGCTGAAGTGGCCGCCGCCGACCCATGCGCCGATCCGGTCGGGCGAGATGATCTTGGCGAGGGCCGAGAGCATCAGGGAACCGCCGGTGGCATAGCCGACGATGCCGAGCACGAAGAGAACGAGTCCCCAGCCGCTGACGACCGACCAGCGCTGGATCCCGCGCATGACGATCCGGGGCGACAGGCTGGTGCGCGCCTTCGCCACGACCGAGTCGACCTGGTAGAGGGGAGCGATCTCCTCGGGGCGTCCGAGGGCCTTCAGGATCGAGACGAGGCGCTCCTCGGTCAGTTCCCCGCTCGCCTCCGTGCGCTCGAGGATGTGTCCGCGAATCTCCTGGAGGATGTCGTGGACCTCCTCCGGAGGAAGCTCGCCGAGGCAGCGCCTCAGCTCCGCGAGATAGGCATCGATGCGCCTCTGAAGCAGCTCCGCCTGTGTCATTTCTTCTCCTTCGCCAGGAGCGGCGCGATGATCTGGCTGATCGAGCCGAGAAATCCGGACGCGTAGCGAGCCATCGCCGTGGCGCGAGAGCGTCCGGCGGACGTCAGCCAGTAGTACTTGCGGGGATGGCCCGCATCCCCCTCGACCCATTTCGTCTCGACGAGGCCTTCCGCCTTGAGCCGGCTCAGGATCGGGTAGACCGTTCCCTCGGCCACCACGAGGTCCGTCGCCTCCTCGAGGCGGCGCAGGATCTCCAGGCCGTACAGCTCTTCGGTCCGGAGACTGGCCAGGATCGCGAGCTCCAGCCACCCCTTCTTGATCTGGCGCTCCCAGTTGTCGGGCGGATCGGCCTCGTCCCTGCTGACCATGCATCACAGTATACGTTGTAATACGAGGTAAGTTTCAGGAACCGGCGACGGGTCCGGGCTTCGTGGATTTCCCCTCGGAGATGGCCGAGCGCCCCGCTCCTACTCCAGTCCGAGCCTCGCGAGGTACCCCTTCTCCCTCACCCGGCCCAGCATCCACACGAAGAATGCGGATGCCCCGGCGAGGTACGCCGCGTTCAGCGCGAACGCCGCTGCCAGCCGCGCGGCGGGGAACGCCCCCCCGGCGAGAACCTCGCGCATCCCCTCGAAGACGTGCGTCGCCGGGATCGCCAGCGCCACGGGCCGCAGCCAGGCCGGAAGAACCGACACCGGATAGAACGCCGCCGAGAGCGGCTGGATGAGGAAGGGCACGCCCCAGATCAGCGCCTCGGCGGCCTGGCCGTAGCGCAGGATCAGCGCCGTCGTCATCATTCCGACCGCCCACCCGAACAGCAGCAGCGAGGCGAGGAACGGCGCGAGGGCGAGCCCGAGGGACGCGATGTGGAAACCGTAGAACAGCGCCGCCAGCACGGACAGCAGGGCCGCGCTCGCCAGCGCGCGCAGGCAGCCGAGCGCGGACGTCGCGATCATCAGCTCGGAGACGCGGACCGGCGAGACGAAGACGTTCAGGATGTTGCGTCCCCAGATGTCCTCGGTGATCGAGAGCGTGATCGCCTGCGCGGAGCTGTAGAAGACGTCCCAGAAGATCACGGCGCCCAGCAGGAACAGCACCGGCTGCGGCACGGCCGCCTTCTCGAGGTACGACGTCACGAAACCCCACACGAGCAGATCCATGACGGGCCAGAAGACGACGCCCATCACCCGCGCGGCGCTGCGGCGGTACAGGTAGAGGTAGCGCAGCAGGAGGCCGACGATCCGGCCGATCACCGGTCCGCCTCCTTCTCGCCGCCGGGGCCGCCGGGCGGGGCGCTCACGTCGCGCACGTCGCCGTCGCGGGCGATCGCGATGAACAGCTGCTCGAGCGACTCGGCGTGGGACGCGGCGAGGACCTCCGCCGGCGTCCCCTCCCGCACCGATCGGCCCCGCGAGAGGAAGAGCACGCGGTCGCAGAGGATCTCCACCTCCCGCATGTTGTGGGAGGTGTAGAGCATCGTCACGGAGCGCTCGCGCTGGATCCGCTGCAGCGTGACGCGGACCTTCTCGGCGATGTCGGGATCGAGGCTCGCGGTCGGCTCGTCCAGGAAGAGGATCTCGGGATCGTTCAGGAACGCCTTGCAGAGGTTGAGCCGGGTCGCCTGGCCGGACGACAGCGCGCCCGTCAGGCGCTTGAGCGTGTCGGAGATCTCGAACAGCTCCAGCACCTCGGCGATCCGGCGGCGCCGGTCCGCGACCCCGTAGAGGCGCGCGAAGACCTCGAGGTTCTCGCGGACCGTGAGGTTGGACGGCAGCGAGACGTAGGCCGAGGAGAAGTTGCAGCGCTGGAGGATCTCGCGGCGATTCTCGAGAAGGGGGAGGCCGAGCACCCGGATCTCGCCGGCCGTGGGCGTGGTGAGGCCGAGGAGGAGCTGGATCGTCGTCGTCTTCCCGGCGCCGTTCGGGCCGAGGAGACCGAAGATCTCGCCGCGCGCGACGGTGAACGACAGCCCGTCCACCGCCGTGACCTCGCCGAACCGGCGCGTGAGGCCGCGGACCTCGATCGCCGCGTCCGCGGGAGAAGACCGCCCCGCGCTCAGGGGACCAGGGCCACGATCCGCAGGGGCCCTCCCGAGCCGCCCGCGATCTTCATCGGCAGCGCGACGACCCACGCGCCCGTCTCGGGTACGGCGTCGAGCCCCGCCACGTTCTCGAGCCCGGGCACGTTCGCGGCGGAGGAGATGCGGTGCACCTGGAAGTCCTTCGAGGCCCCGTAGTCGATGGACGCCGTGTCGACGCCGATCGCGCCGACCCGCCGCTCGGAGACGAGGTAACGCGCCGCCTCCGCGCCGTAGGACGGAAAATGGAGCTTCGACGCGTCGCCGGGCGTGTCGTCGCCGAGGTACGACTTGCGGTCGGGCCAGCGAGACGACCAGCCAGTCCGCAGGAGGACGATCGTGCCGGGCGCAATCGCGCCGTGCCGCTTCTCCCAGGCCTTCACGTCGTCGACGGTCAGCCGGTAGTCCGGGTCCGCCGAGGCCTTCGCGCTCACGTCCAGGACCGCCGCCGGCGCGATGAGCTGCCGCGGAGGGACCTGGTCCGCCGGGCGTCCGTCCTTCGAGAAGTGCAGCGGCGCGTCGAGGTGCGTGCCCCCGTGCTCCGGCGTGCAGAGCGCGTTCGACGCGTAGTACCACCCGCCGGGCGTCTGTCCGTTCGCGAGCGACTTCAGCTCGAACGCGGACGGCGACGTCGGCCAGTAGATCGTCTTGTCGTCGAAGGGATGCGTGAGGTCCACGACCTTCGCCTTCGCGAGGTCGATCGGCTGGGCGCCGACGGCGGCTGCGGCGATGAGGAGCCCTGCGGCGACGATCGAGCGGTGGACCTTCATGACGACCTCCCGGCGTACGACGCATTCGCGTCGGCGAACACGCCTCACATTCGCGACTCTCGAGTCCCGGCTTCCCGTCATCCGTCAACCCTCGTCCGCCGCCCCTCCCGCCTTCGCGAGCTGCTCCGGCTTGACGTTCTCGGCCTTGAACTTCCTTGCGGACGCCGTCATCTTCTCGATCGTCTCGTCGAAGTCGGGGTCGGCGGCGCGCGAGAAGCGGATCGGGTTGATGCGGGCGACGACGAACGCTCGCAGGTACGGGCTCTCGAAGCCCCGGCTCTTGAGCGCCTTCATCGCCTCTCCGACCGCCTCCTCGAGCTCGATCACCGCCTCCGCGCGCTTTTCGCGGACCGACAGCGCCTTCGGCAGCGGCTCCTCGAGGAACCGGTCGATGCGCTTGAGCACGGGGTGATACGCGCCTCCCGCGAAGCGGCCGTTGCGCTCGTAGCAGACGCCCAGCGTCAGGTACGCCGCCTCTTCGAACTCGAGCTCGTAGTCCTTCTCCGTGCGGGCCTCGCGCTCCGCGAGGTCCCGCGCCATGCGGATGACCTCGATCGACTTCTCGCGCAGGTTGTGCGCCTTCTCGGTGTTGAGGGCGAGGATCTTGTATGCGACCTCCGGCTCGGGCAGCACGAGCGCGACGACCGATTTCGCGCCGTTCGCCCGCATCGCGGCGAGGCGGTGATTCCCGTTCGGCGTCCAGTACTTCCCCTCGCTCCGGACGGCGATGATCGGGTCGAGGAAGCGGCCGAGCGCGCCCAGGACGCCCGTGAGGCGTTTGACGTGGGCGTCGGACAGGTCTCTCTGGAACGGAGTCGGCTCGACCGCGTCGATCGGCAGCGCCGCGAGGACCTGCCAGTGGCCGCCGAGCGGATCGCGGTAGGTCGCGAGCGCCGTTCCGCCGTCGTCGGCGATCGCGCGGGCGAGCTCCCGCGCCGCGTCCGACGGCTCGCCCGAGGCGACCTCGGCCGCGGTCAGGCCGTGCGACTTGGGCTCGGCCTTCTTGCGGCGCTTCTTCGGCGGGGGCATCGCCGAAGCCTAATCCAAAGCGCGCGTCACGCCAGGATCGGCCTCCGGACCTCGGCCTCGGGGCCGTCGAGCGCGGCGGAGAGGTGGAATGCCGCGGAGATCAGCCCCAGGTGCGTGAACGCCTGCGGGAAGTTGCCGAGCGCCTCGCCCGTCAGGCCGATCTGCTCGGCGAAGAGCCCGACGTGGTTCGCGTACCCGAGCATCTTCTCGAAGATCAGGCGCGCCTCCTCGAGCCGCCCCGCGCGCGCCAGCGCCTCGGCCAGCCAGAACGTGCACATCGAGAACGTCCCCTCGTCGCCGCCCACGCCGTCGGGCGAGAGCTTCGGGTCGTAGCGCCGCACGAGGTGGTCGCTGACGAGCTCGCGGTCGATTGCTTCGAGGGTGCCGATCATCCGCGGGTCGTCGGGGGCGACGAACTGCAGCATCGGCGCGAGCAGCAGGGACGCGTCCAGCGCCTCGGAGCCGAACGACTGCGTGAACGACCGCTTCGCGCGCGAGAAGCCCTGGTCCATGATCGCCTCGTAGATCGCGTCGCGCTCCTTCAGCCACTCCGCGCGCCGCGCCGGGAAGCTGCGCGCCTCGGCGATCCGGTTCGCGCGGTCGAGCGCGACCCAGCACATGAGCTTCGAGAAGGTGAAGTGGCGCGGCCCGCCGCGCACCTCCCAGATCCCCTCGTCCGGCCGCGTCCAGTTCGCGCAGACCCAGTCCGCGAGCGCGCGCACGCGGATCCACGTGTCGTGGGAGAGGAGCCGGGCGTGCCGGTCGTAGATGTAGAGCGCGTCCATGAGCTCGCCGGCGACGTCGAGCTGGAACTGGTTCGCGGCTCCGTTGCCGATCCGGACGGGCGCCGAGCCGCGGTATCCCTCGAGATGGTCGAGCACGCGCTCGGGCACGTCGCGCCGGCCGTCGATCCCGTAGAGGACGTTGGGCCCGTCGTTCTTCTCGGCGTGCTTCGAGACGCGTTCGAGAAAGCCCATGAACGCCTCCGCCTCCGACGAAAGCCCGACGCGGAGGAAGGCGTAGATCGTGAACGCCGAGTCGCGCAGCCAGGTGTAGCGGTAGTCCCAGTTGCGGTCGCCGCCGATCCGCTCCGGGAGGCTGGCCGTCGGCGCGGCGACGATCGCCCCCGTCGGCGCGAACGTCATCAGCTTGAGCGCGAGGGCGGAACGCTTGACGGTCTCCCGCCACCGGCCGTGGTACTTCGACTTCCCGATCCAGGTCTGCCAGAAGCGGAGCGTGTGGCGAAACTCCTCCCGGCAGAACGCGTCGAGGCGGTCCGGGGCCGGCCGCTCGCCGTCGCCGCCGCGGGCGATGACGAAGGGAATCTCGCGCCCCTCCTCGAGGAGGAAGTCGGCGGAGAGCCCGTCGCCGTCGGCGGCGCACGGCAGGGACGTCAGGACGTCGAGCGGAGCGCCCGGCGCCGGGAAGCGCCATCCCCACGGCGCCGCGGCCGGCGCGACGCGCGTCCGCCCGTAGTCGAAGGCGGGGCGGCACTCCATGCGGAACGGGATCGAGCCGCGGACGCCGCGGACGAGCCGCACGACCTGGTGATCCTCCGCGCGCTTGCCGGCGGCACCGGCCACGGGCATGAAGTCGATGACCTCGCCGACCCCGTCCGGCGTCAGGAAGCGGGTCAGGAGGACGTTCGAGTCCGGGAGGTACATCTGGCGCCGGCGCGCGTCCGGAGACACCGCGGCGATCCGGCAGAAGCCGCCGCGCTTTTCGTCGAGGATCGACGCAAAGATGCTCGGCGAGTCGAAGTAGGGGAGGCACAACCAGTCGATCGTGCCGTCGAGGCCCACGAGGGCCGCGGTGTGCAGGTCGCCGATGACCCCGTGGTGCTCGATGGGCAGGTAACTCACGGCCGGACCGCCTCGGGGAGGTACTCCTCGACGACGGGGAAGTCGTGCAGGTCGCGCGCGATCGCGGCGTCCAGGAACCGGTCGACCCAGCGGTAGATGTCGTTCTCGAAGACCGCGCGGCGCATGCGGCGCATCCGCGAGCGGCGCGCGCCGCGCGGCATCTCGAGGGCGCGGCGGATCGTGTCGGCGACGCCCTCGGTGTCGTAGGGATTGACGAGCAGGGCGCCGCGCTGCATCTCGGCCGCGGCGCCCGCGAACTCGGAGAGGACGAGCACGCCGTCCTCGTCGGAGCGAGTGGCGCAGTATTCCTTGCAGACGAGGTTCATGCCGTCCTTGAGCGGAGTCACGAGCGCGACGTCGGCGGCGAGATAGTAGGCCGTCAGCTGAACGCCTTCGAGCGCGCGGTAGATGTAATGGATCGGGACCCAGCCCGAGCGCGTGAACTGGCCGTTGATCTCGCCCACGAGCCGCTCGATCGCGACCTTCTGGTCCTGGTAGCCGGGGATGTCCTCGCGGCTGGGGACGACCACCTGGACGAGCGTCACGCGGCGGTGGAGGTCGGGCTCGCGCCGCAGCAGGGCGCGGAAGGACTCGAACTTCTCCGGGATCCCCTTGGTGTAGTCGAGACGGTCGATCCCGAGGACCATGCGCCGGTCGGGCTCGGCCGCGCGAAGGGCGCGGAGCTTCTCGAGGGCTCCGGCGTCCCGGCCCCGGGCCTCGAACTCGGCCGCGGCGATCGAGATCGGGAACGCTCCCACGCGGACCGTGCGGCCGTCGAGCTGCACTGTGCGTACGTCTCCCTTCCCTCCGACCATCGCCTCCGGCAGGAGGCGGCGGACGCACTCCAGGAAGTTGCGCCTGTCCCTCACCGTTTGAAATCCGACGAGGTCGTATTCCAGCAGCGCCTTCAGGATGGGAAAGCGCCACGGCAGCTTGAGGAAGAGATCGATCGGCGGAAAGGGAATGTGCAGGAAGAACCCGGTGTGGGCGGGAAATCCGAGCGCGCGCAGCTCGCGGGCGACGAGGACGAGATGGTAGTCGTGCACCCACACGAAGTCGTCGGCGCGGGCGTCGCGCGCGATCACCTCCGCGAACCGCCGATTCACCGTCTGGTAGGCGGACCAGTAGCGCGGCAGGAAGCGGCATTGCGACGGCATGTCGTGGAACAGGGGCCAGACGACCTCGTTCGAGAACCCGTAGTAGAAGTCCGCCTGCTCGGCGGCCGACAGCGGAACCGGGACGAGCTCGTAGCCGTAGCTCCGCCGCGCGCCTTCGAACACGGAGCCGGCATCGCCGAGCTCCTCGCTCGGCACGCCGGACCACCCGATCCAGCGCCCGCCGCGGTTCTGGAGCACGGGCCGCAGCGCGCTGACGAGACCGCCGCTGCCGGGCTCGACCGAGAAGCTCCCGTCCTCGGCGCGGGACAGGGCGTAGGGCAGACGGTTCGAGACGACGACGAGGCTCATGGTGTGCGTCTTTTCGGGCCCGGGGGGCCCTCCTTCAGGGAGGGATGCAAGGCTTCGGCCCACCGGAGGAGGAACCCGGCGAGGTCCTGCGGCGGCATCCAGGCCCGCGCGGCGGTGTCGCGGGGCTCGACGCGGACGAGGACGGACAGTCCCATGCCGTCGAGCGCCCGAAAGGCGTCCTCGTCCGTCCAGTCGTCGCCGAGATACGCGGCGGCCGCGCCCGGGCCCTCCTCGTCGAGGATCCGACGCACGACCTCGCCCTTGTGACGGCCGGTCGGACGGAACTCGAACCCGCCGTCGAACTCGAGCAGGTCGAGGCCCGCCCGCGCCGCGTCGCCCTGCCAGCGGGCGAGAACCTCAGGGCGGAGCGCGTCGAACGCGGCCGGGTCGGCGCGGCGGTGCAGCGCGAAGCCGTAAGGCTTGATCTCGAGGTTCGGCTCGTGGCCGCGCTCGCGCACCCATTCGGCGGCCGCGTCGCGGACGGCCGCCATATCCGGGCTCGGCGACGGCGCCTCGTAGGCGCCGGAGGCGTCGAGATGCTCGAGGCCGTGGGAGCCCCAGATTTCGGCGCGCAGGCCGGGCGGAAGCAGCGCAGCGAGCTCGCGGGCGCCGCGGCCGGTGACGATCGCGAGGCGAGTCGCCCCCGAGAGGGCGATCCGATCGAGCGCGTCGGCTGCGCCCTCGCGCATCCGGGGGCGGAGCCGGTCCACGGAGAAAGGCGCGAGCGTTCCGTCGAAGTCGAGCAGGAGCGCGCGCCGGGGCGCGGAAGCGACGGTCCGCCAGAAGGCGTCCAGGTCCAGGGAGGAATCGAGAGGGTGCATTTCGCGTCGAGTGAGTCTCGTCGGTTTGCCGGGCGCGCGGTTCGCCCCGCGCCCCGCGCCGCGGGTACGATATCCAAAGTGCCGTCCGCCTCCCCGTGGCCCATCTCTCTCGCCGACGCTCTGGCGGCGGAGCGGCGCATTCGCCCCTGGGTCCCGGAGACGCCGCTGCGCCGCTACCCGACCCTCGACGCTTCCGTCGGGGACGGCGTCGCCGTTTACGTCAAGCACGAGAACCTCGCGCCGACCGGCTCCTTCAAGGTCCGCAACGCGTTCTCGGTCCTGACGGCGCTTTCGCCGGAGGAGCGCCGGCGCGGCGTCGTCGCGGCCACCCGCGGCAACCACGGGCTGGGCGTCGCCTGCGCGGGCGCCGCGCTGGGGATCCCGGTGACGGTGTGCGTCCCGTTCGGCAACAACCCGGACAAGAACGCCGGAATGCGCGGGTACGGCGCCGAGCTCGTCGAGGAGGGACGCGACTACGACGAGTCGGTGGAGACCGCCGCGCGGCTGTCCCGCGAGCGCGGCCTGCGGATCGTCCACTCGACGAACGACCCGGGCGTGATCGCGGGCGCGGCGACGCTCACGCTCGAGACCCTGCGCGCGGCCCCGGAGCTCGACGCGCTGGTCGTCTCCGTGGGCGGAGGCTCCCAGGCGGTCGGCGCGATGACGGTGGCGAGGGCGTGGAAGCCGGATCTCGCGGTCTACGGCGTCCAGGCGGAGGGGGCGCCGGCGGCGCACGACTCCTGGCATGCGGGAGAGCCGCGGCCGACCGCGTCCGCCGACACCTTCGCCGACGGCCTCGCGACTCGGGGCGTGTACGACCTGACGTTCGAGCCCATGCGGCGCGGGCTCGCGGGATTCGTGGCTGTCTCGGACGCGGCGATCGCCGCCGCGCTGCGCCTCCTTCTCGAGACGACCCACACGCTCGCGGAGGGCGCGGGGGCCGCGGGGCTCGCCGGCCTGCTCGCCCTGCGCGGCCGCCTCGCGGGGCGGCGCGTCGGAGTCGTGGCGTCGGGCGCCAACATCGATCGTGCGACGCTGACGCGCGTTCTCGCAGGCGAGATCTGAGCCGGCGGCGATTCGGGCCGTCAACCCGGCCGGCGCGACGGGCGTCCAATCCCCGGGCGAGCGCGGCCCGCGCGAACCGGTCGCGCGAACGCGAAGCCGTCATATGAAGTTGCCCGAAGTTGCCGGGCGCCGTGG
>Ga0207683_10003380_pt1 | contig 13917 bp, 15 predicted proteins | sample KBSM73metaG_FD_184333 | JGI IMG/M metagenome (GOLD analysis project Ga0207683, IMG submission 184333) | Miscanthus rhizosphere microbial communities from Kellogg Biological Station, Michigan, USA - KBS M7-3 metaG (SPAdes) (version 2) | ecosystem: Host-associated > Plants > Roots > Rhizosphere >...
CCACTACGTCGACTCGGCGCAGCTCGCGCTGCGCAAGACGGCGCTCGATCCAAGCTGGCGGCCGCGCGTCGAGATCGGCCTGCGCTACGCGGAGGCCGCCGTGCTCAAGGAAGCAGCGGCGGTGCTCGAGGCGGTCGAGGTTCCCGAGGTGACGGCCCCGGCGCCCAAGGCGAAGAAGGTCGCCGCCGCCTGAGCGCCGCAGCGCTGCGCGCCGCAGCACCTTCGGTCGCCAGAAGCTGACCTGGAGCTCACGGACGACGACCGGCTTGCGACGCGTCCCCATCGCTCGGCAGCAGTGCATGGCCGGCGGTCTGAGGCGGCGTCGTGCCGCCCCTCGGGCGCGACGCACCGTTCTGATCAGAGGGCACCGTCTTGCAGCACCGGTGATTCGCGGCGGGGTGGCGCGGGGTCGCCATCCTCTTCAGCCGATGAAGGCCGCTCCGTGCACTCTTCGTTGGCACGGCCGTTGCAGTCAGCGCCCCGTCCCCGACATGAGCAGTCTCGACCTCGAACGGATCCACCTGGTCAAGCCGTACGGCCCGACCACCGCCGTCGACCGGATCGATCTGCGCATCGACGCCCGCGCTGCGCTTGCCTGGCTGCGATGACCCGGACATGAGCCTTCCGACTTCCTCACCGACGACAACGCGCCGCACGCTGCTGCGCGGAGCCGTGGCGCTACTCGGCGACGCGCTCGCGTTCGAGCACAGCCCGCTCGACGTGCTCGTCGAAGGCGACCGCATCGCCGCCATCGAGCCGGCGCAGACGATTGCTGCCGACGCGGTCGACGAGGTCGTCGAGCTCGCCAACCGGCTGCTCGTCCCCGGCCTCGTCAACGGCCACCAGCACTCGAACGAGCACTTCCAGCGCGGCCGCGCCGAGAACCTTCCGCTCGAGCTCTGGATGCAGCTCGTGCGCCCGCGCGTGCCGGTGCCGCTGACGCCGCGCCAGGTCTATCTGCGGACGATGATCGGCGCGATCGAATCGCTGCGCACCGGCTGCACCACGCTGGTCGACGATTTCCCGCAGGCCGCGGGCATCGACCGCGGCGCCGTCGATGCGGCGCTGCAGGCCTACGACGACGCCGGCATCCGCGCCCTGCTCGGCTTCGGCATGATGGACCGGGCGCTGATCGACAGCCTGCCGTTCGTCGACGAGCTGGTGCCGGCCGAGCTCGCGGCGCAGCTGCGCGCCGCGCCGCGCACGAGCGTCGAGCAGTTCGAGGCGCTGCTGCGCGAGCTCGCGGCGGCGCGCCATCCGCGCGCGTGCCGCGTCGGCGTGCTCGTGTCGGTCTCGGCGCCGCAGCGCTGCAGCGAGGGCTTCCTGCTGCGCATGCGCGGGCTCGCCGACGAGCTCGCGCTGCCCGTGATCTCGCACGTCCAGGAGACCCGGCTTCAGCTCGTGACTGGCGCGCTCTTCAACGGCTCGACGATCGTCACCTACCTCGACCGCATCGGCTTCCTGAAGCCGGCGACGAGCCTGATCCACGCGGTCTGGCTCAGCCCGGCCGAGATCGAGCTGCTGGCGCGCAGCGGCGCGACCGTGCAGCACAACCCGTGGAGCAACCTGATGCTCGGCTCGGGTGTCGCGCCGGTGCGCGAGCTGCTCGCCGCCGGCGTCAACGTCAGCCTCGGCTCCGACGGCTCGTGCTCGACCCTGACGACGAGCATGCTCAACGTCGTCGGCAGCGACGCCGCGGTGTCGAAGCTGCGCGGCAACGAGCCCGGACGCTGGCTCGGCGCGCGCGAGGCGCTGCACGCGGGCACGCTCGCCGGCGGCCGTGCGCTCGGCTTCGGCGACGCGCTCGGCAGCCTGCGCGTCGGCGCCCTCGCCGACCTGGTCGCCTACCGGCTCGACAGCGTCACCTTCACGCCGCGCAACGACCCGTTGCGCCAGCTCGTCTATGCCGAGCGGGGCGCCGGGATCGACCTGGCGATGGTCGGCGGCGACATCGTCGTCCGCGGCGGCGCCCTGACGCGCGTCGACGAGGCCGCGCTGCTCGCGGAGATCGAGGCCGAGTTCCGCGGCCTGGCCGACCGCTATCGCGACGCCGAAGCGTCGGCGGCGCCGATGCTGGCGGCGGTCGAGGCGATCTACCGGCGCTCGCTCGCGGTGGCGATCCCGGCCGACACGCTGGTCGCGAAGCTGCCCTAGGGGACCCTGGCCGGGGGCGCCACCGCCACGCGCCGGATGCTCACTCCTTCACGAACGCCAGCAGGTCGGCGTTGATCGTCGCTGCCTCGGTCGTCGGCATGCCGTGCGGGAAGCCCTGGTAGGTCTTCAGGCGGCCGTTCTTCAGGAGCTTGGCCGAGAGCGGCGCCGAGATGGCGTACGGGACGATCTGGTCGTCATCGCCGTGCATCACCAGGACCGGCACGTTGATCTTCTTCAGGTCTTCGGTGAAGTCGGTCTGCGAGAAGGCGACGATGCCGTCGTGGTGCGCCTTGGCGCCGCCCATCATTCCCTGGCGCCACCAGTTCAGGATCACGCCCTGGTCGACCTTTGCGCCCGGACGGTTGTAGCCGTAGAACGGCCCGGCCGGGATGTCGTGGAAGAACTGGGCCCGGCGCGTCGCGGTCTGCGCCTGGAAGTCGTCGAACACGTCCTTGGGCAGGCCGCCCGGATTGGCGGGCGTCTTCATCATCAGCGGCGGCACCGCGCTGATGATCACCGCCTTCGCGACTCGGGACTCGCCATGGCGCGCGAGGTAGCGCACGACCTCGCCGCCGCCGGTGGAATGGCCGACGTGCACCGCCCGCTTCAGGTCGAGGTGCGCCGTCAGCGCCGCCAGGTCGTCGGCGTAGTGGTCCATGTCGTGGCCGTCGCCGGTCTGGCTGGAGCGGCCATGGCCGCGCCGGTCGTGCGCGATGGCGCGATAGCCCTGGGCGACGAAGAACATCATCTGCGCGTCCCAGTCGTCGGCCGAGAGCGGCCAGCCGTGGCTGAACACGATCGGCTGGCCCTGGCCCCAGTCCTTGTAGAAGATCTCGACGCCGTCCTGGGTGGTGATGGTGCTCATCGGTGTTCCTCCTGAGTTGAGCGATGGTAGGCAATTCACCGTTCGCGCGTTCGCGCGGACGGTTCCCTTCGAATCTCCTCAGTCCCGATGCAACTCGCAGGCCAGGCGGAGCTAGACGTGCAACAGCAGGTGTTCCCTTTCCCAGGGCGAGATCACCTTCATGAACTCGTCGTGCTCCGCTTCCTTGACCTCCGTGTAGACGGTGACGAAGTCATCGCCCAGGATCTCGCGCAGGGTCTGATCGTCGCGCAACAGTTGAAGCGCTTCGCCGAGGCTGCGCGACAGCGAATAGCCGGACCGATAGGCGTCGTCGGTGCATTCGGGGCTCGGCTCGATCCGATCCCGGATTCCGAGGTAGCCGCATGCCAGGGTCGCGGCAATCGCGATGTACGGGTTGGCGTCGGCGCCGATGACGCGGTTTTCCACCCGGCGCGCCGCTGGCGACGACACCGGCGACCGGATCCCGACCGTCCGGTTGTCGGTGCCCCACTGGATGTTGATCGGTGCTGCGGTGTATCGCGCCAGGCGGCGATAGCTGTTCACGTAGGGCGCAAACAGCGCCATGGCCGCCGGGATGTAGCGCTGCAGCCCGCCGATGTACCACTTGAACTCGCGGCTCGGTGACCCGTCTTCCGCGCTGAAGAGATTGCGCCCGCTCGCCTTGTCGACGATGCTCTGGTGCACGTGCATGGCGCTGCCCGGCTCGCTGGCGATCGGCTTGGCCATGAACGTGGCATGCATGTCGTGACGCAGGGCCGCCTCGCGCAGCGTCCGCTTGAAGAAGAACACCTGGTCGGCGAGCGCCATCGGATGGGAATGGAAGAAGTTGATCTCCATCTGGCCGGCGCCGGTTTCATGGATCAGCGTGTCGACATCGAGCTCCATCTGCTCGCAGTACGCATAGACGTCCTCGAACAGGGGGTCGAATTCGTTGACGGCATCGATCGAATACGACTGGCGCGTCGACTCGGAGCGGCCGCTGCGGCCCGGGGGCAACTTGAGCGGCAGATCGGCGTCGCTGCTGCGTGCGACCAGGTAGAACTCGAGCTCGGGAGCGACCACCGGCGACCAGCCAGCGTCCTCGTAGTAGCGGCAGACGCGCCTCAGCACCGAGCGCGCAGCGAACGGCACCAGGCGACCCGTGCCGTCATAGCAGTCGTGGATCACTTGTGCCGTGCGCTGGGTCGCCCACGGAACGATGCGCACCGTGGACAGGTCCGGCCGCAGGTCCATGTCCGGGTCCGTCGCGCGAACCACGTCCAGGAACTTGCCACGGCGCGGCACTTCGCCCGCCACGCTCAGTGCGACGGTTCCTTCCGGGAGCCGCATGCCACGCTCCGCGGTAAAGCGTTCGCGCGGCAGGATCTTTCCGCGGGCGACGCCGGCGAGATCCGGCACGAGGCACTCGATCTCGGTGACACGACGCTCGTCGAGCCAGCGCTCGAGCTCGGCGAAGGTCCGTAACTCGGGACGGTCAACCATCTCGGTCCTGCCGCCGGGACTTCGCCTGGTCGGCACGATAGCTGCGCGCGGCTCGGCCGAAGGCGCCGAGAAGACGCATCGAGACCGGGTTGTCACGAGCTTTCCACTCGGGGTGCCATTGCACGCCGAGCGCGAACCCGGCCGAGTCGGCCACGGAGAAGGCTTCGATCAGGCCGTCGGGCGCGCGCGCCTCGACCCGGAGGCCGGGAGCGAGCCGATTGATGCCCTGGCCGTGCAGCGAGTTGACGGCGATGGCCCGCTCGCCCAGCAACGCCTCGAGCAGGCCCCCGGGCTCGATGAAAGCCTGGTGAGCGACGCCGTACTGGACGTCGATCGTGTCGTCGTCGCGGTCGCGGTGGTCGCGGTAGCCTGCGACCGCGTGCACGGCCTGGAACAGGCTGCCACCGAGGGCGACATTGGCCTCCTGGAAGCCGCGGCAGATCGCGAACAGGGGCATGCCGAGGGCGACGACCTTCGGCACCAGCGGCAACGTCCATGCATCCCGCTCGGGATCGAGCGGCAACGACTCGTCGAGCACGGTTTCGTTGAAGTGGCTGGGATGGACATTCGAAGGCGAGCCGGTGAGCAAGACTCCGTGGACGACGTCGAGCAGGTCGTCGAAGCCGCCGGAGCTCGCTCCCGGAACGACGACCGGCTGGCAGTCGGCGATCCACACGGCGTCGACGTATTGCTTGGCGACGACGTGAAACGGGTCGTGCCCCAGCAAGCGATTGCACGCCGGAACAAGAACGATCGGCCTGGCCGCTTCGCTCTCGAAGGCAGTGGAGCGGGTCACGACGCCTCCGACGCTGCCGCCTCGCGTGCTTCGTCCATGGCGGGCGCCGGCCGGGTGTTGCCGGCGCGGCACGCCGCGATCCGCCTCGCATAGACACCCATGACCTCACGGTAGAGCGCATCGCCGAGGATCTGGTCCTCGTTGCCGGCGTCGATGTTGGGATTGCAATTGACTTCGATCACGTAGCAGCGATCGCCGACTTCCTTCAGGTCGACTCCATACAGCCCCCGACCGATGAGGTTTGCCGCGCGCATCGCGGTGTTGATCACGATCTCGGGTGCCTCGCCGATCGAGAGGGCAACCGTGTTGCCTTCGATCAGCTGCGGCTGTCCGGCCTCGACCTTGTTCGTCTTCCAGTGGCCCGGCGCCATGAAGTACTTGCACACGAAGAGCGGCCGGCGATCGAAGATGCCCACTCGCCAGTCGAACTCTGTCGGCAGCCACTCCTGCGCGATCAGCAGCTCCGAGATGGCGAAGAACCGGTTGGCCTTGCGCTCGAGCTCGTCCTCGGCCTCGATCTTCAGCACGTCGAGTCCAAAGCCGCTGTCGGGAAGCTTCAGGACGCAGGGCAGCCCGAGCGTCGCCACGACCTGGTCGAGGTTTTCGCGGTTGACGGTCATCGTCTTCGGCTCGGGAATGCCGTGGCGGCTCATCAGCTCGCGCTGGAACACCTTGTTCGTGCACCTGAGCATTGAATCCGGGTCGTCGACGACGGGCATGCCGAGCGACTCGGCGCGGCGCGCGAACTCGTACGTATAGCCAGGCACGTCGGCACCGGCCCGGATGAAAAGGCCGTCGTACTCCGGCAGCCGCTCCAGCGCTTCCGGACCGATCACCTCCGCTGTGAGGCCGACCGAGGGCGCGGCGTCGAGGAATCGCTGCACGGCGCCTTCGTTCGACGGCTTGTGCTTCTCGTCCGCGTCCCACAGGATCGCGACTTTGGGCCGCTGCTCGCTCGCGCGCGGTCGCTGCGACGCTCCGCCGTCGGTGACGAATGCCTTTGCCGCCTCGAGAAGAACGGGGCGATGCGGCCCCGGCACGTCGGCGACGCCGATCGCGGAAATCCTGTCCAGGGACCATCGTCCCTCGACGTACCGGAACTGGGCCCGCAGCAAGGGTGCCTTGACGTTCTCGAACAGCTGTCGGGCGAGATCCGGATGCAGATCGGCCGGATCGCGCCCGAAGTAGGCGTCGAGCTCGAAGCATTCGCTCGTGTCGTGCTGCAGCGTCACGCTCACCCGCTCCTCGAGCTTGGCGGCGACGGCCTCGATGCGCTTCGCGGACTTGAGCTCCTCGATCGTCTTCACGTCGGGCAAAGGCCGGTGCCCGCGTGCTTCGGCGAGCAGTGACACGTAGTACCCCCGCCCCTGGTAACGCTGGGAGCGGCAGAGGTTGATCACCGTCTCGTCCCCTGCGCTGGCGATCGAGCCTTCGCCGAGGTAGGCCCGAGCCGTCATGACGCGCGAGCCCGAAAGCTCGAACGGCCAGTCCTGATCACGATCGACGACGAGGATTGCCTTCAAGAGCGGACGATGCGAGACGCGTGGGTGACTTCCATGGAAACCGACGAGGGAGCAAGCGGCGTACCGAGAGCCGGGTCGTCACGGCGGCATTCACGAGCTCAGGACCTTGGCTGACGCATCCTGTCGGTCGAGTCCGACTGCGAGCCCATCGGTCGAGGACGACCATCGGATCGGGGTCATTTCGTGGTCGCCTCTCTTGGCGGCTGGATTTTCTCGATGAGCGCAGGCAAGCCCAGTTCGACAGAGTCCCAGCCGGACGACCCGGCCGAGAAGATTTCGGGCACTGCGCAAACGTCTGCCGAGGAAGATCGGAATGAAGCCGGCACCGCGGCGGTCGATGCGGAGGAAGACGGCGAGCCCGTCGATCCACATCCCGACACGCCTGACGATCTCGACGACGACGTTCCCCTGCGGGAAAGCGTAGAGAGCGTGCAAAACGACGCCTGAGCGGCGCAAGGCCGCCTCGGCTTCCCTTTTCCGATGGCGCCGAGGCGAGCTGCGTCGCGACGATGGCGCATCGCGTCGAGTCAAGAGCCCTACAGCATGAGGCGGTGCAGCATCCAGACGTTGAGGCTGACGACCACGCCGGCGGCGCCCCACAGCAGCACGCTGGTCGGACGCCCGAAGGCGAATGCGCCGAGGTACTTGCGCCGTGTCGTGAAGAGCAGCAACGGAACGATCGCGAAAGGAAGCTGCAGGCTGAGGACGACCTGGCTGAAGACGAGCAGCGAGTTCGTTCCCGCGCTGCCGTACCAGGCGGTGACGACCACCGCGGGGACGATGGCCACGCCTCGGGTCAGCATCGCCCGCGCCGCCGGGGAGATCCGGATGTCGAGGAAGCCCTCCATGACGATCTGGCCCGCAAGGGTGCCGGTCACCGACGAGCTCAGGCCGGAGCAGATCAGCGCCACGCCGAACAGCGCGCTGGCCAGACCGATGCCGAGGAGCGGGGAGAGCAAGCGGTACGCTTCCGACAGCTCGGCCACCGGTGCCATGCCCTCGCGGTGGAAGGCGCCGGCGGCCAGGACCATGATCGCGGCGTTGATCAGCAGGGCCAGGCCGAGCGCGACGGTCGAGTCGATCGTCGCGAAGCGGATCGCTTCCCGCTTGCCGGCCTCCGAGCGCTCATGGCGACGGGTTTGCACGAGGGCCGAGTGCAGGTAGAGGTTGTGCGGCATCACCGTCGCGCCGACGAGGCCGACGGCGAGGTAGAGCATGGCGGGATCGGTGACGATGCGCGGCCGGGGCATGAAGCCGGCGACGACGGCGGCCAGCTCGGGTTGCAGCCAGACCATCTGAAACGCAAAGCAGACGCCGATGGTCGCGACCAGGGCGATGATGGCCGCCTCGAGCCAGCGGAAGCCGCAACGCTGAAGCGCCAGCAGCAACAGCACGTCGAGCAGGGTGACGATGACGCCTGCGAAGAGCGGCAACCCGAACAGCAGATTCAGGCCGATCGCCATGCCGATCACTTCTGCCAGATTGCAGGCAACGATCGCTACTTCGCAGAGGATCCAGAGCACGAAGCTGACGCCGGGCGAGAAGTGCTGCCGACAGGCCTGCGCCAGGTCCAGGCCGGCACCGACGCCGAGCCGCACGGCCGCGGCCTGGAAGAGCATCGCCATCAGGTTCGAGACCAGGACCACCGAGAGCAGTGCGTAGCCGAATTGCGACCCGCCAGCGAGCGCCGTGGCCCAGTTGCCCGGATCCATGTAGCCCACCGCGACGAGGTAGCCGGGCCCGAGGAAGCCGATCAGGCGGCGCCAGGCGGCGCCCCGAACGGCGCCGTCCGGTGCCGGTATCGATCGGTGCACCGGGGGCGGGTTGCGCGGCAGCTCTGCGAGCTCGCCGAGCGCCGCGCCCGTTGCCGGCGTCAACATGGTCGGCCGTTCACCCGCCTGAGCGAGTGGCGCCTACCGACCGGTCGCCGTGTCAGACAAGGCGCGCTGGCGCACACGGTGCACCTGGCGCCCCTGCCCGGCTAGCGGCTTGCGGTGGCGGCGCCACCGCCGGTGCCCCGGCTGGCGGATCGAGTCTGCTCCGCCATCTTCAGGTGGTCGGTCAGCGTCGGCAACGTCTTGGCGGCAAACGCCTTCAATTCGGGATCCTTGCCGCTCTTCGCTTCGCCTTCGAAGAGCGCGATCGTCTTCTTGTGGTCGATAACCATCTGGTCCATGTAGGCGCGATCGAAGGAACCGGCAGAAAGCTTTTCAAGCTTGGCAGCATCTTTTTGCTGCTGCGCGTTCGGTTTGTCCGGAGGCGCGATGCCCTTGCCGGCTGCGATCTGTTTCAGCTCGTCGTTCGACTTCGAGTGATCGCGGACCATGTGAGCGCCGAATTCCTTGACCTGCGCGCTGCTCCCCTTCTGCTGCGCAAGCTGACCCAAGGCCACCTCGGCGGCGCCGCCCTCGGCCGCTTTCTGGACGAACGTGTGATCTCCCGCCGCGGCGGGACTCGACGCCGGTTGAGCGAATACCGAGAAGCCGAAGCACAGGCCCGAGAGAGCAAGGAAATGTCGACTGCGAGAAAAGGAGGTGGCATCCATGAGTTGATCCTTGAGGGAATACCTCGCGTCGGCAACCGCCGTGCCGGTGTGCGGCTGGCGAACGGCAGGCCTTGGATTGCTCCCGGCATTTCGGGTGCAGGCGTCGGTTCTCGGTGACTGCTCGCACCGCAGAGAGTGGGCAGGCCATATGCCAACACGCTGCGTGGCCGCTTGCGCGCGGCTTCGACTCACCGGACCGTCACCCCCTTCAACTCTGGAATACACCATGTTCGCTCACAACAAGCGTCTCCAATACACCGTCCGCGTCAGCGAGTGCAACCCGGGCCTCGCCAACCTCATGCTCGAGCAGTTCGGCGGCCCCCAAGGTGAGCTGGCGGCGGCATGCCGCTACTTCACCCAGCACCTCGCCGAAGACGATCCCGGGCGGCGTGACATGCTGATCGACATCGCCACGGAGGAGCTCAGCCACCTCGAGGTCATCGGCACGATCGTCGCCATGCTCAACAAGGGCTCCAAGGCGAGGCTCTCCGAGGCCGTCGAGAGCGAGGCCGAGCTCTACAAGAGCATCTCGGGTCACGGCAACAGCTCGCACGTGACCCAGGTGCTCTACGGCGGCGGCCCTGCGCTCACCAACTCCGGGGGGCAGCTCTGGAATGCCGGCTACATCGACAGCATCGGTGATCCTGCCGCCGACCTGCGCTCGAACATCGCGGCGGAGGCGCGCGCGAAGATCGTGTACGAGCGTCTCATCAACCTGACCGACGATCCAGGCGTCAAGGATGCGCTGGGCTTTCTGATGACGAGGGAGGTTGCTCACCAGCAGTCGTTCGAGAAGGCGCTTTACTCGATCCAGCCGAATTTCCCTCCTGGCAAGCTTGCCGGCAAGCCCGAGTTCGCCAACGTCTACTTCAACATGTCGAACGGAGACGGCGACGCCAGGGGTCCGTGGAACAACGAACCGACGTTCGAGTTTCGGCAGGCCGAGACGGCCGTCGACGGCGGCAGCGGGATGCCCGAGCTGGGCATGACTTCGGAAGAGATCGACGTGGCGAAACAGGCCGCCACCCGGCTGGCTTCCGACCCCAGCGCCGATCCGGTGACCGGCGCCATGCTCGGCATGGGCGAGACGCCCGCCGGCGTGCTCGGAGGGTCGAGCCAGTCCATGGATGCGGAACAGGCTCAGAAGGCGTCGTCCAAGCGATCGACTGCCAAGCCGGACCGCGCTCGCTGAGAACGCCGGGGTCGCCGCACGACGAGCCCTGGGCCCCACGGGAGCGCTGACGCACTCCCGTGCACTCCGGCGACCGGCTTCGCTTGTTGCCTTGGCCCTGCGAGGACCCCTTGTCGTTGCTTGAACGATCAACTCCGTGACGGGGGAACGAGGGTCCTGGAGAAGCAGGGCATAGGCGTTGTCAGGCGGGTCTCGTGGATCGCGAAAGCGCTTTCAAAGAGGTGTGGCGTGCAGAGCTGCTGGCCCGCCTCGCGCTGCTCGACCAGGTGATCAGCGAGCAGGCGAGCCGCACGGAGTTCGCGCACGAACGGGGCTGGGACGCGACGACGTTCGAGAAGCGATCGAGGCTCCTCGAAATGACACGCCAGCACTACGTCGCGTTGCTCAAGCAAGTGCTGGTCGACGGGAAGCTCCCGCTGTGGAACGACCTGGATCCCGGTGGAGCGGACGCGACCACGCGGAATTACTAGACCTCGGGCCACTGCCGACGACCACGGCTTGGGCACGGCGGGTGCCAACCTTTTTTCGAGGCAATTCACGCCCCGCCTCGGGCACTCCACAGGAATACTCCATGCGCTTCACCTCCTCAAAGACCTGCGCCATCGCATTGGTCACGGCTCTCTCCATGCCCGCCTTCTCCCAGGGAACGACCGGCTCCGGCAACACCACGGGTTCTACGGCCGCCCCAACCACTACCACTGGAACCGATACGACGACGCGTCGGGACACCGACCGCGGCTTCGACTGGGGGTGGCTGGGCCTTCTCGGTCTCGCCGGCCTGATGGGCCTGCGCAAGCAACCGGACGCGCATCGCGTGGACCCCATGCGCACGTCGGCGCAACGTTAGGGCGCTTGCGAGGGCAGACGCACCGCGTGACGAGCGTCGGCGCCGCTGCTGGCTGGCACCGTCTTCAGGTTGCTGAGGCGAGTTGATGGACTCCCGCGCCGACCTCCAACCGACACGCACGGCGGGTCTGTTGTTGGGCATCGGACTGGGAGGCTTCGTCGATGGAATCGCCTTGCATCAGATCGCGCAGTGGCACAACATGCTTTCAGCCAGGGTGCCACCCACGACCATGGATGCAATGACGGTCAACATGACAGCCGATGGATGGTTTCATGCGGCGGTCTTCACGATCACGCTCGCAGGGGTTCTGCTGCTCTACCGTGCGGCGCGCCAAGGCGGCTCCTTCCCACCGCTCCGCTGGTTCCTCGGCTTGCTCGTGGGCGGGTGGGGCGCCTTCAATGTCGTGGAAGGGGTGATCGATCACCACCTCCTTCAACTTCACCACGTGCGGGATCTGCCGTTGCACGTTCCCGCCTATGACTATGCGTTCTTGCTCATAGGCGGTCTCGGCTTCATCGCCGTGGGATGGCTCCTGACCCGTGGGCGACGAGAACCAACGGCTTCCGCGAGAACCCTCTAGTTCGTGTCGGCCCTCAGACGGGTGCCGATGACCTCAGCCCTGCGAACCAGCCGTGGCAGGAAGCGACATCTGACCGTCTGTGTGAGGGCGCCCCGGCGAGGCCAGCAAAGCGCTTGGCTCCCTGGAAACTCTGACAGTTGCCGCGGGGTCTGCTCTTTCGTACCCTCGAAGCGTCTCGAAAGGTGGGAGAAAGCATGTCTCTGGCGGAAGTACCTTCGAGACCCTGCCCGTCTAGAACACTCGAAGGGTGCGTGCGCGGACTACTCGCGTTAGACAACGCGCGCGCTGTTCTCGCTTCCTCCACAGTCATCTCGGACACTGGCGCGCAAGCCCCGTCCTACGTCGTCTCGCATCGAGCGGTGATGTGTGCGATCCCGGCGACCACCCATGTCGACCACGTCATCAAGACATGGGCGCGGCACCAGGTCGCAGGCCCGAGGCGGTGGTGCCGCAGCGGATCACCGCCCACGTCGCCGCACTCTGCCCGCCAGGTACGCCAGTGAGCGATTGGTGGACCTACCGGCCCCCGGACCTCCTGCTCTTCCCGGCTCGAACGTACTACCGCCTGTTCGAGATACACAACGCTGCGCTCTGGCCAGCGCAGGCGGCGGCCTTCGGCTTGAGCGTCGTTCTTCTTTGGCTCGCCTGGCAAGGAGGCCGCGGCGCAGCGCGCGGCGCGCTTGCGATCGTCGCCGCAGGCTGGCTGTGCAGCGCGGGTCCCTACTTCTGGGTCCGCTACGCGACCATCAACTCGGCGGCCGCAGGGTTCGCCGCGGCTTTCGCGATCGAAGCCGCGTTGCTGCTCAGCCTGGCGTCGTCGCGCGCCTGTCCGGCGTTGCAGACGGACGCGCCGAGTGGGCGCCTCATCGCGCGTAGAGCCGTGGGTGCCGTCTTGGTTCTCGCCGGGATTGCCTACCCGGCGGCCGCGCCGCTGCTCGGCCGGCCCTGGACGCAGGCGGAGGTATTCGGCCTTGCCCCCGACCCGACCGCAATCGGCACGCTCGGAGTGCTGCTACTGCTCGAGGCAGGCAGGGAGCGACGTCTGCCGGGCTGGCTACGCGCGGCATGGCTCGGCGCCCTTTGGACTTTGCCCGTCGTCTGGTGCCTGATCACCGGCATGACGCTCTGGACCCTGCATGCGACCGGGGCGATCATCGCCCCGGCCACTGCCGCACTCGCCCTGCTCGCCACCCGCCTTCGCGAGCCTCGAGCGTCGTGATGGCTGCTTCGTCAGTCGATCCAAACCGTCGCGCGGTGCGGCTGCCGCTGCAACATGTGCCGCCACCGGCGGGCCGCATCGACCAACGCACGCCCCAGCCAGACCGCAGCAGCGTCAACCGCCTCGGCGCGCAGTCGCACCGCGCGCTCGCATGCCGCGTCGCGCAGGATGGCGTATGCCGCCGGGGACAGTCCTTGGCAGGGAAGCGGTGCGTGGCTCATGTCGTGCTCCTTCAGGACGGGCAAGGCCACTGTAGGAACGCCGGCGCGGCGCCGAAACGGCGGGCACCTCAAAACGCCTTTGCGTCCCGCGCAAAGGCGGCCCGCCTACCATCCACTGATGGACGGTCTGGCCTTTGACGATCTGAAGCTCTTCGCTCGCATTGCCGCCCTGGGCTCGCTGTCGGCTGCGGCGCGCGAGCGCGACGTCCCCGTCAGTCAGGTCTCGCGGGCGCTGGCGCGCATCGAGGAGCGTTGCCGCGCTCGTCTCTTGCACCGCTCGACGCACGGCCTGGCACTCACCGACGAGGGCAGCACGTTCCTCGACTACTGCCGACGCCTGACCGAGACCTTCGAGGAGCTCGAAGGCGAGTTCACGGAGAGCGCCGGCTCGCCGAGGGGACGCGTCCGCATCGCGGCCAGCTCGGTGATTGCCGAGCACCTGCTTGTGCCCGGCCTCGAAGGGCTGCACCAGCGGCATCCTGCGCTGCGCATC